>Ga0207693_10005043_pt1 | contig 11084 bp, 8 predicted proteins | sample LARL81metaG_FD_184347 | JGI IMG/M metagenome (GOLD analysis project Ga0207693, IMG submission 184347) | Corn, switchgrass and miscanthus rhizosphere microbial communities from Kellogg Biological Station, Michigan, USA - LAR L8-1 metaG... | ecosystem: Host-associated > Plants > Roots >... | reverse complement strand
GGGCGGCGGCGCGCCAGGCGCCGCCGCCCGACGAGCCAGGACAACAAGCCCTCTGACGGACTCGAACCGTCGACCCCCTCCTTACCATGGAGGTGCTCTACCAACTGAGCTAAGAGGGCTGGAACGCGGATTGTAGCCCTGTCCCGGGAGGGCGTCCGCCGACGCGCTGCGTAGCCTCGCGACGTGGACGAGCGTCGCCTGCTCGCACCTGCCGATGACCTCGGTGAGTCGCCGCTCCTCCCGGCGGCCGCGCTCTTCACCGCCGCTGCGCTCTACGCCGACATGCCCTCCCGCTTCATCGCCGGCCCCGGCGGCGGCGCGTTCGGCGTCGTGCGCTGGGTCGTTCCGGCGCTCACGGTCTTCGTCCTCGCGACGTTCGTCGCGATCCGCCCGCACGGGAAGCTCGTCCAGGCGTTCGGCTGGGGTGAGCGGGCGCTCCATCTGACACGGCGTCGCCTCGCGCTCGTGTCGATCGGGTTCGTCAGCCTGGCGAACTCGGCCTCGATCATCCTCCTCGTCCATCTGCTCGTGAACGGGGAGCTGACGGACAAGTCGACGGCTGCCGCCGAGCTGCTTCGCGCTGCCGTCCACATGTGGGTCGTGAACGTCCTGCTCTTCGGGCTCTGGTACTGGCAGCTCGACGGCGGCGGTCCCGTGAACCGGCCAACGTGCGCGCCGCACGAGCGCGACTTCCTCTTCCCGCAGCAGACAGAGCCGGCGCTTGCCGAGTCGGGCTGGCACCCGGAGTTCCTCGACTACCTCTACGTCTCGTTCACGAACGCCGCGGCGTTCAGCCCGACCGACACGATGCCGCTGGGCCGCTGGGCGAAGATGCTGATGCTCGTGCAGTCGGCGATCAGCCTCACCCTTGCCGTGATGGTCGTGGCGAGGGCCGTGAACATCCTGGGCTAGCCCCGCCGATGCCTGCATCGTCCGGCGAGGTCGTGAGAATCTGCGCCAGCCAATGAGGGGTTGAGACACGACTGGGAGGTCGATGCAATGTCGTCTGCTGCACCAAGCATCGAGAGGTCTGCAGAGCGGGCGGTCGGGCGCGTGCTACCGCCGTGGTGGTTGTTCCTCATCACCGGAATCGGCTGGGCGATCGTCGGGCTGATCGTCCTCCGCTTCAACTACACGTCCGTGCACGCGATCTCGCTCCTGTTCGGCTTCGTCGCCATCGCCGCCGGCGTCATGGAGGTCGTGATGACGTTCGTGGTGCCGGGCTGGTGGAAGCTGCTCAACGGAGTACTGGCGCTCGCCTTCATCGTGGCCGGCATCGTCGCGTTGGTCCATCCGGGCAACACGTTCGTGGCGCTCGCGGCCGTCTTCAGTTTCGTCCTGGTCTTCGCCGGGATGTTCGACATCATCATGTCGATCGCCTCGCGGCATGAGGTCGACGTCTGGTGGCTGCAGCTGATCGGGGGCATCATCCTGCTCTTCCTCGGCATCTGGGCGGCAGGCGACTACGGCCGCAGTGCGGTCGTCCTCATCGCCTGGGTCGCCGCATTCGCCCTGATCCGCGGCGTGCGGGACATCGTCTACGCGTTCCGCATCCGGGAGCTTCAGCACGCCTAGTCCGGGGCGAACCTTCGTCTCCTGACGTTGGTCCCGTATCGCACGCCTCGTGCGGAACCCGGACAGTTGACGCTGTGAGCCAGGAGGAACCCGCTACGGCGGGTTCCTCGGCGCCCCACCCGACCCTCGCGCCTCGCGCCGCTCGTCGCTGACCGATCCCTCGATCGGTTGAGCCTCGACCGTACGAACTACCTACGTCTGACCCGAGGAGACGCGGACGCGCGCGACGCCGGACCGACCGACAACGTGATCGACACCACGCTGTAGACAAAGGAGCACCACATGAGACGTTTCACAGCCACGCGACTCATTGTTGCGTTGGCCGCGGCGGCCGCGATCACCGGCGGTGCATACGCGTTCACGGCGGCGAACACCGTCCCGGCGACGAACGCGGGCTCGGGTAGTGGCACCGTGTCCGGCTACACGGTCTCGAATATCCACTACTCCCTCAACACGACGACGCCGAACAACGTCGACTCGCTGACGTTCACGATCAGCCCGGCAGTGCCGAGCACGAGTAGTGGCAAGGTGATCGTGCAGGCCGCGCTGACGACCGGCGGCCCGAACAACTACACCTGTTCCACGGACACTGCGGGCTCGACCGTCACCTGTGCGACGACCACTCCTCAGCTGACCACCGACAAGCTGTCGACGCTCACGGTCGTCGCGGCTCAGTAACGGGTCCTGCGGGATGGAGGCGCGAAGTGACGCGCAGCCGAAGGGGCCGCCTGGCGCCTCTGGGGATCCTCCTCGTCCTCACGGCTGGCTGGTTCTTCTTCGCGCCTCCACAACTGGGCGGCTCCACGCTCTACTCCGCAACCGTCGGAACGAGCATGGAGCCGCTCTTCCACGCCGGCGACCTGGCCGTCGTCCGCCGAGCGCACTCGTACCGGGTCGGGCAAACCGTCCTCTATGAAAGCCCCGTCTTCCATCGGGCCGTTCTCCATCGAATCCTCGTCATTCAGCATGGCCGCTACTACTTCAAAGGAGACAACAACGACTTCGTCGACGCGGGCTATGCGACGCGCGGCGATCTACTCGGAACCCTCTGGTTTCGCGTCCCAAAGGCAGGCCGGGTTCTCAGCTGGGCCGGGAAACCCGGCCACTCTGCGCTCGTCGCCGCCGTTGGAACGCTGCTCGTGCTGCTCGTTGGGCGCGAAGTTGCCCCGCTCGGCCTGCGCCGGCGGAGACGACGCGGTCCGGACCGGCCCGGCCGAGGCGGGACTCCCATGCTGACCAAGTCGGCCGCCGCGCGCCTCCGTCGCCCCCGCCGCTCGCTGCTCTCGCTGCTGGGACTCGTCTTGCTGGTCACCGGCATCGTTGCACTCACCACAGGGTTGACGCGGCCGACGACGCGGACGGTCCGGGTGAGGAGTTACGAGAGCACCGGAAGCTTCTCCTACGTCGGGCGTGCGAGTGTCGGCTCGAGCGCCGCGTATCCGACAGGGAATGCGCAAACCGGAGCACCGATCTTCCTGTCCGAGATCCGCAGCCTCAACGTGTCGTTTGCCTACCGGTTCCTGTCGACGCTCCCGCACCACGTCCGAGGCACGATCGTCCTGCGCGGCGTCCTCGTCGACCAGGGATCGACCTGGAGACACGCGTACCGCCTCGGAGCGCCGAAAGCGTTCAGCGGTGACCGCGCGGCGGTCAGTGCTCGCATGAACCTCCGCGACCTCACCAAGCAGCTCGACGGGCTCGCGGCCAGCGCCGGCACGCCCGGCGCGTCCTACGAAGTCAGGCTCGCTCCTCTCGTCCGCATCGTCGGCACCGTCGCGGGGAAGCGGGTGACCCAGACCTTCGCTCCGAAACTTCCCTTCACCGCGACCGAGGCAGTGCTGAAGCTCGAGATCTCGCCGCCGGCCACCGCGCCGGGCGCGACGTACGCGACGCCGTCCGCCGCATCGCTGCTCCTTGCCGCGCTCCACCCGTCCCAGGACGGGACCCTGCCGAAGAGCGTGCCGAACACGCTGACTCTGGGCGGCGCCCGCTTCACCGACGCCGCCCTCGAGATCGCGGGTGCCATGCTTGCGCTCGCCGGAGCCTGGGCCCTCGTGGCCGGGCAGTTCCGCCGGCGACGGCAGGTCTGGTCCACGGAGCGCCGGATTGCTCACCGCTACGGCCGCGATCTCTTCGACGTCTCGAGCCTCGCGGAGGTTCCTCCCAACACCGCGATCACGCCGGTCCCCGACCTCGAGAGCCTCGCAGGCATCGCGCGCCAGGCCGAGCGTCCGATTCTCCGTCATGCAACAGGAGACGTCGCGGTGTTCGTCGTCGACGACCCACCTCGCCTCTACCGCTTCGAGCACTCGATCGTCCCGGAGCCGGCGGCCGCGTCCGCACCTCCGGCGCGCTCCGCCGCGCCGCGCCGGCTCCCTGCGATCCCCCGCCGGGCGACGGGAGTGGCCGGCCTGATGATCCTGCTCGCCCTCGTGGTCGGCATCTCTTCGGCGACGTTCACATCGGGCAACGTCGTCCCGGTCTCCCGCGCGAGCCGATCCTCCTTTCCGCGCACCCTCGTGCAGCTCGTCCCGGCGCTGTGTAGCGGTGTCAACCCCGCCAACCTCGTCGTGGCGACGGGCTCCGCAACGGCGGGAAGCCCGCAAGACGACCTGATTCTCGGACGCAATGCGCCGGGTGCGCAAACCCTCAACGGAAACGCGGGAACCGACTGCATCGTCGCCGGCGGAGGTCCCGGAACGACGAACACCCTGCAGGGCGGCGGGGGCAAGGGCGATGTCTGCATCGGCGCGCCCGGCGCCGTCAACGTCTACAGCGGCTGCGAGACGACGGGCGTCGCCGGATGAAGCCGTTCGGGCAGGTACATACACCGAGTGAGCCGGCGCCGAGCCGATGAGGCTCGTCAACGCGGCCAGGGACGTTGTGCTCGCCGCGGGCGTCGTCTCGGCCGCCTACGGCCTGCTCTACGCATCGACCTCGTTCGGCGCGACGCAGCCCCGACCCCCGCCGCACGCCATCTCGGCGGTGGCTTTACCCGCCCAGAGGGCGCTGTCTCCGGGTCACTCCGTGCCGGTACGGGTGACGCTGAGGAACGATACGGAGCATCCCGTCGATCTCGACGCCGTGACGATCGAGGGCAAGGTCTCGCATCTCCCAAGAGGCTGTTCGCCGTCGTGGTTCACGTTCGCCGTCCGCCTCGGATCAGTGGGGGTGCTTGCCGGAAACGGCGGCAGGGCGACAGTGACCGGACGGCTGAACTTCGTGGAGACCCACACCAACCAATCGGCCTGCGCCGGAGCCACGCTGGCGCTGTTGCTTCGACCTGTCGTCCCGTAGCCCCATCGGGGCCCGGAGGCTGCGGCTTTCTACGCACGACCATGACGGCATTTCACGCTTTTCGATCTGGCGCAGGTTCCTAGGGTCCGGTTCATGCGGCGGTTTTGGTGCGGGTCTTCTTCTTCTGCCCGGTGTGCGGGGCTGTTCGTGTGCGCCGAGTTGGCGCTCGGGGCTGTGTCGCTGGCGCTGGGTCACGGGCTGGCGTCCTCGCTGCTCCACGACGCCGTAGGGCTCGGAGCGGCGGCGGCGATTGCTGTAGGCATCGCCCGGTACCGCCCTCCCGCGGTGTGGCCCTGGTTGCTCGTCGCGGTGGCCGTGCTCCTGTTCGGTCTCGGAGACGCCGCGTACGAGCTCGACGCGACGGGCGGGACACTCAAGCTCTTCTCGGTCGGGGACTGGCTCTACGTCGCCGCGAACGTCACGCTCGCCGTGGCACTCGCCCGGTTCGGGAGTCGCCCGCGACACTCGCGGTGGGCGGGTCGGATGCTGGTCGTCGATGCCGGGCCGATCTTCCTCGGCTCATTCCTCCTCTTGTGGTTCCTCGTCTTCGACAGCCAGTTCGACGGCTCGCAGCTGGCGACGCCCGGTCGGGTCCTGATGGGCGCCTTCCCGGTGCTCGATCTGCTATTGCTGGCGCTCGCGGCACGTCTGCTTCTGACGGGGGCCGCGCGGCTTCCGGCGTTCGGCCTGCTCGTCGGCGGAATCGCGTTCGGCTTTCTGGGTGACCTGATCTGGCGTGGCTTTCTCCAGCAGTCCAGTTACCAGAGCCAATGGGTCAACGCGAGCTACTACCTGAGCTATGCGCTGCTCGGGGCGGCGGGATTGCACCCATCGATGCGGCGCCTGACCGAGATCGAGGTCGACGAGTCGAGACTCTTGCCCGCACGGCGGCTGATGCTGTTCACTGCCGCGCTGGCGACCATTCCGGCTGTCGTCCTCCTCCGCCACGACAGGTTCCAGCAAGGAGATCTGGTGCTGTTCGGGCTCGCGGCGACGCTGATCCCCGCCCTCGTCGTCTACCGGCTGATCGATCTCGCGAGGACTGCGCGCGGGCTGGGACGCCAGGCGGCGGCATCGGCCGCACGCCTGGAGGCAGTGCTCCATGCGTCACCGCTGCCGATCGCCGTCTTCGACCCCGGCGGCGGAGTCCAGGGGTGGAACGAGGCCGCCGAAGCGGCCTCGGGCTGGCGCGCCGCGGAAGTCATCGGAAGGCACTGGCAGATGATGCCGGCGCCCGGAGAGAAGCGCACCGACGGGATCCGCCGGCGCGCGTTGGCCGGAGAGCGTCTCGATCACATCGAACTTGGTCTGCGCCGACACGACGGGACACCCCGTCGAGTCGAGATCTCGACCGCACCCGTCGGCCCTGCCGATGCGCCGGAGGCCGTCGTCGCCATTTTCGACGACGTCACCGAAGAACGCATACACGAGGACGAGGTCCGGTACCTCGCCGAGCACGATCCGCTCACGGGGCTCTTGAACAGGCGGCGGTTCTCGGAGCGTCTGGTCGACGAGATCACCGCGGCCGACACGTCCGGCGCGGCACTCGTGCTCGGGATCGCCGATCTCGATCACTTCAAATTCATCAACGACGCTGCAGGCCATGCGACTGGCGACGAGATGCTGTGCGATCTCTCGCGGCTGCTCGCCGCCAAGCTGCGCCCCGACGACGTCTGCGCGCGGCTCAGCGGGGACGAGTTCGCGTTTCTCCTGCGCGGTGCGACGACCCATGAGGCCGTCGACGTTGCCGAGCGGATCCTGGCTGCCTTTCGCGGATACCGCCTGCCGGTCGACTCACTGGGCGAAGCGGTCGACATCACCGCCAGCGTCGGCCTCTGCCACCTCCGACCCGGTCCTTCTCCGATCGTGCGCGCCGAGGCGACCCTCCGCCAGGCGGACATGGCGCTGTACGAAGCGAAGGCGCAGGGGCGCAACCGCGTCGCGATCTGGACTCCGACTCTCGCCGAGACCCAGCAACTCACGGCACGGAGGGGCTGGTCGACTCGCATCAAGGACGCGCTGACAGACGACCGCTTCGTCATCTACCTCCAGCCGATCGTCGACCTCCGCGCGGGCCGGGTCGCCTACCACGAAGCACTCACCCGCATGATCGACGACGAGGGCCGCATCCTCGCTCCAGGCCAATTCTTCCCGCACGCCGCCGATCTCGGCGTGATCGACGAAATCGACCGGAACGCCATCGCCCGCGCAATCGCGCTGCTCGAAGCCGACCCGGCGCTTCGGATCTTCGTCAACCTCGACACGCAGAGCTTCCACAGCGACCGCATCCTCGACGAACTCGAAGACAAGTTCCGGAGCCGACCGCACCTCGCCGATCGGCTCGGCATCGAAATCACCGAAAGAGCACCCCTACGCGACTACGACCGCGCCCAGGAGCGCCTCGTCACGCTCACGTCGCTCGGCTGCCTCCTCGCCATCGACGATTTCGGTACGGGCTTCTCGTCGTTCGAACACCTCCGCCGCCTGCCCGCCCAGTTCGTCAAGGTCGGCGGCCGTCTCATCGACGACCTTGCCGCCGATCCAGTCAGCGAGGCGATTCTCGACGGCATCATCAACACAGCCCACTCGTTGTCGATGAAAGTCGTCGCCGAAGGCATCGAAACGCTGTCGACGGCGCGACTCGTCGGCCAGCACGCGATCGAGTACGGGCAGGGATACCTGTACGGCCGTCCAGCTCCCCTCGCCGAAATCAGGCGCGTCCCGTATGCACTCGGGGCGTAACCTCACCCACCCGCTCGAGGCGGGCGGCGCCTCTGGCTCTCACATGGTGACTGCGCTGACGGTCCTCTTGCTGCTGGTCACCGCCTACGACCTTCTGCTCGTTGCCCTCGGCATCCAGTAGCGGCACATCACGTCGAGTTCAAGAAACGGTTCCGGCAATGGAATCGAACGTCGCGTCGTCCTAGACTCCCTGTGTGGCCGAGCCGCGCCGCGAGCGCAAGGTCGTGACGGTGTTGTTTGCCGATCTGGTTGGGTTCACCGCGCGCGCTGAGGAGCTCGACCCGGAAGACGTCGAGGCGATTCTGCGCCCCTACCACGACGGTTTGCGTACCGAGCTCGAGCGTTTCGGCGGCACGGTGGAGAAGTTCATCGGAGACGCAGTGATGGCGCTCTTCGGGGCGCCGCTCGCGCACGAGGACGATCCTGAACGCGCGGTGCGGGCGGCCCTTGCGATCCGAGACTGGGCCTGCGAGGAGGGCGAGGTTCAGGTCCGGATTGCGGTGAACACGGGCGAGGCGCTGATCAATCTGGCGGCGCGCCCCGCATCGGGCGAGGGGATGGCGGTGGGAGACGTCGTGAACACGACGGCCCGATTGCAGTCGGCCGCCCCGACGAACGGGGTTCTCGTCGGCGAGGGGACGTATCGCGCGACGCGTCAGTGGATCGACTATCGCAAGGCCGAGGCTGTGGAGGCGAAGGGCAAGGCGGCGCCGGTGCGGGTCTGGGAAGCGGTGGCGGCGCGTTCGCGCGTCACGAGCGAGGCCGTCTCGGTCTCGTCGCCGCTGGTCGGCCGCGACCGGGAACTGGCGGTGCTCAGCGAGTTGCTCGTGCGCGTGCGTGACGAGTCGTCGCCGCAGCTGGTCACTCTGGTCGGCGTGCCGGGCATTGGCAAGTCGCGCCTCGTGCACGAGCTGATGGAGATCGTCGCGGTCGGCGGTGCGCTGACCTACTGGCGCCGCGGTCGCTCGCTCCCATACGGAGAGGCAGTGCCACTCTGGGCACTCTCGGAGATCGTCAAGGCCCAGGCCGGGATCCTCGAGAGCGACAGCGCAGACGCCGTTCACGGCAAGCTCCACGACGAGGTCTCACGACTGATTCCGGAGGCTCGCGAAGCGAGGTGGGTCGAGTCTCAGCTGCGCCCCCTGGCGGGAGTGAGTGGCGAGGAGGAGCGCCGCGCCGACAGACGCGATGAGGCGTTCACGGCCTGGCGGCGGTTCTTCGAGGGGATGGCCGAGCAGCGACCGCTGGTCCTCGTCTTCGAGGATCTGCACTGGGCCGATGACGAGCTGTTGGACTTCGTCGACCATCTCGTCGAATGGGCCAGCGGCGTCCCGATCCTGATCGTCGGCACGGCACGACCGGAGCTTCTCGAACGCCGGCCGACCTGGGGTGGGGGGAAGCTCAACGCGACAACGCTCTCTCTCGCTCCACTCTCGGAGGCGCACACGAGCCGGCTCCTGGCAAGCCTGCTCGATCGGCCCCTTGTCGCCGCAGAGGCGCAGGCCGATCTGCTCGCCCGCGCCGGGGGTAACCCTCTCTATACGGAGCAGTACGCCCGGATGCTTCTCGAGGGAGCAGACGACGCCGATCTGCGGGTCCCCGAATCGATCCAGGGAGTGATCGCGGCGCGGCTCGACCTGCTTCCGCCGGAAGAGAAGGCGCTACTTCAGGATGCGGCCGTCCTGGGCAAGGTGTTCTGGCTCGGTAGTGTCGCCGACGGACGATCACCGAGTAACGCCGAGGCCGCCCTGCATGCGCTGGATCGCAAGGGCTTCGTGCGCCGTGCGCGCGCATCGTCGGTCGCAGACGAGTCGGAATACACGTTCCTGCATCTGCTCGTCCGCGACGTCGCCTACGGCCAGATCCCGAGAGGGGCGCGGGCGGAGAAACATCGACGCGCCGCGGAGTGGATCGAGTCGCTAGGACGTCCCGACGAGCACGCCGAGACGCTCGCCTACCACTACCTCTCGGCCTTGGAGCTCGCCCGGGCAAGCAGGGAGCCGACCGAGGAGCTTGCCGACCGCGCGCGACACGCGCTTCGCGAAGCGGGCGATCGCGCGGCTGCGCTCAACGCGTTCGATGCCGCGGCGCGTTCATACGCATCGGCGCTCGAGTTGTGGCCGGCGAACGACCCCGAACGCCCGAGACTGCTTCTCGCCTACGGCACGATGCTCGCGATCGAGCAGGAGGCGGGAAAACCAGAGCTCGAGCTGGCAGCGAGAGCTCTGGTCGAGCTCGGCGACCGTGAGCATGCCGCGCGGGCGGAGATCCTCCTGGCGGACGGCGACTGGCGAGCCGGCCAGCGCGATGCGGCCTACGCGCACGTCCAAAGCGCCGTGCAGCTCGTCGAAGCGATCCCTTCCTCTCCTGCGAAAGCCACAGTGCTCAGCGAGGTGTCCCGCTATCACATGCTCGGGGACCGCTTCGCTGACGCGATTCGGATCGGACGCCAGGCTCTCGAGATGGCGACGGAGCTGGGACTGGACGAGGTGCGGGCGCACGCCCTCAACAACATCGGCAGCGCCCGTGTCCAATCCGGTGACATCGACGGGATCGGCGACACCGAGCAGAGCATCAAGGTCACCGACGAGATTGGCTCGCCCGAGAGCCTCCGCGGCTACAACAACCTGTTCGCAAACCACGTGAGCGTCGGCCAGCTCGGGCAGGCCGCCGCAGCTGTTCGCGCCGGCCTCGTCGTGGCAGAGCGGTTCGGAAACGTGGGCCCCACCGCGCGCTGGCTGCGCTTCGAACGCGTGCACACCGCCTACTGGGAAGGCCGCTGGGACGACGCGATGGCGGTCATCGACGAGACGTTCTCGGAAGTTGGGCCCGCACAGGCCCTCTCCCGATTTGCATTCGAGATGCGTGGCCGGATCCGCCTCGCGCGAGACGACACGCAAGGAGCTCTCGAGGACGCGGACGCCAGCCTCGCGCTCGGCCGGCAGGCCAAGGACCCGCAAACGTTCTTTCCGGCACTGTCATTCGCTGCGGTTGCGGCGCTGGAACAAGGGCGGGCGCATGATGCGGAAAGCCTCGCGGACGAGCTCCTCGCTCTCAGGCCCGCCGACCACGCAATCGCCCACCACATTTCCCCCCTGTTCGATCTCGCCTGGGTCGCGGCCGACCTGGGCCGAAGCGGAGACTTGATCGAAGCTACCGAGCACGCGACCGCGCGGACTCTCCACGTCGAGGCCGCAGAGGCACTGGCACGCGGGAGCTATCTCGCCGCCGCGGACATCTACGGCAGGATGGGATCGCTCCCCAACGAGGCCCTCGCGCGTCTCCGCGCCGCCGCGCAACTGTCAGCAGCGGGACGACGCGAGGAGGCAGACCGGCAACTCCAACCCGCCCTGGCTTTCTGGCGATCGGTCGACGCCAAGCATTTCGTCCGCGAAGCGGAGGCGCTACTCCCCGCAACGGCGTAGCCCGACGGAGTGAGTGAGTGGGGGCGGGAGGATTCGAACCTCCGT
>Ga0207693_10005041_pt1 | contig 11088 bp, 10 predicted proteins | sample LARL81metaG_FD_184347 | JGI IMG/M metagenome (GOLD analysis project Ga0207693, IMG submission 184347) | Corn, switchgrass and miscanthus rhizosphere microbial communities from Kellogg Biological Station, Michigan, USA - LAR L8-1 metaG... | ecosystem: Host-associated > Plants > Roots >... | reverse complement strand
CGATATAATATACGTAACTCAAACAGATCATAAAGTGACGTATAACTGTATGAATATAGCCCTTAAATGGAACTATAAAAGAGATTGAGATGTAGAGGTTGGATTCTCATAAGTTCATGTTCTAGAATTCACTATCCCTTCCTTAATAAGTTCTGATCCGATCCCATACCCAATTAGAGCAATGCCAGTTCCCAACCCGGCCATTTCAAGTCCCCCTTTTAGCCAACTCTTTTTTGCCATTCGAGATTTTATTGCTCCCACAGTAAATGATGATACTACACTAATTCCAATAGCCGTTGCAATTGCACTCCCAGAGGATATTAGCCCCGCTTTAACAATGAAATATGGCAAGATAGGTAGTATCCCACCTAGCAAAAATGCACCAAACATTACCAGAGCTCCTCTTAAAGGGTTGCCAACTATCTCTAAATTTACACCGAGTTCCTCGGTTAGCATAGTCTTTAGCCAGACTTTTTTATTTGAAGTAATAGTGTTTACGACAGTTTTAAGTACCTCTCCTTGAAATCCCTTCGCTTTGTAAATGTCCTCTATCTCGGCCCTCTCTTTTTCCGGGACAGACTCGATTTCAAACTCCTCTCTTTTGATCTCTGATTCCAGAATCTCGCGTTGTGATTTCACCGCCAGGTAATTTTGGACCGCCATCGCCTTCGCGCCAGTAAACATCCCAACAAGAGCAGCCAAAATTACCACGTCAGCCGATATCGCAGCGCCACCTACACCAGCTACTATGCCCAGAGATGTATTAACACCGTCTCCAAAACCAAATACTAGATCTCTAATATAGCTACTCTCTTTAATATGGGGTTCAATATGTGTTGTATTAAGCATCTTTTTTTCTTATAATTTTCACCATATAGTCTATATAACTATAGCTTGACGATATAATTTTGCTAAAATTCTGAAAATGGAATTAGAATGTGGGTTGATAGAGTCGATATAGGCTTTTCGTCCTCGTCAGAGGAAATTCTTATACATACTTTATCCCTTCATTCCTCGTAGACGTCTCTTTCCAATGCTAGATCTCGATCAAGTCATCCCTATACTAATACCTCTGAGGCGCGTCTAATGCGCATGGCTTTTTTAATATCCCACTAATGCATTTACTATCAATCCCATTAACGTGAATAACTGCATAGGTCTTACTGGTCTAGTGTAGGCTCACATAACTTCATTTCTCCTATTTTGTAGCATCTATCTAATAAATTGTGGATTCAGTTGAAATGACTAGATTATTCCTAGCAAACTCTGTGAATAGTTAGTGATTTAAGCAGGATTCTTGGTTTCGATCCAATATCATAATATACCTTCCATGTATTCTACCGGCTATTACCATATTATTCCAATACAATCTACTAAAAGACTTATCCGTGCCATTATATTCGATCCAATATATGACATCAATTTCTAAATTATTTACATAGCTAATTTTCTTACAAATTTGACTCGACAGAATCTAGGCTACTATTGATGATCGATCAGAGACTTATTTGATTCCAACATTTGATTATTTTACCATAAGCGGGGCCAACAAGACAATCAACAAAGTGGATCCAATTAAGGCTATGAAAAAAAGGCGCTCTCGTGTTATTTTAATCCTTCTCAGGTCTACCTTCATAAGCCCGGTCTACAAAATAGTGTTGTTGTTTTCAACTATATACCTTACTATTTCATGATTATTCGGCAGTCAAGTAGTCTGGGTGTTTTATTCTCAATGTATTTATAAATAGCGAATAAATTCATGGACTTTGACTACATAAGATATCGTTGACTCTTTAATTCTAAAAGAGCCCTGTTTATCAAAGCTGATAGACCAGTATACTTTGTAAGTGATGTGACTAATAATTCAAATCCAAGATCATCTATGTATCCTTCATCATACTTCATCTCGATGATCTCGTTGTCAGTTTGTACCAAGACCGTTACAAGGCAATATCGACCTCGCTTAGGGTCGAAATTCTCAATGTATTCTCTTAATTCTATATGTCTTATCAAATATCCCTGATTGTCAATATTACCGTTTGACAATACTACAGCAGATCTATATGCCTCAGTTTTGATCCTGCCATTTTCTACATCGCTTACCTTTTTCATAATCAATTCCGATAATCCAAAAACCGAACCCATTCCGGAAACCATAGATTGTTTTCAGGCAAACCAATCCCCTTGGCTAGAATAGCTGGTGAATTATAATAAACAGTATCCGCACCGATCTGCTTTCCGATTTTCTCATTAATCTGATCAATTGTTGATACTTGGCCTACATATTTATTTGCGATCAGATCTCTATTTTGTGTATATAACCCTACTTGTCTCCCATCAATTGTCGGTGGATATGTTACAATGACAGATATTTTTTTGACACCCGCATCTCGCAAGTAGTACATTGTTTCCCTGACTGTACTTCCGGTCTGAATGGTCCCTTGGATAATTGCAATTCTCTTGTTTTCAATTAGTTCTTTTACCACAAATTTTAGAGATCTGCCTGTGGAAAGCAACTTATTTTTGCTTACCTCTTCTGAAAAATCTATCATATGGTCAGAGTCATCATATCTGTCTTTAATTACACCCTCTGAAATATCAAAATTCTCATGGTGTTTATGGTATTCATTACTGAATCCTAGGGTCATAGGACGTGTATAATCAGGTTCGGCGTGTGCAGAATCAATATCTAACCATTTGGACACAAAGTTGGCTTGTTCCTTGCCAATGTTTTTCCTGACTTGATAAATGCTTTTGCCGTTGATTGTTGCTGCGACATTTGATTCCCGTACAAATTCAAATGGATCCATCATTAGGTTTGAATAGTGTAATGTCTCAATAATTTCTACCCCGTCTGCATCACTCAGTTTTATCAGCTGACCTGGTAATACATCTTTGAATTTTAAATCGATTAACGAACTTTGGAGAGAATTTTCTGACGCCAGAAGGTACATGCTCTTCCTCTTGTTTGTAGCCATCACAAGCGGTTTAAAGCCAGTACTATTTCTGAATGCATATATAGTGTTTTTTGTCATTAACAACAGATTACCTCGTAGATGTCTATCTAGAAAGTCTACTGCGCGGTCAGGTCGCTTCTTTTGTAGTAACAGATCAGTAAATATGTAATAGATTTTAAAAAGCGAATCATACTCTCTAGCTGTACCAATGTACGGATGTAAATGTAACTTTTCCGTATCCACAAAGAAACCGTCAAGAGCTGCACTGATAAAATTCATACTTTGAAATTGTGGATATCGTTTGGATAAATACCCTAATCCAACACTACCAGACAATTTTTCGAGTCCAACAAACTTCAAAAGATGGTCATCTGCAGGCAGCGAACCTTGACCATCAATAAATTTATCATTTGAGGAAATCTTCCAGTAGGCTTTACCTCTATGCTGAAGCATGCGCATTGAATGTGCCAGAACATACACAACTTTTGCATTTGATTTTGCATCTATACTAGCTACTCCGATTATTCCGGCCAAGACTGGATCCTCATTCAAAACTTCGAAAGCCAGGATAAAAACATTCAGTAGGTAAGGCCCTCACATATACCGCGCTGTAAATCATCGAGTTGAGATTTGTAAAAGAAAAAGGCAGGTTGGATGTCCCAATATCTTTACTTTATCTTTCATTCTTTCCAAACTGCATGTCATTCCTTAAGAAATATATGCAAATGGATGTACTTTTAAAATACGTACATGCTTACGAATAGCGGGATCAGGTATTACACAATTCTATTAGTTAATGAACAAAAAAGTTGTCATGTCACTAGCTTCAGTATACTGACTAGTTCAGTCTTCCAGAAATATTAATGATTTATATATATCCTTAAATGTTGATGTAGACCTTTAATTAGAGCAATTAAGCTCAGCTATTTTTCCAGCACCTAAATCTCGACCTACTAACAGATACTATGATTCTGATATGGACTTCTATCTGAGTCATCATAAACTAAGAATTACGTTTTAAATAGGGTGACCATTACATTTACTGGTATGCAAAAGGTTAGATATGCTAATTGATATAGATCCGAATTTTAGAACTGATCCAAAAGACTATTCCAGAGTAGAAATTGCGAAAATCAATTCTAATAATCTAAGGGGAAATCTATCCACCGAGTTCAGGAACCGTGATACTGAAAATATATCATGGGAATCTGAACAAATTGCAAAATCCCACGGGATTTACTTGGAATACAACAGAGCAAATACTGGGCGCGAGAAAGACTGGATGTACATGATACGTATAAGTATACCTGGTGGAGGACCAATAAATCATAGACAATGGAATATACTGGATAGAGTAGCTGATTTGTACTCTGCACACTCAATAGATTCCAAATCCGCGGCTGCGTCGAGTCTAAGAATAACAACTCGACAAAATATCCAGCTCCATTGGATTAAGAAAAAGGATGTTGTCAATACAATAAGCGAAATAGCAAAATCTGGATTTTTTACGATTAATGGCTGTGGGGACAATACTAGAAATGTAGTTGGTTGTCCATTAGCTAAATCTTCAGGCATCTTTGATTCTAATAAATGGGCGCAAAAAATAGGAAAATACTTTGCACTCCCTCCATCTGCATATGTTGAAATATTTGAGATAGATCCAAACTATTTGAGAGAGGCGGGATTATACGAAAGGCATCCTGGAATAACTGGATTTGATTATGGTCCTAATCAATTAAACCGAAAGTTCAAAATCGCTTTCTCGGCTATCCACAGAGGAGAAGGCAAGAAATATGTTCCAGACAATTGTGTCGAGCTAAGAACCAATGACATAGGAGTCGCTCCGGTCATTAATGATTGTGAAGATGGTTGCCGCAGCGTAGATCGGTTTCAGGTTTACATAGGTGGTGGTCAAGGTCAGCAGTCAGGAAAACCTACTATCGCGGCTCTCAGTGAACCGTTTGGAATATTTACCGAAGAAAACCTTCTCAAGGGCCTAGACGCTATCGTAAGAGTCCACAAAGAATGGGGAGACAGACAAAACAGGCATTGGGGGAGATTGAAATATGTAGTAAGAGTCAAGGGAGTTGAATGGTTTAGAGAGCAAGTAAGAAATATTGCTGGCACTATTTTTGATGCTCCAATATTGGATCATGATTATGGAAAAAGAAATTTACATCTAGGATGGATAAAGCAATATGAACCTGCATGTTATGACAGCAAATCCAAATGGTGGTACGGTGCTTTTATAGAAAATGGGAGATTAATAGATGGCGGACCAAACGGCGATTTAAAGGGTATGATCAAGTATTTACTAAATAAGTATACAACAACTCAGCTTTTCACAACTCCCAACCAACATTTACTCTTTTCAAATATTGTTGACAATGAGAAAGACGAATTTGAAAGTGATATGAAGTTATTCGGTTATGGTCTTCGCAAGGGTTTTACTAACTCACTTGAAAATAAAGGTCCAAGGCCATATTCGACGCTAAGGATGTTGTCAGGAGCGTGTGTCGGAAGAGACACATGTAGATTGACATATACTGACTCGGAAAAATTCGAACCCTATCTAATTGATGCATTAGAAGAAAGGTGGGGAGAATTAAATGAATCCATAGGCGTTACAGGTTGCGAGAAGCAGTGTTATAGACCAGCAACAAAGACAATAGGTTGGGTAGGTACTGGTTTTAACCTCTACCAGTTAATCCTAATGGGAACTGAAGATGGGAAGCATCAAGGAGTTCCACTTATTGATCACGAGACAAATGAACAATACCTTCGTTTTGTACCGCGAAATGCGATTGCTGAAGTTACAGACGCGCTCTTCGAATTATACTCAGAAAATAAGTCTCTAGAAGAAAGTAAACCTGGAGGAATGGGTTATTTCTTTAGGAGGATTAGTGCAAAAGGAATAATTTCTAGTCTAAAGTCGAATCCCAAAACTGTCGAGCTGATGAAGAGGACATTTAAAATATGATGATAGAGAATTAATTTAATCAATTAGTTAGGTCGTGATACAGTTGTTCAGCTTGAATTTCTGTTATGTGAGTTGAATCTATAACAGACGTCTGGATTAATAGACTGATTATGTTGCAGTACAGCCCATAGATCCAACAATGTTTATTTTGCAATAATATCAATTCCTAAGTAACGCTTTGGAATGATGTAGCGGGTAGGAAACAATCATATCAAAATTAAGCAGCCTAAAGCGTTTTCGCGAAAGGTCGACTACATCAGAATACTACGTTTTCGTTTTAGTTTTTGTATGCGTTATTCATAATCTTTAGACCTCTAAATCGACTAGATTTATTAAGAATCGATTATCGATCATAGACATGATTATAGGTATAATTGGTAAATCCAATGTTGGTAAATCCACTTTTTTCAATGCTGTGACAGATCTTAGTGTCCAGACTGCTAATTACCCCTTCACTACGATAGAACCAAATGTAGGCGTTGCATATGTTAGAATTGAATGTGTTTGTAAAGAATTTGGAGTCCAGGACAACCCGGTCCACTCGGTTTGCATTGATGGTGTCAGATTTGTCCCAGTAAAAGTCATAGATATTGCAGGTTTAGTTCCAGGTGCTCACCTTGGCAAGGGCGTGGGGAATAAGTTCTTGGATGATTCCCGTCAAGCAGATGGGTTGATTCACGTAGTAGATGCTTCTGGATCTACAGATAGTGAAGGTAGGCCGGTCGGCCCCGGGACTGCAGATCCCCTATATGATATTAAATTTGTAGAGGAGGAGTTTGATCGATGGCTTTGTTCCATCGTAGGAAAAGAATGGAACAAGTTTGCAAGGGAGTCTGAAAATAAGGGGCAAAGGATTGATGTTTTACTTGCAAAAAGACTATCAGGCCTGGCCATTAACGATATGCAAATAACAAGAGCGATTCATCAGTCTAATTTAGACAACAAGAAGCCAATTCTGTGGGACGAAAGGGACATTTTGAATCTCAGCAAAATTGTGCGAATTTTATCCAAACCAACTATAATTGCTGCAAATAAAATAGATATCTCTTCTACTGAAACAAACATTATGATTATGAAAGAAAAAGGACATGATAATATTATCCCCTGTGCAGCAGAAGCTGAAGTAGTGCTTAGACGAGCAGCAAAGAATAAAGTCTTGCATTACCTGCCAGGTGATCGTTCATTTGAGATAAGACCGAATACTAATTTAAATGAACAACAGATAAAGGCCCTGAATACCATTCATGTACTATTCAAAAAATATGGTTCTACCGGTGTACAGGATGTCCTAAATAAGCTATGCTTTGAATCATTAAAACTAATTGCTGTATTTCCTGTCGAAGACGAATTCAAGCTAACTGACAAGAAGGGAAATGTTTTGCCAGATACTTATTTACTACCAGAGGGATCGACGCCAAAAGACTTGGCGATGAAGATACATGAAGATCTTGCGAAAAGTTTTCTTTACGCCCTTAATGCCCGAACTAAACAACGGTTAGGTGCTGAGTATGTACTCAAACATAGAGACGTAATAAAATTGGTCTCTACTACAAGTAGAAGGTAACGTTTTATGTATTCGCTTGGTATAGAGAGTACTGCTCATACAATTGGATGTTCAGTGATTAAAGTCAATACAAAGAATTTAGAATCCGACGACAGATGTAAGATTCTATCTGATGTTCGTGCGGTATACAAAGCTCCAACCGGATCTGGAATCCATCCTCGCGAAGCCTCTCGACATCATTGCGAGAAAGCCCCATATATAATAAAAAAATCCCTCAGTGAGTCAGGAATCAGGGCTGTTGACCTAGATATGATTGCATATTCAGCAGGTCCAGGTTTGGGACCATGTCTCAGGGTCGGTGCAGTTCTTGCGCGTACCCTGGCAGCCTTTCATCATAAACCGCTTGTTCCGGTGAATCACGCCCTAGGACATATAGAATTGGGTATAATGCTAACCAATTCGTTAGATCCGTTGGTTCTGCTCGTCTCAGGAGGACACACAATGATTCTTGGATTTAACAACAAGAAATGGAGAGTATTTGGTGAGACACTTGATATCACTATTGGACAGCTACTCGACCAATTTGGTAGAGCAATGGGATTTGCCTCGCCATGTGGCTCGGTGATAGAGCAGCTTGCAAATGAGTCATCGATGCGGTACCTTCCCTTGCCCTACATTATAAAGGGAAACGACGTTTCACTCTCTGGATTACTTACTGCAGCCATAGAACGTGGAAAAGAAAAGAATACCCTTTTGACTGATGTGTGTTACTCGTTGCAGGAGACTTCGTTTGCGATCCTAACAGAGGCTGTAGAAAGAGCGCTTTCATTTAGTAACAAAACGGAGGTTTTAGTTGTGGGGGGAGTAGCTGCCAATAAAAGACTCGGACAGATGCTACTGGGCGCCTGTAAGAGGTTATCAAGTAGCCTATTCATTTGTCCCATTCAGTATGCTGGAGATAATGGTGCTCAGATTGCCTGGACTGGTGCAATCGACCACCTTTCAACTGGAAATAGAATCGAAGTAGAACAAGCAGCTATTCAACAATCATGGAGATTAGACACAGTCGAAGTCGCCTGGAGATAGCCGAGATAAATATTCACATGTGACTGTGGTCTGACCGCTCATTTGGGTTATTATTTCCTTTTAGATATATTTCCTTCTGTTCTTCGATCAGCTTTACCCACTTATGGATATTAAAGACCCCGAATTTGAATGCCTTACCATCTATTGTGGTTATCACTACTTTTTTGATTATAAATCCTTCTGATTTGACAGAAGATATCTTGTCTAGAGGCAGATCCAGAAGGACTCCTTCAACCTTCTTTGACAAAGTAGCCATCCTACCTTCTGTCTTCTCAAAGATGATTCTTTGATTAGTTAGGGTAAGAATTCCATTCTTTAGTCTATCTTCTGCACAATCTTCCTGAAATACCCTTATCTCTCCCTCCTTAGGATCCGCTTCTGAGGAACTCATCGGAACTATATTATCTAGGCGCGTATTATAGATTACGTAAGCCTAGTCTCACAAGTGGGATTATAGATGTTTTCTGATAATTAAAACTTGATTAGCATAGTTTTCGATAGGATTTCTAGTTAAGACAATGTTAAAGCTGGTACATAATTCCAGTAGGTGCCAAAGTCTTCGAAATGAATTACATAGTACTACGTTACAATTACTTCCCTATATTGTGTATTGTGGCCACGAAAAGTGTTGTTAAAAAGATACCTCTTCAGGATACAATAGATGCTCAATGATATGGAGATAGAAAATGGTGAATTTTATAATGCTATTGAAGCTTGTGAGAGATAATAAATTTCTATCTCATAAGAATAACATAGATGGATTACACAATACAACTTGAGAGTGGCGACACATAAACACCATGAATATTACAATTGTCAATTCAATAGTTATCCAATGCTTATTCAAACAGCTTGGATATTGGAATAAATATGCAATAAATATGCATAGTGAATACCGCCATCGGTAGTGATAATTCTAGTTTAGACATCATGATATATATTGTTACTCAGCTGCGCCGCTAACGAAGTTCCCTTTTCCATCTTTAGAATATTTGCTTATTTTTAACTTGATCACTTAGTATAGATATGTGGAAATAAGCTAAAGCCACATCCAACACTGATGAATATAAGTCCCTTATTGATATAAGGCTACATTTTACATAGTATTAGTTGTGGAGCAAATAATGTGTAAACTAATCATGATTTAGCTTTCTCTCTTTTTCTTGCCAATAGTGCAGCATTATTGCGTTCAATCAATCCTTGGTCATAGCCATAATCAAAATAAATCACATTTGATGTTTCGTATTCTGGATTATCTATTTCTAATTCTTCGATACTCATTAGAGCATCAAAAGAATTAACGTAGCTATGGGATTTCATTAGTAAATTCCATCTATGTCTTATGGCTTGTTTGGCTAGGTCTATAGTTGAAAATACCCCGATTGTCTGTTGTTCTTCGTCATGGGTTATCACTTGATATACTTTCATTCATATTCAGTCATATAAGAGTCAGAATTCGCATCATATCAACCCCAGCTATTGAGCCTCAGCCATACTGAATTTCGTTTGTATGCAATAAGACAGTTCATTTCCTTTCTCTCTCTTCATTTCGAAAATACCAAGGTTCATCAAAATCATCCAATACAATTCGTACCTTTCTTCTTATTATCAAATTATCCATTCTATTTGTAATGTCTTTGATCGGCAAGTCTGCATGTCGTCGAGGCAGCATTTCAAGTATGTCGTCGTCAGTCATCATTTCTTTGGTACTGCATTGTACTTTTCAGTTTCCACATAAAAATATTTTCGTTTTTTATTTTGTCGATTTTTTGCAGTAAGACAAGATAAATAGCATATCCCAATCCATATCACATTCCACATTATTCATGCTTCAGCATGATTACTATTAGATGAAGGGCCGTAAAGTCTATTTCCATTTAATTATTCACAAATCCAGATATTACGTAACTTGATAGTCTGAGATTAGCATTAATCATCGTTGGCGTTATATAGTAAACTGTCTGGGTTATGCCCACTCTCGTTGTCAAATCCTTATAATCATTTTCTTAACATTTATGACATTAAGAGTTTCTTATTGTACATATCCCAAGCAATGATCTTACCAATATCAGTTTACCTTAATTTTGTTTTAGCCTGGGAGTGTTCTGTATTTTGAATTATTCTTCGAACTACAAACATGATTAGCTCGAGAGCGTTCAAACTACCTATTAGGCCATATAATTAGAAATCAAAAAAGGTGTAGATAGCAAAACTATGGTTGTGATCTAAATCTTGCTATCTATTGTTATTGGATTGCTATTGCTATTGTATTATATTGTATTGTCACTAGGCTCCAGAGCCACTGCTGCCACCGCTACTTCCACTGCTGCCACCGCTACTTCCACTGCTGCCACCGCTACTTCCACTGCTGCCACCTGTTCCATAGGTTGAGCCATAGCAAGCCTTTATTTGTGATTTGGTTGCAGACCCCCCACTTGAAGCGGCATCCGAGAGGCATTTCTGAAATTTATCATAGTCGCTTTTAGATGAGCTGCTGCTACTACTACTACTTCCACTGCTGCCACCGCTACTTCCACTGCTGCCACCGCTACTTCCACTGC
>Ga0207693_10005040_pt1 | contig 11091 bp, 9 predicted proteins | sample LARL81metaG_FD_184347 | JGI IMG/M metagenome (GOLD analysis project Ga0207693, IMG submission 184347) | Corn, switchgrass and miscanthus rhizosphere microbial communities from Kellogg Biological Station, Michigan, USA - LAR L8-1 metaG... | ecosystem: Host-associated > Plants > Roots >... | reverse complement strand
CAGGACGTCACCAGCATCTGGCGCAACTCATCCGCCATTGCCTGTTCGCTCGTCTCGAGCGGGGCGAACAGCCGGCGCTGCGACAGCGAAAGTGCGGCCAGCGCAAGATTGGCGGCGAAAGATGGTTCCAGCGAATGACCGAATGCCGTGGCCGTGCCACGCAACGGCAGTCCAAGGCCGCGCAGGAACGCCAGCTCTTCCTTGGTGGCCGCCGCAGCCCCGGAGGCCCCGGAGATCACCGCGGCATGCGGCGGCTGCAGGTGATGATGCATCGTGGCAAGCTGCCTTTCGGCCATCGCCATCGCCTCGCCTGGCCGGCGCCGGCATCGATCGGTGGCGATCGCTGCGATGTGGGCCAGCGACTGTGCGCCACGTGCAGCGGCGTGCTCGCGACTTTCGATCACCAGAAAGCAGCCCAGCGAGCCCAGGACCATGCCGCCGCCGCGCGCCTGACGCTCCCAGACGCCGACGACGGACTGCTTCCACAGCAAGCCGCCCATCTCGTAGTGGAGCAGGATATCCGGTCGTTGCGCGCTGTACGATCCGCCGACCAGGAACAGGTCGCCCTGACGCGCGGCGATGCGGGCGCAGGCGATCCGGACGGCATCCGTCCCGGAGGCCTCCTCGCCCATGAAGGTGCGCGACGATCCCACCACACCGTGAACGATCGAGATGTTGCCGGCCAGCAAGTTGGAAAGCTGTGCCAGGAACAGCGTGGGGCGCAGGCCGGACAGCAGGTGTTCGTTCAGGAATGTGCCCGGATCGGCCGCTGACGGGAGTTCCGACAGGATCGCGGCATCCACGGCGTAATCGCGCTCGCCACCGCCGGCGGCGGCGATCATGTCCATACGCGACAGCAGTTCGGCATTGCCCTTCACACCGGCGGTGTCCAGCGCCATGCCCGCGGCGTAGGTGCCGATGCGCTGCCATGCCTCCATCTGCCGCTGATCGCCGCGCTTCGGGATCTGCTTGTCGAGGTCAAGCGGCGTCATCGGATGCACGGACCATGGCGCAAAGGTCGTCGCGTCGACCACGGGCTGGAAAGGGCCATCGCGATTCAGTGCAACCCAGTGCGCCTCGATTCCCTCACCGAGGCAGGAGACCAGGCCGATCCCTGTGATCATCGCGTCGCGCGGATTAGCCATCCAGGAATGCCTCCGGCACGGCCACACGCCGCGCGGTCTTCAGCATTTCAGCGCGCAATTTGTCGTTGGGAAAGGGTACGACGCGATAGGTGATCTCCGCGTCGGCTACCTTCTTGCCCGCGGAACTGATGCTGCCCGCCACCACGGCGTATCCCGATCCGTCGTGCAGCAGCCGCGCTTCGGCCTGCAGGGCCTGACCCGGGACGACGAAGGCACGCAGTTTCGCCTCCTTCACCTGCGCGAGGAACGGCATGCGCTGGAAGCGAAGCACCGCCAGCACCAGCCAGCCACCGGTCTGCGCCATGGTCTCTATCATCAGCACGCCTGGCAGCAGGGGGTGTCCGGGGAAGTGACCTTCGAACACCGGGCTGGCGTCGGGAACGACGCAGTCGGCGCGCACGGTTCGTGCTTCCGGATCGAGCGCGGCGATCCGGTCCACCATCTGGAAGTATTCCAGCCGCATGCCGGCTCAGGCTGCCCTGGCCGCCACCAGCTTGTCGATGTTGGCACTGAGATTACCGAGCACGAAGTACTCGTCGGTGGAAACCTTTCCGTCGTTCACTTCCTGCGTCCATTGCTCGAGCGGCATCTTGATGCCGAACGCCTTGTCGATGGCGAAGGCAACGTCCAGGAAGTCCAGGCTGTCGATGCCGAGATCGTTGATCGCATGGCTCTCCGGCGTGATCTTCTCACGCGGGATGTCGCATGTTTCAGCAATGATTCCAGCGACGGTCTCGAAGGTCGACGACATCGATCAGCCCTTGCAAACGCGGCCGGGCACTAACATTGCGGCGGGGGTGCCGCAAGAGCACGGCCCGAGCGGTCGGCCCCTACAGCCAATGCGCCGAGCGCCAGGCCCAGCCGGAATCTGTCTTCTCCCAGAAGGGCGGCATCCAGGTGCCGCTGGCGCGCGCCGCATCGACATACTGGCCGGGCACCCAGACAAAGGAACTGCCGGTCCAGTCCCAGTGACCGGGTTGCCAGCTCAGCGGCACGGGGCTCACTGGCGGTTTGGGGATCGTCTCGGCCATCGGCGGCGGTATCTGGGCAGGAGGTGTGCTGGAGCTGGCGCACGCACAAAGCAGCAGCAGGACGACGACGGCACAGTGTTTCATCTGGCGGGACCTCCTCAGCCTGGCAGCAGCACGGTGGCGACGGCCTGCGCTGCGATCCCCTCGCCACGGCCGGTGAAGCCGAGCTTCTCGGTCGTGGTCGCCTTTACTGATATACATGACACATCGACCGCAAGGATGCTGGCCAGCCGGGCCGCCATGGCCATCGCGTGCGGGGCGATCTTCGGCCGTTCACACACCAAAGTCACGTCGGCGTTGGTCAGCCTCCCGCCTCGCGATGCAATGAGGCCGGCCGCGTGAGCCAGGAAACGGCTGCTGTCGGCGTCCTTCCAGGTGGCCTCGGACGGCGGGAAGTGGCGGCCAATGTCGCCTTCTGCCAACGCCCCATAGATTGCGTCACACAAGGCGTGGATGCCGACATCGGCATCCGAATGACCGGCGAGACCCTTGTCGTGCGGCACCACGACACCGCAGAGCATCAAAGGCCGCCCCGCCTCCAGCGCGTGGACGTCGAAGCCGGTGCCGACTCGCGGGATCAGAGGGGCAGTCATGATGCGCTCCAGCCGTGCCATGTCCCCGACATAGGTCAGCTTGATGTTGTCGTCGGACCCGGGGACGATCGCCACGCTCTCTCCTATCGCCTCCAGCAGCGCCGCATCGTCGGTGGCAGCCACGCCGATGCCGGCACGGTGGGCATCCAGCAGCACCTTATACCGGAATCCCTGGGGCGTCTGGGCACGATACAGGCCGTCACGCGGTACGGTGGCGGTGATCATGCCATCGGTCACATGCTTCAGTGTATCGGCGACCGGGACCGCGGGGATTGCCCCCGATGCGTGCTCGAGTGCAGCGAGCAGGGCAGGGATGGTCCCGGCGGGAATCACCGGTCGCGCCGCATCGTGTACCAGGACGGCGTCGGGCATTGTCGCCTCCAACGCCTCCAGACCGGCCCGCACACTGTCCTGGCGGGTGGCGCCGCCGGTAATCGCCGGCAGGTGCGGCAAACCGTCGAGCGCGCGCCCGATCGCTATGGCGTCGCCAACCGGTTGCAGAAACGTCACGTGAGCGGCCAGACTTTCGGCGGCATGGCGGATGACAGGCTTGCCGGCGAGCGGAACGAATTGCTTCGGCATCTCGGCGCCGAACCGGCTGCCGGACCCGGCCGCCACCAGGATGGCTGCTACCCGCATGCTTGCACCGTTGCCGGGTCGATGGCCCGCGTCAACCGGGAGCAGATGCTGTTGGGATCCCGTCAAATCGTTGAAAGGACTTTGCCCCAGGAGGCGCCTGTTCATTGTTTTGGCATTGCGCATCGGCAGGCGTGTCGTTAATTTGCCCAATTGATGGGCAAGTGTCATTGCGGCACCACAGTTTCGACCTTCGAGCTGCCACCGATCGACCTGGGCAATGGCGTGCGGATCGATACGCCGATCATTCTGGCGCCCATGTCGGGTGTCACCGATCTGCCGTTCCGGCGCATCGCCAAGCAGCTTGGCGCCGGCATGGTGGTCTCCGAGATGATCGCCTCCTGGGCGATGATCCGCGAGAACCGGAAGACGTTGGCAATGGCCGAAATGGACGGCTGCGGCGGCGTCAGTGCGCTTCAGCTCGCGGGATGCGAGCCGGCGGCGATGGCCGAAGCGGCGCGGTTGGCGGTCGATTGCGGCGCCGACCTCATCGACATCAACTTCGGATGTCCGGTGAAGAAGGTGGCGATCGGTCAGTTGGCCGGTTCGGCGCTGATGCGTGAGGAGAAGACCGCCGCGGCGATCCTAGAGGCTACCGTTCGTGCCGTCCGCGTCCCGGTAACGCTGAAGATGCGCATGGGGTGGGATCATGCCAGCCTGAACGCGCCGCGTCTCGCACGCGTCGCCCAGGACTGCGGCATCCGCATGGTCACCGTGCACGGTCGCACCCGCCAGCAGTTCTACACGGGTTCCGCCGACTGGGACTTCATTGGTCAGGTGAAGGACGCGGTGGACGTTCCCGTCATTGCCAACGGCGACATCGTGAGCGAGGAGGACGCCTCGGAGGCGTTGCGCCGTTCTGGGGCAGACGGCCTGATGGTGGGCCGCGGCTGCTACGGTCGGCCATGGTTCATCGCCCAGATCGTGCATTTCCTGCGCACGGGCCACAGGCTGCCGGAGCCACTTCTCGCGCAACAGAAAGCCGTCGTGTGCAGTCACTACGACGCGATCCTTAAGCAGTTTGGTGAAAGAGCGGGCGTACGTCTGGCGCGCAAGCACCTGTCCTGGTACTCGCGCGGCCTGCCCGGTTCGGCCGAGTTCCGCGCAGCGGTAAACCGGATTCCGGATGCCGACACTGTCCTCCGACTGGTCGATACATTCTACGATCGGCTCATCGCGCGCGGCGTCACCCGGACCTCGCCGCACCGCGGCGAAATCCTGGCGGAGGCGGCATGATCAACCCGGTCACCCGCGCCGCGCTGGCGTTGCGCGAGCGCCGCCGGGCGCCGGACATGACCCAGATCATGAGCGCCCTGCCGGTGCCCGTGGTGCTGCTTGATCCCGACAACCGGTTCCGCTTCGTGAACCATGCCGCCGAGGAGTTCCTCGGCGTCTCTGCTGTGGGCCTGTCTCAACTCCGCCTGCGCGATCTGGTCCCGGAAGACAACCCGCTGTTCTTGTTGATCGAACAGGTCCGCAACAGCGACGCCAGCGTATCCGACCATGACCTGTCGATCGACAGCCCGAGGCTGACCAAGAGCGGCATGACGGTGCAAGGGTCACCGCTGCCAGAGGAGCCGGGCGCAGTGCTGCTGGTGCTGCAGGATGCTTCGGCCGCTCGCGCGCTCGATCGTCAGCTCGCCTTCCGCGGCGCGGCGCGTAGCGTCACCGGTATGGCGGCAATCCTCGCGCACGAGGTGAAGAACCCGCTCTCCGGTATTCGCGGCGCCGCACAGTTGCTGGAGACCAGCGTCGATCCGCAGGACCGCGAATTGGCGGTACTGATCCGCGACGAGGCGGATCGCATCCGCGCCCTTGTGGATCGGATGGAGATCTTCGGCGAGAAGCCGATCGCTCGGACCGCGGTGAACATCCATCGCGTGCTGGAGCACGTGCGCAAACTGGCGCAGTCGGGCTTTGCGCCAAATGTGAGGTTCCAGGAGAGCTACGACCCTTCGCTGCCTCCGGTCTGGGGCAATCGAGACCAGCTCGTACAGGTGATCCTCAACCTGGTGAAGAACGCTGCCGAGGCCGCGACTCAGGAAGGGCAGTCCAATCCGGAGATCACTCTGATGACCGGGTTCCAGCACGGCATGCGCCTGACCGTGCCGGGCACCACGACGCGGCTCGACATACCGCTGCAAGTCGTCGTCCGCGACAATGGGCCCGGCATTCCGGACGACATCCGCCCGCACCTGTTCGATCCTTTCATCACATCAAAGCCGTCCGGCAGCGGACTTGGGCTGGCCCTGGTTGCCAAGATCATCGGCGATCACGGCGGTCTGATCGAGGTGGACAGCCGCCCTGGCCGCACTGAGTTTCGCCTCCACCTGGCAGTGCTGAACGACGACGAGACAGACGCCGGTATTTGATCTCTGGAGTTACGATGACACCACCCACCGTCCTGGTTGCGGACGACGATCGATCCATCAGAACCGTGCTGACCCAGGCATTGGGGCGCTCGGGCTACCAGGTACGCAGCACAGGGAACGCCGCGACGCTATGGCGCTGGGTGGAGGATGGCGAGGGCGATCTTGTCATCACCGACGTCGTCATGCCTGACGAGAACGGCCTCGATCTGATACCGCGCATCCGCAAGATCCGCCCGGACCTCCGCGTGGTGGTGATGAGCGCTCAGTCGACGCTGATGACGGCGGTGAAGGCAACCCAGCGCGGCGCCTTCGAATATCTTCCGAAACCGTTCGATCTGCAGGAATTGCTGTCGGTGGTCAGCCGCGCCCTCGCGGTGCCGCCACAGGTGAGTGCCAGGGTGCCCGAGCCGCGGGATGCCGATGAGCGGCTGCCGCTGATCGGCCGCAGCCCGGCGATGCAAGAGATCTATCGGACGATCGCCCGGCTCACCACCGCCGATCTCACTGTGATGATCAACGGCGAATCGGGTACCGGCAAGGAACTCGTCGCACGGGCGCTGCACGATTACGGAAAGCGCCGTGCCGGTCCGTTCGTTGCCATCAACATGGCGGCGATTCCGCGGGAACTGATTGAGAGCGAACTGTTCGGCCACGAGCGCGGCGCCTTCACTGGCGCGACGACGCGCAACCAGGGCCGCTTCGAGCAGGCCAATGGCGGCACGCTGTTTCTCGACGAGATCGGCGACATGCCGCCGGAGGCTCAGACGCGGCTCCTGCGCGTGCTGCAGGAGGGCGAGTTCACCTCGGTCGGCGGACGGCAACCGATCAAGGCCAATGTGCGCATCATCGCCGCCACTCACCGCGACCTGCGCAACGCCATCCGCCTCGGGCAGTTCCGCGAGGATCTGTTCTACCGGTTGAATGTCGTGCCGATTCGCCTGCCGCCACTGCGCGAGCGCGTGGAGGATATTCCGCCGCTCGCTGGCCATTTCCTGGAGCGGGCCCAGGATGACGGCCTGCCCGCCAAGGCGCTCGACCAGGGGGCGGTCGAGCAACTCAAGCGCTACGCCTGGCCTGGCAATGTACGCGAGCTGGAAAATCTGATGCGCCGGTTGGCCGCGCTCTGCCCGCACGAGACCATCGGCGCCGAGCAGATCGCTGCCGAACTGGTCGACCACACGCCGGCGCCATCGGAGGCGCCGGCCGCGACCGGACCAGAGCCGTTGGTGCGAGCGGTGGAGCGGCATATTCGCGATTTCCTCGCCGCGCACCACGACGGCGGCATGGCGCCGTCCGACATCTACGACCGGGTGATCGCCGAAGTGGAACGGCCGCTGATCAGGCTGACTCTCGCGGCGACGCGGGGGAACCAGATCAAGGCTGCGGCCATGCTGGGTCTCAATCGCAACACGCTGCGCAAGAAGATCCGCGACCTCGATATTCCCGTGGTAAGGGGGCTGATGTGAATGTCGCCCCGCCTGCCGGGTCGCTGAGGCCCGAACCGCCGCTCGACCCACCGGCCGAATCGGAGCTGTCGCGCGCACGCTCAGTGCTGGGCAGGATCGCCAACATCCTGCTCGGCAAGGCGGTGACGCTGGTGCTTGCCACACTGGCGTTCGCTGTCGGTCTCGCCACCTTCATCATACTGGCACGCGGTGCGCCGTTTGGCTTGCGCCCAGGTGTCGGCGTCGGCCTCGTGCTGGCGAACCTTTGCACGGTCTTGCTGCTGGTCGCGATTTTGGCCGGTCGCCTGACGCGCGTCTGGGTCGAGCGCCGCCGCGGATCAGCCGGGTCGCGCCTGCACGTGCGATTGGTACTGCTGTTCGGCGTCGTCGCGGTGGCGCCTTCGATCGTTGTGGCGTGCTTCGCGGTCGCGTTCTTCCATTTTGGCATTCAGGCCTGGTTCAATGATCCGGTCCGCCAGGCGGTCACCGAATCGCTGCAGGTCTCGCGCGGCTATCTGGACGAACATCGCGACAATATTCGCGCCGTTGCATTGGAAATGGCGAACGACCTGACCCGCGCCGGTCAGTTTCTCGTTGCCGACCCGTCGGTGTTTGCCGAGATACTCGGCACGCAGACGACCCTGCGCGGACTCACCGAGGCGGTGATCTACGATCCGCTCACCAGGCAGGTGCTTGCCGGGGCGGGCCTGTTCGCCGGGATGGGCGTCGAACTGCCATCCCAGGCCATCACCACGCAGGCACAGGGTGGCGACGTGGTGGTGCTTGCAGCCGGCGACGGCACGCGCGTGCAGGCTGTGGTGCGGCTCGATTCGACGCCGCCGCTGATGCTGATGATCGGCCGGCCGGTCGATCCGTCGATACTTGAGCACATGACGCGCACCGAGCAGGCCGTCGCGGAATATCAGCGGCTCGATCAGAACCGGTCCTGGCTGCAGATTGCGTTCGCCTGGATCTTCGCGCTGGTCGCGTTGCTGGTGCTGCTCGCGGCGGTGCTGATCGGCTTGGTGCTGGCCACCCAGATCGCGCGCCCGATCGGACGGCTCATCCTTGCCGCCGAGCGTGTCCGAAGCGGTGATCTGAACGTGCGGGTGACGGAGGCGCCGACCGGCGACGAACTGGCTGGTCTGTCACGCGCGTTCAACCGTATGACCGGCCAGCTCGCGGCGCAGCGCGGTGAGCTGATGGATGCCTACAGCCAGATCGACGAACGCCGGCGCTTCACCGAAACGGTGCTGTCGGGCGTTTCCGCTGGCGTCATTGGGCTCGACGCCTCCGGGCGTATCGAGTTGCCGAATCGCGCCGCTGACGATTTGCTCGGCCTTGACCTGTTGTCGTCAATTGGCCGGGAACTTGCGGATGTGGTGCCAGAATTCGCCGATCTCCTGCACGAGGCCGCGGCGTCGCCGGAACGCGCGCGCACTGCGGAGATCCAGATCGGTCCGCCGACCACTCGGCGTACGCTGTTGGTGCGCATTGGCGCCGACCTCTCCGCCGGGCGCACCGATGGGTTCGTGGTGACATTCGACGACATCACCGAACTACAGTCGGCGCAGCGCAAGGCGGCGTGGGCCGATGTCGCACGTCGCATCGCTCACGAGATCAAGAATCCGCTGACGCCCATCCAGCTTGCGGCGGAGCGACTGAAGCGGCGGTTCACCCGCGAGATCACCTCGGATCCCGACACATTCAGCCAGTGTGCCGACACGATCATCCGTCACGTCGGGGACATCGGCCGCATGGTGGATGAGTTCTCCAATTTTGCACGGATGCCGCAGCCGGTCATCAAGGTGGAGGACGTCGGCCGCATCGCGCGTGAGGCGCTGGTGCTGCAGAGGACCGCGCGACCGCAGATCACCTGGCGGAGCGAGATTCCTGACCGCGGGCCGATGGCGCCCTGCGATCGCAGGTTGCTGAGCCAGGCACTGACCAACCTGCTGCAGAATGCGGCCGACGCGGTGGCGATGCGCGAGTCGGCGGGTACGATCAGCCTCTGCGTGCGGTCCGGTGACGACGATGTTCGCATCATTGTGACCGACGATGGCGTCGGTCTGCCGCAGGAAGATCGTGCGCGGCTGACGGAGCCCTATGTTACCCACAAGCCGAAGGGCACTGGCCTGGGCCTCGCCATCGTCAAGAAGATCATGGAAGACCACCATGGGCAGCTGATGCTGGACGACAGGCCCGAAGGCCCCGGCGCTGTCGCTGCGCTGGTGCTGCCCGCGAAGGTGTCGGATGGCGTATGACATCCTGATCGTCGATGACGAGCCCGATATCCGTCTCCTGATCGACGGCATCCTGCGCGACGAGGGCTACGAGACGCGCGGCGCAGGCGACGCCGATTCGGCGGTCGCGGCGTTCCGTATGCGGCGTCCCTCGCTAGTGATCCTTGATGTGTGGCTGCAAGGCTCCCGCATGGACGGGCTGGCGCTGCTGGAAGCGTTCCACAGCGAGGAGCCGCAGGTGCCGGTGGCGATGATCTCGGGCCACGGCAATATCGAGATGGCCGTGCAGGCGATCCAGCAGGGCGCCTACGACTTCATCGAGAAGCCCTTCAAGTCCGATCGGCTGCTGCTGGTGGTGCGTCGTGCGCTGGAGGCCGCCGCTCTGGAACGCGAGAACGCGGAACTGCGTCTGCGCGCCGGACCCGAGGCCAGCCTGACTGGCGACAGCGCCATGATCGGTGGCCTGCGCGCGGGCGTCGAGCGCGTGGCGCCAACCGGTTCGCGCGTTCTCATCCAGGGGCCGGCGGGCAGTGGCAAGGAGGTCGTGGCGCGCATGGTACATGCGCGCTCGCGCCGCTCCGACGGGCCGTTCGTGGTGCTGAACTGTGCCACCCTCGCGCCAGGGCGCTTCGAGGAAGAGCTGTTCGGCCTGGAGGCCGGTACCGATCCGATCGCGCAGCCACGCCGTGCCGGCGTGCTGGAGCGCGCGCACGGCGGCACGCTGCTGCTCGATGAAGTCTCCGACATGCCGCTGGAGACGCAGGGCAAGATCGTACGCGCGTTGCAGGACTCGACGTTCGAGCGTCTTGGTGGGTCGGCGCGGGTGAAGGTGGATGTGCGCGTCCTGTCCACCACGAACAGGGATCTGCAAAGCGAGATCGCCTCCGGGCGGTTTCGCGAGGACCTCTATTATCGGCTGGCGGTGGTGCCGTTGAAGGTGCCCGCGCTCAAGGAGCGCCGCGAGGATGTGCCGCCGCTGGCGCAGCATTTCATCGTGCGTTCGGCCGAGAACGCGGGCATGCAGCCGCGCGAGCTGTCGGCGGACACGCTGGCGGCGCTACAGGCGTACGACTGGCCGGGGAACGTCCGGCAATTGCGCAACCTGATGGACTGGCTGCTGATCATGGCGCCGGGCGGTCCGGCGGATCCGATCCGTGCCGACATGCTGCCGCCGGAGATCGGCGCCAACGCGCCGGCGCTGCTCAACATCGACCCGACAGCGGACATCATGGGTCTGCCGCTGCGCGACGCCCGCGACCTGTTCGAAACGCAGTATCTGCACGCGCAATTGCTGAGGTTCGGTGGGAACATCAGCCGGACGGCGCAGTTCGTCGGGATGGAGCGGAGCGCGCTGCACCGCAAGCTGAAGCAGCTGGGCGTCAATTCGGACGAGAGAGTGGGCGGGTAAGCGGAGGCTAAGATGGATGCGTTGCCGGAGCGTGGATTGTCGCTGGGTCGTGCGGAACGTTTGCGGATCCGTTCGGGTGCGTTCACCGGCGCGACCTCGGGCCTCGCGCCTGGCAACGTGCAGGCGAACCTGGTGATTCTGCCAAGGGCTTTGGCGAACGATTTCCTGCGTTTCGCCCAGGCTAATCCGAAACCGTGTCCGGTACTGGCGGTTTCCGA
>Ga0207693_10005039_pt1 | contig 11091 bp, 6 predicted proteins | sample LARL81metaG_FD_184347 | JGI IMG/M metagenome (GOLD analysis project Ga0207693, IMG submission 184347) | Corn, switchgrass and miscanthus rhizosphere microbial communities from Kellogg Biological Station, Michigan, USA - LAR L8-1 metaG... | ecosystem: Host-associated > Plants > Roots >... | reverse complement strand
TGGAAGGGGCCCTCGTCCGATGGACGGGTAGGGACGGCATCGGGGTGATCCGCCGCATCGCGAGCGGACAGGTCGAGGTCGAATGGGACTCGCCGAGCGAGCTCACGCCGAGTGTTTTCGCAGCGAAGAACGCGCCGCTTGTACGCGCTGCCCTGCCGTCACAGGTGCGTCGCCAGAGCACCGATCAGCCCGGGATCCTCGGTGCGATCGTGAGTGAGGACCCGCCCAAGTGGAAGGTGACCGTCCTCGGTCCCACCGGTTTCCTCGAGAAGGTCGTTCCGGAGGCTGACCTGCGACCGGATCATACGCTTGACCCTGCGGCCAGAATGGTCAATGGCGAGATCGGTACGCCACGGCAGTTCAACCTGCAGCTCGTCACGCGCTTCTACCGGCTGGAGCATCTGCACAATGATCTCGTCTCGCTCGGCGACGCAAGGGTCGATGTGAAGCCCTATCAAGTCGGCGTTGTCCACCGCGTCGTCACGAGCTATCCGCATAGGTTCCTGCTTTGCGATGAGGTCGGCCTCGGTAAGACGATCGAGGCTGGAATGGTCCTGAAGGAGCTCCGGGCCCGAAAGCAAGCCCATCGCGCACTCATCATCGTCCCTCCTAACCTCCTGCGGCAGTGGCAGTTCGAGCTCAAGTCGAAGTTCAACGAGGTCTTCTCGATTCTCAATACCGCCACTGTTCAGTACCTGAGGACGCAGGGGCACGATGGCAATCCGTTCGCTCAATTCGACAGTGTCCTCGTGTCGGCCGACTGGGTCTCGACCAAGAAGTGGGCCGACCTCGTCGTTCAGGTCGAGTGGGACATGGTGATCGTCGACGAGGCGCACCACGCTCGACTGCGCCGGTGGGGGAGCCGGACGCAGACGACGCAGCTCTACAACCTGGTCAGTCGGCTCGCGTCGCCAGCGCACTTCTCCAAGCGTGCGCTTCTTTTCCTCACAGCGACCCCGATGCAGCTCGAGGCACACGAGCTGTACTCGCTCGTCGAACTCGTCGACCCCGCGCTCTTTCCGACTGAAGATCACTTCGAACGCAACCGCGCCGACGCCCCAGGGCTCAATCGACTCGTCGAGCAACTGCGTCAGCACGGCTTCCCCTTGCCGGGACACGATCCGGACGAGATTGTCGAACAGGTCGCGACCTGGCTTGGTATCGATCACGAGCTTGCGTCGAAACGGCTTCGCGCTGGCTCCGATGAGATCGACGCCCTGTGTGCGGACCTCGCGTCGCATCATCTCCTGAGCGAGGTCCTGATCCGGAACCGCAAGGCGGTCGTCGGCGGGTTCATGCCCAGGCGCGCCACGAGATGGGAGGTCGAGCTTCAGGACGACGAAAGGCGCGCGCTCGCGGCCGTTGAGGACTACGTCCTGAACGGCTTCAATCTTGCCAAGTCGACCCGGGACAACGCCATCGGCTTCGTGATGGTGATCTTCCAGAAGCTCATGGCGAGCAGCATCCGTGCCCTCCGTACGTCGCTCGCCGGCCGCCGAGGGCGGCTATTGAAGAAAGCCACCGAGGCCGGCGTGCCGCCCGCGGAACTCGAGCTGCGCGTCGATGATGACGACCTGACATCAGATGTTGTGGGCGCCGCACCGTCTGCCTACGCGGCTGAGGCTGCCGATCTCGCACGGCTTGTGGCGCTCCTCGACGACATCCAAGTCGACAGCAAAGCCGAGGCGTTCCTCCGGAACCTCGATGTGATCTTCGAACACGACCCGAACCAGAAGGTTCTCGTCTTCACCGAGTTCCGCGAGACGCAGAGCTACCTTGCCCAACGCATCGCGGAGCGTGGGTGGTACGTCAACATGTTCCACGGTCAGCAGAAACCGCTGGACAAGGACCGCTCCGTGGAGCGATTCAGGGAGGAGCCAGGCTCTCAGGTGCTCATCTGCACCGAGGCCGGCGGCGAAGGGCGCAACTTCCAGTTCTGCCACCTCCTCGTCAACTACGACCTACCGTGGAACCCAATGCGGGTCGAACAGCGCATCGGCCGCGTCGACCGCATCGGCCAGGACGAGATCGTCCAGATCTTCAACATGTGGGTGAAGGGTACAATCGAAGAGCGGGTCCTCAACGTTCTCGAGCGGCGGATCAACGTCTTCGAGGACACCGTCGGCGGTCTCGACCCGATCCTGGGTGACACCGAGAAGGATCTGCGCAAGATTCTCCGGCTCGCCAAAACCGATCGCGATCGGGAGCTGAGCCGTCTCGAGGATCAGCTCGAGAAACAGGTCGAGACTGCACGCGCCGCGGAGGCGAAGCTGCGTGACTTCATCATGGACACGAAGAGTTACTCGCGGGAGATCGCGGAGAAGATCGCCGGGCGTCAATCTCCTGTCACGGCCGACGACCAAGAGCGTTTCATTACTGCGCTCCTTGCGGACGTGCGCACCCACATTGGCAAGCCGACGAGAGGCGAATGGCAGCTCACGTTCAACGATCCCTTCGCCAGTGATTATTCTGAGTTCTTCGTCGACGGCCGCAAGCGGCGCGCCGTCTTCCGAGCCACAGAGCGCAAGGACACCGAGCTTGTCGAGTACTTCGCGTTCGGTCACCCGATCGTCGAGGCCATCGTCGAACGGGTCCTCGACGCGAAGTATCCGGGTGCCAACGGGACTTGCAGGATTGAGGCGGGATACGACCTTGACCCCGCTCAGGGCTGGCTGTTCGTCTACGTCCTGAGCGTGCCTGGCGTGCGACTCCTCTCACAGCTCCTTCCCTTGTTCGTAGCAGACGACCACTCCGTGAGCATTCAGACGGGCGAAGCCCTGATCCGGCGAGCGGCGCTTCTTCCACGTAAGGGCGAGGCAGCCATCCCGCCCGACGAGATCCCGTTCGACGGACTCGACGAGATCCAGGCGTCCGCCGAACGTTTCGTGAATGAGGCCGCTGTGGTTCTCGAACGCGACTCACGGCAGGAAGCCGAGGCACGGGCTGACCGCGAGCGGACGAAGCTCGAGGCTTACTTCGACTATCGTCAGCAGGCGGCCACCGACCGGCTGGCGGCCACCGCGGCGACCCTCGAGCGACTCGTATCGTCGACCGACGAGGGCGAGCGCCGCATCATCCCGGTCTGGCAAGCGAACCGCGAGCGCGACGAGCGTCTCGTGCAGGAGCTCGCCGACGAGCGAGCTCGGCAACTCGCTGCGGTCGAGAAACTCCTCCGCCCGGTTGTCGACTGGGAGCTCGTCAGTGTCGGACGTGTCGAGGTGATCGCTCGGGCGGTGACCGAGGTGACGCACGACCTGACCGTGTGATGTATGCAAAGGTTCATGGCATCTGCCCGCGCTCGGGAGATTAGATGACTATCCCGACAACAGCTTCAAATCCTGCATTCCACGTCCCGGCGTCCTCGCTGGTGCTTTGCGATGCCGTTTTTGCGGCGAACCTCGACGGGGTCGTCGCCCGAATGCCCCCGACGTCTACGGCTATGCTGACCTCTCTCTTCGCGGCGACCCACCCATCCGAAGTACTTCGAGACCCGCGTATGGCCGCGCTCGGGGGGACGGACCTCGCTCACGACGTGAGCTACTGGAACTGGGGCGATGAGCTCGTACCGGCTTGGTGGGCCCTGAGACCATCCCGATCGGAGAGGCGCGCCGCTTGACGCGCACAGGAACCGTCGATGAACTGGTCGCACTCATACGAGCGTTCGCCGAGTGCCGGAAGACTTTGACGTGACGACCATCTCGGACGCCAGCACGCGCTCGCCGCGGCGATAGCGGAGGACCGACGATGAACGATCTGACAAGACGACAGCGAGACGCTCGCACGGACCTAATCGGCGCACTCCGCTCAGAGCTTCTCGGCCCCGCGGGTGGCGAAGACGAGGAGCTGAGCTCGCGCGAGCGTCCGACGCTACGCTATTTGATGGGTCGGCTCGCGCCGGCTGGGACCGTCGTGGCAGTCGAGGACGACGAAGGCTCGGCCGATGTCGGCGGTGACAACGACGACGCCGACACTGGCTACGCCTCCCCGATCACGATGGCGATGAACCCGTCTTCCATCGGGTTGTCGTTCATCGTCGAGCCCGGGATTGATCATCTCGAGGTCACTCTTCGCTGGGGCCGCTACGAGGCCGAGGAAATCGAAGAAGTCGGCGGGGATAGCAAACCGCACAAGCGCAAGGTGTATCGGCGTCGTCAGTGCGAACACTCCGTCGCTCTGGACGTATCGATCTCGCCGCCGCCACCACACACGCTTGAGCCGGGCATCCGGGCCGAGTTTCTCGTGAGGCGCCGAATCGACGGTCGTACGGCGGCTTCGGCGTTTCTCGTCAATCGCATCGCATCGCAGACCCCCGAACGGCCCGAGGACGACGAATGGCTCTTCCAACCGGAGATCTTCGTTCGCTCGACCGACGCGCGACCGGTCTTCGCGGCGCGTCGCCTCGAGGATGTCGCGTGGAGTGAGGACCCCGATCTGCTCGCGGGCGAGCTACTTTACTGGAACCGTCCGGAGTACGCCGTCGGCCACGGTTGCGCAGCCGAATGGACGGCACCCGAAGGCGAGCGCACGTCGGCAACGGAAGTCCGGACCGAAGTACTGCCCACTTACGAGCGCGCGCGGGTCGATCCACGCGAAAGCGACACGCCTGGGCTCGACATGCGCGTTCTGGGCGGCTCGGGTGCTGACGGGGTGCCAGGCGCTCGGCTGCGCGAGCTTCTGACACCGCTCGCACAGGAGTACAAAGCGTGGATCGATGACCGCTTGCAGGTACAGCTGCTGCCGCTCGTGCCCGCGGAACTCACCGACCAGGCGCTGGAGCATGTCGACGGTTGCGAGCTCGCGTACGCGCGGATGATGGACGGCATTGAACTCGTCGCGACAGATAAAGACGCCCGCGAGGCATTCTGCTTCGCCAACCGTGCCATGGCGCTACAACGCGAGCGTTCGGTGAAAGCGCTCGCCCGCCGTCATGGCGAACAGCAACCCCCGTCGGTGGTGGCGCGATGGCGTCCGTTCCAGGTCGCGTTCATATTGCTGAACCTCCCCGCCATGGTCGATCGGCGACATCCACATCGTGATGTCGCGGATCTGCTCTGGTTCCCGACCGGAGGCGGCAAAACCGAGGCCTACCTCGGCCTCACCGCGTTCGCGCTCGCGCACCGCCGACTGCGCGATCCCATCGACGGCCACGCGAACCACGCCGGCGTGACCGTCCTCATGCGCTACACGCTCCGGCTGCTGACCGTGCAACAGTTCCAACGAGCGACAGCGCTGATCTGCGCGTGCGAATACCTGCGGGATACGGAAGGAGTCTGGGGAGAGGGTCGATTCACGATCGGCCTCTGGGTGGGACGTAGCGCGACGCCGAATCTCTACAGCGACCCGCAGGGTGAGCGCGGCGCCAAGGAGGCGTTGGCTCGACTCGCCAATGGTCACCTGCCGCGGCGCGATGGCGGTAGCCCGGTGCAGCTCCTGTACTGCCCGTGGTGCGGCGCCAAGCTCACGCAAAGAGAGACGGGGTACAGCATCGAGAAACCGGTGCCGGGCACTTACGTCGCCGATGACGACGCTGCCGCGGTCCACATCTACTGCGCCGACGACGAGTGCTACTTCTCGCCCATCACCTCGGATGGGATCCCTGCGCATACGGTCGATGAGCAGCTGTACCACCACATCCCTTCACTCGTCATCGCTACCGTGGACAAGTTCGCCCAGATGCCCTTCAATGGCCGTACACAAGGCCTGTTCGGGCGCGTCCGACGATTCTGCTCTCGGCACGGATATATCACTGCCGGCGAGGAGCACCCGAACTCGCACTACGCCTCTAAGTCTGCCCCTGCCACGGCGGTGGTCGCTGTCGAGCCTCTCGAGCCACCGGATCTGGTTATACAAGACGAGCTCCACCTCATCTCGGGCCCGTTGGGCACACTTGTTGGCCTCTATGAGACCGCTGTCGATGGGCTATCTTCGGTCACGCAGGAGGGGCAACCGCGCGGACCCAAGGTCGTCGCATCGACAGCGACGATCAGGCGATCCGAGCGACAAATCGGAGCACTGTTCCGCAGGAAGGCTGCGGTTTTTCCTCCGCCCGGGATCGACTCGACCGACTCGTGGTTCGGTCAGGAAGTCCCCCGTGACGAGGAACCGGGTCGTCTCTATCTCGGTGTGTTTGCACCAGGGAAGTCAGTCAAGACAGCCCTGGTTCGTGTGTACTCGGCGGTACTGTCGAGAGCGAAAGCTCTCCACGACAGCGACGCCCAAGTCGGCGATCCGTACATGACACTGGTCGGGTATTTCAACAGCCTGCGTGAGCTCGGCGGCGCGCTTCGACTCATTGAGGACGATGTTCCCAGTCGTATCCAGGTGCTCAACCGCCGCGATGCGGCGATGTGGCCCCGGCGAACATTGTTCGAACGCGAGGAGCTGACGAGCAACAAGCGGGCTGAGGAGGTTCCGAAGATCCTCGACAAGCTCGAACGTCGATTTACGTCCGAGCGTCCGAAACCTGGCGAGTATCCGGTCGACACGATCCTCGCGAGCAATATGATCAGCGTCGGCGTCGACATCGACCGCCTAGGTCTTATGATCGTAAACGGCCAACCGAAGACGACGGCTGAGTACATCCAGGCCACGAGTCGCATCGGGCGGCAGCCCCCGGGGCTGGTGATCACCGTGTTCAACTGGACTAGGCCGCGTGACATCTCGCACTACGAGCGGTTCCGCTCGTATCACAGCAGCATTTACCGCTTTGTGGAGGCAACATCTGTCACGCCCTTTTCGTCGCGAGCACGTGATAAGGGACTGCAAGGCGTGCTCACTTCGCTGGTCCGGCTTGGCGACTTCGCTCTCACGGGTGAGCAGAAAGCCGCGAACTTCGATCCCACGGATCCCTGGGTGAAGGCGGTGGTTGAGCTGATCTTCAAGCGAGCTGGTGCGGTGACGGACAGCTCAGATGATGCGGCTGAAACGCGCGAGGAAGTTCTGGCGAATCTTGACAGATGGACCTATGTGGCCGTGCCCGACAAGCTCTGTTACTCGAGACGCGGGCTGGGGCCGAAAGCTAAAGAGCTGCGCCCTGATAAGCGTTACCTGCTCGATTCACAGGAAGACAGGGAGCAGGAGGGCGTGTTCGAGGCACCTGGCTCCCTCCGAGAAGTGGAAGGCGAGATCCACGTGTACCTCCTTGACACCGAACTGGCCGTCACCCGAGCCGGAGCAGACGACGGTGGCTGACGGCGACAAGCCGCGGAGTCCGAAGGTCGGAAAGTTGCGACCTAGTCAGGTCGTGACTCAGCACGGACCTGGCGCGGTAGTTGATCTTCCCGAATTGTCCGTCATCGTCGGTGGCACGAACTATTGGCATCCGACAGGCGTCGATCGTGTCTTCGAACCCCGCTTGGAGGCCTTTCTCCGAGTGCGTGCCCTGTACCGGCCACCTCAACCCGAGGCCGGCAAATTCGGAGGGCTTCCGTCCTTCGTCTTCCCCGAGTGGCTCGTATGCCCGCAGTGCCGGCTCTTGGCCCCATTCCGAAACTTCAATTTCCGCTCGTCATTCGGCGACTTTACCTGTACACGGAACGATCATCGGCATGTCAACGCCAAGCCCGTTGCATTCCCTGCACGCTTCATGGTCGCCTGCGCGGCAGGCCACGTCGACGACTTTCCCTGGAAGGACTGGGTGCACGGCGGATCCGTCACGTGTTCGGGTCCGCTGGAGCTCAGGGACATCGGCAGCTCAGGCAGTGCGAGCGACCTCATCGTGAAATGCGCGAGCTGTGGTCTGCAGAAGCCTCTCGGCGGTGCTTTCCAGAAGGACGCTCTCGGGGGGTGCACCGCACGGCGACCGTGGCTCGGGCCGAACCACTACGAGGTGGGATGCCAGGAGACGGTCAAAACGATCCTTCGTGGAGCTTCCAACGCATACTTCTCCATCGTGACCAGCGCGCTCTCCATCCCGCCGTGGTCGGATCCGATCCATCAGGAGCTTGCGTCCTACCGCGAGCAGTTGAAGGCGGTGAAGGGCCTCGATCATCTGAAGGAGGGAATCGAGGGCGAGTTCTACAACGTCGGCGATCTGCTGGACCGGTACACGGTCGAGCAGATCTGGAAGGCGCTGCAGGCGGAGCCCGAGGCGGAGGAGGATCTCAAGCGGCGCGAGTACATCGCTTTCATGCATCCGGAGACGAAAGCCGATGGGCGCACCGAGTTCGAAATCGCCCGTCGCGCTGTACACAACCGATATGCGGACCGGTTCTCACTGGTTGCCGCCGCGTCGCGACTGCGCGAGGTTCGGGCTCTCCGCGGTTTTACGCGCATCGACTCAATTCCCGATCTGGGCGAACGAACGGACGTCTCGGAGCTCGACGTACGCATCGCGCCGCTGGGGCTGAAGGAAGTCGACTGGCTTCCCGGCATCGACTTCCGCGGTGAAGGCATCTTCATTCAGCTCGATGAGCTGGTGTTGGCTGCGTGGGAAGCACAGCCGACGGTGACCACCGAGGCTGCTCGGCTGATAGCCCAATTCAATGAGTGGCGCAGCACACGCAGCTTGGACATACGGGAGTTTCCCGGCATGCGGTATGTGCTCCTCCACACGCTCGCCCACGTGCTCATACGACAGCTAGCGCTCGACTGCGGGTACTCCTCGTCGGCGCTGCGTGAGCGCATCTACTGCAAAAGGGGCGGCGATCCGATGTCCGGGCTTCTCATCTACACCGCCAGCTCAGATTCGGACGGATCGCTCGGCGGTCTCGTCGACCAAGCCATCCCCGACCGGCTCGGCCCGCTGCTCATGGATGCAATGCGCGAGGCCACCTTCTGCGCTTCGGACCCGCTATGTGGCGGGGGCGAAATCGGTGCTGCGACCCATATAAACGGCGCCGCATGTCACGCGTGCCTCCTGCTTGCGGAGACATCCTGTGAGTTCGGCAATCGCCTTCTTGATCGGGCCACTCTGGTCGAGACGCTCGGCAACCGCCGGATGGCGTACTTCGAGACGACTTGATCGTGTGACCGACCCGCTGGTCGAATTCGTGATGGAGGAGCCATCGGAGCGTGTCGAACAGTTCGCCGACGCGCTCGCCGCCGGGTCAATTATGTTGACGTCAACGCGCGCGCGGTTGAGGCTTCGGTTTACCCACGGTCCGCGCTCGCTGGAGCGAATGACGGCGGTGCTTGCGACGTGGGGAGCTGAAGGAGGAACCGAGACGCTCTTGGCCCAAGCCCTGCGCGGACACCTTGAGGTGCGACGCACCATCGAGAATCGCGGACCACGCTGTGAGCTGGTGTGGACCGGCGAGACTCCCGCCGGTGCGGGTGTCCGCTCGACATTTCCGGTCGTCAAGGAGATGCTCTCCCTGGCGCGGCGCTCAGTGCTCGTGGTCACGTACTCGATGTGGATCGGGGCTGGCGACGCCGCGACCGTGGTCGAAACGCTCGCTGAGTTGAGCAGCGCGGGTGTGGACGTTGCATTCGTGCTCGACCGTCGGTACCAGGACGGCTGGAACATCACGCAGCTGCAACAGCGCTGGCCCCTTGGTCGACGAAGGCCTACCGTGTACTCGTGGCAGGACGACGCGGACGCCATCGCGAAGCTTCACGCGAAGGTGCTCATCGTCGACCGTCGCGACCTGCTCATCACCTCGGCGAATCTGACCGGCCATGGCATGAAGAACAACCTGGAATTCGGCTTGCGCGTTCGCGGTCGGCCCGCGGAAGACGCAGCTGACCATCTGGAAGGGCTCATCCGCGACGGCGTGTTCGAGAAAGTAGAATGGCCGTGATTTCCACCTACACCGCCGGGACGGGACGCCGCCCCGGGGCGCCGCTTGCTTTTGACGCGTAGTGATGTCAGTGACCTGCAGTTCGCAGGGCAGCCGCGCTGGTGGCGAAGACCTCTTCCAGCAGTCTCCTGAGTTGGCCATCGCCCAGCGCGCCGAAACTGACTACGACCTGACTTGGCTCACAATCATGAGCTTCCGCTCCGTCCATCCCGCTGACCTGCGGCTTCGCCACTCGTCGTGAGCGGATCTGCGCACTAATTCGGGTCGTAGGGTGGGGAGGTGTCCCCGTACGATTCGCCGTCCTGGCCGTCAGCCTGATGGATCGAAGACCAGTTGCGCTCCTTGCTGATGTCGACGGTGGTCCAGCAGGTGAGCATTTGCGGCGATGCTGGCGCCGATGTGCTCGGGCACGGTGGTGCGCACCACGGTCGCATGATGGCTCGTGGTGCTGCTTCCGCAGCCTGTTATGAATACCAGGACGACAAGGATGGTGATGATAGCGAACAGCGCATTTCTCTACCTCCAACGGAATCAGCCAGAAAGCGGAGGCAGACCAAGCATTGACCGTATCTCGTTCTCAAAGCCGTCCCGCCTACCCGATCGGACATCCGGTGGACGCTGGCTGGTTCACCCGGGCCTACTCCCCTGCCGGGCTCGGTTCGATCGTCCCCTCGTAGCCGTCGAGTGTCGGCGGGTTCAGTCCGCAGGCCATGGGGGGTCGTTTACGTCCAGATCGGTTCGCATGGCCTGCACCATCCGATTCAACGAGTCTGTGAGTCGTGAGGCGTGGTCGGTTGATGTCCCGGACCTATGGCAAAGTGAATCCAGCGTTGACTGTGCAGCCTTCCAGACGTGATGCGGCGCGACCAGTGCCACCCCGCTGACTGCCACGCGAGCCGCGGTTTCGTTGTCATCCGTCCCTTCTATCTCGAACTTCTTCAGCGCTGCCAGTGCAGCGGCGTAGATGGTCCGCTTGTCCTGCTTGCCTTCAAAAGTGAGCTGTTGTTTCAGGTCGCTTGCCTGAGCGTTGATAGACTGTTGTAGGTTGATGCTCTCATCTTGCAGCTGTAGTTTCAGGTCGCTATGCGCCTGTTGGAGCTGTTGTTTCAGATCCCTGCTCTTGACCCATACTCCCCATATCGCCCCAGCGAAGCTCAGTATCGGCGCAAAGACCGCCACGATTACCGCCCACATCTTGAGCTTCACCTCCCGGTTTACCCGGTAGACCCCACGGCTGGTGCCTTGCTCTTCTTCTCCAACCCGTTCACGGTCAGTTCCAGCCGCAGATCTGTTGCCTACTCCGGGGGACACGAACCGCCCTCAGCGGCGTCGGAGGCAGCAGGTAGCCGTC
>Ga0207693_10005038_pt1 | contig 11091 bp, 7 predicted proteins | sample LARL81metaG_FD_184347 | JGI IMG/M metagenome (GOLD analysis project Ga0207693, IMG submission 184347) | Corn, switchgrass and miscanthus rhizosphere microbial communities from Kellogg Biological Station, Michigan, USA - LAR L8-1 metaG... | ecosystem: Host-associated > Plants > Roots >... | reverse complement strand
TGATGTAGCGCGCCGGCCGAAGGCCATTGCGGTCGAGGGTCGCGCCGATCTGACGGCCGTCGGTGAAAGCAATCGCCGCCGGGCCGTCCCACGGCTCCATCAGCGCGGCGTGATACTCGTAAAAGGCACGGCGCTCGGGATCCATCAGCGGGTCGGCCCACGCCTCCGGGATCAGTATCATCATCGCATGCGCGAGCGAATAGCCGCCGCCGATGACGAGGAGCTCGAGCGCGTTGTCGATGCAAGCCGTGTCCGATTGGTTGGGACCGATCAGCGGCACCATCTTGGCAAGATCGGCGCCCAGCAATTCCGACGACATCGCCTGACGGCGCGCCGCCATCCAATTCGTGTTGCCGCGCACCGTGTTGATCTCGCCGTTGTGGCAGATGAACCGGTACGGGTGCGCAAGCCGCCAGCTTGGAAAGGTGTTGGTCGAGAAGCGCTGATGCACGAGGGCCAGCGCGGAGACGGTCAGCGGGTTGCGCAGATCGTCGTAGAAGCTCTCGATCTGCGGCGCCAGCAGCAAGCCCTTGTAGACGACCGTGCGCGTCGAGAAGGACGGGATGTAGAGGTCGCGCAACGCCGGCATCTGCAGATGATCGGCGAGCTTTGCGATGCTGTTCAGCACCTGCTTGCGGATCGTCAGAATCTTGCGCTCGAAGGCGTCCTGGTCCGCGACATCGGGACTCGCCGTAACGATCGCCTGCGCGATCCATGGCATTGTCTCGATGACCGTGGCGCCGAGCCCGGTCGTGTCGACCCCGACGTCGCGCCACGCGACGAGGCTCTGGCCCTCTACACGGACAAAATGCTCGACATGCTGCATCGCGACGGCGCGTGCCGGCTCGTCCATCGGCAGGAAACACATCGCGACGGCGTAGCGGCCCTCGGCCGGCAATTCGATGCCGCGCTCGGCCGCCCAGTGGCGCAGCAGCCCGTCCGGCATTTGGATCATGCAGCCGGCGCCATCGCCAACCAGCGGGTCGGCGCCGACCGCGCCGCGATGGTCGAGGTTGACGAGGATCTGCAAGCCGCGGCTGATGATGTCGTGCGATTTTCGGCCCTTGATATTGACGACAAAGCCGACGCCGCACGCATCATGCTCGTTGCGCGGATCGTAGAGTCCTCTGCTGGCCCGTTCTGCCGCCATCCTCGCTCGCTTTTTAACCAATGCCGCCGCCGCGCCGGCCCGCTGCTCCTAAGGGGGCAAACAGCGGCCGCGATACGCCATTCAAGGCAGTATGCATGACTAAATTAGGGAAGGCGAATCGCGGTTGCGAGGCGGGCCTGGTATTTTATGCCGCAGGTAGAGCCGGGAAGGCGGGATCGCGCCGTGCGGCGGGGCCACTCTGATATGCTCAGCTGATTTGGCCAGCCGGATTTGGTGGGTACAGCGGGTCCCTAAAGACTTCCGCCCTGTGTCATCCGGCGGCGTGCAGGACCGCCCCAGCGGAAGACGCCGCCGCCACCGAAAACACCGGCACCGCCTCGGCGAAGCCGCGCAACGGCCGGGTCCCGAGCGGTGTCAGCGGATAAGCATCGCCGATTTCGGCCGCCGCCGCCTGATCGATCAGGATCTGACCGTCCGCGGCGGCGGCGCAGATGCGCGAGGCGAGGTTCACGACGTTGCCGATCGCCGTGTAATCCGAGCGGCCCTCATAGCCGATCCGGCCGACCGTCGCCGGGCCTTTGGCGAGGCCCACGCCAAAGCCGATTTCGTGGCCGCGACCGCGCCAGCTCGACACGACGGACTGCATCGCGGCCTGCATCTCCACCGCCATCTGCACGCCGCGGAGGGCCGGCGCCGGGCACGGCACCGGCGCGTTGAGCAGCAGCATCAGCCCGTCCCCCATAAAGCAGGTCAGCGTCGCCTCGTAACGGGTGATAATGCCGCCGAGCGCTTCGTAATATTCCTGCACCAGCCCCATGACTTCTTCCGCGCCCGCCCGGCCGGCGAAGCTGGTGAAACCGCGCAGATCGCAGAAGATCACGACGACTTCGGCACGGTGGCTGTCGAGCAGTCTCTCCTGGTCGCTGCCCTCGACGAGTTCGGCGACCTGCGGCGCGAGAAACCGCTTCAGCCGCGCGATGCGTTCAGAGCGTTCCTGCGACAACGCCAATTCGACGGCCATTTCGTTAAATCGATGCGCCAGATCCTGCAATTCGTCGCCGGTCGCGATCTCGATCTTCTGGTCGAACCGGCCGGCGCCGATGCGTTCGGCGCCCTGACCCAACAGCCGGATCGGACCGACCATCCGGCGCGCCAGCAGATACCCCAGCCCCGCGGCGAAAACAGCGCCGAGCAGCAGCAGCAATCCGGTCCGCCACAAAGCTGAGCGGATCGGCGCGAAGGCTTCGGCGGCCGGCTCCTCGACAAATGCCGCCCAGCCCGGGCCGGGGATCGGAGCCATCGCGGCGATGACCGGACGATGCTCGGCATTGACGCCTTCGGTGGTCTCTCCGCCCGCAGCGGTCATCGCTTGCTGTAAATCTTTCAGCCGCGCCGCCGCCGGATCGTCTTCGCCGCGCAGTACGAGGCTGATATCCGGATGGGCGACGAGGCGGCCAGCGCTGTCCAGCACAAAGGCGTCGCCGGACTGGCCGACATGGATCGACGAAATCACGTCCCAGATCAGTTTCAGATTGATCACGGCCAGCGTTACGCCATTGGCGGCGCGCGGGCCGGCAACCGCGATTGTCAGATGCGGCTCGGAGCCGCCATACAGCGTCACCGGCCCGTACCACAGGCGGCTGGCGCGAGCGCCGATGACCGCCGGGTGCTGACTATGGTCGGCGCCGCTGTTGACGATGTCCGGATTGACCCGGGAGACATGCAGCCTTTCGTGGCCGCTGCCATCGATGAGCACGACGTCAACGACCGCCGGCGCCTGGCTCATCAATCGCAGCACGTCGAACCGGTGCTGCTCATCGGTGCCCTCGCGCCATGGCAGCTGCACGGTCCAGCGCAGCTGATCGGTGATGTCGTCAAGGAAGCCCTGGATTTTGCCGGCCGCCGATTGCGCCTCGGAGCGCAGGCGGTGGCCCAGCATGACGCGCTGATCGCGGTATCCGAACCACGCCTCACTGATTCCGTTGGCCAGCAGCGGCACGACGACGGCGATGAACAGCGCCGCGAGATATTTCTGGAACAGCGGCCGCCGCGGCCGGTTCGCCACCGGAGCGTCAGGCGCACTCATTCGACCACATCGTCGGCGCGCACCAGGATCGATTCCGGAATGGTCAAATCGAGCGTCTTCGCCGTCTGCAAATTGACAGCCAGCTGGAAACGCGACGGAAGTTCGAGAGGCAGGTCGGCGGGATTGGCGCCCTTCAGGATGCGATCGGCAAGCCCGGCGGCGCGGTCGGCGATGCCCGCCTCGTCCGGGCCGTAGGACATCAGCCCGCCGTCACGGACGAGGCGGGCGTATTCATAGATCGCCGGAAGCCGATGCTCGCGGGCAAAATCGATGACCCGCTTGCGGTTCAGGATCGTCAGAATGTCGGTGACCATCAGAATCGCGTCGGGCGGCTGCTTGGTCATTTCCGAGAAGGCGGTGTCGAAATCGTCGGGTGCATGCACCCCGAGCGGCACGATCAGCATCGCCGCTCGCTTGGCCTCCACCTCGGCCGCCTGATAACGCAGCGTCATGCCGAAATCGTCGGCATTCCACAACACCGCCACCGCCTTGACGCTCGGCACGGCCTCCTTGAGGAGCGCCAGCCGCTTGGCCGATAGCTCGGTGGCGATTTCCGACACGCCGGTGACATTGCCGCCGGGGTGGGCGAGGCTCGCCGCAAGCCCGGTGGCGACGGGATCGCCGGAATTGATCACGACGATCGGAATTTTGCCACCGCGCTCTTTCGCCGCCGCCGCCGCGGGATAGCTCGATGTGACGATCACGTCGACGGGCTTTGCGACCAGCTCATCGATAAAGCCGGCAAGACGCTCGGGCTTGCCCTGGGCGGCGCGGCGCTCGAACTCGATGTTGCGGCCCTCGACATACCCACGTTTGGCGAAGTTTTGGATCATCCCCGGGCTGAGTATGCCGCTCTCGGGCGGGCCGATCGAAATCAGCCCGACGCGGTAGGTCTTACCGGATTGGGCGAGAGCGCCGGCGCCCAATAGCGGAAGTGCCGAGGCGGCGAGGACTGTGCGTCGGAGTATTGTCACCGGGTGCTCGTGTTTGTCGGGCCGGAGGACAGTGTAACCCTGGAACCGGTCGCGGCGATGCTGATTCCTGGACCTGCGAGCCAGCGCGTTGCGCAACGCTGGGCTCCGCGAATGGTCATTTTTCGGCCGGGTCACCTTGCCTATCTCAGCGACATGCAGGAGCGAGACGCTCCCAACCGAGGACGAGATCAATGATCGAACGCAGACCTTTCGACCGCCTGGGCGGCGGCGACCACGGCTGGCTCAACACCCGTCATCATTTCTCCTTTGCCGATTACCGCGACCCCAAGCGGATGGACTGGGGCGCGCTGCGCGTCTGGAACGACGACGAGATCGCGCCGCAGACCGGGTTTCCGCCGCACCCGCACGCCGATATGGAGATCATCACCTATGTTCGGCAGGGCGCGATCACGCACCAGGACAGCCTCGGCAATAAGGGCCGCACAAAAGCCGGCGATGTGCAGGTTATGAGCGCCGGAACCGGGATCCGCCACTCCGAATACAATCTCGAAAACGAGCCGACGACGATCTTTCAGATCTGGATCATCCCGACGCACCGCGGCGGTGAGCCGGGCTGGGATACGCGGCCTTTCCCGGAGGGCGAGCGCGCCGGCCATTTTGTGACGCTTGCCAGCGGCTTCGATGACGATCCCGATGCCTTGCCGATCCGCGCCAATGCGCGGGTCCTCGGCGCGACGCTCAAGGGTGGCGAGATCGCCGAATACCGCCTCGGCGCGAACCGGCGCGCGTATCTCGTGCCGGCAAAGGGCGCGGTCGAGGTCAATGGCGTGCGCCTTGAGCCGCGGGATGGCGCAGCGATCGAGGATGAGCGCGTCCTGACAGTGACCGCGCTGGACGACGCCGAGATCGTCCTTGTCGATGTGAGCTGACCGCTACGAGCAAGGTTCTTCGGCGGCAGAACTGGCGCGCGCTTTTCCATGTATGGCGGGGGCGAATTAGCCGCGGGAACCGGTGACTCGGCCGCCTCGTTTTCCGCAATACCGCTGTTTCCCTGAGCCGAGTAATGGCAAGCGCGTCAGTTCTGCAATCCGATAGCCCGACCGGCTTTTTCCCGCGCCTTGCCCGCTGGTGCGAACAGCAGGTGTCGCGGCCCGGCGCATCGATCGCGGCCATCGCGTTTGTCGCTTTGTGGTTCGTCTCCGGCCCGCTTTATGGCTGGTCGAACGCCTGGCAGCTGATCGTCAACACGACCTCCTCGATCATCACGCTGGTCATGGTTTTTCTGATCCAGCACACGCAGCGGCGCGACACGCAGGCCATCCAGCTAAAACTCGACGAGTTGATCCGGGTCAACAGCGAGGCGCGCAACGAGTTGATCAGCCTCGAGGCCAAACCCGAGACGGCGGTCGAGGAAATCCGCGAAGCCTTTGAGGAATTGCGCGAGGAAGTCGGAGAAGAGGTCAGCCCGCGCCGTCGCTAGCCGGGGCCTTCTTTTCTATTCCGAGATGGTTTGGATGGCCTGACCGACTCAGCCGGTCGCGCGCGGGCGCAACGGCACGACTTTCGCTCGTCTGATAGCGGCACTGTTGCGCTGCACGGCGGTCTCAATTGCCGATCCGAGCTCGTTGATGCCGAACGGCTTGTGCAACAGCACCGTGTCGGCGAGCTGGTCGCCGAGCCCGGCCGTATCCGCGTAGCCGGTGATCACGACGACCGGCAGTTCCGGCCAGTTGGCGGCGACGGTGCGCGCCAGATCGGCCCCCGACATGCCCGGCATCGCATAGTCGGCGAGCAGCACATCGACGCTGTCGCCGGCATCGGCCATCAGCTCGAGGGCATCGCGACCGCTCGCGGCCTGCAAGCTCTGGTAGCCGAGCGTCTCGAGGTAGGCCACCATGACGTCGCGCACGTCCTCATTGTCATCGACGACGAGGACCCGCGCCCGCCGCGACAGGCCGGCGCGCCCGGCCGCATTGCGCGCTTCCGTCGATCGTTGCGGCTCGGCAAGGCTGCGCGGCAGATAGACCGCAACGGTCGTGCCTTTCCCGGCGACGCTGGCAATGCGCATGCCGCCGCCCGATTGCTGCGCCAGCCCGTAGACCTGAGCGAGGCCAAGTCCGCTGCCCTTGCCCGGTTCTTTTGTCGTGAAGAACGGTTCGCAGGCGCGCGCCAGCACCTCGGGGCTCATGCCCGTGCCGCTGTCGGTGACGGAGATCATCACATAATCGCCTGGCGTCAGCTCGGCGGGCTTGTTGCGCTCGCCCGCGTTGACGTTGCGGGTCCTGATCTCGGCCCGCCCGCCGGCCGGCATGGCATCGCGGGCGTTGATCGCCAGATTCAGCAGGACGAGCTCCAACTGGTGCGGATCGACCAGGGCGGGCCACAAACCGTCGGCCAGTGCCGTCGTGATCTCGACATTGCCGCCCAAAGAGCGACGCAGCAGATCCTGGGTCCCGAGCACCAGCTCGTTCAGATCGACTGGTTTGGGGCTCAGATACTGCTTTCGCGAGAAGGCCAGCATCTGCTCGTTGAGCTTGGCGCCGTGCCGCGCCGAGCGGGCCGCTGCTTGCGCGAGCTTTACCAAATTCGGATCGGAGAGACGCATCTCCAGCAGTTCGAGATTGCCGAGGATCGCCGCCAGGAGATTGTTGAAATCGTGCGCCAGGCCGGAGACGAGTTGGCCGACCGCGTCCATTTTCTGCGCCTGCAGGAGCTCGGCCTCGGTGCGCTCGCGCTCGGCCGTTTCGGTCAGGAGGCGGTTATTGGCCTCGGCCAATTCGCGGGTGCGCTCGGCGACGCGCTGCTCCAGCCGGTCGTTGAGATCACGCAACGCCGCCTCTGCGCGCTTTCTGTCCGTGATGTCGCGCGCGATCTTCGAGGCGCCGACGATCCGGCCGGAGACGTCGCGCACCGGCGAGATCGTCACCGAAACATCGATTTCGCGCCCATCCTTGCAGCGTCTTACGGTTTCGAAGTGGTCGACCCGCTCGCCGCGTCGTATGCGTTCGAGGATCACGTCCTCTTCCGCCAAGCGATCAGCCGGAAACAGCCGGGTAATCGGCTGACCGATCATCTCCTCGGCGCTGTACCCAAAGATCGCCTCGGCGCCTCGGTTCCAGCTCGTGACGATGCCCTCGAGCGTCTTGCTGACGATCGCGTCGTCCGAGGATTCGATGATAGCTCCGAGATAGGCGCGCGCATCGCTCGCCGCCTGGCGCTCGCGGATATCGACGAGCATGTTGACCGCGCCGATCAGCTTGCCCGAGGCATCGTGGAGCGGTGTCGGGTACGGTGCGAACGGGATGCGCGTGCCGTCCGGCCGCTCGAGGATCGCCTCTTCGCCACGCACAGCGCGGTTTTCCTTGAGGGCCACTGCCATCGGGCATTCATCATGCCGCAACGGACGCCCATCCATTGAATAAAGCCGCCAGCTGACGCACCACTCATCGCTGCCAAGCTGAGGTTCGCGCCCGGCCAGATCGGCGGCCGCCCGGTTGTAATAGGTAATGCGGCCATCCGCATCGGTGACGTAGATCGCGGCCGGCAACACATCCAGCAAGGCACGAAAGCGTCCCTCGGCGGCAGGTCCGTCCAGAGTCACGGCGTCGGCATCGCACATAGCGACGGCGCGGTCCGTCGATTGGTCCACTGGCGGGTGCCGGTCCGCCCCGGTGCTAAGCTTTTTAGACATACGTCTCTTTCCTGAAACCGGGCCGCGCAAATCGGCGCTTACCTCGATCCGCATCAACATTGCTGGCCGCACCCGGCCAACGGCTCGCCGGGATAGCCGTTCCCGCGTTCACCATGTTTCGAGGACCCGCTTGCCGCTTGCGCAAAAAGAAATCCATGCCGCGTCGCCGTTCTGTGGCCACGAAGTGGAAGCTCGAAGGTGCGGAAAGGAGGCCGGAGAGGCACGCCGCGACGGTAGGGGCGGCGCTTCGGCCAAAGGAGCGCGGGCACTATTCAAGCGCCGCGACGGATATTGTCAACCCCGACCCTGGGTCAGCCGCCGGCGCTATCGGGCAGGTGGAAGGGCCGGCGATAACTCAATGCTTCTGCGACGTGGTGCCGCGCGACGGTTGCCGCGCCTTCCAGATCGGCCAGTGTACGGGCCACCCGCAATACCCGGTGATAGCCGCGCGCCGACAATCGCAATCGCTCGGCGGCGCGCTGCAGCAAGGTGCGGCCGGCCGGGTCGGGCGCCGCGATCTCGTCGAGAAGTTCGCCGTCCGCCTCGGCATTCGTGCGGACGCGGCGGTCCGGCGATAGCTTCTGGTAACGGGCGCTCTGCCGGGTGCGGGCAGCGGCGACGCGGCGGGCGATCTCGGCGCTCGACTCGGCCGGCGGCGGCAGAGCCAGATCGGCGGGCGACACCGCCGGCACGTCGATGTGCAGATCGATGCGGTCGAGGAGCGGTCCGGAGATGCGCGCCTGGTATTCCTGGGCACAGCGCGGCGCACGGCCGCAGGCGCGGCCCGGCTCGGCGAGATAACCGCAGCGGCACGGATTCATCGCGGCAACGAGCTGGACGCGCGCCGGGAATGTCACATGGCTGTTGGCTCGCGCGACGCTGACCCGTCCAGTTTCGAGCGGCTGGCGCAAGGCTTCGAGCGCGGCGCGATTGAATTCCGGGAGTTCGTCGAGAAACAGGACGCCTTGATGCGCGAGCGAAATCTCGCCAGGGCGGGTTCGCAGCCCGCCACCGACCAGCGCCGGCAATGACGCGGAGTGGTGCGGATCGCGGAATGGCCGCTCGCGAAGGAGGCCGCCGTTGCGCAACCCGCCGGCGACCGACTGGATCATGCCGAGCTCGAGCGCCTCGGCCGGCTCGAGCGGCGGCAGGATGCCGGGGAGCCGGGCGGCAAGCATCGACTTGCCGGCGCCGGGCGGGCCGATCATCAGCAGGTTGTGGCTGCCCGCCGCGGCGATTTCCAGCGCGCGCTTGGCGCTCTCCTGGCCTTTGACGTCCTTGAAGTCGAGCCCAGCGGCGCGCGGCGGCGCGAGCTTGGGCTCGGGCGGCGGCAGCAACTGTGTGCCCTTGAAATGATTGACGATCGCGAGAAGGCTGGGCGCCGCGATGATCTCGACCTCGCCGGCCCAGGCCGCTTCGCTGCCGCATGCGGCCGGGCAGATGAGACCGCTCTGGCGCGCGGCCGCAGTTAATGCCGCGAGCAATACGCCCGCGACGCTCGTCAGCGAGCCGTCGAGCGCGACTTCCCCGAGCGCGGTGTAGCCGGCAAGCTCGTCTTCGGGCAGCACGTCCATCGCGGCGAGCAGGGCCAGCGCGATCGGCAGATCGAAATGGCTGCCTTCCTTCAAGACATCCGCTGGCGCGAGGTTGACCGTGATGTGCCGCGACGGCAATGACAGGCCGAGCGCCGCCAGCGCCGAGCGCACCCGCTCTCGCGATTCCGCGACCGTCTTGTCCGGCAATCCGACGACGGCAAAGGCCGGCAGACCCGGGGTGATCGTCACCTGGGCCTCGACATCGACGACATCGACGCCGCTGAACGCCACCGTGCGCACCCGCGCGACCATGCCCGGCCCGGCTCCCTGTCTTGCTTACTGGGGCCCGCTCCCCTTTTCGCGCGGAAGCTTACGGGCGTATGCGGCTATGCGCCAGCCGCGCGAGCGACGCCGACCGACTCAGCTGTTCGGCGAGGCGTCGGGGCGGGTCAGGAGGTGCCCGCAGCCGGCCTTGGTGGCCCAGTATTCCCAGGTACGCCAGGTCTCGGTCGAATAGGGGCTATAGCCGCGGTTGCGCGCCGCGATCTCGCCTTTGGAGAGGTATTTGACCTCACCGCCGAGCTGTTTCGCGCGCATCAGGGCGCGGGCGTTGCGCGGAAGATAGACCGACATGCGCACGACCTCGATCAAGGAGCGCGCCGCCGAGGCAAAGCCGTGGCCGCGCATCAGCGCGACATTGTGCGGCCCGAGGCAAGTCGCGAGATCGCGCGCCTGCTCGATATTCGTGACGAGCAAATTCGTGTCGCCAAACCGGTCGGCGATGTCCCAGACCGGCACTTCGCCGCCGATAAAGCTGCCGGCATGGATGACCGGCCGCAGCTTTGTCGCGTGCGCGATGCCGAAGGGCAAAGTGTCCTCGGCATGCGCGTGCACGACCGCCATGATTTCGGGCCGCACCGCGAAGATCGCGGCGTGGATGAACCGTTCGAGATAGAGCTTGTGGCCGTCGTCGCGCACCGGCTGTCCGTCGAGATCGAGCTCGACGATGTCGTCGGGGCCGACCAGTTCCGGCGCGAGCGAGCGCGCGATCAGAAAGCGGTGCGGATTGTCGGGATGCCGAACGCTGACATGGCCGTAAGCGTCGACGACATCCTCGTGCGCCAAAATGCGGTTGGCGATGACGAGATCCTGGATCAGAGCTTGGAGGCTGCTCATCGCCGTCACGTCCCGAGCTGCGTCGCGAGATCCTCGAAATCCTTTGCGACATAAGTGAAATCGTGCTCGGCCTTGAAATCGCGGCTCTGTTTCGCGCCGTGCTCGTAAGGACGCGAGATGAACGCGGTCTTCATGCCGTGCTTGGCAGCCTGCACGAGATCGTTGTTATGCGCCGCCACCATCATGACCGATCCGGGGTTGTCGTCGCCGAGGAAATGGATCGCCGATTGGTACATCTCGGCATCGGGCTTGTAGTGCTGCACGAGATCGGAGCCGAGCACGGTATCCCAGGGGAGGCCGCAATATTTCGCCATGTCGGTCAACAGACGCACGGTGCCGTTCGATAGCGTGGCGATGATGAATTTCTGCTTGATGCGGGTCAGGCCCGGCACCGAGTCGGGCCATGGCTTCAAGCGGTGCCAAGTCAGATTGAACCAGAGCTTGTCCTCTTCGCTGAGCCGCCCGGCGACACCGAATTTTTCGAGCAGCTGGTCGAGCGCTATGCGGTGCAGCGCATCGAGATTGGTCCAGGGCAATTCGCCGGTGCGCACGCGGTT
>Ga0207693_10005037_pt1 | contig 11092 bp, 11 predicted proteins | sample LARL81metaG_FD_184347 | JGI IMG/M metagenome (GOLD analysis project Ga0207693, IMG submission 184347) | Corn, switchgrass and miscanthus rhizosphere microbial communities from Kellogg Biological Station, Michigan, USA - LAR L8-1 metaG... | ecosystem: Host-associated > Plants > Roots >... | reverse complement strand
ACGTTGTCGTAGCATTAAAGTCGAATTGCGTTTGTTGATCATATGGCGCACTTCATCGTCTATCACAAAAATTTCGAATATGCCGGTTCGACCCTTGTAACCAATTTGACGGCATTGCTCACAACCGATCGGTTTCATTACTTGCGCGTCGCGGAGTTGTCCGGGTTCAATCCGCAGAGCACGCAGGTCTGTTTCGGTTAGTTCCCCCGGTTGCGTGCAGTTCTTACACAGGCGTCTGACGAGTCTTTGAGCCATGATGGCGCGCACCGATGAAGCAACCAGAAACGGCTGCACGCCGATATCGACCAAACGAGCAACAGCGGAAGGCGCATCATTGGTGTGGAGCGTGCTGAAAACAAGGTGTCCGGTCAGGCTGGCGGTGGTGGCAATACTCGCGGTCTCGAGGTCGCGAATCTCACCGATCATAATGACATTCGGCGCCTGGCGCAGGATGGAGCGCAGCGCCGCCGGAAATGTCATGCCGATCTCCGGATTCACCTGCACCTGGTTTATTCCATTCATCTGATATTCAATCGGCTCCTCGACTGTGATGATCTTGCGATCCGGTTTATTGATGTAATTGAGGCAGGCGTAAAGCGTGCTCGTTTTCCCGGAGCCAGTCGGCCCGGTAACGAGAAGAACACCGTCCGGAAGCTTGATCAAACGCTCGAAGATTTCCTGGTCGTCGGAAAAAAATCCAAGCTCAGGCAGACCGAACAGCAAGCTGGACTTGTCCAGCACGCGCATGACAATACTTTCGCCATGATTTGTTGGTATGGTCGAGACGCGAAGGTCAATTGGCTTCTTTTTGATTTTTACCTGGATGCGGCCGTCCTGCGGCAAACGCTTTTCCGCGATGCTCATGGAAGCAGTCATGATTTTGAGCCGACTGAGGATGGCTGATTGCAAGCGTTTCGGTGGCGCTTGCATTTCCTGCAATACGCCGTCGATCCGAAAACGGACGCGAAATTTCTTATCCATCGGTTCGAGATGAATATCGCTTGCGCCCAAGCGATGGGCCTCGATCAGCAACATCGAGACCATACGAATAATCGGAGCGTCTGTTTCATTGCTCCCAATTGCTTCCGTGCCGTCGCCGATTTCGAGACCAAGATCGATATCTACCCCGATTTTTTCTTGCAGGACATCCGCGGCTTCGTCGGCCGTGCCGTAATACTTGATAAGCGCCTCGCGAATTTTCTGCGGACTGGTGCAGACCAGTTCGAGCTCGCGCTGAAGCAGAAAACTCAGACTGTCGATGGTATCGATATCGAGCGGGTCGCCCACGGCAACAATGAGTCCCGTTTCACTTAAGGCCACGGGAATCACCTTGAAGCGCCGCGCTTCTTCCGCGCGGATTTGTTTGATTATTTGCGGCGGAATGACCATGGATGAAATGTCGATCCAATCCATGTGCGCTTGCGCGGCGAGCGTGCGCGAAACGTCCGCATCGGAAATGATCCCGTCTTTGATTAAACGATCGACAGCGTTGTCTGCCCCATTTAAACGCGCGCGCGCGTCTTCAACCTGGGAATGTGTGACAAGTTCTACCTCTTGCAGGATTCGAAGGACGTAATCTTCGTTCTGTGGCACGATTGAAAAATGCGCGAGTCAGCGAAGAATCGCAAATCTGATCGGCCTATAGTTGCGATTCTCCTTTAGCATGGCCAGCCCAAAACAAGGCACGGTTGCCCGGAAAAAAGGAACGATAAGCGACAAAACCTGCTTACTCCACCGTCACGCTCTTGGCAAGATTGCGAGGTTTATCGACATCCCGACCAAGCTCGACCGCCAGATGATAGGCGAGCAATTGAAGCGGAATCACGGTGAGTATCGGCATCACGCAATCGGGTGCTTCAGGCAGGGTGATAATTTCGTTGGCAATATTTTTAAGCTGGTTCACGCCGTTGCCGCTGGTCAGCGCAATGATCGGACCCTTACGAGCTTTGACTTGCTCGATGTTATTGAGGTTTTTCGAGAAGACAGCATCGTCGGGGGCGATAAAAATCGAGGGCAGATCGGGACGAATCAGCGCAATAATGCCGTGCTTGAGCTCGGCGCTGGGATGGCCTTCGGCGAACAGGTACGTGATCTCCTTCATTTTGAGCGCGCCTTCCAACGCGATCGGAAAATTGAATTGCCGGCCGAAAAAAAGCATCCCGCTAATATCGAGATATTTCTTTGCAATCGTTTTAATCCGATCGCTCAGCTTCAAGACGATCTCGATCTGGTCGGGCAATGCTTCGAGCGCTTCGATAATCCTGCTTCCCTCGGCGGTGGAAAGATTTCGCATTCGGCCCAAGAGCAAACCGATCAGTGTAAGGATGACAACTTGCGAGGTGAAGGATTTCGTGGCCGCAACGCCGATCTCCGGACCGGCGTGCATGTAAACGCCGCCGTCGCTCTCGCGTGCAATTGTGCTGGCGACGTTATTGCAAATGCCCAGCGTGCGAAAGCCTTTGCGCCGGCTTTCACGGAGCGCACCGAGCGTGTCGGCAGTCTCGCCGCTTTGGCTGATTGCGAAAACCAACGTCTCCGGCGTCATCGGTGTATTACGGTGGCGAAATTCGCTCGCGAATTCGACTTCAGTGGGAATATTCGCGAGTCGCTCGATCAAATATTCGCCTACCCTTCCGGCATGCAGAGCTGTGCCACAACCGGTGAGAACAATGCGCCCGACGTCACGCAATTGCGCTGGCGTCATGTTCAAGCCACCCAGTTTCGCCGTGCATTCTTCCAGACTGAGGCGACCCCGCATCGCATCGCGCACCGAATCCGGTTGCTCAAAGATTTCTTTGAGCATGTAGTGGGGGTAAACGCCCTTTTTGATATCTTCGGCCGTAAATTCGACTTTGCTGACTTGATGATTGCCGCTTTCGCCGGCCAGCGAGCTGATCTCGAATTTGCCTCGCTCCACCGCGACGATATCAAAGTCATTTAAATAAACCGCATCGCGGGTGTAAGCGACGATCGCACTCACATCGCTGGCCAGGAAGTTTTCGTCTTTACCCACACCCAAGACGAGCGGACTCCCACGGCGGGCCCCGATCATGAAATCGGGAACATCTGCATGGACCAGTGCGATGCCGTAAGTGCCGATAACCTGTTGAAGCGCAACGCGAACAGCCGCGAAAAGTCGCGCTTTTTTCTGGTGGACGTCAACCGTACTAGCACACGACTCGTCGTAGAGCTTCCCTACCAGGTGCGCGAGCACTTCGGTGTCAGTTTCTGAGCGGAAACTCGTATCGCCGCCGCGGACAAGATCGTCTTTAAGCGCCTGATAATTTTCGATTACCCCATTGTGCACGAGCGCAAGTTTACCGCTGGCGTCGAAGTGCGGGTGCGCGTTCTCGTCAGTCACTTTGCCGTGTGTGGCCCAGCGTGTGTGACTGACTCCGAACGAACCCGAAAGCGGCTGCTTCGCGATCAGTCTGGCGAGTGCCGCGATCCGCCCGGAACATTTGCGGGTCGCGAGATGCCCTCGATCCACGACCGCTACGCCTGCCGAATCGTAACCCCGATATTCAAGGCGCCGCAGCCCATCGAGCAAAATGGGCGTTGCTTTCGCACGACCAACATAGCCAACGATTCCGCACATGTTCGCACTCTAGTGGCGGCTGTCCTCAGCCGCAAGATTGGCTGGGCACAGGCCGAAGCGCGTCGACATGAGTGGGCGCAAAAAAGTTGCTGGAAAGCGGCGACGCTGGGTTATTGATATTGTAGAAATGCAAACCCGGGCACAAGGCGATTCTCTTTTGAAGAATCTATCAGCCGCGATCCCCGCGCTGCCACCCGGGACAACTCAGCAGACGCTTGCCATTATCATGGGCGGCGGCGCCGGGACGCGTTTATTTCCGCTCACGAAGGATCGCGCCAAACCCGCGGTGCCACTCGGTGGGAAATATCGCATCGTCGATATTCCCATCAGCAACTGTCTGAACTCGGGGCTTCGCTCGATCTATGTGCTCACGCAGTTCAACAGCATGTCGTTACATCGACATATTCAGGCGAGCTATAAATTCGACAATTTCTCCCGCAGCTTCGTGGATATTCTTGCCGCTCAGCAAACGCCGGCCGGCTCGCAATGGTATCAGGGAACGGCCGACGCCGTACGGCAAAACATGCGCTACTTCCTCGAACGCCCATTCGACTATTACCTCATCTTGAGCGGCGATCAGCTTTACCGGATGGATTTTCGCGCGCTCCTGCACCAGCACATCCGTTCGGGCGCCGACATTACGCTGGCCACCAAACCGGTCCATCGGCATCAGGTTTCCGAGTTCGGCGTTATGCGAAGCGGAGTCGATCGGCGGATTACGCGCTTTGTCGAGAAATCGACCGAGGAAGCTGTACTGCACGAGATGCGAATCAGCCGGGAATTGCTGGGCGCAATCGGCGCGGATGAAGAAGCGGAGTTGTATCAGGCTTCAATGGGAATCTACATCTTCAATCGCGACGTGCTCATCGAATGTCTGCAAAACAATCTGGTCGATTTCGGAAAAGACGTCATTCCACACTCGATCAAAGATCGACATGTAAGCGCGTTTATTTATCAAGGATATTGGGAGGACATCGGAACGATCCGGGCTTTTTATGAGGCGAATCTGGATCTGACAGATCTGATGCCGGAATACAGTTTCTTCGATACCGAAGCGCCGATCTACACGCATCCGCGCTTTCTGCCCGGCAGCAAAGTCAATGGAGCCACGCTGCGCCAGGCGATCATTTCAGACGGATGCATTATTTCGGATGCTCACCTGGAACGTTGCGTGGTTGGAATACGCAGCATTATTCAAAGCGGTGCGACCATCCGTAACAGCATCGTGATGGGGGCCGATTATTTCGAGCAAGACCGAAGCACTGATTCCGGGCAACCGCCGATCGGCATCGGGCGCAATTGCGTGATCGACCGGACAATCATCGATAAGAACGCGCGCATTGCCGATGGGGCTGTCATCACCCCGGAAGGGAAACCGGCGAATTATGACGCAGACAATTACTTCATCCGCGACGGCCTAGTGGTAATACCAAAAAACGCAGTGATACCAACTGGCTTTTGGATCTAATCGGCTTGGTGCCACCGGGCTATCGGTGAATTCGTATCCGTGGCGGAAGGATAAACCTTAATGACGCGAATCGCTCGACCCCAAAGGTCCCAGCGCGCCGGAGGCATCAGGCGCTACTTCCCATTTTTCCTGCCGGTTCCAAGGAATAGCCGACTCCTGGTGTTCGTCCGGATCACTGACCAGACGAGGTGGGTCTTTCTGCGTTGCGCATGAGGCGAGGGTTATCGCCGATGCACACAACAGAAGAGAGGTGACGTTTTTCCGAAGTTTAAGAACTAGTGCCAGCATAAATTACTGTGTCTCCAGGTTGCACTTGGACGCCACGCGTCAAACTGCTGCTGATGATATCGCCGATAGCGGTCGCGGGTTCAACCGAAGAAATCCGAATTTTTCCGATCAGCGTGCCCTCCCGCAAAACAAGCATTTCGGAGTTGGCCTCTAAACCCTGGCGAGCCCCAAGATTTAGGACCACAAAATTGTACGCCTGATTGACGGCAAGGACAGTGCCGCGCACACCTGTTCTCCGGGGCCCAGTTTCTCGGCGCTTTTTCTCTTCCTGGATTTGAGTCGGGCGCTCGTGGGCAGTCTGAAGTTTTTCGGATAAGAAGGCTTTCTCTTTTTCCGCACTATCAAGTTGATGGCGTGCATCATCGAGTTGCGCCTGTAATTCCGGTGATGAGGCAGGGGCGACTGGACTTGCCGCAGGGGCGACTGGACTTGCCGCAGGTTTGGCCGCTTTCTCGGCTTCTTCGATTCGCTTTTGCAAAGAACCGATCTCGTTCTGATTGGCCTCCAGTTTCGCTTGTAACTCAGTCTTATCTTTCTGCACCTGCTTGAGTTCTGCTTCCGCTTTTGCGGCATTACTTTCTGCTTCCGCGATTTTCGCTTCTCCTCCCGCAACCGTCGTTTCACGGGTCTCAGGAGTCCGTTTCTGAGCCGCGCCACGATGCTCAGCCGCATCACGGGCCGCATCTGCATTCGCCGCATTCGTGCGCAGCGTTTTCACCTTATGACTGTTGAGAAGACCGAAAATCGCCGCCAGCATCAACAACATGACGGAGAGTCCGATCACGGTTTTTGGCGTGACCGCGGAGGTCGCCGATTTCGGACGCATCATTGAGTGTGCTCTTGTAACAACGAATGCCGCCAAAATGCAAATCCCGATTTCGATTTTCTAGGACGACTGGCATCCATTGGAATTCAAATTCGGATTGCATGCCTCGATGTTTCAACCTATAGACGCGCCATGGGGCAGCAACATCGAGCGCGAGCCAAACGTAAACGGCGAAGAGCATATTTGCAGCGCAAGAAAGCGTCGCTGCGCGCCACGCATCGAGAGCGGCCGAAGCCAAGAGCGATGAAGCAGCCTCTCACGGTGGAATAACCGTCACACTCGCTCGTGCGAAATTGAGTCTGAGGCCCCACGCGGAGACTTTCACAATGCTGCAGCGCATGCGTTATTTAATTGTCGATGGACACAGCGTCATTTTCGCCTGGCCTGAGTTGCGCAAGATCCACGAAAGACGTTCTTCGCTTGCGCGTGAGACGCTAACCAGGCAGCTGCGCGATTATCAGGATTGGACCGGCGTACGAGTAGTCATCGTTTTCGACGGCAAGGGCGCACAAGTCAGCGCGACATCAGGCTCTGGCGACGTGCAGATCTTTTATTCGCGCAGCGGGCAAACAGCCGACGCAATCATCGAGCGGCTCGCAAGCAAATACGCGCGCAAGGTTGATTTGACGGTGGCCACCTCCGATTTCATGGAACGGCAAACAGTGCACGCTTCCGGAGCGAAGTGCATTTCTCCCAAGGCGCTGCGCGAAGTCATGGAAGAGGCGCGTTTGACGACTCGCCACAAGCTCGTCTTATAGCCCGAGCTTTTTCTCGATCTCTTTTACCCGGGCAAAAAGCTTCCCGAGACGGTGGAGCCAAGCGATCTGTTGTTTGGCTTCGGCAATCGGAACGGCCGGATATCCAAACCAGACGCCTCCCGGAATGCTCTTGGAGACGCCGCTTTGCGCCGCGATCACAGTTCCGTCAGCGATTTCGACATGACCAACAACGCCGACCTGCCCCGCCATTGTGACGCGTTCGCCCACACGCGTGCTGCCTGAGATACCCGTCTGGGCCACGATGATGGAATTCTTCCCTACGACGACGTTATGCGCGATCTGCACGAGATTGTCGATCTTGACACCTTGCTGAATCCACGTCCGGCCAAAACGAGCCCGATCGATAGCCGTATTCGCCCCAATCTCGACATCGTCGTCGATCTGAACAATTCCGAGCTGCTGGATTTTTTCCTGGCGGCCATCGACCACCTCAAATCCAAAGCCGTCCGCGCCAATGACCGCGCCGCTATGGATGATCACACGCGAGCCAATGCGGGTGCGCTCGCGGATCGTTACCCTCGGGTAAATCACGCAAGCCGGGCCAATTATCGTTTCATGACCAATGTAGCTCCCTGTCCCGATCACAGTGCCATCACCGATCCGCGCAGCGGCTTCGATGACTGCATGCGGCTGGATCGAGACGCGTTCGCCAAGTTGGGCGCTTGGATCGACAATCGCGCTTTGATGGACACCAGGCTCGAATGCGATTGGGTTTGGAGCGAGTTTGAGCACGACTTGCTCGAAGGCTTTTGTCGGATTTGAGACGCGAATTTGCGCGGCTGGAATGACCTCGGAAAAGTCACAAGGAACAAAAACGGCGGAGGCGCGCGTTTTACGCAGGGCTCCCGCATATTTTCGATTCGCAAAAAAACTGATTTCCCCGGCGGTTGCTTCCGCGAGCGATGCAGCGCCAGTGATTTTCAGCGCCGGATCTCCGACCAATTCGCCGTCGAACATCGTGGCCAATTCTTGAAGAGTGAAAGTCATTTATTTCAATTGCGAGCACAGTAGCACAAGCGTCTCGCTTGTGATCTTCATTTCGCTCGCCGCGCCGAGCGCTACCCTTTTCACGCTCGCCCAGGCCGCATCGAGCTGTCCCTCCGAACCGAGCTTTTTGCTTTTGTGCGCTATGAAATCGGCGTACTCCTTGTAAAGCTGAGCAGTAGTGACAATCATATATTTAAGAGGAAGATATCGATCTAACCCGCGCGTGGCGGACGAGCACAAAACGTAATTCCAAAATCCTAAATCGGAGATTCGAAAAATTTAGTTTCCGTAGAGCCCACACGGCAACATCATCTGGCGAGCTCCCTCATGAGAATCGTTGCGCTTGCGAATCAGAAAGGTGGAGTCGGTAAAACGACCACAGCGGTCAATCTTGGCGCCGCGCTGGCCGAGCTTGGCCATCGCATTTTACTCGTCGATCTTGACCCGCAAGCGAACGCGACAAGTTCGTTTGGGTTGCAGGGAGCGGATGGAACCAGTCTTTATGATCCGTTACTTGGCGGCGCGTCCATTACAGAAAAAATCCTGCCTACTCGACGCGACGGTCTCTTCATCGTGCCCGCGGATATCGATTTGGCTGGTGCCGAAGTGGAAATTGCCAGAATGCCGAATCATCTCACAAGGCTGGCGGAAACGCTTAAGCCATTGCAGGACGACAGGACGTTCGATTTTGTTCTGCTGGATTGTCCGCCGTCGCTCGGAATTCTCATGAGCAATGCACTCGCTGCCGCCGATGAACTTTTGACGCCGATCCAATGTGAGTATTTCGCGCTCGAGGGGTTGGTGAAAATTGTCCGATTAGTCGAGCAGGTGCGCGATTCCGGGGCGAACCGCCGGCTCGAGATTGGCGGTATTGTTATGACAATGTTCGACCGTCGAACTAACCTTAGCGCGCAAGTCGTGGCGGAGGTGCGCGAGCATTTTGCCGAACGCGTTTACGAAACGGTCATCCCGCGCAGCGTGCGCTTGAGCGAGGCGCCAAGCTTTGGGAAATCTATCCTCGAATATGCACCGAGTGGAGCTGCCACCCAGGCTTATCGCGCTCTCGCCCGCGAGTTCATCGAGCGGCATGCTTCGCCAGCCACTCCTCGCGAGTTATCGCATACACCAGCGTCGGAAAACCTCGAAACGTAATTTTCGTCTCGACCTTCATTCCATTTTTCTCCGCCACGCGGCGTGACGGGATGTTTTCTGGATGAGTGAGCGAGATGACGCGTGCCAGCTTCCAATCGCGAAAGCCGTGATCACGCACGGCGCGCGCGGCTTCAGTAATGAGGCCGCGGTTCCAGTAGTCGGGATGCAGGCGATAGCCGATCTCGATGTCTTCGATGGCATGCTCTGGGTGGTAAAAGAAACCGCAGTAACCTATGATCACGTCCTCACCGCGCGGGACGACGGCAAACTGCGAGGGAATGCCGGCGCAATCCCAGCCCATGACTTTTTCGAGGAAAGCAATCGTCTGTTTGCGTTCAGTGAAAACGCCTAATGAGAAGCGCATGAAGTCGGGATTCGCAAACAACTGCGTCATACGATCGACATCTTCTTCGCGGAAGGAGTGCAGCATGAGCCGTTCGGTTTCGAGTTGCATCTTGTTTCTGTGTTCAGAGGCGCGGCAGCTAGAATGTAAATGATTTTCGATTCTTTACTGGAAGATGCGAACGGATCATGAGGAATTTGCGCGATCCGCGAGGCCACCGGATACGACGAGCTGGTCAGCGGTACGCGAGGCGGCAAAGCATTGCGAGGCATGTCACCTTTACAAGCACGCGACGCAAACTGTCTTCGGCGAGGGACCCAAGGATGCGCCAATTATGTTGGTTGGCGAACAACCGGGGGATTGTGAAGACGTCGCTGGCAGGCCGTTTGTCGGACCAGCGGGGAAAATTATGGACCGCGCTTTGGAGGAAGCGGGAATCGATCGCAGCCATGTTTACGTGACGAACGCCGTGAAGCATTTTAAATGGGAGCCGCGAGGTAAGCGTCGAATCCATCAGAAACCAAACGCGCGCGAGATCGCAGCCTGCCGCCCATGGCTCGAGGCGGAAATGCGCCTCGTAAAACCTCAGCTCGTCATTTGTCTCGGATCGACCGCGGGACAGGTGTTTTTCGGTCCGTCGTTCCGCGTCACGCGGGAGCGCGGCAAAGTTTTATCTTCGAAGCTTGCGCCGAAAGTCATGGCGACAGTTCATCCGTCCTCTTTGCTTCGGCAGCCGGACGAAGAATCGCGCGAACGTGAATACGACCGCTTCGTTGTCGATCTTCGCGCTGCCGTAAAGGCAGCCAGCGAGGCTTGAAAACCTGCGGCGTCGAACGGTCGCCGCCGGCTTTCATTTTGGTCTTGTCTCTAAGTTACGGTTTTGGTGCTGTCGGAGAAGCGGTCGGCGAGGCTAATGGTTTCACTTTTTCCGCGGGGCCGATCTTCACAGTTTTCGCTTCCAGCGAGCCGTCCGGATTTTTCCAGACGGAACCGCTCACCTCTTCGTTTTGCACAATGTCTTTCATTGTCGCGGCGTTTCTGCCTTTCGTAATCGTGCTCTTATCTGTGACTTTGAAGACACGGGATGTCTTCTTGCTGGCAATCGTGAACGTTTTGGCGTTTTGATCGACCGCCAAAACCATTCCGTGAAATGGGATTGGACGCACCGCTTGCTTGCTCGGTGACGAGGCTGGGGACGCTGTTGCATGCGGGGAAGCCGCTGGCACACTCTGCGTCCTGGGCATTTGCGCGGTTAGCGGAAGAGAAAAAGCCAAGCTCACGACACAGACGCTAGTAATCAGGTAAGTCTTGTTTTTCATAATTGTTTATTCCTGTTGAATTAGGATAGTCACCAATCTCAGTGAGTGGACGAGATCTGGCGCATTTTCTTCAACGGGTCTAGCGACCAGGCCGGCGGAGGCAAGTCCGCTGCTTAGGTTCTCAGGAAACGGCGTGTGCGCTTTCAATTTGGATCTTAACCGGCCAAGCCTTTTCGCTTGATGATGAATTGCATCATCGTGATAGTTTGCTCGCCATCGCGGGGGTATAGCTCAGTTGGTAGAGCGTCTCGTTCGCAATGAGAAGGCCAGGGGTTCGAATCCCCTTACCTCCACAAATTTCGCCTTTACAAAATTCGTTAAGCTTTCAGGAG
>Ga0207693_10005036_pt1 | contig 11092 bp, 11 predicted proteins | sample LARL81metaG_FD_184347 | JGI IMG/M metagenome (GOLD analysis project Ga0207693, IMG submission 184347) | Corn, switchgrass and miscanthus rhizosphere microbial communities from Kellogg Biological Station, Michigan, USA - LAR L8-1 metaG... | ecosystem: Host-associated > Plants > Roots >... | reverse complement strand
GCTACAAGGTCTACATCATCGACGAAGTCCACATGCTCTCGACGGCGGCGTTCAATGCCTTCCTGAAGACGCTGGAGGAGCCGCCGGAGCACGCCAAATTCGTGTTCGCGACCACCGAGATCCGGAAAGTTCCGGTTACCGTGCTGTCCCGCTGCCAGCGCTTCGATCTGCGCCGGGTCGAGGCGGATGTGCTGATGAAGCATCTCGCCAATATTGCGACCAAGGAGAATGTCGAGATCGAGCCGGAAGCGCTGGGCATCATTGCCCGCGCGGCCGAAGGCTCGGTGCGCGATTCGCTGTCGCTGCTCGATCAGGCGATCGCGCACGCGGCCGGCAAGGTGCAGGCGGACGCGGTGCGGCAGATGCTTGGGCTTGCTGACCGCACCCGCGTGATCGATCTGTTCGATTCGCTTGCCCGCGGCGACATCGCCAGCGCGTTCCGTGAGTTCCGCGAGCAGTACGACACCGGCGCCGACCCGATCGTGGTGCTGTCCGATCTCGCGGAGTTCGTCAATTTCGTCACCCGGGTGAAGATCGTGCCGGCGACGGCCGATAACGTCGCCTTCAGCGAGACCGAGCGTGTGCGAGGCCGCGATTTCGCGACCAAACTCTCGATGCGGGTGCTGTCGCGGATGTGGCAGATGCTGCTCAAGGGCATCGCCGAAGTGCAGGCAGCGACCCGGCCCGCAGCGGCCGCCGAAATGGTTCTCGTTCGCATCGCCTATGTCGCCGACCTGCCGACGCCGGATGAAGCGCTCCGCATGATCGAGCAGAATGGCGGCGCTTCGCCGGCCGTGACGTCGTCTGCACCGTCGCGCGGCGCGCCCGGGCCGTCCGCCTCGGCGGTCGCCTCTGCGCCGGTCCGCAGTTCCACCGCGCCGCAGGCCTCATTGCGTCCGCAGGCAATGGCGCCGGCATCCGAAGAGCCGTCCGCGCCCGTGCGCAGGATCAAGAGCTTTCCGGAACTCGTCGCGCTGGCCTCGGAGAAGCGCGATGTCATGACCAAAGGCGCACTGGAGGCCGATGTCCGGCTGGTGCGGTTCGAGGAGGGCAGGCTCGAGATCGGGCTTGAGCCGCAGGCCCAGCGTACGCTGGTCAATGAGCTCTCGCGCAAGCTCGAGCTATGGACCAACCGGCGCTGGACCGTGATTGTCTCCAATGAAAAAGGCGAGACGACGCTGCGCGAGCAGAATCTGGCAGCGAAGAACCAGCGCGAGCGCGCGGCCGAGGCCGATCCGCGGGTGCAGGAAGTGCTGACGCGATTTCCGGGCGCCAAGGTGATCGAAGTGCGCCGGCTTGCCGCCGAGCCGCCGGAGTCCGATATTAGTGCCGATGACATCGTCGCCGATGATACGGGGCCCGGTCCCGACGACGACGATCTCTGAAGCCATCATTGAGGGAGCACCGATGCCCGATTTTCTCGGCATGATGAAGCAGGCGGCGCAGCTGCAATCGAAGATGCAGGCGATGCAGGAGGAACTCGGCAGTATCGAGGTCGAGGGCAGTTCCGGTGGCGGCCTCGTCAGCGTGCGGATGAGCGCGAAGATGGAAGTGAAGGCCGTCAAGATCGATCCTTCGCTGATGAAGCCGGAAGAGTGTGAGATCCTCGAGGATCTCCTGGTCACCGCGCATGGCGACGCGCGCCGCAAGGCGGAGCTCGCGATGCAGGAAAAGATGCAGGCCCTGACTGGCGGACTCGGCCTGCCGCCGGGATTGCTGGGGTTCGGCTAGCAACAGATGCCCGCCGTTGCCGGTCCCGAGATCGAACGCCTGATCCAGCTTCTGGCGCGCCTGCCGGGGCTCGGCCCGCGCTCGGCGCGACGCGCGGCTTTACACCTGATCAAGAAGCGCGAAGCGCTGATGACGCCGCTTGCCGGCGCGCTGCAGGTCGCGATCGACAAGATCCAGGTCTGCAAGACCTGCGGAAATATCGACACCCAGAGTCCCTGCACGGTGTGCACCGATCCGCGTCGCGATCCCTCGATCATCGTCGTCGTCGCCGACGTCGCCGATCTCTGGGCGCTGGAACGCGCCAATGCCACCAACGGGCGGTACCACGTGCTGGGCGCCACACTTTCGCCCCTCGACGGCGTCGGTCCGCAGGATCTCACGATCGATGCGCTGGTCGTGCGCGCGCATGACGAGCAGGTGAACGAGATCATCCTCGCGCTGAACGCGACTGTCGACGGCCAGACCACCGCACATTACATCACCGATCTGCTGCAGGACGCTAAAGTCAAAGTGACGCGGCTCGCGCATGGCGTGCCGGTCGGCGGTGAGCTTGATTATCTCGACGAAGGTACGCTATCTGCAGCGATGCGGCAGCGGACGCTGTTCTAGCCTCCCTCAAATCAGCAAAACTACGGACATGCGGCACATGACGAAACGACGATTCGCCGGACGCTTGGCTTTTGCCGTAATCATGGCGATATCGTTCGCGGCATCCGCGGCACCGGCACAGCAAGCCCCTCCCGCGGCCAGGCCCGGAAAGCCGATCAACGCCGGCGACGTGCTGTCGGGGGAACTCAACGCGATGCGCGTGCGCGAGGGCAACAACGGCAAGCGCGTCGCGACCTACCAGATCACCAGCGAGCCTCGCCGGTTGCCGCCGCCGAACGGGCTCTGCAACCTCGAGACCGGCCCGGAAACGTTTCAGCTCATCACCACCAGCGACGCCCAGGCTACGCAACTTAAGAGCCTCGTGGGCAAGGAAGTCTCCGTGAAGATCGGCGAGATTGCCTGTGCCCACGAAGCCGGGCAGGTGAGCGAGGCCGTGGTCACGAAATGGAACATCGTGACGAAGCGTTAGACGTTCGTGATGACTGCGGGCGGTCTCCGTCTCATCATTCCGGGGCGCCAACGGGTCCGCGCGTGTCGCGGCCCGATGACAGGTTCCGCGCGAGCCCGGAATCCATCTGGCCTTACGTTCACTGCTGAAATGGATTCCGGGCTCGCCGCGTTGCGGCGCCCCGGAATGACGGGCGGATAGAGTTATGCGCCTTAGCTAGACCCGCACCGGTCCCAGTGCGTCAAAATGCCCGCGCCGCTGCAGCCATGTCAGCAGGATCAGGCTCGGCACCGCGACCACGACGCAGATGACGAAAAATAGCGGCCAGCCGGCTGCTTTTGCCACATAGCCCGCGCCGGATGACAGATAGGTGCGCCCGACGGCGGCCAGCGCGGTGAGCAGCGCGTATTGGGTCGCGGTGTGCAGCGGGTTCTGGCACAGCGCAGACAGGTAGGCGACGAAGATCACGGTGCCGATCGCGCTGGTGAAATTCTCAGCCGTGATCGCGACCGCCAGGGCCCACTCGTTGACGCCGGTGATCGCGAGCCACGAGAAGGAGAGATTGGCGAGCGCCTGCAGCACGCCACCGATCCACAGGCTGGCCGCAAGTGAGTAACGCCGCGCCACGAAGCCGCCGGCGAAACCGCCGATCAGCGTGGCCGCGAGGCCGACGCCCTTGACGATCGCGGCATAGTCGTTGCGGGAGAAGCCGAGATCGATCACGAAAGGCGCGGTCATGGTGCCGGAAAATGCGTCGGTGAATTTGAACAGCACGACGAAGGCAAGCACCGCGAGCGCATCCTTGCGGCCGAGGAAATCGGAGAAGGCGCCGGTCGCCGCATGGAGCACGCGCGAGATCGCATCTTCGGCCTGCGTCGCCGCCTCGGCCCGTACGGATTGCTCGGGCTCGGTCGCGACCAGCGCGGTGAGCGTGCCGATCAGGACCAGCGCCGCCATCACCACATAGCCCCACATCCACGCCGCATTGCGTGCGAGGCCGCTCGATTCGAAGCCGGAGACGATGAACAGCGCGCCCGCGGTCGAGACCAGCATGCCGATGCGGTAAGCCGCGACGTAAGATGCCATGCCCGCAGCCTGCTCGCTCTCCGGCAGGCTCTCGACGCGAAAGGCGTCGACCACGATGTCTTGCGTCGAAGAGGTCGCCGCCACCAGTAACGCTGCAACCGCCACGAACAAGGGCGAGCGCGCGGGATCGGTCAGCGCGAGCAGCAAGATCGCTGCGATCAGCAGGATCTGCGAGAACAACAGCCAGCCGCGCCGGCGGCCAAATCGTCGCGTGAAGAACGGCAGATGCAGCGCATCGACCAGCGGCGCCCAGATGAATTTCAGCGTGTAGGGCGTGCCGACCAGCGCGAACAGCCCAATCGTGCCGAGATCGACGCCGGCCTCCCGCATCCACACCAGTAGCGTCGAGCCCGACAACGCCAGCGGCAGTCCCGACGAAAAGCCGAGCAGCAACACGATCAGCACCCGCCGCTGCAGATAAACGGCCAGGCTTTCGCGCCAAGTAGGGGCGGTAGCTGTCGCAGGGGGGTGTTCGGAGATGGCTTCCGGTGCTGTCATGCGCCGTTGGTAGCAGATTTGGCGATAAGAAAAACCTGCCTCGCTTTATCCATTCCGGACTCGGTCTTCGTCCCTCATGGTGAGGAGGCGCAACGCGCCGTCTCGAACCATGAGGCCACATGGGTGGCCACGTCCTTCGCGACGCCTGCTTCGCAGGCTCCTCAGGACGAGGATCTTACTTCGCGGACGATGATGAGAGCCTGTGAAGTACTACCGTCCACTACTCCCCCGCCTGCAGCCGCGGAAACAACTCCGGAGTGGCCGTCTTCACCAGTCGCGGCGGTTCGGCGGCGGGCTCCTTGCTGAAATCGAGTTCTTCGATCCGGCCGGCACGTTTCTCGATCTTATCGGCGGAGATCAGGATCTGCCTGACATCCTCGTTCGCATCGGAGAAATGTTTTTGCAGCTTCAGCACGCGATCGCGCAGGCGCCCGAGGTCGTCACCGAGATTGAGCACCTCGGTGCGGATCTGGTCGGCGGCATCGCGCATGCGGGCGTCGCGCAGGATCTGCTGCATCACCTGGATCGCCAGCATCAGGAGCGACGGCGACACCAGCACCACGCGCGCCCGATAGGCCTTCTGGATCACGTCGTCGAAACTGTCGTGGATCTCGGCATAGACCGATTCCGACGGCACGAACATCAACGCCGTGTCCTGTGTCTCGCCCGTGATCAGATATTTCTCGGCGATGTCGCTGACATGCTTCATCACATCGCCGCGCAGCCGCTGACCTGCGATTCTCCTTTCCTCGTCTGTGCGCGCGTCATGCAGCGCAGTCATCGCTTCCAGCGGAAATTTCGCGTCGATGCAGAGCGGGCGCTGGTCAGGCAGGAATACCACGCAATCCGGCCGCTTGCCGGTCGAGAGCGTGTGTTGGAATTCGTAACTGCCCTTGGGCATGCCGTCCTGGACGATCGCCTCCATCCGCGCCTGACCAAACGCGCCGCGCGACTGCTTGTTGGCGAGCACGTCACGCAGTGTCGTGACCTGCGAGGTGAGGTCGGTCAGGTTCTTGTGCGCATTGTCGATGATGCCGAGCCGCTCGTGCAGCGCCCGCAGGCTCTCCATGGTGTTGCGGGTGGTTTGCTCCATCGACTGGCCAACCCGGTGGGTGACCGAATCGAGCCGCTCGTTCACCGCGCGCGCCATTTCAGCTTGTCGGCCCGAGAGCGCCTGCGTCATCGCGTCCACGCGGCCATTGGCCTCACTTTGGGAGCGCAGCATCTCGTTGAGGCGCTCTTCGAGCTCGTCGGCGCGGATGGCCTGGGCCATCGCAACCGCGGTGCCGCGGTTGCCGGAGCGCGCCACCACGATCGCGATCGTGAGCAACAGGATCAGCGTCAGCGCGCCGAAGCCGAGCAGCGCCTCGGTCAGGCGGACCGGCCAGTCGCCGAACATGAAAAGAGTCTGGTTCATGTGGCCTGTGTAGCCGATTCGCCCTTGTGTCGCGAACGAAGAGAGAACATTCCTGGTTAATGGACGGTAAAATTTCTTGGTTAACGCAGCCCTAATTTTCATGGTTAGCATCGCGTTAACAAGTTCCCGATCCGATTGACCCCCAGCGTCCCGCCGCTTAAATCGCCCGCCATGGCCACAAGAGAAATCATCATCCTGCCGGACAAGCAGTTGCGGCTGGTGTCCAAACCTGTCGAGACGGTAACGCCGGAGATCCGCAAGCTGGTCGACGACATGTTCGAGACCATGTACGCGGCGCCGGGCATCGGGCTCGCGGCGATCCAGGTTGCGCAGCCTCTGCGGCTGATCACCATGGATCTCGCCAAGCCGGACGAGAACGGCGAGGCCGAGCGGCAGCCGCGTGTCTTCATCAATCCCGAGATCCTCTCCAAATCGGAGGAGACGTCGATCTACGAGGAAGGCTGCCTGTCGATCCCCGAATATTACGAGGAGGTGGAGCGGCCGGCACGGGTTCGCGTTCGCTACACCGATCTCGACGGCAAGGTGCACGAAGAGGATGCCGAAGGGCTGTATGCGACGTGCATCCAGCACGAGATCGACCATCTCAACGGCGTTCTTTTCATCGACTATCTGTCGAAACTGAAGCGCGACCGCGTGCAGAAGAAATTTTCCAAGGCAGCCAAGCGCGGGGAGGAGTAGGGCCGATGCCCCTGCGCCTCATCTTCATGGGTACGCCGGATTTCTCCGTGCCGACGCTGCTGGAGCTCGTGGCGTACGGCCATGAGATCGCCGCCGTCTATACGCGTGCGCCAAAGCCCGGCGGACGCCGCGGGCTGACGCTGCAGCCGACGCCGGTGGAGCAGGAGGCGCGGCGGCTCAAGATTCCCGTGCTTACGCCGAGGACATTGAAGACGCCCGAGGCTGTCGAAGAACTGCGCGGGCACGACGCCGATGCCGCAATCGTCGTCGCTTATGGCATGATCCTGCCGCAGTCCATTCTCGACGCTCCGAAGCTCGGTTGCTTCAATTTGCACGCCTCGCTGCTGCCGCGCTGGCGCGGCGCCGCCCCGATCAATCGCGCCATCATGGCCGGCGACGCCGAGACCGGCGTCATGGTGATGAAGATGGATGTCGGTCTCGACACCGGCGATGTCGCGATGGCCGAGCGCGTTGCGATATCGGACAGAATGACCGCGTCCGATCTGCATGACGAATTGTCACGGCTCGGAGCAGGGCTGATGGTGCGCGCGCTGGCCGCGCTCGAGCGCGGCACGCTGCAGCTGACGAAACAGCCCGACGAGGGCGTGACCTACGCCGCCAAGATCGACAAGGCCGAGGCGCGGATCGACTGGACGAGGCCCGCCCGCGAGGTGCTGCGCCACGTCCACGGCCTTTCGCCGTTCCCCGGCGCGTGGTGCGAGATGGCCGGCGACACCGAGCCGGCGCGCCTGAAAATCCTGCGTTGCGAGCTCGCCAGCGGCGCTGGTGAGCCGGGCGTCGTGCTTGATGACCAGCTCGGCATTGCCTGCGGTGACGGCGCGATCCGCATCATCGAGCTGCAGCGCGCCGGCAAGGGGCCGATGAAAGCGGCGGATTTCCTGCGCGGCGTGCCGTTGAAGCAAGGTGCTCGCCTCTCTTAAGGGCTGTCATACCCCGCGCAGGCGGGGTATCCAGTACGCCACAGCCATTGAGATAGAACCGAGAAGCCGCGGAGCACTGGATCATCCGCCTTCGCGGATGATGACGTTCACCGGATTGAGATGCCTCGCTACAAGCTCACCATCGAATATGACGGCGCGCGGTTCTGCGGCTGGCAGCTCCAGGACAGTCTGCCGACCGTGCAGGGCGCGATGGAAGCGGCCGTCAAAGCCATGACGGGCGAGGATGTCCGGGTCCATGGCTCAGGCCGTACCGATGCCGGCGTGCATGCACGCGGGCAGGTCGCGCATTGCGACATTGCAAAACCGTTCGCGCCGGATCGTCTGCGCGACGGCTTGAACGCGCATTTGCGGCCCAACCCGGTCGGCGTGCTGAACGCCGAGATCGTGCCCGAGAGTTTCGAGGCGCGCTTCTCGGCGATCAAGCGGCATTATCTCTATCGTATCGCCAACACGCGGGCCAATCTCGCGCTCGATATCGGACGCGTCTGGCGCGTGCCGCGACGTCTCGATGCGGAGGCGATGCATCAGGCCGCGCAGCGGCTGATCGGCAAACACGACTTCACGACATTTCGCGACACCGAGTGCCAGGCCAAATCGCCGGAGAAGACACTCGATCAGCTCGACGTCACGCGCAACGGCGACGCGATCGACATCATGACCTCGGCGCGCTCGTTCCTGCATAGTCAGGTACGTTCGATGGTGGGCTCGCTGGTGTGGGTCGGCGAAGGCCGCTGGAGCGCCGACGATCTTGCCGCGGTCCTCGCGGCTCGCAACCGCGCGGCCTGCGGCCCTGTCGCCCCGCCGGAAGGCCTCTATCTGATGCGGGTGGAGTATCAGGGCGTGTAATGTCGCCGATGTGATTCAGCATGGGAGGCAGCCGGTCGCCCCGCTCGACAGTGCGGAGCGCTCTCCGTATTTGAACCTGAGCCAGACTGCCGATAAGGTGCTGTGGCGTCGCCGGCAGCGTTTAGAGGCGGTAGGTTGGTTCGAAGGTTGGTTGTCCTTCTCTCGGGCAATTCCGCATAGATCAGGCACATGACGAATGGTTTGTTTTGAAGCCCGACGAACGAAGTCAGTCCAATGACCGCGCCCGGCACACCATCCGACCTGCCACCCGTGTCTCAGCTGGTGGTTCAGGATTTGACCCGCGCAGCGATCTTTCTGATCGTCACGATCAACCCCGGCACGACGAATAGAGCGGCGATCCGGTCGTTTTGCGGTGACCTTCCGGCGCTGGTCCGTGCGGTTGGCTTCCGCGATATCGAGGGTAATCTGTCCTGCGTGATGGGGATCGGATCCGACGCCTGGGACAGGCTGTTTGGCCAGATACGGCCGGCCGAACTGCACCCCTTTCGGGAGATCAAGGCCGGCTCACGTCATGCCGTTGCGACACCCGGCGATCTCGTTTTTCACGTTCGTGCCAAACGCATGGACCTCTGTTTCGAGTTGGCGACGCAGATCATGGCCCGGCTCGACGGGGCGGTTTCGCCGCTCGATGAAGTGCATGGCTTTCGCTATTTCGACGACCGCGATCTGATCGGCTTTGTCGACGGAACGGAAAATCCGACGGGACAAGCCGCGATCGATGCCGCTTACGTGGGGTCCGAAGACGCCGGCTTCGCCGGCGGCACCTACGTGATCGTGCAAAAATACCTGCACGATATGGCCGGTTGGAATGCGCTCTCCACGGAAGCGCAGGAGCGCATCATCGGTCGAGCTAAGCTTTCTGACATCGAGCTCGATGACGCCGTGAAACCGACTTGCGCCCACAACGCGCTCGCCAAGGTCGTAGTGGATGGCAAGGAAATCAAGATCATCCGCGACAACATGCCGTTCGGCCGCGTGGCCGAGAAGGAGTTCGGCACCTACTTCATTGGTTACGCGCGATCGCCGCGAACGATCGAGCAGATGCTCGAAAATATGTTCGTAGGTGTCCCTCCCGGCAACTACGATCGTTTGCTCGATTTCAGCGTTGCCAAGACCGGCAATCTGTTCTTCGTGCCATCCGCGACTTTCCTGGAAAGTATCGCCGACGACGATCCGGTTGCGGGACTTTCGTCCGAGCCTGCCGTTCCGGCGGCAAACCCTGCGCCGAAACGCAAGGGCTCGCTCGATATCGGTTCGCTTAAAGGAGACCCCGCCTCATGAATAATCTTCACCGCGAGCTTGCCCCGATCTCCGACGAGGCGTGGTCTCAGATCGAAGAGGAGACGTCGCGCACCATCAAGCGCTACCTCGCCGGGCGGCGTGTCGTCGACGTGCAGGGGCCGGGCGGCATTGCTCTTTCCGCCATCGGCACGGGTCATTTGCGTAACGTAGCGGCGCCGGGAGACGGAATCCTCGCGCGACAGCGTGAGGTCAAGCCGCTGGTCGAACTTCGCGTTCCCTTCGAACTCGATCGCCAGCAGATCGATGACGTGGAGCGTGGCGCCAACGATTCGGATTGGCAGCCCGCAAAGGACGCCGCACGGATTCTGGCCTTTGCAGAAGACCGGGCGATCTTCGAGGGCTACGCCGCTGCAGGCATCGGCGGCATCCGCGAGGGAACCAGCAATCCTGTCCTGACGCTGCCGCCCGATGTGCGCGCCTATCCCGACGTCATTGCCCATGCACTCAGTCAATTGCGCCTAGAGGGCGTCAACGGTCCTTACACAGTGTTGCTGGGTGCCGATGCCTATACGGCTTTGAGCGAGACCAGTGATCACGGCTATCCCGTCCTGCGGCACATCAAAGGCCTGGTCGACGGCGAGATCATCTGGGCGCCGGCGATCAAGGACGCATTCGTGCTGACGACGCGCGGCGGCGATTTCGGTTTGTATCTCGGAGAGGATGTATCGATCGGCTATTTGAGCCACGACGATAAGGCGGTCCGCCTTTACCTTCAGGAGACATTTACTTTCCTCCTGCTGACGACGGAAGCCTCCGTCGCGCTGACAGCGAGCGAGACCAAAGCCAAACCCTGATTTCCGCTTTCAATGACAAGCCGGACGACATTTGCTCGAACCGGGTTCCTCCGATTTTGATCCGACGGAAACATGAGCCACGACCCTTGTTCATCACATAAGCGAGAAGGCCGATGACTGACGCCTCCGCGAAATGGAAAGAAGGCGCGGAGCATGAGACATAGAGTGTTCGTTTACGGCACCCTCAAGAGCGGCTTCTGGAACCACTACTTGCTTGAGGGCTGCGAATTCTTCGGCGGCGCCGCTACCGTGCCGACTTACAAGATGATTGAGAACGGCTTCCCGGTGATCATGCCTGATCCGGAAGGCAAGCCCTTGGCCGGTGAAATCTATGCCGTCGATGACGAGACGCTGGCGCGGCTCGACCAGCTCGAGCGCGAAGGCCGCTCTTACGACCGCAAGCTGATCGACGCCACCTTGCTGCTCGCCGGCGGCAAGCGGTTGCCGACCAAGGCATTCATATACGTTGGACGCGAAGATCGCTTTGGCGAAGCATTTGCTCGCGGCCCGCTCTATGAGAGCGTGAATGAGCGAGGCGAACTGGATTGGAAGGCGGGCGCTGCATAAAGCATGATCCGGAAAAGTGCGTAGCGGTTTTCCGAAAAGATCATGCTTAAAGCGCGATGACGATTCAACCTGATCTCATCGCGCTTTAGCCGAAATACCGATCCAGCACGGC
>Ga0207693_10005035_pt1 | contig 11093 bp, 10 predicted proteins | sample LARL81metaG_FD_184347 | JGI IMG/M metagenome (GOLD analysis project Ga0207693, IMG submission 184347) | Corn, switchgrass and miscanthus rhizosphere microbial communities from Kellogg Biological Station, Michigan, USA - LAR L8-1 metaG... | ecosystem: Host-associated > Plants > Roots >... | reverse complement strand
CTCAGCCGATTACGCCCTCGCCACGCAGTGTGCGGATTTCAGTGTCCGAGTATCCCGCCTCGCGCAGTACTTCTTCGCTGTGCTCGCCGACGGCAGGAGCGCGCCGTGGTTTGACCTTCTCTTGGCCCTTGATCCAGATCGGGCTGTTGACCGTCATCGTATTCTGATCCTCGAACGGCACCAGCGCTTCGCTGGCGAGGATCTGCGCATCATCAGAAATCTCGTCCATGTCGGCGACAATGCCGAAAATGAGCCCCGCGGCGTCGAGGATCGCGCGCCACTCGGTCTGGTCCTTGGTCGCAAAGAGCTCGTCGAGGATCGGGATCAGCTCGCGGGCATGCGCCTCGCGCGAAGCAGAGGTCGCAAAGCGCGGGTCGTCGAGCGCGCTGGCGCCCAGACATTCCTTGAACTTCTCCCAGCGCCATTCGTCGGCGGCGATCGACAGCAACACCCAGCGTCCGTCGCGGCACCGGTAATGCACACGCAATGCGTTGAGACCCCGCTCGCGCGGCGGCTGCGGCACGACCTTTTCGCCGCACAGTGCGGCCTGCACCGAACACCCATTGGCCCACAATCCATTGGCCAGCAATGACGAGCCGACATAGCCGCCCCTGCCGGTGCGCTCGCGCTGATAGAGCGCGGTGACGATCGCGCCATAGGTCGCCATCGCCGAGGGGTGGTCGCCCATCCCCGGCAATGACCGTGCCGGCGGCGTCTCTTCGCCGGCGCGAACGAGATGCATCAGCCCCGAGCGCGCCCACCACGCGGTCGCATCGAAGCCCGGCTTGTCGGCCTCGGGCCCGGTCTCGCCGTAGCCGCTGAAGGAGGCATAGATCAGCCGCTCGTTGAGCGGCGCCAGATCGTCATAGGTGATCCCTAGCCGTCGGCGCACCGGCGGCGGGTAATTGGTAATGAAGACGTCGGCTTGCCCGACCAGGCGGCGCAGCACGGATTGCCCGGCCGCCGAGCGCAGGTCGAGTGCCAGGCTCTTCTTGTTGCGCCCGTCGAGCTCGAACCCGGGGTTGCTCTTGAGCCCGGGCCCAATCGGCGCCGTCGCCCGCCTACGATAGGGGTCGCCGGCGCCGGGCGGCTCGATCTTGATCACTTCCGCACCAAAATCCGACATGACCGTCGCGGCGGCCGGCCCGGCGATAAAACTCGCGCAGTCGATCACCTTCAAGCCGCCGAAGACCCGCTCACTCATCATTCCACCAAGCGATATGCGTTACCGTCGCGCACGACATGGCCGGCGGTGCGGCCGGCGAAATGCGTGCCGATCACCAGGATCGGGGCATCGGCGAAAAGCGTCAACATGCGCTCGCGCGTCAGCCGCGCCTCGACCGGGTCGCTGTCCGCGGTGGAGGACCATTCCGGCCGGGCGATCTGGCAAGGGTGGTGCATGAAATCGCCGGTGATCACCGCCTCCTCACTCTGCGACGCGATCCACACACTGACGTGCCCGGGTGTATGGCCCGCGGTCGGCGCGAGGGCGACCTCGCCGCAGATCCGGTGATCGGTCTCGACGAGGTCGACGAGCCCGGCATCCCAGACCGGCGCTACCGAGTCGGCGAGCACCGCCGCCATGTCCTCGCGTTCGTGCCGGGTCGTCCAATGCGCGTACTCGACGCGACCCATCAGGTAGCGCGCATTGGGGAATGTCGGGACCCAACGATCGTCGACCAGCATCGTGTTCCAGCCGACATGGTCGACATGCAGATGCGTACAAATCACGGTGTCGATCGTCTCGCGCGCATAGCCGGCCGCCGCCAAATCAGCGAGAAAGCTCGTCTGCAAATTGTTCCAGGTTGGGATCCGGCGGTTTTCCTTGTCGTTGCCAAGACAGGTGTCGACGATGATCCGCCTGTTCGGCGTTTCGACGACCAGCGCATGGATGCTCATCTTGAGCCTGCCGAGCTCGTCGGCGAAATCGGGCTGCAGCCATGAGATCGGCAACACTGCCTCGCGGGTCGCCTGCGGTAGGATGAAACGGCTGCCGCCGGTCACCTCCAGCTCGACGATCTTGGTGACCGTAACCTCGCCAATCCGCCATTTCCTCATTGCTGCCCTCCTGCCTTCGCGGGACTGGAAAATAGACACCCCGCTCCGGCGGGAGTAGCCTTCTGCTCGGAGAAACTTCAGATGGGAGGGGACGAGAATGGCTGGACTGGATGCGATCCTGGAAACCGCGCCGGCGGAACGCCCGGCAACGGGGTTCGTCTTTACCGAAGGCCCGCTTTGGCATCCGGACGATTATTACTATTTCGCCGATGTCCGCAGCAGCGTGTTTTACCGGCTGCGGCGGGGCCAAGCGCCGGAAACCGTGCGCACCGGAACCGGCGAAGGCAACGGCACGACCTTTGATCTGCAAGGACGGCTAGTCATCTGCGAAGGCGGCAACCGCCGGGTTACCCGCTGGTCCGACGACACCCACAGCGAAATCGTCATGGACCGCTACGAGGGCAAGCGGATCAACCGCCCGAACGACGTGGTCTGCAAATCGGACGGCAGCATCTGGTTCACCGACCCGGGGCTGCGGGTGCCGCTGCCCGATAAGGAGCTGCCGCATTCCGGAGTCTACGCCGTCGAGCCCGACGGGACCAGCCGCCTCGTCGCCGAGTTCGAATACCCGAACGGCCTCGCCTTCTCGCCCGACGAGCGCATTCTCTACGTCGCCAATACGCGCCACGCCCAATACATCCACGCAATCGAGCTCGACAGCGCCGGCAACATGGTCCGGCGGCGCATCTTCGCCGACATGTCTTCCGAGGAGACCGACGGGGTGCCCGACGGCATGAAGGTCGACGTCGAGGGCCGGGTCTATTGCACCGGCCCGGGCGGCACCTGGGTGTTCGCACCGGACGGCACGCGGCTCGGCATCATCCGCACGCCCGAGGTCCCCGCCAACCTCGCTTTCGGCGGCCCCGATCTTAAGACGATCTTCTTCACCGCCCGCACCTCGGTCTACACCTTGCGCAGCAAGGTGCCGGGGCAGCCGCACCCGTGGTATCGCCTAAGGGCGAAGTAACCGAGGAGGCCCATCATGAAAGTCGGCATTGCGCTCAACATGCTGTCGGAGCCCGGCCGCCCCGACGTGGCGGTCGTGTCGGACCATCTGGCGATGGGCGATCTCGCCGAGCCGCTCGGTTTCGACTCGCTGTTCGCGCTCGAGCATCACTTTACCGGTTATGCGATGTCGCCGGCGCCGCTCCAGTTGCTGGCGTATTTTGCCGGCCGCACCAAACGGATCACCTTCGGGACGGCGGTCATCGTCCTGCCATGGCACGATCCGATCCGAGTCGCCGAGGAGATCGCGCTGCTCGATATCCTCAGCGGCGGACGCTGCCTGTTCGGCTTCGGGCGGGGTGCCGCGAGCGTCGAATATGAGGGGTTCCGGATCGCGATGGGAGAAGCGCGGCCGCGCTTTGCCGAGGCGGCGCAGCTGATCCGCAAGGCGCTGCGCGAACCCGAATTCGAGTGGCAAGGCGAATTCTACCAGATCCCGCGCACCTCGATCCGGCCGCGCCCGATCTCTCATCCTGAAGAGCGGTTCTTCGCCTCGTCGGTGAGTCCGGAATCGGCCGAGATCATGGCCAAGCTCGGCTTCGGCATCCTGGTCGTGATGCAGAATGAGTGGCCAAAGGCCGCTGAGAACATCGTCAATTACCGCGAAATCGCACTGAGTGTCGGCCATAACCCGCCGCCGCCGATCATCCTAACCAATGTCTCGTGCGCCGAGAGCCGCGACGAGGCGCATGACCGCGCGATGAATTGGCTCGGCAAGAAATGGGAGTCGATCGACAACCACTACCATTTCTCCGACGGCCATCTCGCCACGGTCAAAGGTTACGAGACCTACGGCAAGATGGCCAAGACCTATGCCCGGCTGCAAAGCGAGGAAGAACGGGTCAGGGCGACCGAGTTCTACGTCAAGATCCAAATCGTCGGCACGCCAGAGGACTGCATTCAGCAGATCGCCGAGCTGCAGCGGGTGACCGGGACCGACCATGTCGTCACCGAATTCTCGTATGGCGGCATCCCGCATGACGTCGCCGAAAAGAATATGCGGCTGTTCGCAAGCCGGGTATTGCCTGTATTGCAGCAGGATAGCGCGTTCGCCACACCGCCCGCCCCAGCGATGACGAGGGAGGGCGCGACCAAAACCGACCTGTTCGCCCCGGCTTAGGACTACTATAGAGCCCCTCACCCCAGCCCTCTCCCCGCAAGCGGGGAGAGGGAGGGACCCGCGAAGCGGGAGGGTGAGGGGCAGCTACTCCTTAAACTGCGCCGATCTCCACCGCACCGCGGCGGGGACCCCTTCGGTCGCGACGATTTCACGGAATTTCTGGCCGACTTCGGTCCTAGTGGCGTAAAGCGGGCCGACCACGTCGAGCCCGGCATAGAGGGCGGTGCGGAAGCCGGCCGCGTCGGCGCCGCGGTTGATGGCGCGCTTGGTCGCGTAGAGCGCCTCGGGCGAAATCAGCGACAGACGTTTCGCGTAGCGCAGGCTCGCCTCGCGCAATTCGGCGAGCGGCACGACGCGGTTGACCATGCCGAGCTCCAGCGCGCTCTTGGCGTCGATCGTGTCGCCGAAATAGAGGAGCTCGCGCGCCTTCTTATAGCCGATGATCATCGGCATCACGATCGCCGGACCGACGCTCGAGAACCGCACCTCCGGCTCACCGAAACTGGCGTTGTCGGCGGCGATCGTCAGATCGCACAGCATCACGAGTTCGCAGCCACCGCCCATGACATGCCCCTGAACCGAGGCGATCACCGGTTTTTTCATCGCCCAAGGCAGCATCTCGAATTCGAGTTGCGGATGCAGATGCTCGTGCGCCTTGGTCGGGTCGCTGCGCCAGTCGTCCTTCCCCGGCTCCTTCGCCGAGATGTCGTAGCCGGCGCAGAAGCTGCGCCCTTCGGCGCGCAACAGCACGACGCTCGTCTCGGCATCGGTGTCGGCCCGCGCGAACGCTTCCGTCAGCTGCTGTTGCAGCTCCGCGCTGATCGCGTTGAGCTTATCCGGCCGGTTGAGGGTGATAACGCCGACCTTCTCGTCGGCGTCGTACAGGACCACGGAATCGGGCATGCCTGTTCTCCTATCGGCGGGCTTGGAAAAACGCGCGCAACAGCTCGCCGGCGCGCTGCTCCCCGATACCGCCGTAAATTTCCGGCCGGTGATGCGTCGTCGGCTGGTCGAAGAGGCGCGGGCCGTGCTCGACTGCGCCGCCCTTTGGATCGTACGCCCCGAAATAGAGCCGGCGCAGGCGCGCCAAAGCGACCGCCGCAGCGCACATCGCGCAGGGCTCGAGGGTAACGTAGAGATCGCACTCGGCAAGGCGTGCCGCGCCCAGGCGGGCAGCGCCCGCGCGCAATACCAGCATCTCGGCATGAGCGGTCGGGTCGTGGCTGATCTCGACGCGATTGCCGGCAGCGGCGAGGACGCGGCCTTCGTCGTCGACCAGCACGGCGCCGACCGGTACGTCGCCGCGGGCGGCCGCCGCTTGCGCTTCGGCAAGCGCCAGCTGCATCGGTGACGGGAGCGCAGTCATTCGCCGTGCCAGCGGCGAATGGGCTCGGGAATCGCGATCGGCCGGCGGGTCGACAGGCGCATGAACAGGCCTTCCTGGTCGGCCTCGGCATGCACGGCGCCGTTGACCGAGAATTCGGCGGCGAGCCGCCAGCGCACTCGGGTCAGTCCGGCGACCCGCATACGCCCGACCAGCGGATCGGCGATCGTGACCGGCCGGCGATAGCCGATTCGGGTGGACAACAGGATCGGCGCTATGTCCTCGGCGAGCGCCCGGATCAGGGGATAGGCTTGGTCCAGCAGCCCGAGCCGCAGATCCTCGAGCCAGCGAATGAACACGATGTTGCTGACAATGCCGGCAAAGTCTATGTCGTAAGTCCGTACCGGAAGCGGCTGCTCGTAATACGCGCTCATCGCCCCTCCGATTGTGATTGGATCCGCAGCATGGCACAGCCGGTCATTGGCCTCACCCTCGATCACGAGCCGCCCGGGGGGTATTCGCATTTTCCGTGGTATGCGATCCGCGAGAATTATTGCAACGCAGTGCGCCGGGCGGGCGGGCTGCCGATCCTGCTGCCCCACGATCCCGACTGCGCCGCCGACTATCTCGACCGGATTGACGGCCTGATCGTCACCGGCGGCGGCTTCGATGTCGACCCGGCGCTGTTTGGAGATACGACGCGGCACCCGACGGTGAAGACCAAGGACCGGCGCACCGCTTTCGAGCTGGCCGCGTCAAAGGGCGCGCTCACCCGAGACATGCCCGTGCTCGGGATCTGCGGCGGCCAGCAGCTGTTGAACGTCGCGCTCGGCGGCACGTTGATCCAGCACATCCCGGACGAGGTGCCAAACTGCGTCGCGCACCGCCAACCCAACCCGCGCAACGAGCCCGGGCATACGGTCCGGGTGATCGCCGGCACTCTGCTCCACCGGATCACCGGAGTCGACAGCTTCGGCGTCAACAGCGCCCACCACCAGGCCGTCAAGGCGGCCGGGCCGGGCCTCGTCGTCGACGCCATCGCCGAAGACGGCGTCGTCGAGGGGATCGAAGATCCCCGCCACCGCTTCTGCCTCGGCGTCCAATGGCACCCCGAATTCGAGATCAGCGAGGCCGATCGCCGGATCTTCCGGGCGTTTATCGAAGCCACCGGTGGGTAAAGGCCGGCGGCGAGCCGGGCCGGCTTACGCGATCTTCCGGGTCCCGTCGGGTTGCAAACAGCTGATGAAACGATAGTGCTCGGTGTAAACCGGCGGGCCGCCCAAGCGCACGGTGTATTCGAGGTCCTCGCATTGCTGGCGTTTTCGCGCGAGTTTCTTGACCAATTTGACGGACCCCGAGTTTCTTGAACTCGGGCGGAGGAGAAAGCGGCCCCGACCGCACGCGGCGGCGAAGCGCAACGCGAGCACCGCTCGGGAATACCGCCGCCTGCTAGATCACGTCGTGCTGCCGGCGATCGGCAAGCGGCGCGTCGCCGCCGTAACCCGGCGAGACATCGCAAAGTTCCACCATGCTCGCCGCGAGACGCCGATCGAGGCGAACCGCGCGCTTGCCGTCGCGTCGACGCTGTTCGACTTTGCCGAGCAAGTCGGCTATCGGCCGGACGACAGCAACCCATGCCGCCATGTTGAGAAATACCAACAGCGCCACCGCGAGCGCCTTCTGTCTGCTGACGAGCTGGCGGGCTAGCCGAGGCCTTCGCGGTACGCCGGCTCGCCCTATGTGACTGCGGCGACTAATCGTTACGCGCATCTCGCCAGCGATCGGGTAAAGGCCGCAGCTGCTGCGGTGGCTGGGACGATCGCCGCGGCAATGTCCTCGGGCAACGGCAAGCCTGGCATAATCGAGTTGCAGAAACGTCAATAGAATCGCCGCCCGATCATGGCCGGAACCTACCTCTGGGAGCTGCCGGACGAATCGCCGGTGGCCCTCACGGAGATTTTTACCGCTGAGGACAGCCGCCAGCAGACCTCATTCTTTCCGAAATTCGCAAGATCGACGGTTTCCGGCGCTGTATGGAGGCCATCGGCGTTGCGGCCGATCCTTGCGACCGCATCAGCGCCGTATCGAACTGCATAAGCTGGCACCTGAACCCGCTCGAAAGGGTCGCGGACCATCCGGCGTGGGTTGCGCATCCTCGCGCTACGCGCCGAAGCGGCTGCCAAGGCGCTTGAAGAATTGTCGTCGGCGATCAATCGCAATCGGAGTCGTGACGGATGGTCGTGGCGTTTCAGGGAGGCAGGGTTTGCGGATCCGACCGACCCACGGACCATCGCGGATCTGCGCAACATGGGCGGCCGGGCTCGACGGCATACTCGCCAGGGGCGCTCTCAAAGAGGCGGGCGGGCGTTCGAAGATGGCAGCTTTCGAGCGTCTGATCCGCGATCTCGCGCGTATCTTCGAGTAGCCACCCATGACCCGGCCGGAGAACCTCGCTACTCTTGCTGATCTTCCTGGCCGGTGGATCGATACCGTGCACGCGGCGCCCGCCGAGGGATCGTCGTGCTCGACATGGATTCGAGCGAGAGCCCGACTTATGGCGAGCACGAGGGGAGCGCCTACAACGGTCACTTCGGCTGCACCTGCTACCACCCGCTGTTCGTATTCAACCAGCTTGGCGATGTCGAGCGGTGCGCTCTGCACTCCGGGAACGTCCACAGTGTCGATGGCTGGCGCACGGTGGTGGAGCCGGTGGTCGCCCGCTACCGAGAGGTGAGGCGTCGCTATTTTCGGGGCGACGCGGCTTTTGCCAATCCGGATATTAACGAGTTCCACGAAGCCGAGCGCATAGGCTATGCAGCATCGACCGCCCACTGCGAACTAGGCGGGCGATTTACCGTTGCCCAAGACGCCCCGAAAAGCGATCCTCGCCTCACAAGCGACCGGAATCCGGGAATGTCGGCCAAAGACGCACGAGGGGCGATCCTGGCCCCATAAACCAGCGGGAGCGCCGGATGAAGAAAACTTCCCTGCATTTGGGCCTCTGGGCTCGGTTGTTTGTTTTTCCCACGTCGGGCGACACGCGGACGGCAACGGGGACCCTTCCGCATCCGCAGACAATGAAACGGATGCCGGCACTTATCGCGGCGCTCGCGATCTGCGGCATGCTTGGGGGGATCTCCCTACTCTTTCCGCCGTTCATACACCCTGATTCCACTCAAGGCTTCCTGGCTTGGCGCGGCACCTTGCTGGGAGCGACAAATTCCATCATCACGCCCGATCCTGCAACTATCGCCCAAGATACAGCTTATTTTCTCGCGTGGTATAGTCCCGGGCAATATCTGATCCCAGGTGCGATCTCGTTACTAGGCGTGCCGCTCGGCATTGCGATGACGCTGACGGTGACGTTATCGATGTTGGCCTCTCTAAGCGGCTGGTTCATGGTCGTCCGGAAATTCGCGCCGCGAACCAGCTTAGCTGTTCTGGTCACACTCTTCATTGGCTCATTTCCGTACTCCACGGCGGCCTTTGGAATTTACCATGGCGGCGAGATCTTGCTGCAAGCCGCTACGCCTTGGCTCATCTTGACCGCTTATCGCGTTCCAGAGATGAACGCAGTATCTGCAGGTTTGATGGCCGCGGCCGCCGTTTTCCTCGCTTTTTTAGCGAAACTTACGGGACTTATCGTTGTGGCAGCCGCGCTCATGGCCGCCAATTTGGTTGTTCTGTCGTTCGGCCGCCGGATTACTCACGGCATGCTCGGCGGCGCTTTGGGGGCTTTGGCAGCTCTTGCCATCCTTTACGTCACCTTTCTGTCTATGGAGTCGACGCCGGTTTCACACGCGAGTTGGTCTTTACCATTTAAGAGCATTGCGTTTGCTGCTCTCGCTCCCTGGGTTGCAGGCATTTCATGGGGGAACCTAATGTCGTCGATATTCTTGGCCGCGACACCGCTATTTGATTATCATTCGCCTATCCCATACCTTCTGCTTACCATTCCGCCCGCCCTTCTGGTCATAGGTCTGGTATTGTTTTGGCGGCCTCAGACGATCACCGAAAAGAAATTGAAACTGTTTTCGCTCTGGTTTTACGGTGTCGTGGCTACGGTTTTCAGCCTGATGTATGTTCATGGCGGCGTCATTTCATTAGAACAGCGCCATTTTCGTTCCGCGGGAACTCTCCTGTTCGTGTGCGCGCTGATGAGCGCGTTAGCAGCAGGAATTCCTAGTGGTGAAAATCAAACGGAAGGGTCCGCGCTGAACGGCCGAAATCTGCGCTCGAGCTTCGATCCTGTGGGTTCTATCGGTCTGATTTTATCCACTAGATGGACAAGAGGCTTGTTCTTAGTTTTATGCGTTGTCATGACGCTCTTTGGGTTAGCCTCGTTTTCACATCATGTATGGACGACCGCAAACGGGCGATCGCTCGACAGGACCAGCTGGACGAACCAATGGATGTTTGACCCCGCCGCGGTTGACTTCGCAAGAGATGCATATGCGCAGGAAGGGCGCGACGCTCTGTTCGTTTTGCCATGGGTTTTGCCATCGAATGAACTTGCTGTGACGCTTCCGATAGATGCACGTATCCTTTCCCTATATCTCAAACGGGATCCGGACTTCCGATACTCAGGCCGCGTTCCCGGCCATATATTCGTGCTCATGCCGAACACTACTTTAGCTATGAGCGAGGGCCCTGCGCTTCTCTCGATATTTACGGACTATGCTCCCGATGCTTGGAAAAGGAAGACCTTCGCGAACATGAGCGTGTTCTTTCAATAGACGCAATTCTGTTCATCATGAGGGTCGGCCATCGGCGATAGGACGCCGAAGTTCGCTGGCCAGGGTTAGCCGCGCCGATTTGGTGCTCTATCCGGGATTAGAACAGTCGTCGGTTAGCTGTCCTCAAGGTGGCCGGCCCGCGCTTGACTTCCGCGCTGCGCCTGCTCGGCGGGATCACAGGTGATGGCTTGCGCGACATTCGGCGATTTACGATCGGTGACGCGGCCCCGAATGTCACCGATACGATTCCGGAAAACCCAAGTATTCCTGCGGGTTGTCACCATGTCACCGATCGAGACCTCCTTCTCTGGACGAGGAAGGCATATGGACAGCGTGATAGAGGCATGGAAAGACGCTACGGTGGCGATGCGGGATATGGCGCACCGAGCTTATAGCGCGCGGCACAGCGAATAGGGCGTAATGGCCACTAAGGGCACGGAGGCCTTGCGCCTCGCGCGGCAGATGACAGGCGGCGCCGAGACCGAGGTCGATCGTTTCGAGATCCCGCTCAAGGTATGGGGCCACAGTTTCGATGAATTCGTACTATCGTCACCAGCTGCGGCCAAGGCATTGTTCAATGACGGGCTTGCAAAGGTGGCGATGATCGAGGCTTGGCTGGGCGAGGGATGAAGTCTCTCTCTTAGCGTGGATCGTGCCTATCGCGGCTTTGCTCTCGTCCAATGCTTGCGCACAGATGCCGGCTGTGCCGCAGACATGGGGCGCAGTGGCGGGAAGCGCCTCAGATCAGACGCCTTTTTGCCGCCGCCGTAGCGTCATCATGCGCAGCAGGAGGAGGCAAACTGGCCATATCTGGACAATATTCGGTGCATGATCTGACGATACAGTGCGG
>Ga0207693_10005034_pt1 | contig 11094 bp, 15 predicted proteins | sample LARL81metaG_FD_184347 | JGI IMG/M metagenome (GOLD analysis project Ga0207693, IMG submission 184347) | Corn, switchgrass and miscanthus rhizosphere microbial communities from Kellogg Biological Station, Michigan, USA - LAR L8-1 metaG... | ecosystem: Host-associated > Plants > Roots >... | reverse complement strand
ATTCGCCCGTCCAGCGCGACCACGGTTACGCCGTCCACTTCTCTTGATGTCATCTTCAATGCCACGGTACTTTCCTCCTAATAGGAACGCAGATCCGGCGGCAACCGGGCCGGAACCGCAAAGCATATCCGCTTTGCTGCACTTTCGCAAAGCAGTCTTTTCTTTTCTCGAACTTCTACTTCCCTGCGATCAGTAATAGTCTGCGCACGACATGTAGTACCCGCAAACATTGCAAATCAGCTTGCAACGCCGGGATTCCAGACGCTGCGAGCAGACCGGGCAAAAACGGGAGGCATCTCCTCGCCCTCGCGCGGATGTGTCTTCCGCCTGAGCGTGCGTCCCGGCAGTTCCCGCATTCGTCCCACCACACTCTGCCGGAGTCGATTCCTGTTTCCAAGTAGCTTTCACAGCCTTCCGGTTATAGCACATCCACCATCCGGCGCGAAAGGACAGCCGACCGCGGCGACCGCGGAACCATACGGACTTGCCCGCAGCGGCGAACCGATTCGGCAGGGAAGCAATCCAGGTGGCGAGTAGGCGGCGCAATCGGACCAACTGATGCACTGCTTGCCAGCAGGGAGCTTTCCTCCCATAAGCTCAACAAGAAACGTTGCAGCCGCATTCTGCGTCTAATAGTATGTAGATACACAAGGAGCCCTGAATCAGGGAGCCTATGCTGCAACGCCTCGGCCAGATCGTCTCAGTCGTCCTACTTTCTTCCGCACTTGTATCGTCTTATGCAAACGCTCAGCGCGGCGCGGGAGCGCCTACTTCTGTCGCGGTTGCTCCTCGTGTCATGGCCGCGCCGATCGCCGCTGCTCCCGTGCATGCAGGCGCCGTTCACTTTGCTGCGGGGACGCATGCTTCCGGCCATCTTGGTCCTTCTGCCATTGCTCATCCCTCGATGCCGCATCGTCCTGTTCCTGTAAAGCCGGTCTCACCTCGCCCTCCCGCGCGGATCTACCCCGCCCCCTCCCAGCCTGGGTTTACCAACATGCCTTTCCCGAACAATGGGTTCAACAACGGGTTCAACGATGGCTTCAATAATGGCAACTTCCCGGTTCCCGGTCTTGGATTCGACTACGCGCACTTCGCCGCCGTTCACCCTGGTGCCTTTCGTCATCACTTCCACGGTGGAGGCGTCGTGCCCTTCATCGGCGGCGGCCTCTATGTGCCCTTTGAGTATTACAGCGAACCCTATCCCGCGCCCGAACAGCCTGCCGCGGAGCCCGACGTCGAGCCAGAGCAAGCGCAAACCGCGCCGCAGCAGGACTATTCCGTGCCGCCCGCTTATGCTCCCCGCCGCGAGCGCGCCAGCGCTCCCCTTGTGCCCTCGCCGGAATACATTTTCGTCCGCCGCGACGGCACCGTTTTCTTTGCCGTGGCCTATTCCTGGAGCAATGGCAGCCTGCAGTACATCACGCAAGAGGGTCTTCGCCGAGTCATTCCACTCACTACCCTCGACCTCGACGCCACCTCGCAGTTCAATGAGCAGCGCGGCCTTTCTTTCCGCAGTCCCGCCTGACTGCGTTCTTCCCCTAAGCTCATAAACCCATCTCCGGCGGAATCTTGTTTCCATCCTCGCGAAGGGTGTGATAATTTCCGCAGCGGTTGGATCCTTCTTTGTCGATCACTTACTTGCCACTCAACTTGCTCGCCCGGATCATTGCACTCCTTTCTTCAGCGCCATCCCTTTCTTGCGCGCTGATCATTTCAGGTCCGCAATGAGCACAGATCCCGCGTCCCGTAACCATCCTCCTGTTCTGTTCCAGGCCATACGCCCTGTCACTCGTGAAGGCGTTATCAAAGACGCACTCGCGGGTATCCAACTCGCCGCCATGAATATTCCCCAGGCGCTTGGCTACACCAAGATCGCCGGCACTCCGGTTGTCACGGGTTTTTACACCCTCTTGCTGCCGCTTCTCGCCTTCGCTGTCTTGGGTTGTTCCCGTTACCTGGTCGTGGCCGCGGATTCGGCCACCGCCGCCATTCTTGCCAGTGGTGTTGCTCCCATGGCCGCAGTTGGGAGCGCCCGGTATGTCTCGCTCGCTTCCACCGTCGCTATTCTCACTGCGGCATTCCTGCTGATCGCTCGGCTGCTGAAGCTGGGCTTTCTTGCAGATTTCCTCTCGCGCACCGTTCTTGTCGGATTTCTCACTGGCGTCGGCTTTCAGGTCGGCATCGCCGTGCTTGGTGGAATGCTCGGCATCGAAACGCACTCGCGCCATTCTGTCCTGCAACTAGCTGAAGTGCTTGGCAGCGTTTCCCAGGCGCATTCTTCCACCGTGCTTCTCTCCGCCGTGGTTCTAGGGGTTATCTTTGGTCTTCACTGGTTTACTCCGCGCATCCCCGGGCCGCTGATCGCCGTTGTGGGCGCCATCACCGCCAGCTCTGCGTTTGACTTCGCCAAACGCGGCATCGAAACCATCGGACCTGTCGCCGGAGGCCTTCCGCATTTGGGCCTGCCCGCTGTCAGCTGGCCAGATATTGAGTTGCTTCTTCCCGTCGCTGGCTCCTGCCTGGTGATGATCGTGGCTCAGAGCGCCGCCACCGCACGCATCTATGCCATCCGCCACCATCAGCGCCTCGACGAAAATTCCGACCTGCTCGGTCTGTCCGCCGCCAATCTTGCCGCCGGAATCAGCGGCACCTTTGTCGCCAACGGCAGTCCCACGCAAACTGCTATGGTTGAGAGTTCCGGCGGCCGCAGCCAATTGGCGCAGGTTTCTACCGCCGTAGTGGTTGCATTCGTTCTTCTTTTTCTTACCCGCCCGCTGCAGTATCTTCCCCGCTGCGTATTGGCCGCCATCGTGTTCGTCATCGCGGTGCGACTTATCGATTTCCGCGGCCTCGCCGATATCCGCCGCGAGAGTCCCGGCGAATATTATCTTGCTGTGATGACCGCCGCCGTGGTGGTCCTCGTCGGCGTGGAGCAGGGAATCGTCTCCGCGATGATCGTTTCGCTCCTCCGCGTCGTCGGCCACAGCTATCGTCCGCACACCGGAGTGCTCCTCCGCGACGAAAACAAAATCTGGAAGACCATTCCTCCCTTGCCCGGCGCCCGAACCGAACCTGGCTTGATCATCTATCGCTTTGACGCCGCGCTCTTCTATGCCAACGCCGGTCTTTTCGCGGAGGAAGTGCTTCGTCTGGCCACTCCCATGGGGTCGCCCTTGCATTGGATCGTCATCGACGCGGAGGCCATCGTCCATGTGGACTACACCGCCGCTCGTGTGCTGCGCGAGGTTTATCAGGATCTCGAGCAACAGGGAATCGAACTGCTTTTCGCCCGCGCTCACCCGGAGCTGCAAGCTGATCTGGAACGTCACCACATTACGGAAACATTCGGCCGCGAACGCATTTTCCTGCGCCTCCACGACGCTCTGCGCACCTTCAACGCGCGCTACGGCACCTCGCCGCAGAACAATCACTAATTCGCAGCGCTGCCCTCACGTCCTCCATTTCCCGTCTTCCACCACGCTCTCTCGCACCCGGAACTCCGTGATTTTCCGGATCAGCGCCAGCGGCAGCGGCTTCTCCATCGGAAATTGGATCGATCCACTGGCCGTCGCGAATTTCGAAAGATCCTTCGCGAACGCTTTCACCGCCGCCGGCGTGGGATAGAAGCCGATGTGCCCCTTGTGCGCGGCAAACACCACCAGAATTCGCTTATAAGAAAACGCCGGCATCCCCCACTTCAGCCCCTCCTTCGCTCCGGGTGCCGCTTTGCGAATGCACGCTCGCATCTCCAGCAGTTTCTTCTGTGTCGCTTTCGGGGCCACATCAATGTACTCGTCGATATCTTTGGGTCGCGCTTTTCCGGCATTCATTTTCATATTTCTCGGCTCTCCTGCGGACAGAAGATACCAGAAATCACGCTCATTCCGTCACCCACACACAAAGCTCAACTCCCCATCTGCATAGTGCCCGGCGATCTTCCCGCAGCACAGCGTTGGGAGGTTTATCGCGCGCACTATGAATGGATGCTCGACATCATTGGTCCGCCTGCTGGCAACATCACAGTTTGAGCGGGGCGCTCGCCGCGGAATCCACGTCGAGAGCGAGGCCCATCGTCAACGCGACGACGGCGATCAGCGTCACGGGTCGTACCACGGGCATCGCGGACATCCTCCAACCGGGAATTCCTTTTCGTGAGCGCGTCTAAGCCGCGCCAACCGTTAACATTCAACTCGCAGCTAATCGGCCTGACCGCGCTAACCCGCCAATTTGGAAGTCGGAAGTCCTTAGCTCGAAACAACCGATGCGCATCTGTTCGTGCATACTGAAATCGAAAGCGCCGTTTCGCCGGCCGCCCCGCACTTACCATAGAAGGGAACCGCATCATGGTCGGACTCATACTTAAACGTTTTGAAAAACCCGACGAAGTTCGCGTCTTTGACAGAGGCAGGTTCGAGATTGTACAAATCGGCGGAATGACCATCGGCCGCGCCAGTTACGAACCAGGATGGAAATGGTCGCAGCACGTGGGTCCCATCGCTGGAAAGCCCCTATGCGATGTCGAACATGTGGGAGTGGTCGTCTCCGGCCGCGCCATGGCAGCCTTCGCCGATGGAACGCAAACCGAGTTGACTCCCGGAGACTTGTTTCATATTCCCCCAACCCCTCACGACAGTTGGGTGATCGGCGATGAGCCCTACGTATCGCTGCATTTCCTCGGCGCCGACCGCTACACCAAGTAACCGCGCAGCGCGTAAACTCACAACCAAATGTGCCGAAGGCCCGGACAGCCGCCGCGCCGCCACGATAGTGCCTTTGTCTTTCCCGGTTTTCACTGTAAAATTAGAGCCGGGTTCTCAGGTGGGCTATCTTGAATTTCTCGATGACCATCCGGCATTCGGATAATGTATCTTTTCTCGAAGTCAGTGGACGCCTTACTTCCTTTGAGTCCTCAGCTTTTCGCGACGCCATCCACGGCATGTTGAATCAAGGCCACAAAAACATCGTATTGAATTTAACCGGCCTGGATTACCTCGACAGTTCCGGCGTCGGCGAATTAGTGCGCAACTACATGGCGGTGGTAAAAAAAGGCGGCGCGATGAGGGTCGTCGGACTCGCGCCAAAAATCGAAGAGATTCTGAAGGTCACTCATCTTCACCAGGTTTTTCCGGATTTCCCCGATGAAGCTTCCGCACGCGCCAGCCTTTCTCCAGGTAACGATAAGTAACTTCTCCGTCTAGACCGCGCTCTCTCGCGAAAAATGCTGCCCTAAAAGGAGAGAAGCAGCTAGGGTTTGGACCCTAGCTGCCTCCCGGGGTGTGTCCTCGAAGTGGTATTGATTATATAGATGCACGGCAGCGCAAAAGGTTTCCCGTTTCACCAAAATATTCCGTGTTTTATGCAGAAAACGCCGATTTTCCGTAAGTTTTAATAAAACAAATACTTACGCCACCGCTCATCGCGATGTCCAATCAAGCGCATCAACTGCCGCGAGGTGTGCAGGGTAAAAGGCCTCGGCTTGCGCGCCAATCGCAGTCCGGCTTCTTCCGGAGTGCGGTCGCCCTTATTGTTGTTGCAGCGATAGCAGCACGCCACCAGATTTTCCCACGACGATCGGCCTCCACGCGAGCGCGGCATCACGTGGTCCAGCGTCAATTCTGAACTGGGGAACACTTTCCCGCAAAACTGGCAAGTATTTCGGTCGCGCAGCAAAATGTTCTTTCGCGACAACGCGCGGCTCTGCTGCGGAATGTGGCGATAGGCCAGCAAACGAATTACGGACGGCACCTTGTGCGAATGCGCCACGGAATGCACTTCGCAACTCTGCATCTCTTCCGCCTGCGCCACACCCTTCAGCAAAAGGACCATGGCTCGGCGCACTGCAGTTACATTAATAGGTTCGTAGGTGGCGTTCAGGACCAACACAGGCTCTTGCATCAAGGAAGCACGCCGCGGAATTACAACAGGCAGGTGACGGCCACCGACGCTCCCCGAAGCAGTGGGCACAAGCGCCCCACCTGCCTCGGGGGAAACTCGCCCCCGGTAGTCCACCGCCTCTGGCCTTCTGGCGCTCATCGCGCCCCCTTCCGGTAACTCTATTGGCCGGCGGGGCTTGCGGGTCGGACGGCTCGAGCTACGGTAACGGCAATCACCGAGCTTGCGCCCGCATCAGCTAACGCGCGTGAACACGCGTTTAGCGTCGCACCCGTCATCAGTACATCTAGCAACAAGATGCGGGAATTGTCAACTCGCCCGCCTTCCTTCAGCGCTAAAGCGCCGCGTACCGACTCCCAACGCTCCTCGTAAGCCAGCGCATGCTTCTCTGGACGAGAGGCGCGTGCCGCATTAGCAGCACCGGCCGCTAAGGGATACACCCAGTGGCCTCGCCGATAGCCGCGCGAACAGTTCCACATGGTCTGCCACAAACGTTTTTCAGCCGTGCGAATCACTTCCAGCAGGCGCTCGGCAAACCAGCGGCCCAGCAGAACGATGCCAGACAACTGTCGCGGAAGTCGGCCATCGTCGGTAGCGATTCGCAAATGCGGCAATCGCTCGGAAAAATAACGCTGGCCAACGCCCCGATAGCCTGCCCAATAGCCGCATCCACTGAGGCTTCCGCCGCCCTCGCAGCGGCATAAACAGGCAAGCCTTGCCTCACCCGCTGTGATACTACATCTATTAAGTCTTCAATCGGTAACAGAATTCAGGTAGGTTCCTACAATTGCCCCTGTTCCATCTTTTCCTGGCAGGAGATGCAATGCTTGGCCCAAGGCACCGCTTCCAGCCGCTTCTGCTGCATTTCTTCCTGGCAACTGGCGCATTGACCGAATGCGTTATTGCGAATGCGCTTCAACGCTTCGTCGATTTGATTCAGCATATTGCGGTCTGAGCTGGTCTGCCCAAACAAAAATTCCTTGGTGTAGGAATTCGCCGCCTTGTCTGCCAGGTCGACGGTCGGATCGTCGTCCGCCTGCCGCCCTTCCTCTTCCGTACGCGTAATGGTCTTCACCAGCTCATCTCGCCGCGTCAGTAATTTCTTCTTGTAGTAATCCAAACGCTTCTTATCCATGTTCGCCTCACCCAGATGGCCCCAAAGGTCCACCTAAAAACTATATAGTTTAGGCCACACTTCGCGGTGTGTCAAGGCGAGCTCGTCTTGACGCGAAACTCACTGCCAACACATTTCATCGCATTTAAGAACGTTTTTGCGGATCAATTGAATACATCAGAATACATCTCAAGAAACCCCGCACCCTGCGCGGAAAACTCCCTGCGTCCCGAATATGCGTTCGTTCCGGTCCGCTAATTCATGAAGTTTCCGTGAGTCGCTCGGCTGTCGATTTCCCGACCGCACCCTATGGGATAGGTCGCCGCCCCTGGATAACGCGGATCAGGATCACAATGATCGCCAGCACCAGCAGAATGTGAATGAAACCGCCCAACGTGTACGAGGTCACCAGGCCCAACAGCCATAGAATCAGAAGCACGATTCCGACGGTCATCAGCAAGTCCATGTTCTCTCCTTGAAAGCCCCCAGGGATCTGCTTCAACGAAGCCCAGCGAGGTTAACTGCCATGCGCCGAAACGGCTATCGAGCAAATGCTGTAGCGCGTCTGCCGTCTCTGTGTAGAGGCCGCTCGATCAAACGCACATCTCAGGCGCTGAATCGCTCCCCCGGTTATTCCCCGGCGCTCGTGGAGACCGCCGGACTTCCCTGTAACGCTTTGATTTCCTGCCGGATTCTCGCCTCGGACTTATCGTGCTTTTTCCCAGTGTTGGAATTGTTGTTCGCGGCGTAGAACACCAGCAGCTGCGTCTTCAGTTCTTGGTCCACTCCCGCCATGCGTTGCTTGGAGAGACGATCGAGGAGTTCCGCGCACGTTTTGTCCCCAAGTTTGTATTTGCCGCGCGGCGTAGCCTCGCCAACATCGAAGTTGTCATTCACAAGCTGCAGCCGCCCTTGGGCCAGGTCGCTCAGCAAAGCACGGTAACGGTCCACCGTGGTGTTAAAGCTGTTCTCAAACAGTTTTTGCGCCTCGGGCGTTGGCGTTCGAAACGTCAGGATCCTCAGCGGCCCGATCTTCGGCAGAATCCGAATCAAAAACGCCAGAAACTTGTCGCTCGCGGTTGGCCGTTGGTAGTCCTTCCCCCATTCCTTTTCGTAGCTCGCCCGCGACAGATTGTAGAGAAACTTCTTGCGCGTAATTCCCGGCACATCCTTTTGAATATCGTCCTGTTTCAGGTTCCATGCCACGCGCGTAGCCTTGGGTATCAACCCGTTTACGCTGTTGCGGTACGAATTGGCAGCCTTCTCTTCATTCGAAATAATGGACCTCAACTCGAGTCCGTATGTCTCCCGAAAAGCCCGCTCCAGCACCGGCAGTGACACCTCGAAACCGACGAACGCGTGGTAACTGTCGGGGGCGTAGTGCCCTTTGGCCACTTGCAACACGTCAAACGCAAACTCCGTTTTGATGTGCGCGATGGGATTCTCTTCGTACGTCACCACGGGCCCATACTTCTTCCTCAATTCCGGATACAAAAGCGGAACCGCAAGGTTGGTGGCCAGTCGGTGCCCATAATTGTCGGCGGCGTAATGCGCCAGGGAGCCGATCGCAAACGCATACTCATTCAAGTCCTGCGAATTGCGTATCAGCGCGAGGATGAAGTCCCCGCTGCGAAAATAGTGCGTCAAGTCACTGACAAACTTTTTCCCGTACGGGTAGTAGCCGATGTCCTGGATGATGGCGCCGCCATAAACGTAGGCATGCGCTTTCAATAACTCGTCGGGCGTCGCGTTCGGAAACCGTTTCAGTAGCAACGGACGAATGTTCGTGTCCCACACCACGTCGATGATCGCCTCGTGCGTCAACACGGAATACGCCCTGCAAGGCGGCGCTGAAACAATCAGCACGGCAACACCGATCGCTAAGATCCGGCGCAGAAGTTTTTTCATTTGCGGTGTCTGGTCCTCCACGGGCACGCGGCGAAAACTCCTGGAGGTGGAGATGAAATCCGGGGCGGCTCGCTCAGCCTGCCCCGGATTTCGCTTATCGCTTTTACCACACTAACCCCAGCGCTCAACTGCTTTCTCAGGCGCCGCGCGTCTTGTGAGCTTCGCGGTCAGCATCACTCAACCGGCGCGTAAACTCATCGATTTGGCTCTCCGCCTGATCCTTCGCCATGCCATAGCGTTCCTGCAACTTCCCAACTAACTGCTCGCGCTTCCCGTTAATCGTGGTCAGGTCGTCGTCGGTCAGCTTGCCCCACTTCTCCTTCATCTTCCCGGCATATTGCTTCCACTTTCCTTCCACTTGGTCCCAGTTCATGGATCCCTCCTTCTAATTCGATCTTCCTGCTCGCCAGCAGCCTGCGGGCGGAAAAACCAAACAGGCATGCTCATCAGAACGCAGCGACAACCGGAAACACATACAGCAATTCCTCTGGAATCCTGTGAAATCTACCTGACCCTTCCGCGCCATCGAGGGCGCTGCAGACAAATACTGCCCCCACTACAGCAACTAGCGGATGGTGAGCGTCGCCCGCTTCAAACAAACTGGCTGGCGTCATGGCATCCCGATCGCAGCCATGAGGTGGGTCTCAATCTCTGATTGCATTCTGAATTTGATCGGCCAAGGAGGAGCTACCTATGTTACGTATGGCTATCGCGTTTTTCGTGATTGCGCTCATTGCCGCGGTGCTGGGATTCTCCGGTATCGCCGTGGCCACAGCGGGAATCGCCAAGATCCTCTTCTACATTTTTCTCGTGCTTTTTTTGCTCAGTCTCGTCAGCCATCTCATTCGGCGCACCTGACGCAAGGCACGCTCGTTTAAAGCATTCGTGAATGTCTGTCGAGAGCTATGTCGCCCGTCGGGCGCTAGGAGACTGAACGTATGAGTGGAAGAACCATCATCGGCGTTGCCCTTTTGATTCTAGGGATCATTGCGCTGGCGTACCAGGGTTTCAGCTACACCGTGCCGAAGAAAGAAGTTGATCTGGGGCCCATCCAGGTCACCCGACAGGAACGCCACACCGTCCCGCTTCCTCCCATTTTGGGAGCCCTTGCTTTGATTGGTGGCATTGCTGTTCTGGTGTTGGGCCGGTCGTCTAAGTAAGAAATGAAAACACAAAAGAGAGAGGTCAAAATGAATCGGTGGAAAACAGCGTTAGTTGGCGTGCTAGTCTTGGCACCTTTTTCGTTTGCGGGTCCTAAAGCAGATGACGTCAAGGAAGCGGATCGCCTGCAGAATGCCGGCACCGTCATGAAGGAAATCCTCGATGTCCCGGACGATATTCCGCAAGATCTGCTGGACAAAGCCCGTTGTGTCGTAGTGCTTCCTTCGGTTCTCAAGGCTGCCTTCATCGCCGGCGGTAGTTATGGTCGCGGCGTCATGGTTTGTCGCACCGGCAAGGACTTCACTGGCCCCTGGGGCGCGCCGGCCATGTACGCGCTCGAAGGTGGCAGCTTCGGGTTGCAAATCGGCGGACAAGCAACCGATTTCGTCATCCTGGTGATGAACAACCGCGGTGTCGATAGTTTGCTGCACAGCAAAGTGAAACTCGGCGCCGACGCTTCCGTGGCCGCCGGTCCCAAGGGGCGCACGGCTTCAGCCGACACGGATGCGTACATGCGCTCGGAAATGCTGAGCTACTCGCGCTCTCGTGGTGCCTTTGCCGGCGTTTCGCTGGAAGGAAGCACTCTCCGTCCCGACGAAGATGCCAATCACCGTTTGTATGGCAACGATGCATCGGCTGCAAAGATCATCACCGAACCCAAGAGCGATACGCCTCCAGCGGGCAAGACCCTGGTATCGCGCTTGCAACAAGCCAGCCCCCACCTGAAGCCGTAATCAACCAATCCAACTTTGCTTCATCAGGCGGGGCGCATCAAGCCCCGCCTTTTTCTTGGTGTGCCGAGCATGTTTGACAGCTCTTCACGATCTCAGAAGCGACTAGCGGCAGAAAAGCCAACCTTGTTGGCCTTCCGGACGCCCGGAGGAGTGAAGCTCCGAGGGGCGTCTACGAAGGGACCGAATCGTTATCTGGCGACGCGCTGTATCGAAAGCCCGGCTATTCACAAGTAGCTCAACCTGCCGAACCGCCGTATGGGGACCCGCATGTACGGTGGCATGGGA
>Ga0207693_10005033_pt1 | contig 11097 bp, 10 predicted proteins | sample LARL81metaG_FD_184347 | JGI IMG/M metagenome (GOLD analysis project Ga0207693, IMG submission 184347) | Corn, switchgrass and miscanthus rhizosphere microbial communities from Kellogg Biological Station, Michigan, USA - LAR L8-1 metaG... | ecosystem: Host-associated > Plants > Roots >... | reverse complement strand
GCAGGCCGGCGTTGAATTCCTCCTCGAACCGGTCGAGCAGCGCCCACTCCTCGGGTGTGCCGTCTGCCATCTGCGTGAACGAGACCTGCTGCGCCATGTGGTTGCCTCCCGGTCGCTCGGTTATCGCCCGAGCGTAGGAGCGGTCTCGGAGCCTCGTCAAGGCGGCGCGAGGTTCAGGCGCTGGGCGGGCTGGAGCGCGCGACCTCGGCGATCGTTTCCTTGTGCGCGCGGAACCACGCACGCCGCACGTCCTCGGGCATCGCGTCGCCGAAGACGTCGGGCACCCGGAGCACGAACTCCTCGTACGTGAGGTCGAGCATCCACTGGTCCCGTAGCAGGTCGCGTCGGACCGCCGCGTTCGACAGCACGCGGTCGCGTTCGGCGGCGCTGTCGTCCTCGTCGAGCCACTGCGCCGCGTAGTTCGGGTGCCGCGCGTGCAAGAGCTGCAGCGTCATCGTGCCGTCGGTGATCTGCTCACGCCAGTATGCGAGCACCGGCCACGAGAGCTCGGCGACGACGTACGGTTCGCCGCTCTGATTGAACGTCGACACCTGGAAGAAATGCTGACCTGACTCGCACCGCCACGCGTCGAGCGCCGAGGCGCTCGGCTCCATGACCGTCCCGGGAACCGCGAGCTGCCCTTCGACCGCGTACGACTCGAAGACCGACTCCAGGATGATGTCGCCGTCGTCGGCGACCAGGTAATAGCGCATGGTCTACCCCCTCGTGCAGGGAGACGAGACCACGACCGGCCAGTTCGCAACAAGCGGACATCCGAGCGAGGGCCGAGCGGGATCTTCGCGACATCGGTGGGACATGCGGTCGGGGGAGCTCCGCTAGGCGAGAAGTCTCCGGTTCCGCTAGGACTTTCGGCCCGCTCGGAACGCGAGCAACCTCGCTACGAGCTCGTGGTCGTCGGGTGGGTCGGGATCGTGTGGGTCGTGACGGCTGCCGCCGCCGCGCGAGACACCGCGGTCGGCTTCTCGCCGCGATGCCGTCCCATCAGGAACGCGAACGCGACGCCGGCGGCGCAGATCAACGCCATCAACAACGACGATCGGGACAGTCCGGCCGCGAGCGCATCGGCGGGCGACACACCGGCGGCAGTCTTGTTGTCGATCGCCGTGGTCGAGACGGTCGCGGCCGCCGCGACGAACAGCGACCCGCCGACGTACCGAGCCATGTTCGAGATGCCCGACGCCTGTCCGACCTGGTTCTCGGGGACCGCGGACGTGGATGCGGATGAGGCGGGCCCGTTCGAGATCCCGAGACCTACCGAGATCGCGATCAGCGGGAGGATGAACGCCGCGTACTTCCAGTCGGAATCCACCAGCGCCAACCACGCGAACCCGATCGCGGCGAGCCCGAAGCCGAGGCCGATCGCCTGTCTGCTCCCGATCTTCACTGCGATCGGCGTGATGAACGGGGTGACGATGATCATCGCGGCCGCCGCGGGCAGCGTCGCCAACCCGGCCTTCAGCGCGGTCATCGCGAACCCGTTCGGATCCTGGAAGTACAGGCTCAGCACGTACATCAACGCGTTGATCGTGCCCGCGACGATGAGGATCGCGATCGTGGCGCCGACGAGCACGCGGTTCTTCAGGAGTTCGAGGTCGACCAGCGGGGCCTTGACGCGACCTTCGACCTTGACGAACGTCACCGCAGCGACGACGGAGATCACGAGGCACCCGATCGTGGCGGGGGAGCCCCATCCCCACGTTGCTCCCTCGCTGAGCGCCAACACCAGCGGCACGAGGATGATCGCGATCAGCGCGGTGCCGAGATAGTCGATCGACTTCGACCGGCTGGGGTCGCGCGACTCCTGCACGGTCCGGATGGTGATCGGGATGCAGATCGCTGCGATCAGCGCGTCGATCCAGAACAAGCCCTGCCAACCCGTGCTGTTCACCAGGACGCCACCGACGACCGGACCTGCGGCAGCACCTGCGGCCGAGGCTGCGCCCCACACGGTGATCGCCTTCATCTGGCCCGCCCCGGAGGCGCTCACCGACAGCAGGCTCATCCCGCACGCGAGGATGGTCGACCCCGCCGCCCCTTGAACCCATCGGCCGGCGACCACGCCACCGCCGCTCCCGGCGAGCGCGATGAACGCGCACGACACCACGAACAGCCCAAGGCCCGCGATGAAGACCCGTCGCCGCCCCAGCACATCGCCAAGGGCCCCCGAGGTCACGATCGTGGCCGCGCCGACCAGCATGTATCCGGTCACCGCCCACTGGAGCTGCGAGATCGGCGCGTTCAGGTCTTTGCTGATCGCAGGCAGCAGGATCGTGACCGCGGAGGTGTTCGCGTTGACGACGAAAGCCGACACGCACGCGGCGAACATGACGCCACGGCCGGCCTGCCGGTCCGCGGTCGTCGCTGGGTTCGGCTCGGCCATCGGCGCCCCATCCTAATCTCGGGCGCTTCGATACATGCCGACGCGGGGGTCGTGATGGATACTCCCGGCAGCGGAACCAAAGGGGGACAGCAAGCATGAGCGAGAACCTGACGGCCGTCGTCGAGGGCCTGGTCGTCATCATCGCCATCGTCATGGGCGTCCGGCTCGGTGGGATCGGGCTGGGACTGTGGGGCGCGGCGGGCACCGCGGTCTTGATCTTCGCGTTCAAAGACACACCCGGCGAGCCGCCCGTCAGCGCGTTCTTCATCATCATCGCCGTGATCACCGCATCGGCCGCGATGCAGGCTGCCGGCGGCATCGACTGGCTGGTCGGCGTCGCCGGCAACATCATCCAGCGGAACCCATCACGGATCACCTACGTCGCGCCGATGGTCACGTTCCTGTTCACGATGGGCGCAGGCACGGGCAACATCTATCTGTCGCTGATCCCCGTGATCTACGCGACGTCCTACGAGGCCAAGATCCGGCCCGAGCGACCCCTGTCGGTCTCGACGATCGCGTCGGGCCTCGGCCTTACGGCGTCGCCGGTCGCCGCCGCGATGGCCGCGATGCTGGCCTTGGTCACCTTGCAGGACAAGAACTTCACGCTGTCGAACATCTTGATGATCACGATCCCCGCGGGCATCGCCGGGGTCTTGCTCGCCTCGTTCGTGATGTCGCATCGTGGCAAGAACCTCGAGGACGACGAGGTGTATCAGAAGCGGCTCGCCGAGGGGAAGATCAAGGCGCCGGAGCCGCTGGAGGAAACGGAGATCGCGTCCACCGGCAAGCTCAGCGCGATCATCTTCTTGGTCGGCGTGGCATTCATCGTGCTCGCGGGGTTGTTCCCGCAGCTCCGCCCCGACGTGGTGCCCACCGACACGAAGGGCGTCTTCGACCCGCTCGGGATGAACGAGACGATCCAGCTGTCGATGTTCGTCGTCGCGTTGATCATCGTGATGTGGACGCACGTGAAGCCGGGCGACGTCGCGAAGCAGCCGCTGATCGCCTCCGGCCTCGTCGCGGCGATCGCATTGTTCGGTCTCGCGTGGATGACCGCCACGTACCTGGACAACAATCCCGTCGTGATCTCGTCGATCGGCGACATCGTCACGAAGTACCCCCTGTTCCTGGCGGTCGCCCTGTTCCTGGTCTGTGCGTTGACGACCAGCCAGTCGGCGACGACCAACGCGATCGTGCCGATCGGCCTGGCCGTGCTCGCGGTGCCGACCGTGGTCGGGATGTGGCCATCGCTGGTCGGGTGCTTCCTACTGCCGGCCAACGGCACCCAGCTGGCGGCGGTCGAGATCGACCAGACGGGGTCGACGCACTTAACGAACAACCCGTTGGTTCACTCGTTCACGATCCCGGTGTTAACGGGGTGGGCGGGAGCGGTGGTCGTCGGGTTACTCGTGTCCAGATTCGTGTAGCGGCGATACTGGACCGTCGCGATCCGTTGATCACAGAAGGAGCGTTCGTTCATGGGTGACGTCGAGCAGGTCCAAGCGGCCGCAGCGGCGATGATGCCGACGATCAAGGAAGAGCTCGATCAGATGGTCGGCGTGGCGTCGGTGGCGTTCCCGGGCTACCCGCCCGAGCCCGTGCATCAGATGGCGGAGACCGTGCTCGGCCTGTTCAAGGCGGTGGGCATCGAAAACGCCGCTCTGCAGGAGGTGCCGACGGGCTACCCGCCGATCTACGGGACGCTTGACGGGCCGGCCGGCTCGCCGACCGTCATGCTCTACGCGCACTACGACGTGCAGCCGGCGCCGCCCGAACAGGGCTGGACGTCCGACCCGTGGACCCCGACCAAGAAGGACGACGGCCGGGTGTACGGACGCGGCGCGGCCGATGACAAGGGCGGCCTCGCTATCCACCTCGGCACGCTGCGGTACTTCGATGGGTCGCCGCCCTGCAACATCAAGGTGATCTTCGAGGGCATGGAGGAGACGAACTCCAACCTCGAGGCGTTCGTCGAGGCACATCCTGAGCTGTTCGCGTGCGAACTGTTCGTCGTGTGCGACATGGGGAACCTCGAGGTGGGGGAGCCCACGCTGACGACGACGCTGCGCGGCGACGTGGCGTGCATCGTGACGGTGAAGACCCTCGAGCATCCGCTGCACTCGGGTGTGTTCGGCGGCCCGGTGCCCGACGCGATGATGGCGCTCGCGCAACTGCTCGCCACGTTGCACGACGAGAACGGCGATGTGGCGGTCGAGGGCGTGTCCTCGTTCGAGTGGGACGGCATGGACTTCAGCGAGCAGGACCTTCGCGCGGGCGCCGACATGCTCGACGGTGCCGAGGTCGTCGGAACCGGCTCCGTCGGCTCGCGGCTCTGGTCGCACCCCTCGATCTCGGCGATCGGCATCGACATCACGTCGATCGACGGCTCGTCCAACGTCCTCCTGCCCGTGGCCAAGGCCAAGCTCTCCATGCGGATCGTGCCCGGCTCGGACCCCAAAACGGAGCTCGACGCGCTCGTGAAGCACCTCGAGACGCACGCGCCGTGGGGTGCGACGGTCGAGGTCGAGCGCACGAAGGAGGCACCGCCGTTCCGCTGCGAGACCGGCGGCCCGGGCTACGCCGCCGCGCGAGTCGCGCTCGAGGAGGCGTACGGCTCGGCGCCCGGCGAGGCCGGCTCGGGCGGCTCCATCCCGCTGCTCCGCACGCTCCAGCAGGCCGCGCCCAACGCCGAGTTCATCCTGTGGGGTCCGGAGGACGTCGCGAAGTCACGGATCCACGCGTCGGACGAAAGCGTCGACCCGTCCGAGATCGAGAAGATGATCGTGGCGCAGATCCGGCTGCTGGAGCACCTGGCCGCGAAGGGCTAGGGCTTCGGGGCGAGCTCGCGGTCGCGCTCGCGCCGGCGCCGCACCACCGTCGCGATGAAGAGGCCGAGCACGATCAGGGCCAGCAGTGCGAGACCGGCGTCCCTCGCGTCGGTCGCGACTCGCTCCCACGCGTTCTTCGCGACGTAGCCGAGCACCGCGAACGCCGTGCCCCACACGATCGCGCCGAGCACGTTGTAGAGCAGGAACGTCGGATACGGCAGCTCCGCCATCCCGGACAGGCCGGGCACCAGCACGCGCAGGGCGGCGGTGAACCGTCCGATGAACACGGCCTGCGGCCCGCGTCTGCGGACGAAGCCCTTGGCCGACTCGAGATGCTTCGCGAGCTCGTGCCGCACGATCGGGAGTCGGCCGACCGAGCCGTGCAGCATCTGATGTCCCCAGCGTTTGCCGACGGCGTAGCCGATGCTGTCGCCGATCACCGCTCCGAGGATCGCCGCCGCGATCATCGCTGGCAGCGGCATCCGTCCCGCTGCAGCGGCCACGCCGCCGAGGATCACCGCGATCTCGCCCGGGAACAGGAACCCGAGGAACACCGACGACTCGAGCGCGGGCAACAAGAAGACGGCAAGCAGCGCGGCCCATCCGGGCAGCGCGAGCAGAAGATCGGGGATCGACGCCGTCATGTGCCCGCAGGGTATCTACCCGTATCGCCCAGTTCGAGCCCCGCGCCCGAGGCAACCTCGGAACGTCACGAGGCCCGGGTTCGAGCTCGGATCCGGACCGAGGCGCGCATCCGGCCTGTGATGGTCGGGACGGATGACCCCATCGGTCGAAGGGCCGGAGTGCCACCGTCGAAGGTGAGGAGGTGGAACAGATGACAGTGGACACTGAACTCCTTGAGACGAACGCCGTGGTGAAGCCGCCCCGGCTCACCACCGAGGAGGTCTGGCGTGCGATTGAGAAGCGCTCCTTCGCGGTCCTTGGCTACGAGACTCCGAGTGGAGATCCGCGTTCGAGTGGCGTGATGTACGAGGCGATGAACCGTCGCCTGTACGTCGCCGTCGAACCGAACGGGTGGAAGGCCCGGCATATCGCCGCGAGCGGCCGTGTCTCCGTGACCGTTCCGGTGCATCGGGCCGGGGTGCTGGCGCTCATCGCGCCGATCCCTCCGGCGACGATCAGCGTCCACGGCGGGGCTTCCGTGCACCCCGCGGGAACCCTGCAGACCCGGACGCTGCTCGAGCGGCTCGGCTCGCTGCTTCCACGTGAGCGTCGGGGGAGTGCCGCGGTGATCGAGATCGTGCCCGACGGAGCGTTCGTCACGTATGGCGTGGGCGTCCCGCTGCGGCAGATGCGCGACACCGAGCGAGCGCGAGCCCGCGTACCGGTTCGCTGAGCGATCAGCGCTGCGGGTGCGGCGGGAGGATCAAGGGCGGCAGCGGCTTCTGCGTGAAGTTGAAGTCGGCGAGCAGGTCGCCGACCCCCGGTGTGTTCTCCGCGACGAACGGACGGCTGTCGGGCCTGCCGTCCGTCGCAGGATCGATGCGCGCGCCACCGAGGAAGTCGTCTTCGATGAACTTCAGATAGGAGTCGGTCGAGAGCGTCTGGTGGTCGATCATGCCGCTCTGCGCGTAGGGGCTGATCACCAATCCCGGAACACGGATGCCGAGGCCCTGCGGGTTCAACCCGGGGGGCTGCACGTTGTCGTAGAACCCACCCCAGTCGTCCCACGACAGGAAGATCGCGGTGCTCTTCCAATCGGGGCTCCGCATCGCGGCGTCGATGACCTTCGTGACCCACGCCTGGCCGTTCGCGATCGACGCGGGCGGGTGTTCGCTGTTGCGCCCGTTCGGCACGATCCACGAGACCGACGGAAGCGACCCACGCTTCGCCATCCGGAAGTAGTTGGTCGGCGACGTCACGTCGTGGAGCTGGCCGTCCTGCTGCACGTCCGTGAACCCCGGCAGCGGGTTCCAGAAGTTGGGCGCCTGGTGCGACTGCCACTGCGGGGTACAGATCATGTCCGACGGGTTCGTGCAATCCGGTTGTGACCCCGCCTGCACGAAGTATCGCCAGCTCACCCCGGCCTGGTCGAGCAGGTACGTGAGGTCGGTCCAGGCGTAGGGGCTCGCGCCCGAGTTCCCGGTCGACGGCCGCCCCGGGCGGGCGATGTTGGTGACGCAGCTCATGGGATCGTTGGGCGTGCTGCACCGGGCGCTCCACCCCGACACCATGTCGAGGTGCGCCGGCAGGCTCCACGCGTTGACGCCTTCGAACATGTGGTCCTGGAGCACGAAATGCCGCGCGTACGCCCAGTAGTTCGGGATCTCTGCCGCTGTGTGATACCCGATGGCGTCGGGGATGTTGCCCGGCGTTGTGGCAGCAGTGCACACCGGGTTGAGGGAGTCGTGCCTGCAGGACTTCGTCCGGCCGGCCACTGCCGACCGGGCGAACCCGTTCATCGCGCCGTTGTTGATGTCGCGCATCGCAGCGCCCACGCCGTGCGGCCCGCCACCGTCGACCAACGACGTGTCGTGGAACGGGCGCACACAGCCCGAGACGTGTGGAACGGGCACGCAGACGGTCGGGACCCCGTTGTGCATCGGGATCCCGTCGGCGCCGGGGAAGGTCCCGAAGTAGTTGTCGAACGAGCGGTTCTCCTGCATCACCACGATGACGTGCTTGATCTTGGAGATGCCATCGGTGCTGTACACGGCGGGCGCGGTCCCGCTTTGGAGCACCCCTTCGGGGTTGAGCCGGGCGTCGTTCCCGCCACTGCTGGAGCAGGCAACCGCCGCCACCACGAGCACCGCTGCCAGCGCGACGGCGCTCCGAGGTGGGGTCCTCATATGGGGCGATGCGGCACACCTGGCGCCCCGGTTCGGGAACGTCACACGATCGTCACGTTCCCGCGCCAGGCGCGGGTGGTGCTGGGCGATCAGGCCTTCTTGATCCGCAAGGTGTATCTGCCGTGCGAATACCAGCTGTTCACTTGGATGTAGAACACGCCTGTCTTGTGCGCCCGGAAGGTCGTGTGCTCGTCGGCGCTCGGGCCGGTCGACGCGCTGGCGATGGCCGGACACGGGCCGCCACGCTGGAAGCACCCGGCGGTGAACTGGAAGATGTCTTTCGTGCCCGGGTTCCAGATCCATAGGTCGAAGTCCCGGCCGCGTGGCCCATCCAGCGTGACCGAGTACCTGTGACCTTTCACCAAGCGTCGCTTGTACACGTCGTTGTCGTCGGACGGCCAGGAAACGGTCCCGGTCCGTCGGGTCACGATCGATCGAGCGCCGTCGATGTTGCCGTCGGTCGTCGGCGTGGCGCTCGACGTGTCGTTGTTGAGGGCGCCCAGCGCGCTGACGCGGCCCTGCGTGCGCGTGAAGTGCCCGCTGAGCCACGACTTGCCGACGCCGGTCGCCTTGCCCCACATCGTGAGGAGCTTCAACGAGCTCGGGTGATCAACGCCGTTCATCACCGCGTTCTTCACTTGGACGGGGGTGTCGCTCGGGTTCTCCGACAGGACGAGCCCCGCGATCCCCGCCGCCATCGGGGAGGCCATCGACGTTCCGTCGAAGTACTCGTAGTCGGGGAACGCCGTGCCGACGCCGACCTTGACCGTGCTGAGGATGTCGACGCCGGGCGCCGCCACATCGACCGAGTCATGGCCGAAGCTCGAGAAGCCGCACCTGTACAGCGGGATGGTCACCTCTTGGCACTGCGAGAAGTACGCGTACTGGTCTCGGTCGTTGGTCGCCGCCACCGAGAGGATGTTCGAAAGCGAGTAGCTCGCGGGATACGACGGCGCCCAATCCTGGTGCTTGAGATCGGGGTAGAAGTCGATGTCGTTGTCCTCGCCTGCGTTGCCGGCGGCCGCGACGACAAGGACCCCCTTGTGGCCAGCCTGCTCGATCGCCGTGCGCTCGGCCGGGGACCAGATCGGCGAACCGATCGAGAGGTTGATGATCTGGGCCCCGTTGTTCGCGGCGTAGTGGATCGCGGCGATCTCCTTGCCGAGGCTGAGGCCCGAGGCCGACCCGAACCGCAGGGCCATGATCTGGCAATCGGGGCAGACGCCGCTGATGCCCTCGCTGTTGTTCTGCTCGGCGGCGATGATCCCGGCGACGTGCGTGCCGTGCGAGTTCTCGATCCCGTTGCTGGGGGTCGGGTTCTTGTCGTGATCGGCGAAGTCCCATCCGTGGACGTCGTCGACGTATCCGTTGGTGTCGTCGTCGATGCCGTTGCCAGGGATCTCACCCGGGTTCGTCCAGAGCTGGTTCTGCAGGTCGGGGTGGCTGATATCGACGCCGGTGTCGATCACCGCGACCACGGTCGGGTCGTGCACCGTCTGCGCCGCCCACGCGTTGACCGCGTTAACGTCTGCTCCCGGCGTCCCGGTCCGTGTCACGCCGGTGCCGAGGCCTTGGTTCGTTTCCTCGTGAAGCTGTCCGGTGTTGTTGAGCGCCCACTGCTCGCTGAAGTCCGTGTCGTTCGGAAGCGCCATGAGCGAGGCGATGCGGTCGGGCTCTGCGGAGCGCACGAGCGGGGAACGCTCGTAGCGGTGGATCGCCGCCGCTTCCGAGGCGCCGGCCGGCAGTTGCACGACGTTGATGTCTGCGGAAGGAGCGGATGTCGTCGCGGCGCCCAGGTTGGCCGTCAGGGCGCGCGTCGCGGCCTCCGGAGCCGCATGCCGCCACACCACGACGAGCCTGCCGGGCACGACCGGCGCGCCACCGGTGTTCCACGGCAATTTGGCCGCCTGCGTGTCCAACGCGCTGCGCGTCGAGACGTGTGCCTTGAAGATCGACGGGGCGCCGGTGGCCGCGTGCGACGAGGCGGCGAGGGTGGTGGCGAGGAGAGTGGTCAGGGCGAGACAGCCAGCGATGCGAGCGCGCAACGAACGTCTCCTTTCAAGGGCGCCGATCGGGAGCTCCGGCCGTGGAGTTACGCCTCGCGGGCCTGCTCATGATCGGTCGCGGTGCTCCGAGCCGGACAACTGTACGGGAGGGATGCGCGTTCCGGCATCAGCCTCGAGCGCGTTTCCGCCCACCGGCCTAGCCTCACCACATGGCGACCGACGGGTGGGAGGCGGTGCTCGCCGCCGACGCATTGCCGGCGAGCAAGCTCACCCGGGTCGAGGTCGGCGGCCAGCCAGCGCTCGTTTATCGGCTGGGCGAGGCGATCTTCGCGATCTCCAACCGGTGCACCCACGCCGGGATGGTGCTGGACCGAGCGCAGGTGCAGGAGGTCGGCGCGGACGCGATGCTCACCTGCCCCGCACACGGCAGCCGCTTCGGCCTGAGCGACGGGAAGGTCCGGCGGGGGCCGGCGACCCAGTCGCTCACCTCGTACGAAGCGCGGGAAGTGGACGGGCAGATCGAGCTCCGGCCGCGGTCGAGCTAGGCGGCGGGGTTCAGCCCCGGATGGTGGGGCCGTGGTATCCGTCGGCGAACCCCGCGGCGTACAGGGCCTCGACCGACCGATGGGTCGCGGCGGGTATCCCGTCGATCTGGCGGAGCTCGATCGTGCGGAGCCTGCCGTCCTTCGCGAGCGCCGCGATGGCCGGCGCCCAGACCCCTGGGTCGGCGTCGTCGAAGGTGACGAGCGTCTTCGCGCCGCGTTCCAGGAACGCCGCGGGTGCGCCGTCGACGAGCACGATGAACGCGCCGGCGGCTCGGGATGGCCGGCCGGCGCTGTCGGGCCAGGGGAGCGCGGCGCCGAATGGCTGGGCCGGATCTGCGGCGGCGAGCGTGAGCACCGTCGGCTCGGACGGGAGGTCGCGGAGTTCCCGTACGCGGTCGACCGCACCGAGCGATGCGAACTGCGCTGCGCCGAGCCCGGCCACGAAATAGCCGCGTCGCGCGGTTCCCGCTTCTTCCATCGCGCGGAGCACGGGATAGACGCCGG
>Ga0207693_10005032_pt1 | contig 11097 bp, 16 predicted proteins | sample LARL81metaG_FD_184347 | JGI IMG/M metagenome (GOLD analysis project Ga0207693, IMG submission 184347) | Corn, switchgrass and miscanthus rhizosphere microbial communities from Kellogg Biological Station, Michigan, USA - LAR L8-1 metaG... | ecosystem: Host-associated > Plants > Roots >... | reverse complement strand
TATGCTGTGCAATTCATCGAAGAACTCGTCGCCAGCTGCCGCCGCAATTATCCGGGCCACGAATTCAACCGTCGCGCACCGCCGCTACCACAGCCGAGAGAGGCGATCGGCTAAGCGCCAATCAATGTCCGGTCAGGGTCAAAAACGTCGCCTTGTGCAATGGACGGCTGCGCCTCGACTTCCGCTATACGCCGTTAGCAACCAAACTCGCGAGGCACTGCAATTGTCGCGATAGGCCAATAACGGACTCATGCGTTGCACGCGCTCGCATTTCGCAGGCAGCTCGATGGGCAAATCTGCCGGCTTTTTTCCTTTCAAATCTTTATCGCAGCGACTGATCCTTGTCTTCACAGGGCCGCATGGTCGGCCCTCTCGCCAGTGCGAGGAGTGGTGCCATGACTCGCAACTGCGGTGACCGCCAGCGCTGCTGCCGCTGGAGCCGTTGCACAAATATTTCGTCGATGCTGCCGGCAATCAAATCAGTGGGAGAGCCGGGAGTGGAACACGCGGCGTTGTCTAGCGAAGTGAATCAGCCAGCAGCGCAGGCCGATCAGACGCAAACCTGAACCGGACGCACGCGCCAGCCATAGCGCGTATGGACGCGTCGTTTCACGACATAGCAGCCCTCCTCATAATAGTCGTCATTGGCGTAGTACGGATAATAGTCGTCGTCGTAGTAGGGATAGGCTCCGTACAGACCGAGGCCGAAAGCGCTACCGACGAAGATCGGCCGGCGGAACCCATGGTGAAAGCGGCCATGATGAAATCGACCGGACCCGAAGCTTGCGAACCGACCCGGCCCGAAAGCTGCACCTCGGTTGAAGGTGCCGGACCCGCCAATGGCCGCCGCGCGGAACGCCCCAGCTGTACCAACAGCGGCCGGACGAAAACCACCAATGGCGGCCGAGCGGAAGCCACCGCCCCTCGGGATTGCAGCGAAACTCCTGCCTCCTGCCATCGGAGCTGCGCGGAAGCCAGCGCCTCCGCCCATCGGGGCTGCACGGAAGCCGCCACCTCCCCCGATTGCCGCACCACGGAAACCGCCGCCTCCGCCGATTGCCGCTCCACGGAAGCCTCCGCCTCCGCCGATTGCCGCACCACGGAAGCCTCCACCTCCGCCGATTGCCGCACCACGGAAGCCTCCACCTCCGCCGATTGCCACTCCTCGGGAGCCGCCGCCTCCACCAATTGCGGCTCCGCCAGCAAAGCCACCGCCGCGACCACCGCCAAATCCGCGCTGCGCTAACGCGACGTCAGGAACGAGCATTGCCACGGCGGCTGTCGCCATCAACGCGATCACCGTTTTGCGCAACATGACCGTTCTCCCTCATCCAGTCGCTCCCCGACAGGATGACGCTTTCGTGGCAAAAGCGTTGCAGGTCCGCAGGCGGAATCCAGCGGGTTGCGACAAGATCGCGCACGAATCTAACCTGAGATCCGCAGCCGCGGCAGATGCTGTTTACCTTGCGATCGAACGTCCTGTTTTCCTCTTCGATCCCGGCATCGCCGTGTGTTTGCGGACCGGTGACATCTGTCCCTCGCAGACGAGCGCGGGGAACCGGTCGTGACGCCGGCCTGCGATGCCGGCCCAGTTAGTGCCGGGCGGCGGCGATGCAAACTTCGAGAAATTGCCGGCGGCCGTCGGTCCGTCGGAGATACTGGCACGCCTCACCGCGCAAAATTATCCGCTACCCGCGAACCCGCCGAAGGTTTCAGTGGCAGTCGCCGCCCCACTTCACTACGCTGTTCTTTCCATCCATTAACACATTTTGGAACCAACCCGAGCCTACCTTTCCTGCAAACTTGCCTGTTCCTCCCGTTGAATTCCACTCGCCCTTCTCGGCACCGGGAGCTTGATGGAAAGAGATGCTGTGGGTGTCGCCGTCCTTATCGTGCCGGGCGCAGTAACCCATTTGTTGAGTTTTGCCGTCCTCCGTTTGGAGCACGGTGCCCGCGCACTCGCCTCCGACAAGATTGTAAATTGAGTCGTTACTAAACAGCATGCTTGTCGATCTGACGCTAGTCTGCTTTAGGCCATGCCCCAGATCAGTCGTCTCGGCGCTCTGCGTGACCCCCGCGTCATAGCCTGTGCAGTTGTCAGCCCATGACGCGGAAGCGCCCATAGTGCCGAGGGACAGGAGAGCGGTGTAACCGATAAGCAGACGAAGCCTGAGTGAGAACCTTCTCTGCACGGTCTGCGTCAATACCTCGCTGATGTTTGTCTGTGTGTCCGTCGCTGCGAGTGTATCTACCTTCATGGTTTCCTCCTGATTGTTGCGTGTGGACTTCATCGTAGTCAGGATGCATGGAACCGCCGACGCTTATACCTCGGCTGCAAGCACTTACGAAGTAAGCGGTCGAACGGTCCCCATAGCGCTGCGCACAACAATCTGTCCAGCGGCACGCGGCGCTGGCCCCAGCATCCCCCGCCGTGCCCCCGCTTTCCGTCACCAGCGCGCGGCCACGCTTGATCACCTCGTTGACCCGCTTCGGCACTTCATCGCCGGTTCGCTTCTGCGATTCCAGTGCGCGCGTCACTTTCGCTCAGTCCTTGCCTGAACGATCAAAGTCTCCTCGGACGCCAAAGCCACAACATCCGTTGTCAGCGATGTCCTATTGCCACATGAGCTGCGATTGGTGCAGCGAGGCCATCGCCTACGCGGTAGGCGGCAAGTGCATCTCTTACGTCGGTGGTAATCTTTGCCTGTGCCTCCTTATCCAAGCCAGCCACTGCTGCTGCGACAGGAGTTGCTGAAATATAGCTTGGCACATATTCAGCTATTGATGCGTGTCGAATGGTCTCGCGTTCAATTCGAATTTCGACGCCCCGAAATCCCACGGCAACAATGATTTGTTGTAACTGGTCAGCGTCACCAAAGCTGAATGCTGATCGGATTTGCGCGGCGTGTTCACTCCCCATATTACGCTCAACTGCGTCAGCGATCGCCCCTTGCCATGGGCAATGCTCGATTGAACGCCAGACGCTGATGACTATCCGGCCTCGATCGGCCAACACTCTATGCATTTCGGAAACCGCTGCGACTTTGTCAGGAATGAATTGCAAGCCATGTTGGCAAATGACACAGTCGAAAGTCGCATCAGCAAACGGCATGTCTGTAGCGTTGCCCAACCGCCACTCGATCGCGGTGGCTGTTTCACGAGAAGCGCGTGCTCGCGCGAGCATGCCAGCGTTGAGATCGAAGCCGACAACCTGTCCTGCAGAACCGATCTTGTTTGCTACGAGTCGGGTCACAATGCCCGTGCCGCACGCGACGTCCAGCACACGATCGCCCGGTTTAATCGCGGCGACTTCCACAAGTCGGCTCGAATAGGCCTGTAAGAAGACGTCGACGATGTGTGTGTCGTAGGCGAGGGGAGCGTTACCCTCAAGCTGCCAACTTGGGGCGCCGGAGCTGCTTTGTGACATTTTCGCGCCTCCATCACACGCAGTAACGTGCGGTCCTCGTCGCGTCGCCCGGCCGGCAACATCAGCGCCTCTCGAGCCAATCACCTGATCTTACTGGCAAGCCCCTCCTCAGGCCTAGGGCCGCACATTAGCACACCGTTGCGGAACAACGCCGCTGTGCATCACAACAAAAATCGCGCGATGATGTCGCAGATCGGTCAAAACCAGCAGTGCTCTCGTCGAGCAGAACACTTCTGCTTCGCCCCCAAAAGCCGACATCTACGCCTTAATGGATAAACGCTCCACTAGAACGTTCTGAGAGTCCCCAGTAAGTTGCATGGCAGCAGATATATCTGATACGGACCGACGCATAATCGCAGCGCGCCAGCCGCCAAGTCCGGCCAAACGCGGGTACGATCGATTGCTTTCCATCGACGGCGCCAAGCGTAAAATGCGATAGTCGATTCCGAGCGCGAGCGTCTGATCGACAACGCTCCGCTCATGTCGAGATACTTCACGCTGACGACTTCGGATCGTGGGCGTACACGGGGCAGCAAAGGGCGCCGCGGGACCAGCGTCGCGCCGATATGTGCTAAGCTTTTCTAGTTGGTAAGGCGGTTAGGCATCGGGAGAGGATTGTGACGCGACGCGAGTTCATCGCGCTCATCAGTAGCGCGGCGGCAATCCGACCGCTCGGCGCGCGCGCGGAGCGCCCGCTAGAACGCGTCCTCTATTTCACGTACTCGGCCGGCTATCGGCACGACGTCATACCGCTTTCCGAGGCAATCCTGACCCAGCTTGGAAGGAATTGCCGTGCCTTTGAAGTGATCGCAACGGAAGACATGTCTGAATTTTCGACCAGAAACCTGGAGCGGTACGCCGCGGTGATGTTTTTCACAACCGGGGAAATTCCGATGAGCGGCGTCCAAAAGACAGCACTTCTCAACTTTGTGCGCTCGGGCCATGGCTTCATCGGTATTCATTCGGCCACGGACACATTCTACGCTTGGCCGGACTATCTCGATCTGATCGGCGGTTACTTCAATGGGCATCCCTGGCATCAGGGTGTGACTATCGAGGTAGCTGATGCCGCAGATCCACTGGTGGCGTTTATTGGGAATTCATTGCAATTGAACGACGAAATCTACCAGATCAGCGACTTCGACTATCGTGGATCACGCGTGCTCCTGCGCCTGGACCAAAGCTCGGTGGACCTCAGCAAGGCTGGTGTGCATCAACGCTTCTACGGTTGGCCGCTCGCGTGGAAACGATTTTTCGGCGAGGGACGAGTATTCTATTCGGCGCTCGGCCACGAGGTGTCAGTTTGGCGGGACCCGCGCTACCAGAGACTCCTCACGAACGCTATCCTCTGGACTATGAGGAGGTCGGCCTAGAATCGATGTTCTTGCGCGCATCTTCATTCGCTCACCTGGTCGGCGCGGGCCGAGCAGTTAAAGGGGCACGGTGATGCCTAGTGTCCTGGCATTGCTCTGAGGCAGCTAGGCAAAGACAAACCCCGACGACTGATCGGGACAGCTGCTTCGACACCCTGCCCTAATCCTTCACAACGATCTCGAGCGCGATGAGAACACCGTTTATGCGGCGCGTGTCGTCGTTGACATCGAGGATCGCAACCTCACGAAGAAGAGTGTATCGCTCGCGTGCAGGGGCAGGAGATCCAGCAGCGCAAGACAGCCGGGCGCGGCCACGGCCGCCGGATCATTCAGCAACAGCACCTTGCGGGTTTGCCGAACGGCGTCGCCAACGATTTCCTCTGCGCCCATACCGAGCACGCGGCCGCGCGCTAATGCGCGCATTACAAGCGCTCGCGCTGCGCCGCTGCCACCATAACGACGGATCTCGATATCCTCACCGATCTCAGCGAATGCCGAGCGATACCGATCGATCGCGTGTGTCGACGTCATGATTCGGTTCGGGTCCTTCCGAGAAAAGCTGGGTCGCCAGATCACTTGCCGCCGCGCCGGCTGCCGCCGGCATCAAGTTTGGGGTTTGTCTGAACGCCCGTCTTCGTTGCGGGATCGGCGGCAGTGACCACCGTCAGCTCGGTGCCTGGTTCGAGTACGAGCACACGTCCCGAGAGGCGCAACTGGCGCTCGAGGCGCGACCTGAGTTCGACTGCCAAGACCGAGCTGACCGGCTTGGCGACGCGGACGGCCAAAATGTCCATCGGCCCAAGCTCGAGCTTGGCAACCTCGAACTCCACATCTTCGAGCATGTCCATGAGAAGCGCTCCTATCAGGCGACCGCGACCGCTGGCCGTCGGAATGGGGCAATCGAGGCGAGCACGCGTGGCGGCAGCATCGCGGGATCACCGACAGCGCCGACCCAGAACTGGCGTTCGATCACGCCCGGAATCGTCTCGGCACGTAGCGTCGGATCGCGGCCGCGGCTCGCCCAATAATCCGACACGAGCGCGACCACCGCGCCCTCGATGGCGGGCGGCAGATTGCGGCCGCTCGCGCCCGGGAGAATGAAACCGGCAGTATAGGCAACGACGGCCGACTTGCAGAAGAACCACGCGCAGGGAATGCCGCCGCTCGACAGACGGTCGAGCAGGCCGGCCTCTGGATCGAGCCGGAACTCGCTCGGATCGAACGCGATGTCGTCGACCGTGACGCTGTCGATCTTGACGACTGGCGTCCGTCGCAAGAACAGCGTGGTCTGGACAGGATTCCCGTGATGATGTGGCGTGCGCCAATGATGCGCGCCCTCGTCATGCCAGAACGTCTCGCGCACAACCTCGCGCGGCAGACTCTGCGGGTCGCCCGGGCGATGTCGGACGAGGCCTCGGAGATCCTGTCTTCGAGGATCTCGTCGCTGGCGTCACTCGTGATGTTGAGCTCGCGCTTGACGCGGTCGAGCGTGGTCAGGAGTTCCGACTCGGACGGCATGACAATCTCGACAACAGAACGCATCAGGTGCCGATCGCGATCCAATTGACCTTCTTGCCGAAGGTGGTCGTGGCCGCAGGCGTCGGGTCGGTGCCGGTCGTGTTCTGCCAGGACTTAATGATGATCGCGCCGGCCGCGGCGCGCCGGCCTGGTCGCCGATCTGGGCCGCGACCATAAACGGATTATCGGTCAGGTCGGATTCCAGCGACGCAACGACGGCCGCCACAGTCGCGAGTCCTGTCGCGACCGTGTCCGTGGCGCGGTGACCGTCGTGAGCTGGCCGCGCGCGAATTTGAGCGGCGCACCGCCTTGCGAGAGCACGCCGCCGGCTTCGATATCGAGCGTCCCGCCGGACTTGACGAACATGCGGTTACCGCCGTGCTCTATTCCGACTTTTACGTTCATGCTGGTTGAATGTGCCGTCACGGCAGCCTCCTTGGGATGGGTAAGTGAACGCGTGTGAAGTAGTGAACCATGAGCCGTTGGCTTCGGCCGCCCCATTTGATCGCGCGCAATTGGAACGATGTATTCGTAGAGGCGCGCAAGTCCGCTGATGGAGATCAAACCGGCTTTGGCAAATGAAATGAGGAGGATTAGGCTGTTCCCAAGATGCTTCGCCAAAAGGCGGCGAGCCGGCAGGGCGACGGCGGGTCTCCGAAATGGCTAATGGAGTTGTCGTGGATTATGCGATCCGTTTTCTTATTGGCGGCCTCGTTGTATCGTTGTTTGCGATCATCGGGGATGTATTGCGACCCAAGAGTTTTGCAGGACTTTTTGGCGCGGCGCCTTCGGTCGCCTTAGCCACGCTCGGGCTCGCATTTGCCAAGCACGGCGGCGCATATGTTGCGACCGAGGCTCGCTCGATGGTGCTAGGGGCAATTGCGCTTGCCGCTTACAGTTGCGTCGTCTGTCAGCTCTTGATGCGTTTCCAGTGGACGGCCCTTAAAGCAACATTTGCCGCGCTTGGCGTGTGGATCATTATCGCGGTCGGCCTCAAACAATTGCTCATTGGGTGATGGCATGGTCGTGGGCTTAAAACTCTCGACGCTTAGAGAGGGGCATGCCTACGAATATGTCGCGCGATTTGCGCTGGGCGGCGTGACCACGCTCGTGGCGGGTGTTGTGGCCGATATCTGGGGCGCCGAGACCGGTGGTCTGATGTTGGCCTTTCCAGCAATCTTCTGTGCGAGTGCCACGCTTATCGAGAAACATGAGCGCGAACGAAAGAGCAGAAAGGGCTTGCTCGGCAATCGTCGCGGCAAGGAAGCAGCGGCACTTGATGCGGCCGGTGCTGCTTGGGGTAGTGTTGGCCTCGCCAGTTTCGCGCTGGCTTGCTGGGGAGCGGCCGAGATAGCTCCCATTCTTTGTCTCGGCCTGGCGTCCGGGACCTGGCTGGTGACGACGCTCACGTTATGGCGTGCGCGACGCGAACTGCGCGTCGCGCATCCGCAAAGCACCTAGCGTGGGGTCCCGCGCTACTTGCGTGTGGTGGCCTTTCTCGGCGGCTTCGTCCATATCCGGTGACAAACCGTAAGCCCCGCTCAAGCATGGCGCCGAGCGCGAGACCCGCGACAACGTCACTCGTCCAGTGCGCAAGCAGCAGAATGCGGGACAGCGGCAAATATCCGACCTTCTGATTGTTATCAATTGGTTCGGCGCGCGCGCAAACTGTCCAATACTTACTTCGGTTGCGGGTCTTAGACCCTTTCCGGGATCTTCGAGATGACCCGCAAGTTCAATCGCGGCGCCGAGCGCGCGTGCCACATTCAGCACTTCTTCCTGAAACGCTTTGTCTTCGTCAAAATCCTCATGCGAAGTGGCATAAGGCTTCTTGTAACCGACATAGCCGTCTGTCTCCGCCCGACCACCGGCCGAGATCAATTCCATGTCGATCAGCCAATCGGCGATCGAGCGGCGCACAGTCTCCGCACCGATGCTGTCGCCGTGAGAAACAATTCCGAAGTAGCGCCCTTTCAAATGCTTCGGATAGGGCCAACCTTTGAGTTCAAGCGCTTTGGCTTCTTTGGCGGTCTTGCCATGCGTTGAACTTGGATCGGGATTACCGCCGTCCGCACAAACGAGGCGGTCAATCATGGCCTTAAGTGCCGTCGGCGCTTGATACCAGCTCACTGGCGTAATGATCATAACGCCGTGTGCTGCGACCCAAAGCGGGTAAATCTCATTCATCCAATCGTCGATTTGGCCCAACGAATAATTGGGATAGCAGCTGCATGGCCAATGACAGAGCGCCATCGAAGTCGAGACGCAGGACTTGCACGGATGGATTTGCTTGCCAAATTCAGATGTCACGCGTGAGAGATCGAGGGTATCGACTGCAAAGCCCATTTCGTGGAAACAAGGCTCGGCAATCTTCACCATACGCCAGCTCTTCGACATTTCGCCGGGACAGGTATGTTCGTTGCGTGACGAGCCATTGATCACAAGAATGCGCGGTCTCTCGTTGGGATCATCGTGCCGCTGCTGTGCTTCTTCGATCGCGTCACGCGCTACAAGCCAATCGACGGCCAAATCGTAATCGGGGTCGGCAAAGTCAGGCCCCGCCTTGCGGGTAACCGGCGATTTACGCGAGTTGCTGTAGGCGTCCCAGGCGGCGCCAGTGATGGCATCGAGTTCCCTCTGAAGAGAGGCAAAGGCTGGATCGATAAACCGGCTTCGGTATCGGTCCTCGAACTCTTCACGCGACAATTTGACGGGCGGCATACCCTTGCGGACGTCTGGCTCCGTCATCGACATCGCGCTCCCTTCAAAGCTGTGACCGCGGGGCAGCGATTCGTTACATACCGCGGCTATCAAATACTTTTTTACAGCCTGCGCTCAGCTTGTCCTTTTGCATTTGAAGGCATGGTTGCACCGCGCTGTCGTTACCCAGATCGTTCCGGCAGAAGCGCTGGGCATCGCGCGAGCAAGCGGACTGCTCCTGCTGAGTACCTTGGTGGTCTGCGCGATAACGGCGACGTTTGCGAGCAACGAAACCAGCAAAGCTGAAGCCACCAGAAGTCCTAAGCGCATCGTCAACCCCGCTAAAACATCGGGGAAGCAACACGCTGTACAATCAATAGTCCCGTAGACGCGACCCCGATCACTCCAGGAGTCGGGGCCGCGAGCAACGAAAGGCAGAAACGACTCGCATCTGTGGAAGATCCAGCTGCCAAGCTGACTTTTAACGCCTAACGGGATTTCTCGTTCATTTTTCCAGTGTTGGACTGATCCATTTGTCCGGCAGAGCCGGTCGTCGAATTTTCGGGACGTCCGGGCGGACGGGCGGCCGCGCCAGGCTTGTTCTGGTCAGCGACGAAGCCGGACTCGCCGGAGTTCTGCGTTTTGACACCCTTATCCGCCTCGTTCTGCATTTGCTGCTGTTGCGAGGTTGGTTGTTGTTGTTGTGCGGCAGCGGGCGCTGCGATGAGTGCCGCAAAACCCAAACTGGCCAAGAGGTATGATGTGCGCATGATCGTTCTCCAAGAGCCCCGCTTGGCAACGCGTCACCTCTTTTACGTTTCCTATTTCGTCGCGGCTTATTTGCCGATTTCGCGAAGCGCCCGCACTTCGGCGTCGCGATGTTTGACAATGAGCTCCGGTTCTTTTTCATCAAGAGTTGCCAGTTCGGATCGCGCGTTTTCATCGGCACGCAGCAATTCATCCAGTTTGGCGTGGATGGCCAGCGTGTCGCGGCGGCTTGAGCGCTGGATAAACAGTGTCATGATCCATACGGCCAAGGTGGCGACCGCGTTAAAATCGAAGGTTCGGCGATCAAAGATAATCCAAAGCAAAGCATAGATCAGGACGACGGCAAAGGCGGCGGGATGCGCAGCTGCCTGACCGATATATGTGGTCCAATGTTTTTTCGGCCTTTCCCGTGAGGTGTGCGCCGGCATCGAGACCGCAGTCCTCCCATGGAGTCTTTCAAACATCGGCAACGAGTTCCCAAAAATCAGGGCTGGCCGGTTCCTCCCGCTGCGCCGTAAATCGCGCCGGTCGTGAAGCTCGCATCACTGACGGCTAGTTGTACATAGATGGAGGCAAGCTCCGCCGGCTGCCCTGGCCGGCCAAAGCTGGTCATGCTGCCAAACTTCTCAAGCTTTCCCATGCTGGCACCACCTGAGACCTGCAACGGTGTCCAGATTGGGCCCGGCGCTACGCCGCAAACGCGAATGCCCTTGGCACCAAGTTGCTTAGCCAGCGATTTAATGTAGTTCATGGTCGCCGCTTTCGTCTGGGCGTAGTCATAAAGATCAGGCGACGGATCATAGGCCTGTTCGGACGTCGTACCGATAATGACCGAACCCGGCTTCAGATGCGGGAGTGCGGCCTTGATGATCCAGAATGGCGCATAAATGTTGGTCTTCATCGTCCAATCGAACTGTTCGCTCGTAATATCGAGCAGCGAGTCATGTGCCTGTTGGCGAGCGGCATTGTTGACGAGGATATCGAGACCGCCAAGCTGCTGAGCAGCGTGATCGACAAGTTTGGTACAGAAGGCCTCATCCCGAAGATCCCCGGTATCGCGAAGCCGTTGCGGCCGGCATCTTTGATCAGCCTGATGACCTCCTGTGCGTCGGGCTCTTCATCCGGATAGTAGTTGATGGCGACATCAGCACCTTCGCGGGCATAGGCGATGGCCGCGGCACGGCCCATACCGCTATCGCCGCCTGTGATGAGTGCTTTGCGGCCGCTCAGACGCCCGCTGCCCCTATAGCTGGTCTCTCCGTGGTCAGGTCTTGGCTCCATCTTGCTGGCAAGACCCGGCCAGGACTGTGA
>Ga0207693_10005029_pt1 | contig 11101 bp, 6 predicted proteins | sample LARL81metaG_FD_184347 | JGI IMG/M metagenome (GOLD analysis project Ga0207693, IMG submission 184347) | Corn, switchgrass and miscanthus rhizosphere microbial communities from Kellogg Biological Station, Michigan, USA - LAR L8-1 metaG... | ecosystem: Host-associated > Plants > Roots >... | reverse complement strand
ACGAACTTTCCTGGATCGCCCGAAGCGCCTCTTTCACCGAACCGATCGGTCCCTCGACGTTCACTCCGACGCTTTCCAGACCGGCCACAATATCGAGCGCGATCAGTGGCTCGTCCTCGACGATCAGAAACCGCCTGCCTTTAAGCGGTTCGGCCGGCGGGAGTGGCCGAAGACTGCGCGGGCCGGAAGAAGACTGGGTCGTGGACCTGCGCTCTTCCAGGACGATCGATTTCTTGCTGTCGAGCGGCAGCGTGATCTCCCAGCGCAAGCCCTCGGCCTCGGCGACCATATGCGAGTCTCCACCCTCGCTCCTGGCGGTTTGTTCGATCAGAGTTGTACCGAAACCGCGTTTGAGAGGCGACTTGACCGGCGGTCCCCCGTGCTCGCGCCATTCCAACCTCAGCTTGCCGTCGTTCACCGACCAGCCGACACTCACGGTGCCTTCCGTTTTCGACAAAGCGCCGTATTTGACGGAGTTGGTACCGAGTTCGTGCAGCATCAGTGCCACGTGCAGTGCGACCTGCGGTTCGAGTTGTACTGGCGGCCCAGACGCCAGAACTCGCGAAGCTTCGTGCGCCGCAAGCTGGTCGCGCAGAATTTCCTGAAGATCTGCGTGCTGCCATCCGGATTGACTGAGAAGCCCGTGCATGCTCGAGAGCGATTGGATGCGACCGCCGAAGCTCGCCGCGAACTCGGCGGGATCCTTCGCGCGCCGGAGTGTCTGCTGGGCGATCGCCTGCACGACCGCCAGCATGTTCTTGACGCGGTGACTAAGCTCGCTAACCAGCAAGCGCTGCGTCTCGTCGTGTCGCCTGCGCTCGCTGACGTCGCGCGCGGATCCGAACCACTCGACGATCTCGCCGTCACCGTCGAACACGGGAACAGCACGGGAATGCACCCAACCCAGTGTACCGTCGATCTGCTTGACCTGATGCTCCAAATCGAACGGGGTCTTCGTTCGGATCGCCTCGTCGATGGCGGACATTACCTGTGGCTGATCGTCCCGATGGATATAGGCCTCAAGCCAGGTCCGGCTCGGCTCCTCCGTGTCGCGGATCGAGTCCTTACCTTCAAGACTGCGCATCTCGCTCCAATCGGGGCTCATGCGATAGACGATGTCCGAAGTGGCAGTCACAAACGCGCGGTATCGTTCCTCGCTCTGGCGGAGACTTTCCATGACCTCGCCGCGCACGCGTGCGATCTTTAGATGCGCATCGACACGCGCCACCAGTTCGCGCGCGGTGAACGGCTTCACGATGTAATCGTCGGCGCCGGCACCGAGGGCGTCCACCTTGTTCTGCTCGCCCGCGCGCGCCGAAAGCAGGATCACAGGCAAGGATCGCGTACGAGGATCGGCCCGCAGACGCTTCAGCAGATCCATGCCGTCCACTCGCGGCATCATCACGTCGCTTAGCAGGAGGTCGGGCGGCTTCAAGGCGATGGCGTTCAAAGCGGACTCGCCGTCGGTCACCGACTCGACGTGATAGCTTTCGCCCAGGATACGCGTCAGATACTCTCGCATGTCGGCGTTGTCGTCCGCCAGCAGGACGAGCGGGCGCTGCGCGTCCGGCACCGCGGATCCCTCCACCGGCAACGCGACCTCGATGATCTCTTCGGGTACACTCGAAACATCGGGAAGCCAGCGCAGCGCTTCTTCGACGAACGGCTGCGCGCTCAAGCCTGTCGAAGCCTGCGTGCGGACTCCGCCGATCTGCCGTTGCGGCAAATGCGCCGATCCCGTGGGTATTGTCACCCGGAACGTCGAGCCCTTGCCGAGTTCGCTCTCCACGGTGACGTTGCCGCCGTGCAGCCGGGCGAGCTCCTGCACCAGCGCAAGCCCGATGCCCGAACCTTCGTACGTCCTTCCTTTGGCACCTTCCACCCTGTGGAAGCGTTCGAATAATCGCGGCAATTCGGCGGGTGGAATGCCGGTGCCGCTATCCGCGACGACGAGCTCGAACGCGTCGTCTACTTTTCGCAAGGAGACTTCGATCGTTCCTTTGAAGGTGAACTTGAAAGCGTTGGACAGAAGATTGAGAACGACCTTCTCCCACATCTCGCGGTCGACATAAGCGGCGTCTTGAAGCGGGGGGCAATTCACGACCAGAGCCAGACCGGCCTTCTCGATCGCCGAGCGGAATTCGCTGGCGAGATGCGCCGTCATCTCCGCGAGATCGGTCGCCTCATAGACCGCCTGAACGCGTTCCGCTTCGATCCGCGAGAAATCGAGCAGCGTGTTCACCAGCTTGAGTAGGCGCAGGCCGTTGCGGTGAACCAGGTCCATCTGATCTAGGTACGATGCCGGGATCGCCGTACCGGCGGCTTCGCGTTTCATCTCCTCGAGCGATCCCAGCATCAGGGTCAGAGGCGTGCGAAATTCGTGGCTGATGTTGGAGAAAAACCGCGTCTTGCCGCGATCGATCTCGGCGAGCGCCTCCGCGCGCCGGCGCTCGGCCTCCAACTCTCGCTGGTTCTGTTCGGCTCTGACGCGCTCGGTGACATCCATTCCGGTCGGCACCACAACGACCACGCGTCCGGCCGCGTCCCGGACGGGCATGCACGCGAAATCGACGATATGCTCCGAACCGTCGCCCCAGAAATACAGCGACTCGCCGCGGAACGGTTCGCCGGCGATGGCCTGCTCGACGGCACCACGGACCCACGCGATCACCTCCGGCGAGCGATTCCACCAGCCGCACTCCCAGAACGGCCGATCGAGAACGTCGGCACGTTTGAAGCCGCAAACCTCGAGAGCGGACCTGTTGATGTCGAGGACGGTCCCGTCGAGACGGAGGCGCGCGGCGAACAGGCCCTGATCGTAGACCGCCTGGAACTGCTCCGTGATTTCACGCAGCTGCCGGTTGGCCTCTTGCAGTTCCTGCGCCCGCAGCATGACGTCGAGGCGCATCGCCTCTTCCGAGTGCGCCGCCTTTCGGTCGTTGCGGGAGATGTCAGTAACGTCTTCGACCCGGTGCACGATGTACTGCATCCGGCCGTCCGGGCCGGTGACCGGGGCATTCAAGGGCGACCAATACCGTTCCTCGAATTTTCCGTCCGGCTTGCGGACGTCGTACCTTTGCACCGCCATTGCATCGGGCCGGCCCTCGGCAAGAACTCTTTTGAGGGACGAACGAAGATTGAGAATCCCGGTTGCCGAGAGGTCGTCGGGATTGTCCGGAAAGACCTCGAAAAGGGGGCGACCTACGATCGCATCGCGTTCCGTATACGTCGCCCGCAGGTAGGCGTCGCTGGCATCTAAAATACGAAAGCTCTCATCGGCGCCGAGGACGACGAAAAGGGCGGGAGAGCCTTCAAAGATTCTTTGATAGTCGACCATGCTTTAGTGCCGAGGTCGGCATGCCCACATTAAAACAAGAAACATCCGGCGCGGCAAGTTATCCGACCGGGGCGATATATAACCCAAAATAACTGAATGACCCCTCTTCAGGTTCCGTAAGGCCCGCTTTCGCCGCCGTTCCCGGTCATCAGCGATCATTCTTCGTGATGGTTTTCACCTTCGAATTCGGGCAATCACGGCTTTCGCCCCCGGACGTCCGCCCGCCGGTAGGAATGGGTGAACACCTCGCGCCGGTGGAGTGCCGGCCGCACGCCCTTCGCGTCGAGCGCCGCCTTCACGATCGCAGAGCGCTTACCCCGGATGCGGGCCAGTTCGCCGAGCGACACGTAGCGCCGTTAGTTCGCCTTGCAGGCCTTGCCCGTCGGCCGCCGCGATGTATTCGGCCAGGTTCGCCACTGCATGTTATCCGAGAGGCTTTTCGAGCTTTCGGCCATCCGGCGTTAGGCCAAACTTGGCGAGCAATTCGGCCGGCGCCTGGCTCACATCGGACACCGGCGCATGTCGAGACCAGTGACCGGTTTTGGCGAACACCTGAACGGCTTGCTCAATGGAAAACTTGCCGCTCCGGATCTCAGAACCGAAGGCTACCACCGCATGGTCCGCCCAGCGCTGCTCGTTGAGCCACCTCGTCGCCCTTGGAATGTACCGCGTTCCAATATTGCCCCGCGCTTTCTCGTCGCTCGCAAGCTTCCTGACCGCCGCGACCAGGACTTCAGGATCGACGCCCGTCTTGACCAGCGCACGGAACTTCCGCTCGGCAGGTTCGCGCGGGTTCGGTCCATCGCGTGGCGGATAGGCCTTCCAAAATTCCTCGAATTTTTCGCTCGCATCCGGGCGGCGCGCGTCAGCGACCGACCGAGAGAGATCTTGATTCTGGACTCTGGATTCTTAGCTTTATCGTTTGGGATATCGGGGGGTTAACCCCCCCGTTGACGCTCTCGAGCAAATTGGGATTACCGCCGCCTTTTCCGTTTTCTCGATCTTTGTCGAGCTTTGCCTTATCCCTGACCATGCGCCGCGAGTAGATGATACCATCGTCAGTCTTGCTGTAGACGCTGGCAAGCTCGAGTTCGGCGAGACATCTTTCGCATTCGCCATTGGCAATTCCGGCGAGCGCTGCGAGTTGTTTGCTGGTGGGCGTCCGGCCGCTTACCAGAAGATGACCATAGGGCTCGCCTTCGTGCATGATGCGCATCAATCGTGGCGGTCACCTGGAAGCAGTACGTCGATCACGATCTGACCGGCAAGGCGTTCCACTTCCTGCCCGCCAAAACCGACAGAACCAACACCGTCGCGCTCGTGCCCGTGATGCCCGAGCTGCAGGACTTCCTTGCCGCCCTCAAGGTTCGGACCAAGGACGGCCCGATTGCCCTTCGCGACAACGGCAAGATCTGGGAGGATGAAGTCGAGATGCAGACCCGCGTCAGTCATTGGCTGCGCGACCGCGAGCGGGACGGCTTGATCGGCGCCGGAACCACGCTGCACGGCCTCCGCTCCACATATGCCGCGTGGCTCTCCCGGAACGCCGCCAACACCAAGGAAGTGACGGCGGCGTTGGGCGACAAACCGGAGCGGACGGGCATCCACTACACCCGCCACGTCGAGGCCGAGGCCAACGTAGGTTCGTGCATTCGAGTGGATCAAGAGCAAACCCGGCAAGAACGAGAACAGAACATGATTTGTCTAACGCAAGGGTTTGAAGTGTCGAACTTGGAAAACCCATTGCTCGGGAACCGACAATTCTCTATGCAAATCAACGAAGCGGACGTGGCGGAACTGGTAGACGCAAGGGACTTAAAATCCCTCGATGGCAACGTCGTGTGGGTTCGAGTCCCACCGCCCGCACCAAGGGACGCTCTTGGCGCTTAAGTGCCTCCGAAGCGTCTGAGCGTTCAAGCGGCGGCCTCGGTGTAGTCAATATCCCGCGCCCAATTGATCGTGCCGCCCCATCATGGCTCTGGGCCTCAAAATCTCGTCGCTGCAATTCGACAGTCTCCCTGGCCGCGCCCGGGAAGCGCGCATCTTCTTTGGCGTCATACACGCGTTGCTTGCATCATCAGCTCCGCTTCACGGCATTTTTGTTTCGTCTGTTTCTGCAACGATCGCTTCAGCTTTACACGCGCGTCATATTCTTCAATCCGGCGACCGATGTTGTTGCCCTGCATTCGCCTCGGCGGATTGGTGACAGCGACATCGTACGTGGCAGCGGCTCCGTATCCATTTAGCTCTTGCAAACTTGCGAAGCGAAAAATCCGCTTTGCGAACCAGCATTCGCCATTAGAACGAACGTTTTTCCTGACATCGTCGTCTGCGTCACGCTTGGGTGATCGGATATCTGCGCTCTTGCATCTGCTTTCTTGTGCTTTCTTGCATCGCAGGTGCCGCCGTAGAGACCTGAGCGGAATCGTTAGACGGATGGTGATGGGAGCATTCGTGGTCCCGTATAGGGGGCGACTAGATGCGCACCGATCACGCGGCGATGCGCGGATGTCATGCAGCGGCGCATGACCTGGGGCGTATCGGATTGAAGATCATGAAACCGGTGTTGTACGCCGGATGCCTGATTGTCGGCTTGTCCCTGACGACCACGACGGCAACGGCTCACGTGAAATGGTTCGTCAACTGCAACGTCTCCGACGATCCATTGCCGGCTCAAGCTGTGCTCACAGCAACTTTTCTTCTGTTCTTCACGCTGTTCCTCGCCCTGCTCTATCTCGGTTGCGTGGCCGAGCGGACAGCGCTCGGTGCGCGCATCTCGCAACTCCTGGATCATTATTCGGCACCGCTGCATCGCCGCTCGGATGACCTTCTGCGCTCGGTGGCCGCGGTCTCTTTTGCTCTGTTATGGGCGGATGGCGGACTCATTATCACGCCGGAACTCAAAGCGAGCAACATCTGGCTGTCTGCAATTCAGCTGCTGATACCGATGTACATGTTCACGCGGGCGACACTTCCGGCTGCAGGCGCCGCGATCATCTTGCTTTACGGATATGGTGTCGCAACCTACGGCCTGTTCCACATGCTGGATTATCCCGTGTTCGTTGGCCTCGGCGTCTTCTTCGCGCTTTCCGTGTCGCAGAACACCAGGCTTTTGGCTTTTCGTTTTGACTTCCTGCGGTGGACCGTCGCCTGCTCCTTGCTATGGCCGTCGATCGAGAAATTCGTGTACCCGGGCTGGGTTGCGCCGATCGCGATAACACACCCCGAAGTAACGATGGGCTTTGATGTCGCCACCGTTGTGACCGCGGCAGGTGTCGTGGAATTCGGCCTTTCCTTCGCGTTGTTCTGGACGCCGCTGATCCGTCGCCTCGCCGCGCTTGCGCTCATGGTGGTGCTGACCGCCGCCACGTTCGACTTCGGCAAGATGGACGGGATCGGCCATCTGATGATTATCACCATTCTCATGGTGGTCTTTGCGCAGCCCGGCGGCGTGCGCGACCGTCGTCACCCAACGCTTGCTCCACTGGCGGGCGGCACAACACTGGCGGCGGTCATCTTTCTCTACACCGGCGGACACGCGCTTTACTATGGATCGCAAAGCGCATCGGTTGCCCCGCTCGTGAGCGGCGCCGCATTGCTGACGCTGGTCCTTCTCTGCATCTCGGGACACGCGCAGTCGCTCTTGCGGATCGCAGTCACGGGCCTATCGCGACGGCAGGTCAGCGGCAACGCCGGCAACGAACCGCGTGATGGGCCATACGTTTCTTCGGCGAGCGCAGAGTTGCGTTCCTCCAGCGTCACTCCGAAGCGCCGGCGACAGAACGCTTCAGCGGAATTCATGGGCTCAGCTCAGAGGCTCGCGTCACCCCGAACATTCGGCCCACTGCGTCATGAACGTGAATTTGGAGCGTAAGCCTTTCTCAGCACCCGAATTGCTGGGAGGCGGCATTGCGCTGGCGACCGTTACCCTGATCGCATTCGGCGGCTTGCGTGTTACGCAGCCGCAGAATTCGTTGCCCGCGTCTATAACTCCCGCGCCTACAAATTATGCGCCCGTATCGATCCAATCATCGGACGCGTTGGCCAAATCATCGATCGAGCAGCCACGCGATTTGTCTCGCGATTTATCCGACGTCGCGGCAGCGACGCGCGATGTGCCATCGCCCGATACCCGCTTGGGTACGGGAAACGCGACACTCGTCGATTCGACTCGCGCGGGGGCGCCGCAGCCGCCCGCCGCAGATCACTCGGCGGCTCCGCCCGCCGGGTGGTCCGCTGGACTTCGTATCCAGCAACACGGGATCGAGGTGGACTCGCAGGGAGTATTTACCGATGTCATATGGGGGCCGCCATTGTCCAATCCGCTTCGTGACTCTCGGCTTGCCAATAGTCAGCTACGTGATGTGTCCGACCCGCCAGGCGTACGCGCCGACTCCACCTTTATCGGGAACTGGACTGACGACATCGGCCAGTGCCGGACCGGGCGAAAGGCCCCCCTCGTCATCAGCTCCCGCGCGGCGAAGACGGCCAACGGCGAATGCAATTTCGGGTTCATCGCGCGCGAGGCAGCAAATCGATGGCGGGTTGCGGCCATATGCGCCGCTGGAGGACATTTCTGGCGGGCCAATGTCACCCTGAAGCTCACGGAGCCGAACCTGACATGGTCAAGCGAGCGAGGAACTGAAACCTACGTGCGATGCAAGCGCCGATGGCGATCCGCCAGACTATAGATGAGCGGACCGTGTTCAAAACGACAGCCCGAGCTCACGCAAATCTTCCTCACAGCGGCTTGGCGTCGTGAACAGTCTTGCTTCCATTCCGATCGCGCGCGCGCCATCGACATTGGCCTGGATGTCATCGAGGAAGACCGTTTCCGCGGCAACGAGACCAAACGTCTCCGTAGCATGGCGGAAGATGGCAGCGTCCGGCTTCAGCAGACCAATCTCAGCCGAAACAACCGCTCCTTCGAAAAGACTCCAGAATTGATGGCGCGACTTGAGGTGCGCGACGATCTCGTGGACGTTGTCGGTCAGTCCAAAAACCCGATAGCCGGCCTGTTTGAGCCGCTGCGCGATATCTTCCGTGCCATCGATCAGGTCCTGGTGGTCCGTCACATGGAAGAAGAGATTATTGGCCTCCTCTTGTGAGAGACCAAATTCGGCTCGGTAGGCACGCTTGGCGTCTTCCTGCGACAGTTCACCGAGGTTGAGACGTCTCCAGAGAGGGCCGCGAAACAAAGCCTCTGCCCGCCTGAGGTTCTCGTCAGAGTCTTTTCGCAGACTAAAGCACCGCTCCACGATCTCGGGCGGTGACCACCGCACGAAGACGTTGCCGACGTCAAAGATAACGTTCTTGATCATCCGGCCCAAAACCTCTCTTCCCCAGATCCTGCGCGAATCGCAGAAGATACCCGTCCGGATCTTGCACCAGAAATTGGCGGTTGCCGCGCTCCTCTCCAGCGATTCGATACCACGCGTCGTGACATTCTCTGAACAGAGGCCAATTGGCCTTCTTGAGTGCATCGAGCAAAGGCTCGACCGAGTCCACGAACATCTGGAAGTTGATCCCACGTCCTAACGGACGCTCGAGATCCCCGGTTTCCCAGTTGCGGTTGCGCTGTTTCAGCATCACCTGCGATCCCTGCCGCTCGATGTACATGAAGCCATGCTCGCGTCTCTGATACGCAATCTCGAAACCGAGGACATCGCACCAGAAAGCCTTGCTCCTGGCCAAATCGAATACATCCAGCTCAGGAACGAGCGGCGCGAAGCCGCCAGTAGGCAATTTGCCGGCTGAACTTTGCATGCTTGATCGTAGCGCAGTTCCGTTAACGGGCAAACACAATGTCAACGCCTGGCGATTTCGAAAAGGTGCGCGGGATCGATCGGACCTATCGCCTGCCTCACCCCCTCGTGAACACCAGAACGCCGTTCGCGGGGATCACGATCGCTGCCGAAGCGGCGAAGCCGTGCATCGGCGGTCCCATCGCCAGCACGCCGCCGCAATTGCCGGCGACCCAGGGATTGACCCATTGGTCGTAGGCATCGCTGTTGAAACGCTCCGTCCAGGGACCGGCGAACGGAAATCCGATCTCATATCTGCCGTAGGTCGTCTCCGCGAACGAAACCACGACGATGACGTCGTCGCCGCTGCCCTCGCGCCAGCGGTGATAGGCCAGCACGCGGTCGGTATCCGAGCAATAAAACGCATGAACATTGTCGCCGCGCAGCGCGGGCAGCTCGCGCCGCAGATGGATCAGGTCACGGGTGAACCGCAGATGATCCCGCATGCTGCTGTCGGAGGCGGCATCAAGACCGCTCCACGACAAGAGATAGGGCCCGCTCGGATTGACGTCCCAGGGCCTAGCTTCCAGGAATTCCTGTCCCATGAAGAGCTGGGGAATGCCCGGCGCCGTCAGGAGAACCGCGGTCGCGACCCGGCTGCGGCTTCGCGCGTACCAGGTGCGGGGATTGGAGGGATCGGCGAGCGTGGCAATTCGCGGCTCGCGGCCGGCGAGCACGAGATCATGGTTCTCGATACAGGTCACCGCCCGCCAGGCGTGATCGAAGGTCGGCGGATAGAGCGCATCCGCGATGCGTCCCATCGATACGGCCGCATTTGCGCCGCCCGAGGCCGCGCCGACGGCGCTGCGCAACACACCGCGGAGATAATCGTGCTGCACCACATCGAACCCCATGCCGCCGGCGGAGGCAGGTGCCAGCACCGGCAGGCTCGAAGAGGGGATGTCGGAGAAGCGCCCGGGCCAGAACTCGGCGTTCTGCAGGATGCGATTGCGGAAGCCTCTGAGGTTCGACGTCAGTGCGCGGCAGAATTCCCAACCACTGCCCTGCCCGGTCGAGATCAGCGTGCTGATCTCGTCATAGCGGAAGCCGTCGACGTGAAACTCCTCGAGATAATAGCGCGCATTGGCGATCAGGAATTGCGCGACGTCGTCGTTCCACAACGCGAACGCCAGCCCGCCGGTGCCGCGATCCTGATCGGTGAAATAAAGGCTGTCATTGTTGTTGCCGCGGTTGGTGCGGCGATCCATGTAATAGAGGCAGTTGTCGTCGAGCTTCCCGTCGATCGAAAAACCGCCGGCATGATTGTAGACCACGTCCAGCATCACGGCGATGCCGTAGACGTGGCAGAGATCGACCAGGAGCTTGAGCTGCGAGGGCCCGGACTGGATGTCGGCGAGCGCAATGGCCGGCTTGCCCCTGGCGGCATAAAGCGCATTGATCGCCCACAGATAGGTCGGCAGGTCTTCGACCGCGATATAGGGAAAGTCGGGCGAGAACAGATCCGCGCCGCCATAGCCCATGTTCGGGTTGGCTTCCTGCTCGTCGATCACCGGGGCCAGGTGTACGGGGATGATCGCTTCCTCCACGATCATCGGTCTCCTTCCGATCCGGCGGAGCCGGGAGATCTGCCAGACCGGTTGCTTCCGGGAGGTCCCGAGCGCCTCCGCAACCGACGAGCTCGCGATGCCCTGCGTCACGCCGAGGAGTCGCGTCTCCACCGAGCCTCCGCTGCGACCGGCGGTGAGCGTCGCCAGGAGTCCTCCCGTCCGCCCGGGCTCGGCGAGGATCCGCCCGCCGGTCACGAACGTGCCGACGCCCTGGTGGCGTTCCACCCTGCCCGCGCGTTCCAGCTCGTCGAGCGCTCGCCGGACGGAGATGAGGCTCACCCCGGCCAGGCGTCCGATCTCCTTGCCGCTCGGGAGGAGGTCGCCCGGCTCGAGCTCCTGCTCGGCGATCAGGCGCTCGACGAGGTCGATCACCTGTTCGTAGCGGAGCTTCG
>Ga0207693_10005028_pt1 | contig 11101 bp, 8 predicted proteins | sample LARL81metaG_FD_184347 | JGI IMG/M metagenome (GOLD analysis project Ga0207693, IMG submission 184347) | Corn, switchgrass and miscanthus rhizosphere microbial communities from Kellogg Biological Station, Michigan, USA - LAR L8-1 metaG... | ecosystem: Host-associated > Plants > Roots >... | reverse complement strand
GGTCGGCCTTCCCGACCACTTCAAATCGATGCATGCCGAACTCAGGCAGATCGCTCCCGGCATAACCGTCCTTCTTATGCAATTCGTACTGACTGACGCCGCCAGCGCTTCGCTTAACGGAGTCATGAAGCAGACGTTCAGCACGAAGGTGACGACGATCAGGGGGCATCTCGGTGGGCAGAACATCCGCGGCCCGGAGCACCGGAAGCAAGACGAGATCGCGCTTATCCGCGGCGCCTACAGAGGCGACGCCCAGTCTTGGATCTCGTCGAAAGTGCCAGGACTTTTTTCATCCCTCCCGGAGACCAAGGCGCCGAGCTGGGACCTGCTGCTCACCAAACGCCATCAGCTCTACGACAATCAAACGGACTACGACGAGCGATGGCGGGAGTGCCTGGGGTTCGGCCATGCTCTCGATCAGTGGCAGGCCGCAAGCCTTCCAGGTCTTCGGTTCTTTAGGCCGGGGTCCGACCAAGCCGGTGCGAAACCGAGCTTGGTTGGCCTTGAGAGCGAGGCACTTGCCATGCTTGAGGGCGAGCACATGGGTTCCGACATTTCAGGGTTGCTGCAGTTGGTCGACCGTCGGGTTTCTGACCAGCTTGTGATCTGGACTCTGTTAGCTGCGCTCGACGCCCACGAGGACCAGTTCACGTCGATCCGAGATGGGCTTGCAGCACCTCCCGGCTGGTGGCAGTCCGGGACTCGACTTCGCCAGCTTCGCCGCGAAGTAATGCCGTTGGCCTTCGACCTAGAGACCCTCGGAAACGCGGCCCAAAACGACAAAGCCCTTGCACCATGGGTCCGACAGTCGCCCGCGGAATTCGCTCTCGTGATGCCAGAGGGCAAGCAACCCGGCCCCGATGCAGCCGACTCGCTTCTGCACTTCATCCAGGAGCGCATTAAGCAGCGTGGAGATCAGATCGTTGCCCAAGGCCGAGAGATATCCGATGCCCTGCGCACCCAAGGAGAGCTCTTGCTCGCCACGAGCAACATCCGGCTCCAATGGCTCGTGCTGGCTCTTACGCTTGTGGTTGGGGCGGCGGGCATCTACGCCACCCTCAGCGCTTGAGTGGCGGTGCGCTGTCAGGGGTCCGGGCTCCCGGTCCAAGGCTGGCATCCGTCCGAGTTCTGAGCTAGTATCCCCCCTTACTCAAGTTTCTATTGAAACCTTTCATCGCCGCGACCATCCCGACCATCAGCAGCGAGACCAGCAGGATCAGGCCGACGTACTCGACCGTCCCTTGGCCCATCTCCCCCGCCAGGCGGCGAATCTCGGCGACTCGCCAGGACACCTGCGCATGTAGATAGCCAACCAGCTTGTACATCATCCCCTACCTCCTCTTGGTTTTCTGTGGAACCCAGATAGTTAGAGGCGGGGACGCACCGAACAAGACCTCAGCGTCCTGTTTAGCGCACTTCTCTGCTGCAAAATTGTGACAAGAAGTATTTAGCGACTCCCCATGCGGCATCTAAGGTCTCTCGAGGGGCGATCCGAGCACAAAATAGGAACGGCAACGGCCAGGTCAAGCCGACCTAGCAAAGGTGCTAGATGGCCTATATAGGAGTCCAACGCCACGTTCTGCACTCATCTTCGATTTCCGTTGCCTGCGGACCACTGACAGCGGATGCGCGACATGTCTCAATCGACGAGCGAACGCTCACTTCCTGTGCGGCGAAGAGCCACCCGCGCACGATCCGACGCAGGAGGGATCAATTGCAATGAAATTCACCCAAGGCGGTCTGGTCACTCGGCCGCACCGATCTTAAAACATCGATCTACCGCTTCAGCGACTCAATCCCGATGCCCGAGGCATCCTCCGGGAATGTCGCGCCCCGTCAACCAAACGACAGTTGTTCAGGGCATACTCGGCCATGGGAACGAAGCCGAGTGGACGGTAATTGGCTCACAATTTGGATCCTCAGCCCCTATCCCCGGGATCTTGGCATTCTCCCCTCCAGACGCCATTATTCCGTAGATACCCTTATCGTTGTAAAAGGTACGCACTGATCCATGTCCGAACAAGAACGTGAGTGAATCTGCCTCGGACTCAAATGGCCCATTCAGGTCGTCAATTGACTGCGCGTTACTCCACATCGCACCTGCATCAATCCCGAAAAAGCTCTTAAACACATCCTTTAGGGCTCCAACATTCTCCCAGTTAGCTCGACCAGCCGCCTGCCAACTCTCGGCAATTGCATGTATGCCCTCGGTCCACTTTTGCAAGGAATCCCAGAGCTCATACCCATGAGAGAAGCCAGTCAGACCTATGTTACCCATACCATCAGCAACGAGGCAGACCGTAGCTCCGACCGACCCCGGCACCATACCGACATTCACTGACCCGCATGCACCAACAACCCACATCCCGCTTGAATCCTTTTGATTGACGGGATTGTCTGCAGCATAGCTATATGGTTCGGCCGTCTGTTCGACCGCTGGATCAACACTAAGAAACTGCGCCGTCGCGGGATCATAGGTCCGGGCTCGGAGATAGATCAGCTGGTGTTCGGTATTCATTCGGAACTGGCCCGCGAACCCCATTTTGCTGGATGCAGTTCCAGTGTGTTTCCAGACCGCGCCATTGGGGCCGAAACGATAGGTGCCCGAGTTTTCTCCGCTGGAGTTCGTCAGGAGGCGGACCGAGCCCAGCTGGTCGTGATGAAGGTAGGTCGCAGAGCCGGAGTTGATTTGCTCAACCGGAATCCCGTCCGGGCCGTAGATGTAATAGTCGTTTCCGCTGCGGAGCAGGAGCGGCAGGCCGTCAACGGGATCCCAGGCCATGTGGTAGGTCGAGGTGCTCCGGGTTTCGGTGGTCATCAAGCCGGTGCCGTCATATTTGAAGGTATTTTCGATTCCGGCGCTTTTGGTCGAAATCAGGTTGCCCGCTTGGTCGTAGGCATAGGGGACTTCCGAGCCGCCGCTAGGAGTTTCCTTCACGCGCTGGCCGAGTTTGTTGTATTCGAAGGTGGCATTGCTCGCGGTCGCGATCTGGTCGGCTTTGTCATAGGTGTAGGTGGTCGGTGAGATCTTCGTAACGTTGCCGGCTTTGTCGTATTCGAAAACCGTGCCGTTGCTTTTCAGCAGCCGGTTACCGGCGTCGTATTCGTAAGCCCGTTCCGCTTCTTCGGAGAAACCGGTATCGACCGATTTTTCGACCTGTCCGAGTTTATCCCGCGTATATGCCATCGAAGCAAGCACCGTAGCGCCTTTCTTCATCGCCACTTCGGTCATTTGATCGGCCTTGTTGTAGGCGTATTCGTCGACGTTCGTCGACGTGCTGGGGAAGGTCGTCGCTTTGAGCTGCGAGTCGCGGTTGTAGCCGAAAGTCGTTTCCTTGCCGAGCCAGTCGGTGACCTTTTCCAGACGGCCAGCTTTGTCGAAGGCGCGTTTGATCGTTTCGCCGTTTGGATAGGTGAGTTCGGTCGCCTCGTTGCCGAGGTCGTATTGGTATTTGAGGACTTCTTTGGCGCCGTTGGTGACTTCGGTCAGGCGGTCGAGCTGGTCATAGACCCGGGTGGTCGTGCCGCTGCCGTCGACCATTTCGGTGATCTTGCCGTCTTTGTCGTATTTGAAGGTGACGTCGTGGGTGGCTTCTTCGGAGTAGTCGACTTCTTTGAGCCGCTCGGCAGCGTCGTAGCTGTAGGAAACAGTGCGGCCGAGAGCGTCTTCGGTTTTTTTGAGGTTGCCCGCCGCGTCGTATTCGCGCTTGCTTTTGCGTTCCAGCGGATCGATGATTTCGGTCAGCTGCTCAAGAGCGTCATGTTCGTATTTGGTCGTATTGCCGTTGCCGTCGGTGCGGCTTTTGACCAGTCCCATGTTGTCGTAGGCGGTTTCGGCGGTCGTACCGTTTGCCCTTTCGACTTTGGTCTGCTCGTCATCGGCGTTGTACGTGTATTTGGTCGTGTGACCGAGGGGGTCGGTCGTTGATTCCAGATTGCCGTTCTTGTCGTAAGTCAATTTGGTTTCGTGACCGAGGGGATCCGTGATCTTGATCGGACGGCCCTGTGCATCGCGTTCCGTTTTCGTTTCGAATTCTTCGGCTTTGGCTCCTTCTTCGTTGCCGCGTGGGCTGACTGCGGTCAGCTGTCGGCCGTCTTTATCGTAAGTCCAAGTGGTCTTGTCGCCCGCTGCATCGGTTTCGGCTTTGAGGTTCCCATAGGTGTCGTATTCAAATTTCGTTTCATGCCCAAGCGGGTCGGTCGCCGATTCGAGATCGCCATTAAAAGCGTGTTTAAAGGTGGCTTTCTGGGTGGTTTCACCTGGTGCGGGGCGTTCGACCGCTTCAACGTTCCCATGAGAGTCCCGTTTGTAGGTCGTGCTCTCCCCCTTCGGCGTAGTTTCGGTTAGAACGTCGTGCGTCGTGTTGTAGGTCCATTTGGTTTCGTCCCCTTCGGCGTCTTTTTTGAGGGTCATGTCGCCTGCTGGACTGTATTCGTAGGTCGTCGAGTGGCCCAGGGGATCAGTCGCTTTGGTGACCTCGTAGCTTGAGTTGTATTCGTAAGTACTTTTCCGTTCCAGACCCGTTCCTTTGGCCTTGATCACTTCCAGCGGCTCTCCCGCTTCGTTGAACTTCTCGAAGGTAATCGAGCCGTTCGGCTCAGTGATCGTGGTCGTCTTCTTGCCTTCGGATTCGCCGTAGGCGAATTTGGTCACCCTCCCCATAGGGTCGGTTTGTTCTTTGGCCCGGTGTTTTTCATCGTATGCAGTTTTGGTGATGCCACCCCGACCGTCGGTCATTTCGGTCATCTGGTGAGAGGCGTCGTATTTGAATTTCCAGCGCGGGGTTTCTTCCCCGGGTAGTTTCACCGATACCAAGTTCCCTGATTCGTAGGTATAAGAAACAGACCCGGAGCCGGCCGAGTCGAGGACCGCCGACACTTGAGCTCCCGAGTAGAGGAACCAGAGTTGCCGACCGGCGGAGTCTTTGGCAAAGGTCAGCTTGCCCGATTCGTAAGTGAAGGTGATGGCGTTGCCGTTGCGGTCCCTCTGTTCGATGAGCTGTCCGAGAGAGTTGAACTTCAGCTTTTCCTGGGTCGGCAGCGTGAAGACGTAAGTTTCGCCTTCTTTGACCAAGGTGGCCTTAATCCAAGGGCTCGAGATATAGACGCTGCCCGAGAGAGCAAAAACGGCAGTGGCGCCATTTTCCTGGACGACGGTGACCGCGCCTGATTCTTTGTTGAATTCGAGATGGGAGCTGTATGGGCCTGACCAGCCGTAGCCCCAAGGGCCCGCTTCTTTGGCTACAGCGGCGGCCTGGGAGTTGTAGGTGCGAGTGAGGTGCAGGCCGGGGCCGCGGCCACCGAGGACGAGGTCGGTCTGTTCCTCGGTCTGATTACCGCTGGCACAGTCGACCGGCCTGGCCTGGTAGCAGCGGTGGACATTGGAGGCTTCATTGCCGCCGCCAAGTGCATCCGGTTCATTGAATGCCGGTTCGTACGGGCAGGCAAAGGCGTAGGTGGCAGCGAGCGCGGTGATAGCGAGAAGGGCCAAGAGGCAGGCGACGAGAACTTTGGCCCGCAGGGTCATGAGATCAACTTGTGTTGAACGTGTTTAAAAGCTTGATCATTGGGGTACTATGCCATACCTTTTTTGGAATGCAAGTATTGAAGGAGAGCTGGCGCAAGTACCTGGTGGTAGTCGCTTCTCCAGCCCTCCTGCTTGTTGTTGTTGCGATAACCAGCGGCAGCAGCACGGGAACTCAGCGGCAGCTCGCGACCCCTCCCCGCCCCCCGGATCCCGTGAGGCGCACCTTCGCGCTGCTGACGGGTATCCCCCAGCATGGAACGGTGCTCGGCTATCGCAAAGCCCCGGTGACGCTGCAGTTCTTCGGCGACTTGCAATGTCTGGACTCGCGCCGGGTGATGCTCGGCGCTCTGCCTTTCCTAATTCGCAGATTTGTGCGCGCGGGCAAGCTCAAGATCCGATTCCGTTCAACAGAAACCGACACCAAGGGGGCCGGCGGCTGGTACGAATTTAGAGCCCAGCAAACCGCAGCGCTGGCAGCCGGAAAACAGGACAAGCTCTGGAACTTCATCGACGTCTTCTACCGCGAGCAGGGGCCTGAGTTCACTGGCTACGTCACCGAAGACTTTCTCGAAAAAATCGCTATGCAGGCGGGGATAGACCTGGAAAGGTGGTCTCAGGACCGGGTGCCGTTTCAGGAAGACTGGCTCGAACTCAGCGAAACCGACGAAAATCTCGCCGCGGTAAAGCAGCTCGAAAGCACGCCCGCATTTCTCATCGGTCGAAGCGGGGGGCCAGCGCGACGCCTTCTCCATTACAGCCTTGATGAACCCAAGGTCTTCGAAGAAGCGATAGCTGAGCTGCTCTAGGAGGCCTCGAAAGTAAGCAGCAAATGCGAAGGTTCTTCAACCTCGTCGCATTTACCGCAAAGCGGGGATTCACGCTCAGGGGGTCTCTGACGATGCAAGCGAGGTGAACGTCCACGGTCTCATCCCGGCACGCTGGCTGACGCTGGGGATGCTGCTGCTCAACCTTGCCGTCTGGCTGGACGCCGCCGCCCAGCTGGCGAGCTGACTATCGCTGGATCTCTTCCTGGTCGAGGGCCTTGACTACGGCCTCGGTCCGGGTCCGGGCGTCGAGCTTTTCCATCGCGTTGCGAATGTGGGTGCGGACGGTCTCCGGGGAGAGGACGAGCCGCTTGGCGATTTCCTCGCCGGTCAAACCCTGGGCGAGGAGGGTGAGGATCTCCGACTCGCGCCGACTCAGCGTCTTCGCCGATCCGTTCCCATTCGTTCCATTCGGGGCGAAGCTGCGGTCGAAGTAGCGACCCCCGCGCCAGACTTCGCGCAAGGCATCGACAAGGACGTCCAGGCCGGCCGGCTTCGCGACCAGGCCGCGGGCACCGCTGCGGTAGGCCGCCTCCAGCAGGTCGGGATCTGTGAGACCGGTGTAGATGAGGAACTTCGGGCAGGGCGGGCGGTCGTTCAGTCGCCGCACCAGCTCGGTTCCGCGCTCGTCGGGAAGGTCGACGCCGACCACGGCGACGTCCGGCCGCCGCTCCGTGATCACCTCCTCACCCCGCGCCGCGGTCGTGGCACAGCCGCGAACCTCGAACCCACGTCGCTCCAGCAGCACCGCGAGGCCGTCCCGCAACGCCTCGTGCTGCTCCACCAGAACCAAAGACGGACTGCCGCTCGCCTCCGCCATCCTGTCCTCCCGTGGGTGCCATCACCTCCCGACGACCGGTCAATTACCCACGTGGCAATGGGCGGAAACTCGGGATCGCTACCGGAACGCCTGGATGCCCGTCACGGCGCCTCCGATCACGAGCGCGTGGACGTCGGCCGTTCCCTCGTAGGTGACCACCGACTCGAGGTTGTTCATGTGGCGGATCACCGGGTACTCGAGGGTGACGCCGTTGGCGCCCAGCACCTGCCGCGCGCTCCGGGCCACCTCCAGGGCGCCGTTGACGTTGCCGAGCTTGCCGAGGCTGACGTGCTCGGGCCGCAGCGTCCCGGCGTCCTTCATCCGGCCAAGGTGCATCGCGACCAGGGTCGCCCGGTTCACCTCCAGGACCATCTCCGCCAGCTTCTGCTGCTGGATCTGGAAGGAGGCGATCGGGCGGGCGAACTGCGTCCGCTCCAGCGCGTACTCCAGCGCCGCTTCGTAGCAAGCACGCCCCGCCCCGGCGGCCCCCCAGACGATCCCGTAGCGCGCCTCGTTGAGGCAGGAGAGCGGACCCTTCAGCGAGCTCACCTCGGGCAGCACCGCGTCGGCCGGCAGCCGCACATCGTCGAGCAGCAGCTCGGAGGTGATCGAGGCCCGGAGCGAGAGCTTCTTATGGATGTCCTGGGTGGTGAAGCCCTTCGTCCCCTTTGGGACGAGGAAGCCGCGCACGCCCTCGTCGGTCTGCGCCCAGACCACCGCCACCTCGGAGGCCGAGCCGTTGGTGATCCACATCTTCTGCCCATGCAGGATCCAGTCCGAGCCGTCGCGCCGCGCCCGCGTCCGCATCGAGCCGGGGTCGGAGCCGGCGTCGGGCTCGGTCAGGCCGAAGCAGCCGAGCGCCTCCCCTGAGGCCATCCTGGGCAACCAAGCTTGTTTCTGCTCCTCCGAGCCCCAGCGCCAGATCGCGTACATCGCCAGCGAGCCCTGGACCGAGACGAGGCTGCGGATGCCGCTGTCGCCGGCCTCCAGCTCCATGCAGGCGAGGCCGTAGGCCGTCGCCGAGGCGCCGGCGCAGCCGTACCCCTGCAGGTGCATCCCCAGTACGCCGAGCTTGCCGAGCGCCGGCGCCAGATCGCCGACCGGCACCGTCGCCTGCTCGAACCACTCCCCCACGTTCGGCACGACCTCGTTGCGGACGAAGGCGCGGACGGTGTCGCGGATGTCGCGCTCCTCGTCGGAGAGGAGGGCGTCGAGCGCGAGGAAGTCGCTGGGGCGGATCGCGGGCGCGGCGGCGGTGGATGACATCGGGACCTCGAATCGGTGGCGGGTTTCTGAGATCGTGACCGAATGGGCGACTCGGCGCTGGGACGACTGCGCATCCTCGACTTCTCCCGCGTCCTCGCCGGCCCGCTGGCGACGATGACCCTGGCCGACCTCGGCGCCGAGGTGACCAAGATCGAGCGGCCCGGCAGCGGCGACGACACCCGCGCCTGGGGCCCACCCCACGACCCGCAGGGGGAAGCGACCTACTTCCAGGCGGTCAACCGCAACAAGCGCAGCCTCGCCCTCGATCTGCGGGATCCCGGTGACCTGGCCGAGGCGCGGCGGCTGGGGCTGGCCAGCGATGTCCTCGTCGAGAACTTCCGCCCGGGACTGATGGCGCAGCTCGGCCTCGACCACGAGAGCCTCGCCGCCGAGAACCCGGGCCTTATCTACTGCTCGGTGACCGGCTTCGGCGGCAGCGGCGCCGGGGCCGAGTTGCCGGGATACGACCTCCTGGTCCAGGCCCTGGGCGGGCTGATGAGCATCACCGGCGAGCCCGATGGGGAGCCCCTCAAGGTCGGCGTCGCCCTCGTCGACGTGATCGCCGGCCTCTACGCCGCCGTCGGCATCCTCGCCGCGCTCGAGCACCGGCGCGAGAGCGGCGAGGGCCAGCTGGTCGAGGTCGACCTCCTCTCCGCCCTGCTCGCCGCTCTCGTCAACCAGAGCTCCGCCTACACGCAGGCGGGCGTGGTGCCGAAGCGAATGGGCAACCGCCATCCCAGCATCGCCCCCTACGAACTGCTGCGCTGCGGCGAGGGCGAGCTGGTCCTCGCCGTTGGCAACGACCGCCAGTTCGCCGAGCTCTGCGAGGTGATCGGCGAGCCGGACCTGGCGCTCGATCAGCGCTTCGCCGCCAACCCCGCCCGGGTGGAGAACCGGGACGAGCTGAGACGGGTGCTGGGGGCGGCGCTCGCGGGGAAGCCGGCTGCCGAGTGGGTCGAGCTGCTGCGCGCCCGCCGAGTCCCCGCCGGACTCGTCAACGACATCGGCGCCGCCTTCGAGTTCGCGGCGGAGCTCGGCCTCGACCCGGTCGTCGAGATCCCCCGCGAAGACGGCCCCCCGGTTCGCCTCCCCCGCAGCCCGATCAAACTCTCAAAGACGCCCGCGAGCTATCGGCTGCCCCCGCCGCGGTTACCCTGACGCCGGTGCGGGTCCTCGTCGTCACCAACTTCATGCCCGACGCCTCGGCTCCGCAGCGAGGGCGCTGGGTCCGCGACCAGGTCGACGAGATCCGCCGCCGGGGCGTCGAAGTCGACCTCTTCGAATTCCCCCGCGGCCGCGGCGAGTACCTGCCGGCGACGCGGCGGCTTCGCTCGCTGCTGCGGCGGCAGCGCTTCGACCTCGTCCACGCCCACTACGGCCTTGCCGGTTGGGTGGCGCGGCTGGCCGGGGCGAGACCGCTGGTCGTCACCTTCCACGGCACCGACGTCCGCCACCACCTGGTCGGGCACCTCTCGCGCCGGCTGGCCTGGCGGGCGGACCTCGTCGCCGGCGTCTCGCGGGCGCTGTTCGAGCCCGAGGACGGGCGGCCGGGGCTGCCGACGGTGCCCGGCTCGGCTGTCCTCCCCTGCGGCCCCGACCTGAGCCGCTTCGAGCCGATCTCTCGCCGAGAGGCGAGGAGCGAGCTCGGGCTCGACCCGGACGGCCGCTACCTCTTCTTCCCCGCCAACCCGGCCCGGCCGGAGAAGCGGCACGACCGCGCCGCCGCGGTGGCACAAGCCTGCGAGGCCGACCTCCTCAGCGGCGGCTCGATCGAGCCGGAGCGGATGCCGCTCTGGATCAACGCCGCCAGCGCGGTCCTCGTCACCTCCGACTACGAGGGCTTCGGGATGGCCGCGGTCGAGGCGCTCACCTGCGAGGTCCCGGTCCTCTCGACCGAGGTCGGGATCGCCCCCTACGCACTCGGCGGCGTCGACGGCTGCCTCTGCGCCCCCTTCGACGAGTCCGCCTGGGCGGCGCTGGCGCGGCGGCACCTGGAGGCGCCGGACCCGCGCGTCGCCGGTGCCGGGCGGGCCGCGACCCTCTCCGCCGCCGCAATGGCCGAGCGGGTGATCGAGGCCTACGAGGCCGTGCTCGAGGACGAGGCAGCCGCCGGGGCACTAGATTGAGATCCGATGAGCGCTGAACCGGGTGCAGCGAGCGAGGACCTCGAGAGCCGGATCCGCGAGGCGGAGCGGCGGCTGGACGAGGCCGCGACGCTTGCCGCCGAGGCCGAGAAACGGGCCGAAGCGGAGATCAAGGCGCTGGAAGCCGACCTCGAGCGCGAGCGCGAGGAGAAGGAGCAGGCGCTGGTGGCGGCCGAGGAGCGGCTGGGCGAGATCGAAGCCCAAGTCGAGACGGCCGAGGAGCGGGTCGAGGCGGCCGAGCGGCGCGCCAACACCGCCGAGGCGACGATCGCCGACGAGTTGGCGCGGGCGCGCGAGGGCGCCGCGAGCTGGCTGCGAGGGCAGTTGGAGGCGCTGCGCCGGGAGGCTGAGGGCCGATAACCGCGCTCGGCGAGTTCGACGTCGCCGTCGTCGGCGGCGGCGCCGCGGGGCTCTGGACGGCGCTGCGCGCGGCGGAGGACGGCGGCAGGGTCTGCCTCGTCTCCCGCACCCCGCTCTCCCAGAGCGCCAGCTTCTGGGCCCAGGGCGGGCTGGCGGCGGC
>Ga0207693_10005026_pt1 | contig 11102 bp, 12 predicted proteins | sample LARL81metaG_FD_184347 | JGI IMG/M metagenome (GOLD analysis project Ga0207693, IMG submission 184347) | Corn, switchgrass and miscanthus rhizosphere microbial communities from Kellogg Biological Station, Michigan, USA - LAR L8-1 metaG... | ecosystem: Host-associated > Plants > Roots >... | reverse complement strand
GGCCCGCAGGGCGTGTTCGCGAAGGTGCCCGGGTTGGATGCCGCTTACCGGGCGCTGACCAGGGTTCTGCCGTTGCGTCGCGGCCACGTCCTTGAGCGGGACGGTCGCCTATTCGTGCGCTAAGCGCCGGCCTGGCCGGATGCCGAAATCGCGACCGATCGGCTGCCGTCGAGGGCACGACCAGCACCCGGTTTCCTGGTCTCCTGTCGTCCCGGTCCGCAATGGCGGAGTTCGTTCGGATCGCCGGACGCTCGCGTGACGACGGCCGAGAAATCTCCCGCGCCCGCCACAGAGTCAGGGCACCGTCAGGATCGGGGTGCCAGTTTCGGTTTCGACCCCGGGGGGAGCTCACTCGATGAATGCCAGTGCCCTGTTCGTCGCGTTTGATGGGCCGAGCAGGCGGCCCTGCATGGCACCCACGAACTTGCGTGGCTGCGCGGTGGCGGTGCCGAGATGATGATTTCCACGGACTGGCGTGCATAAGGTCCGTGCCGAGTACCTGAATGACCAATTTGTAGCGTGAATTAGCTGCAAATAGCGTTGTCTGGAAACCTGGAGCAGCCCAGTCGGGTCAGCTTGTCGTTCCTCGTACAGCGGCGATTAGTCCCTGGAAGTCTTCGCCGCAAGGCCCGCACGCCGCTAGGTGGGCGGTGACTCCCGGGAACCGTTCTGCAGCGCGAGCGTCGCTGACGACGAGCTCGACGTAGATGTGTAGGACTTCCATGGCCTTATCGCAACCAACGTCCTGAGGGTCGGTTCGAAGGAAGGTGTCCAACTCGGGAAGGTTGTTCATGTGCGTCTCCGATCGTCGTCGTCGTTGTCATCCAGGTATCCGCCGGCGACGAGGGCGGCTCTCAATTTACGTCTCGCGTCAAACATCGTTTTGTAGATCGCATTACGGTTCGTGTGGTACTCAATGACCAGCGTGTCCAGGGGCACTCCGTTGAGCACCAGGGCGACGAACAGCCGGCGTTGCCGCTCCGTCAATTGCTCGTCCACAGCGCGGCGCAGAGCAGCCACCAGGTCACGCGTCTCGGCCTCCAGATCCGGCCGGATGCAGAAGGCGTCGGGTAACCGGTCCCAGTTCTCGGCGTCGAATGGGATCTCGGGATGCTGCCAGAAGTGTCGGCCGAGCTTGTTCGACACCTCCCGCACCACGATCATGTACGCCCAGGTGGTGAACCGGCTCTCGCCTCGGAAGGCGGCGAGTTTGCCGTTGATAGCGGTCACCGCATCGCCCGCCGCCTGAAAGGCAAGGTCGTCCAGTTCGGGACCGGTGATCCTCAGCAACGTATTGCGGCGCTGCAGCTCGCTGCGCGCGACTCGGAGTAGCAGTTCATGTAGGCGGGTCAGGGCCTCGTGGCGCTCACGGCCGCCATGACCTAACTTTCGCAGCCACTCTGCGGACTCTGGATCGCGGTGCTCCATCCGAAGGTCGTCGCTCGCACGCCGTTCGGCAGCCATGACAGCGAGCTTACGTCTCAGCAGATTCGACCTGTGTAGGTAAGAAGTCGCTGCGAAGCCGCCTCAAACAGTTCTGGACAAGCAACGATGCCGGCCCGCAAACGAGGAGGTTTGACATGCCCGTAATCAATCCAGGCGATCTGTTTCGTCCCCACGGTCACCCTGCCCGCAGGCTTGCTGGTGAACCTCCCGAGGCACGGAGCGGCAACTATCGGGTCGTACTTTCGATCGCGGCTCGTGGTGCCCCTACTGCGTCGCACAACTCCGCGTGTTCCAGCATGCCGAGGCGAGGCTCGCCCGAGGATGGCATCCGGGTTGTGGCGCTTCGCTCGACGAGACGAGCACGCGAAGGTTCATCAGCAGGCACAGGTCGACCTTCCCGGTGGGCCCCAGCGCCGACGGTCCGCACGTGCGGGAATTGACAGGTGCGTTCGTCGACCCAGAGCCCGAGTCCATTCAGGAGAGGCCTCCGCAGGATTGAGCTCCCCACGGCCGGCCGGTACGGCTGTTGTCATCGCCGACGGACACCCGCCGTAGTCGGCTGACCGCTGGACGATCAGCCGTGCCGACTCCAATTCGAATTCTCCACACGGACGTTCTTGTCCTCGTCCGCGCGGCACTGCACACGAAAGGAGAACCACAATGAAAAGGATTCTGTCGAAGAGACGGTGGCTGCTCGCGGCCACCGCCCTCCTCGCGGCCTCAACGGCCGTAGCCAGCATCCAGACGTTTGCCCACGCCACTGACGCACCCGGAGCGGCAACCGGTCTCGGCCCGTTGTCCGGCCTTCTGTCGCGTAACCATCTCACGGTGGAGAGTGCGATTCAGGTCGATCTCAGCACGGAGACCGTGCGGCTGCCGCTGTACAAGGGCAAGGCCAACGGCCAGACCGTCTGGTATGTCCTGCTGGATTCCTCCGACCCCGGCCTGGCGCACGACCTCGGCGTCAACTACGCGCCGAAACTGGCCAACATCGCAATCAACTGCGCCGAGTGCGTCCAGACGGTGACGACCGAGTCGCCCACCCCCGCGCAGAATCCGTTCGGGCCCGCAGTTGTGGACTTCCAGGGCGCACCAGACTTCAGTCCCACTCGCATCGCAGTGCCCGGCCCCAACGGGTTCCCGCTTGCCACATTCCAGCCCGGAGCAGTGGCCGGACCGGGCTACAGCCCGTTCATCAAGATCGCCGGGTCGAATGTCGTGTACAGCGCGCCGATTGTCGCCACCGGAGATGGGCCGTTTGACGTCGTGCACCACACCAACACAGGCGACCGCGTCCTCGGCATTCACATCGCAGGGCCCTCCGCCCCCGGGCAGTTCGCCGAATCCTGGGTTGACCTGCTCTTCGTGAAGGGCTTCGACGCCGGCCAGCCGATCATCTACATCAGCACCGACGCCGGCCAGCCACTCACCGCTGTTCTCGAGCGGTCAACCTACGTGCCCGCATTGGACCGGGCAAGCTACAACGGCGGCGACGACTTCCTCGGCTCCGCCCGCGAACGGCTATTCGGCTTCATCAACGGCCAGACCGGCCCTGACAACAAGAACGCCCAAGGGTTCGTCAACCTGATCAAGGACGGACACGGCTCCGAAGATGCCAGCGCCGCCAACACCGCCCTCATCAACGCCCTGCGCACTGGCGGTGACCTGCTCAACGTGTTCGGCGACTTCCCAACACTCGCCGATCCTCGGCACGCCCAGGCATACAGCCCGCTTTGGGACGCTCAGCTTGGTCAATGGACCGACAAGGCGATCAAAGAAGGCTTGAACACTAGACAGATCGACGAAGTTCAGGTGTTCAACCTCGCAGCAACCCGACCTGACCTCATCACCGGTCCCGGGGGCGCGCCGTACGGAGCCGCCGGCGTCGACATCAACTGCGCGGTCATCGGCTTCACCGATAAGGCACCGACGGCAAACCTCGCCCAGCCGGTTCCTGGATCACAATTCCCACCCCGATAAGCCGAGACACCCTTTCAGCGGCGGACCACCCAGGTCCGCCGCTCAAAGACGTCCACAAGATGGTCCACCCTTCCTGACGATTTCGAGCCTGCTGCTGCGGACTCCAAACCGCCTTGACGGCGCTGGTTATTCCTTTAGTCACGTGCTCCGTTGGTGAGCCAGGATTAGGAGAACCTTCGGGGCAGTTCGGCGACATCTTCCGGAGGCTCTCGCGGTCCCGTCGTGGCGCTTTACCTCTGCCGTCATCGCCGTCCGGCGAACGGACACCTCGCGATGCAAGGACCTTCGTATGCTGCGTCGACATTTGACAATCACGAGCACCCTAGATCTGTCCCGCTCTGATATCTCTCTCGGGTTGAGACCGCGCGGACGTCTTGAACGTCTAACCGCTACTCTGCGTATTAGCAGGCATCGACATCGGGCCTGCTTAGCCGCGCAACGGCCCGGCGACATCGACATGCGGGCGCCCTGCGGTGACCATCACCCGCCAGTTGAGACGCGTGGCGGGAGTCGGTTTCATGTTGGTGCTTCTGGCCGGGCAACTCAGTCGTCGCCCCTCGGTCCTGTCGCCCGCGGGTGAGATGACCCCCCAGCCGCCGGCGAACTGGTTCAGTCCCTTGCCGTTCACGTCGGGCTGTCGAGAACTCGACTGCAGCGAGGCGGCCAACGTCGCGGGACAGGTGATCGGCCACGCCATGTGTGCCGCCGCCAGCCATTGGTGGCAACCGCAGCCAATGACACCTTCACGTACTCGCCGGCCTGGATGCGCGCCCCGATGGGCCACCTCACCCAGGCACGTTTCCGTCCGATTCGAAGAGAGTTGACCGCGGCGAGTACGCGATCGTCTGGGGCTGAGTGCTGGCAGTCGGCGGACTTTGCGCCCGCCTGGGGGCGCGACCGTACCAAGCCGAGGATTCGACTTGGTGTGCTCGCCCGGCTTCCGTCGCGCCATCCTGCTAGCGGGTCAGCGCCGGCGCGGTCGAGCCATCGACGAATGTGGCACGATCAACTACGGCGGCGATAGTCCCTCGTGGCGGACGATGCGGGTTCTGCGGGGTCCCGGTCTTCGAGTACACAACGCGTCTGGCAACAGGGCTCACGCCCCGGCGGCTCGTGTCTCCGCGATTTCCCGTTCGAGCTGGTGTGTGGGCCGTGCCTCGGGTGCCCTTGGCTCGGCGAGCCCGGGGGCTGGCGGTGTATCGCGTACCTAGTTGGTGAGCGCGCGCGTCGATCGGGGGCGGGTGCTTACGCGCCCGCCCCCGGTTTGTGACGGTTAGGGCTGTGGGACGAGGTCGCCGAGCAGGCCGTCGGCCTCGTGGTTGATGCCGGCGGTGAAGTACAGCGCGGTGGGTGTGACGTTCAGCGACCCGGTTGGGAAGCGCAGTCCCCAGAGGTCGGGGATGGTGATGGGACGACCGGACGGGTCGCGCAGTTGGCCTGCGGGTTCGCCGTTGGCGGCGTTGAACGTGTCGATGCGCCCGCTGCCGAAGTTGCCGACCAAGATGTCGCCAGCGGCGGTGCCGAAGGTCGCGGGGGCGAGTGTGACGGCCCAGGGCGAGTTGAGCTGGCCGCGGCTGGCGAATCTTTGCAGCAGGTCGCCGTTGGTGTTGAACACGTCGACGAATCCGTTGCCCGGTCCGGCAACGTCGTCGTGTTTGGCGTTGTCCTGCTCGGCGAATGTGACGAACAGCCTGCCGCCGATGTTGTGGATGCCGAACGGCGCGAAGCCGGTGGGGATGCGCGGGTCGGTGAAGGTTTTGACCAGGTTGAAGTTGCTGTCGAACATTTCGACCTGGCCGAAGCGGAAGTTCGTTGCGTAGAGGAACTCGCCGGCGGACGTGGTCGCCAGGGCGAGGCCTTTGTAGACGGCACCGACGTCGCCTACCGGGTCAGTGATGCCCGAGCGGTCGACGGCGATGACGGCGTGCGTCCGATCAACGGCCGGGTTCCAGCCGAGAAGTGTTCCGTCTTCGGTGGCGAAGAGGAAGCGGCTGGGCCCTGATGATCCTGCTTTCGCTACCGGGAACCCGGCCGGGGTCGGGTTGAAAGCCGTGCCGGTGGGAGAGCCGATGGCCGTTGGCCCGGCGGCTGCGGGCCCTGGAATCGTGACGACCAGTTGGTCCTTCGGTCCCGGTTGGGGATTGCCGGCGCCATCGTAGAGCGTCGAGACTCCGCTCGCGTTGTCCGCCACCCAGATCGGCAGTCCCGGGCCGGTGGAGGTGCCCCAGGGATTGCGGAGGTTCGGGTCCGTATGCGCCGCGAGGCCTGGGATGTTTGACACGAGATTGGTTTGCCGGAAGCCTCGGCTCGCGTCCGGGTGCGTGGTCGCGTCTGCGGACGTGATCAGCGTGGACAGCGTGAGCGCCGACGCTGTGGCGGTAAGTGCGGCGAGTGTGACCAGATGTTTGGGTCGATTCATGGTGGTCCTTACCGAGGATAGTGGAGCAGCGGCCGACATGGCGCTGCTTGCGCACGGTTTCGCCCTGTATCACCTGGTGAAACAGGACCGACGCACACCTGTAGTCACGTCCCTCAGAGACCGGGTGTTCAACCGTCGCCCGAGTTTGCGCTGTCGCCGCTCTTGTCGAGAGATTCATCCTGCGCTGCAGGGCGCGCTACTCCTGTGGTGCCGCGTTGCACTTTGCGGTCGCTACCTGACCCTTATCGAAATCCCTATGTCCAATCGTCGATCCGGGATCTGCGTCGCGGGTCGTGGGTCTGAACGTTCCGATCGACGAAGGCTTCTCAGGGAGCTCCTGCCTGTCCGGAACTTGAACAAATTACATCTACTAGCCGTGATAGTAGTTATGGTGAGTGCAACGCGGTGCGAAGGCCAGGCCAACGCAACATGAGCCGCGTTCACGACGCATTGAGGGTTCTCTATGCACAACACGGCCCGGCTCTGCTCGCCTACGCCGAGGCCTCACCGTCGATCGGAGCCTGGCATAGGACATTGTGCAAAGACATTCTTGGGCGCCTGGCGCCATGGTCCGGAACTGTTGGAGAACAAACGTCCAGTGCCAGCCTGGCTTATCCACGTCGTACGTCACCTTCTCATCGACGCCGCCCGAGCCACGCGTGCCCGACCAGTCCCGGCCGACGTCGACTACCACCCAGAGCCGGCAGTCGACGGAGGCCCTGATCAGCTCCTGGACCAGACAATTCTGCTCGACGCCGTGCAACGACTATCCGCAACACGGCTTGACCGACTTCGGCTGCAGCACCGTCTGCTCGCAGGCTTCCCATTCGTCGTCAATGTGGGCTAGAACGGCGCCGACGAGGCGGTTGACCGCGGCGGGGTTGGGGAAGATCCCGACGACACGGGAGCGGCGTTTGATCTCCTTGTGATCCGTTCCAGTGGGTCTGTTGACGAGGTTTCTGCCGGTGCGCCTTGGGGGAAGGTCGTGAACGCGAAGACCTTTGCTATGGCATTGTCATCCTTGACCCGATCTTCGGGGAATGACGCGCATAGCGGTCGCGACCTCGTCCCAGGTCGCTAGGACCGCGCCGGGATCGGGTTGGGCGGAGACCATGCGGAACATGCTGGCGACCATGTCCGCGGCGGCGGGCTGCTCCTTGCGTGCCAGCCTGTTGACCCACTACGCCACGCACTCGCTTGGGCTAGGCAGTGGCGGTTACGGTGTGCTGCTGACGGCCGCGCCGGAGGATTGGTGAGCACGGTCGTCAACGGCCCGCTGGTCAGAGGCAAAACATGTGTCCTTGATCGTAATCGGCGTACCGCCTCGTACGCGTGCCTCATGCGGCGCCGAGATCGCGAACTGCGGCGCACTGTTGACTGCGACCCATTTCGCCGAAGTCGTCACTCTCGGCTTAGAGCCGACTTGAGTCTCCTGCCACGGGAGGCCCCATTGTGAGAGCCTGCCCGGCAAGTCCCGGGCACACCCGAAAGGAGTTCCCAATGGGCAGTAAGGTCATCGACGAGTTGCCACCAGTTTTGGCCGAGCACATCGCCGCAGTCAACGCGTTCGACACTGACCGGATCGTCGCGACGTTCGCACCGGACGCATTCGTCAACGACAATCGCCGCGAGATCTGGGGCGCGGAGAGAATCCGGGCCTTCATGGGAAAGGAGTTCGTCGGCGACCGCGTCACGATGGACGTCCGCGAGATCATCGACCACTACGGCGACATAATTGTGCGTGCCAAGTACGACGGCACCTACGACAAAAAGAATCTGCCCGACGAGCTGGTCATGACCAGCTATTTCAGCCTCCGCGACGGTAAGATCCTTAGCTTAACCGTTATCTTTAATCAGCCCTCCCCGTACTGAGTCGCCGCTAGCCGTGGCGGGTGCGATCGGCGGTTCACACCGGACAGCACCTCCGACAGTCGCGGCGGTGAATGTTGGGTGATGCAGCGCTGCATTCGGCGAGGTGACCGCGTGGTGCGTGATCTGGCCTGTTACCGAGGACCCGGCGGCTGTCGCCAGTGGTCGAGGGTTCGCTCGGCTCGTTCGATTCCAGGTTGCACTGTTGGCGGGCCTGACGGTCCGGCTGACCGGTGAGGTTGCGTCGCGAATCCTCCTCAACGCGGACCTGGACCGCACAGTGAAGGTTGCGCTTGGGTGGACAGGCGCGAGCGCGGGCGTCTCGGGTAGCTCCGGACTCTCCGTGAGAGGACTGGACTCTCCACTACCGGGAAGGGGGAGATTGGCTGCATGCCGGACATGCTGTCGATCGGGGACTTCGCCCGCGCGACCCATCTGAACGTGAAGACGCTGCGCTACTACCAGGAAGCCGGCCTACTGCTGCCGGCCGAAATCGACCCACATTCTGGGTACCGCCGCTACCGGATCGAGCAGATACCTAAAGCGCAGGTGATCCGGCGATTCCGGGAACTGGACATGCCCATAGAGGAGATTCGAGGCGTGCTGCACGCGCCGGACCCGGTCACGCGGGACACCCTGATCGCCGGGCATCTGCGCCGCCTGGAGAGCGATCTGGGCCGAACGCGGTCGGCGATCGCCACACTCCGGGATCTGCTTGAACACCCCGAGAGCCAGCGGCCAGTCGCACGACGGCACCTCCCCGGCCTGGTTGTCGCGGCGATCACCGAGCAGGTAGCCAGTGCGGAGATCGGCGCCTGGCTCCAGGGGGCCCTCGGTGAGCTGTATGCGACAGTATCCGCGCAAGGTCAGTCCACTGGCGGAGTCGCCGGCGGGGTGTATGCCGACGGTCTATTCGAGGCCGACGGCGGCGAGGCCACCGTCTACCTGCCAGCAGTCTCGCCAATCGATGCGACCGGACGGGTCCGTCTGGCTGAACTGCCCGCAGTCGACCTCGCAGTTGTCTCTCACCACGGCCCCGAAGCCGGAGTTGACCGCGCCTACGGCGATCTCGCCGCTTACGTCGCCCGCCACGCGATCGGTGTCGCCGGCCCGATCCGCGAGTTCTACCCGGTCAATCGCCACCACACCGGTGACCAATCCCAGTGGCGCACCGAGATCGGTTGGCCGATCTTCCCCACCGGACCAGCCACCACAGACGACAACCACGTACACGACAGCTGATCCACCCCCACCCACGGGTAGGGCCCGCGAGTCCCGTCTAGCCCGGATCTTTCGCGGGCATCGCGGTGTTGATCGTCTCGGCCGGAGCGTGCTGCTTGTCGGGTCATTCTGCATCAGGGATGTGACGACTGGCCCGATGTCGCTCTGGCGCGGCGTCGGTTCCGCTGGTCGGCTGGTTCCTTGGGTCGTCGGGACGGTGGTCGCGCGCTCAGCTGACTTCTCCATTTAGTGGCGGAGGTCGCTGGTTTCATGCAGCCCATGGAGAGCGCGAGTAAGCCCTATCCGGGCACGGTGGTCGAGTTCAACGCGTGGTTCCCTGACGATGCGGCCTGTCTGGATTATCTGACGTGGTTGCGTCGCGCCGATGAGGGATTCGGTTGCCATCTGTGCGACGCGGTGGGGCATGGCTAGCTGCGTCCCGCCCTGCTAGTTGCTCATGGGACTGCGCGGCGTCGAGACCGGCGATGGGGTAGTCACCCTGGCGATGGCGAAGTCGCCCTGGCTGTGCAACGCATTCGGCGTCATCTACGGCGGCGCCATCGCCGACCTCGCGGACGCAGAACGAGGACCTCTTTGTGTCAAGCCCGTGGTGGCCTGCTCCTGCGCCGGGGATTGTGGCCGGTGCTCGCCGGTGTCAAGCTCGTTCCTGCCCGCGCCCGCGTCGCGGTCTCGGGCGGGGCTGCAGCTTGACTCCGGTTCCGCTCCGGCTGGTTCGGCGCTTATCAGGAGCAGGCGGAGATGTGAGCGGTCGCTGGTTGGTGGTGGCGGTTTTAGAGTTGGCGGTGGCCCGGGAGTGGCTTGTCCGAAGAGCCGGTCCATCGGGGTGTGAGCCGGCCGCGCTGGAGACAGCGTCGTTCCCCGAGTGCCCTCCCGGGTCCTTACGTGGGCGTATGTCGTGGAGCATCCGCTCGTAGAGGGTGTCGCTGATTTTGCGTTTGAGCGCGCGTAGCGCGCACTTGCCGGTCATTCCCTTGGCGCGTTTGCGCTGGTAGTAGGCGTGGCCTTCGCTGCCGCGGTGGCTGATCTGGCTGACCGCGGCGATGTGGATGGCGTGGTTGAGCTGGCGGTTGCCGCGGCGGGAGAGCCGGTAGATCTTCCGGTCGCCGGAGGAGACCTCGATCGGGGCGGTGCCGTTATAGGAGGCGAACCGGTCCCGGCTGGGGAAGCGGCGAATGTCGCGGACGTAGCCGAGCACGCAGGCGGCCACGATCGGTCCGACGCCGTAGACCTCGGTGATGCTGGTGGGGGCGGCGGCCACCGCGCGGGAGACCCGACGCTTGACCTCACGGCGTTGCGCATCGAGGCGCTGCAGGTCTGCGACAAGATCATGGGCGAGCTCGAGTTTCGCCTGCGCCACAGGGGATTCGGCCGTGATGCTGTCGACGACCGCGATCGCCTGGCTGGTCCGCAACTGCTTGCGCACACCGCCGGGGACGAGCTCGCAGAGCACCGTGTGCAGCCGACACACTGCCTGGGTACGTAGCCGGCCGAGGTCGTGGTAGCGCCGCGCCCAGACCCGCATCACGATGGTCTGATCCTCCACGGTCAGCTGCGGCAGCTGGCGGGCCCGCAGCGCGGCGATCGCGACCGCGCGGGCATCGTTCTCGTCGGTCTTGTTGATCTGCCCGGATTCGAGCAGCCGGACCCGGGCGGTGAGCTTGGGCGGCACGTCGAGCACTCGCTCGCCGGCGGCGAGCAGCTGCTGCGCCAGCAGCTGCCCCAGCCCGCGCGCCCCTTCGATCGCCCACGTCCGCTGCCGCCAACGACCAGCCCAGCCCAGCAGCGCCTCGGCCTGTTCGCACGAGGCCCGCACCCGCAGCTGCCCCAGTGGCTTCTCGCGTCCATCGATCACAAACGCGGTGTGCGACCCCTTATGCGGATCGATCCCGATCATCACGCCTGCCACCGTCCGTCACCTCCATACGATCAGGTCTGGCAGAACAGACCGCGGCGGGCACGTCTGACTTCAGGACGACGATCGGCGAGCGCGCCTCTTTAGAGCCACACCACGGGTCAGACACGACAGGCCGGCACCTCGTTCTAGAGCCAAACCACACCGGTCGGCAGACGGTTAGCGAGCCGGCCCGTCGCACCACCAGGACGCTACGACCAACCGCAGAGCCCGCGACAAGTCTCAGTCAGACGG
>Ga0207693_10005024_pt1 | contig 11103 bp, 11 predicted proteins | sample LARL81metaG_FD_184347 | JGI IMG/M metagenome (GOLD analysis project Ga0207693, IMG submission 184347) | Corn, switchgrass and miscanthus rhizosphere microbial communities from Kellogg Biological Station, Michigan, USA - LAR L8-1 metaG... | ecosystem: Host-associated > Plants > Roots >... | reverse complement strand
TGATCCCGGCGGTAATTGTGCTTCGGGCGTTCCCTTTGCCGGCGCGGCTGTGGTCGCCTGGGTCGTTGAAATATTGACGACCACACCAACCAGCCGCGCCGCGAGCTGCGAGAAAACTTCCGCGAAAGGGGGTTCCGGCGTTTCGGCCCCGCTCGGTAGCGGCGCGCTCAACAGCAGCGTAAGCAATACAGCACGAATGACGCGGTGGGCGCCGAAAAACGCCAAGACAAAACTCCTTTTCTGACGAGCGTCCCCTCAATTCGTCCGCGCCCGATGCGCGGGAGTTGCGGGACGGGCCGCCGCGGAGGGGATATGCAATCGCCGCTGGCTGCTTGGCAAGACGGAACAGCAAGGTGAGCCATCATGACCCACGGTCCATCCGGGGGGAACGATATCGACAAGACAATTGAGCAGCGGTCTTCTATGCTCACATCTCTATAGAGATAGAGATGTCGCTGCCGGTGGGATCGCGTCGAAAAGCTGTACCCTTCGAGAAGACGAGCACGCCTAGATCACCTGTGCCAGCGGATCTCCGCCGCGACATCGTTCCCTGACTGAAGCGGAATAGCTATGGAGATAAACGCAAGGCGCCTCCGTAGCGCCAAGATCGTCGCGACACTCGGCCCATCGAGTTCGACACCTCAGAAAATCCGCGACCTGTTTGAAGCCGGCGTAGACGTATTCCGGCTCAATTTCAGCCACGGCACGCACGAGGATCATCAAACCCGGTTCGCGGCGATCCGCTCAATCGAAAGCGCGAGGGGCCACCCGATCGGCATTCTTGCCGATTTGCAGGGTCCGAAGCTCCGGCTCGGTACCTTCGCCGAGGATCGGATCGAGCTGGGGGCCGGCGATTCTTTTCGCGTCGATCTTGACCAACAGCGCGGCGACCGGCGGCGCGCGCCATTGCCCCATCCCGAAATTTTCGATGCGCTACGCCCGGGGACCGAGCTGCTCGTCGACGACGGCAAAGTTCGGCTTCGCGTTGAAACCTGCGGTGCGGACTTCGCCGACACTTTGTGCCTGGTCGGGGGAACACTTTCCGACCGAAAAGGGGTGAATGTCCCGAATGCCGTGTTGCCGTTGTCTGCAGTCACTGAGAAAGACCGCGCTGATCTCGCCTTCGCGCTCGAGCAAGGGGCTGATTGGATCGCCTTCTCCTTCGTGCAGCGTCCCGATGATGTGGCGGAGGGACGAAAGCTGGTGGCCGGGCGCGCAGGCGTCATGGTGAAGCTCGAAAAGCCGTCGGCGATCCAGCGCCTGCCCGAGATCATCGAGCTTGCCGATGGTCTGATGGTCGCGCGGGGCGATTTGGGTGTCGAAATGCCGCCCGAGGACGTGCCGACTGTGCAGAAGCAGGTAATCCACGCCTGCCGGCTGGCCGGGAAGCCTGTGATCGTGGCGACGCAAATGCTGGAATCAATGATCGGTTCGCCGACACCGACTCGCGCCGAGGCCTCCGACGTGGCGACCGCCGTGTATGAGGGGGCCGACGCAGTAATGCTGTCGGCCGAAACGGCAGCCGGACGCTACCCCGTCGAGTCGGTCGCGATCATGGACCGAATCGCCTGTCGAGTGCAAAGAGACCCGCTTTATCACTCGATGATGGAGAGCACGCGCATCGAGCACGAGCACACCGCTCCGGACGCGATCAGCGCCGCCGCCTGTCAAGTCGCAGCCCTGGTGGGTGCGGCGGCAATCGTTTCGTATACGACCTCCGGCGCGACTGCTTTGCGCGCCGCCCGCGAACGCCCCGAAGCCCCGATCCTGGTTCTGACCTCGAACCTCGGAACCGCCCGGCGGCTCGCTGTCTTGTGGGGCGCGCACTGCGTACACACCAGAGATGTCAAGAACTTCGGTGATATGGTGCAGCAAGCGGTGCGGATTGCACATCGCGAGAAGATTGCCGAACCCGGGCAACGGGTGGTCATCACAGCGGGCGTTCCGTTCGGCACGCCCGGCGCAACCAACGTCCTCAGGATCGCTTGGGTCGACCGCTGATCCTTAGTACGATAATGAGCGATTAGGCGACCGAATGTCGCTAACCCTCAAGATGGACCGAATCAGACGCAGAGCTTGATGGATCTCTCAGTCGTCATCCCGGTAAAGGACGAGGTGGCCAACGTGGCGCCGCTCGTTGCCGAGCTACGCGCAGCGCTCGACGGCTTGCTGGATTATGAGATCGTTTATGTGGATGACGGCAGCGAGGATGGGACCGCGGCCGAAGTCGCGCGGCTTCAAGCCGAGACGCCGCATTTGCGGTTGCTGCGGCACATGCGTAGCTGTGGGCAGAGTGCCGCCGTTCGGAGCGGAGTGAGAGCGGCGTGCGCGGCCTGGATCGCCACGCTCGACGGAGATGGCCAGAACGATCCTGCAGACATCCTGAAAATGTGGCGCATGGGGCTCAGCGCTCCGATGGCGCCGTCGCTGTTGATTGCCGGCTACCGCGAGGACCGACAGGACAGCTGGACTAAGCGCTTCGCATCCCAAATCGCCAACCTGGTCCGGCGGTGGATGCTCGGAGACGGCGCGGCTGATAGTGGATGCGGTTTGAAGCTGTTCCCGCGCTCGCTATATCTAGACCTGCCGTATTTCGATCACATGCACCGATTTCTTCCAGCTCTCGCATTGCGCGAGGGGGGAATCGTGAGGTCGATCCGGGTCAACCATCGTGCGCGGCGAGGCGGTGTCTCGAAATACGGCGTCTTCGACCGCCTAGGGGTCGGCGTCGTCGATCTTTTTGGTGTGATTTGGCTGAAGCGCCGAGCCGCTCGTCCGCAACTCCTGGATGAGATTTTGCCCGATTCCAAAACAGCTTCGACCTCTGCCAGCATCTCGGTGGTGCGATGACGCCGAGGCTTGGAGGAGCGGCGACCGCCGTTCCTTTAGTCGGCTTACGCCGCGGAACCCGCTTCTTGGTCCTCGGCCTCATCGCGATTGCCGCCATGGCAGCTTGGCACTGGAAGACGGTTCTCGATCCGATCGCGATCACCGCCGCGATCGGCCGCTATCCCGCAGCCCCGTTGGGGTTTTTAGCCGTCCATATCGCGGCGAGCCTGGTATTCATCCCGCGCACCCTGCTCGCCATTGTCGCCGGGCTGCTCTTTGGCACCGGATGGGGAATCCTCTGGGCCGAATTGGGCAGCGTAGCCGGGGCGGCGGCGGGCTTTCTGCTCGCACGCTACGTCAGTTCGGGGTTGATCGATTTCCAACGAGTCTCGCGCGTGAGGTCGCTGTTGGAGTGGGTCGAGCGGGGCGGCTGGCGTGCCGTGGCATTATTGCGGTTGATCCCGATCATGCCCCATAGCGTTGGCAATTACGGGTTGGGTCTGACCGCGCTGCCGCTCGGCGCCTACGCCTTCGGGTCGCTGATCGGCCAATTGCCTATGACGATCGCCTATGTCGAGTTCGGGGCGGCAGGGGAACGGTTTCTAGCTGGCGGTACCGGCGGGATCGAGCCGACATTGATCGGTTTCGCTGCTCTTTCGCTGTCGCTCCTGTTCTCCGTGTATTTCCGCCGGCGCCCCCGATAACCGGTCTGCAACGCTTTCGGCTCGGGACCGCCGCTGGCCCAGTCGAGGAGCTCGACGGTATGTACGATTGGAACTGGGGAACCGGCGGCGAGCTGGGTGATGCAGCCGATATTGCCGGTTGCGACCAGATCCGGCTCCGTGGTTGCGATGTTCGCCAATTTGCGATCCCGCAGCGCAGCAGCGATCTCCGGCTGCAGGATGTTGTAGGTCCCCGCCGAACCGCAACAGATATGCTCTTCCGGCACGTCTAGCGGCTCGAACCCAGCCGCGGCAAGGAGCTTCATTGGCCCCGCGTGTATCCCCTGTCCGTGCTGCATCGAGCAGGCGGAATGGTAGGCGACACGCCGGTTTTGCCCAGTAACGACACCTGAACTCGCGCTGAGACCGAGGGTCCCGACGACCTCAGTGACATCGCGAGCGAGCGCAGCGATGCGCGACGCCTTCTCCGCGTAGAAGTGATCCTCGCGCAGCATAAAGCCGTAATCCTTGACCAGGGTGCCGCAGCCCGAGGCGTTGATCACGACGGCATCGAGGCCGGACGCCAGGCGCTCGCGTTCCCACGCATCGATGTTGGCGCGAGCGAGATCGAGAGCAGCGGCCTCCCGCCCGAGATGGTGGGCGAGCGCCCCGCAGCAGCCGCTAGCTTCAGCTACCACCACTTCGCAGCCATGTCGGGTGAGAAGCCGGATCGTCGCTTCGTTGATTTCGGGTGCCACAACCCTTTGTGCGCACCCGGGCAACAGAGCGGCCCGCATGCGCCGATCGCCTTGCGCGGAAAATACTCGCAACCGGTCCATTGGAGAGACGGCAGGCACCGAATCGGGGGCAAGTGCAAACAAAGCCACGAGCCGCTCGGGCAGATAACGTTGCATAGGCTTGACCGCAGCCGCGCAGCGCAGGGCCAGTCGGAACAGCGGCGGCCGTGATAGGACCGTGCCGAGCAATCTCCTTCGGACCCTCTCTATCAACGGGCGACGGTAATTGCGTTCGATCCATCGCCGAGCATGGTCGATCAGGTGCATGTAGTGCACACCCGACGGGCAAGTTGTCATGCAGGCCAAGCACGAGAGGCATCGGTCGATGTGCTTGACCGTATCGGCGGTGACCTTGCCGGTGGCGAGCATGTCCTTGACGAGGTAAATGCGCCCGCGCGGACTATCGAGCTCATCTCCGAGGAGGACATATGTCGGGCAGGTCGCGGTGCAAAACCCGCAGTGGGTGCAGCTCCGCAGTACCTTTTCCGATTGTGCGGTATCGGGATCGACAAGTTGTTCTGGGGTAAAATCGGTCCGCACCGCTTCAAAACTCTTCGACCATGCGTCCGGGATTGAGAATCCGGCGCGGATCGAAGCCCTCCTTGATTCGACCGGTGAGCGCTGCTAGCGGCGGAGGCTGCGGTTCGAAAACCGGGACTGAGCGTCGCAGCTCGAGCGAACCCTTGATCAAGGTGGCGTGCCCAGTGCCACGCCCGCCAGCCCCTCGGATAGCGTTACGGATCGCCGCCGCGCCACCGTCTTCGGCTCCTGCGATTGCCGCCCAAACGAGGCCGCCTGCCCAATCCAGATACCAATTGGTGTCGTGACGGCGCGTGATCGCCTCGGCCAGTTCGCCCCCCCGGCTGGGTGCGACGGAGACGCGCCAGACGGCGCGGTCTCCGGACCCGGCGAGCGGCAGGACATCGCGAACCGCTCGCCAGAATGCGATGGACGCTGCGTCGCCGAGCGAGCTGGCTTCAGAAACTGATCCCAATTCGGCCAAGAGCCGCTCGCGGCGAAACATAACTGAAGGGTGGGGACCTTCCAGGCGAAGCGCGGCGACGGAGGCCGACCCAGATAGCGATATCAAACCGATTGTTGAGGGGGCCGGTAGGTAGACGGCGCCGGAAACATCATGCGGCGAGGCGAGCGCTCGGCTTAGGATCCGGACCGCGGCCGAGGCATCGAGCCCCCAGAGCATCACGGTCGAGAGAGCTTCCGGTCGGGGCATTACCTTCACCGTGACTTCCTCGAGCGCAGCGAGCGTGCCGAAGGAACCGGCCATCAGCTTGGAAAGATCATAGCCGGTAACGTTTTTGACGACTTTGCCGCCGGCCTTAAAGACTTCACCACGCCCGCTGACGGCACGAAAGCCGAGGAAATGATCGCGTGCGGCGCCCGCTTTGATGCGCCGAGGCCCCGAAAGATTGCAGGCTAACGCGCCGCCCAGGGTACGCCGGCCGGCGATAGTTACTGGCAGGCCAAACAACGCGCCAAAATCTGGTGGCTCGAAAGCGAGCATCTGCTCGGCCTCGGCAAGCGCGGCGTCGATTTCCTCGATTGGGGTTGCCGCACCGGCGGTCAGGACCAGTTCACTTGATTGGTAGTCCCGAATTCCTGCAAGACGCGACAAATCCAGCATGCGTGGCAGCTGGAGGGGACGGCCGAGCCCTCGCTTTGATCCGCCGGCGACCACTTCGAGCGGCTCTTCGACAGCCAGCGCCTCGCCAATCGCATCGCGCAGTTCGTCGAGATCGGCGGGGGCGAAACAGCTCATTGCCTCAATTGCTTCAAAAACGCGGAAGATCCGGGAACGGGAGGCGACCAGCATGGACATGGACACGGCCGAGCTCGGCGCAGCGATGCAGCTGTGGAAAGACCTTGCCCGGGTTGAGCAGGCCATCCGGATCGAAAGCGCATTTGAGGCGCTGCTGGTGCGCCAGGTCGCACTCGTCGAACATTGTTCCCATCAAGTCGCGCTTTTCGACACCGACCCCGTGCTCGCCGGTCAGCACTCCACCGACTTCGACGCAGAGCTTGAGGATATCGGCGCCGAAGGCCTCGGCAAGCTCGACCTCGCCGGGCTCGTTGGCATCATAGAGAATAAGCGGATGGAGATTGCCGTCACCGGCATGGAAGACGTTCGCCACCGCCAGCCGGTACTGCTCAGACATCGTCCGGATCCGCGTGAGGACCTCCGCGAGGCGGGCGCGCGGGATCGTTCCGTCCATGCAATAGTAGTCGGGCGAGATCCGCCCGACAGCGGGAAAGGCAGCTTTGCGCCCGGACCAAAAGGCCAGCCGCTCGGGTTCGTCACGGCTAGACCGGATCGTAGTGGCGTTATGGTCGCGGGCGATCCCTTCAACCTTGCCGATAAGATGATCGACCTCCGCAGGCGCGCCGTCCAGCTCGACAATGAGCAATGACTCGACGTCGAGGGGATAGCCGACCTTGACGAAGGCCTCAGCAGCATGGATCGCCGGCCGGTCCATCATCTCCATGCCGGCCGGGATGATCCCGGCGGCAATCACGGCAGCGACACAATCGGCGGCATCCCCGGTTGTCGGAAAACCGACCAGCAATGCACGTGCCACGGTCGGCTTGGGAAGAATGCGCACAGTGACCTCGGTGACGACCCCAAGCAACCCCTCGGACCCGGTCATAATACCCAGTACATCATACGACCCGGCGTCGAGATGCTTGCCGCCGAGCCGGATGACCGCGCCATCGATCAGGACCATTTCGATGCCGAGGATATTGTTTGTCGTAAGCCCGTATTTGAGGCAGTGCACCCCGCCGGAATTCTCCCCGACATTGCCGCCGATCGTGCAGGCGATCTGGCTAGACGGATCTGGAGCATAGTAGAAGCCGGCGTGCTCGACGGCTTTGCTGATCGCCAGGTTGGTGACACCGGGCTGAACGATGGCGCAACGGTTCTCGTAGTCGATTTCGAGAATGCGATTGAATTTGGCCATACCGAGGAGGACGCCGTCGGCCAACGGCAACGCGCCGCCGGATAGCGAGGTGCCGGCACCGCGCGGCACGACTTTGGCACCGATTTGCTTGCAATAGCGCAGGACCGTAGCGACTTGTTCGACGGTCGAGGGCAGCACGACGACAAGTGGGAGCTGGCGGTAGGCGGTCAGCCCGTCGCTCTCATAGACTCGGCGCTCGGCCTCGGAAACGATGACACCTTCACCCGGAACAATGCGGCGAAGCGCCTCGACGATGTCGCCGCGGCGCTCGATGACCGCGGCGTCCGGCATCGGCATTCGCATCACGGGAACCTCGAAGCTGCGCAGGTTCCTGGCTCAGCCCTGTCGCGCCTTGTACCGTGGATTGGCCTTGTTGATGACGTAGACTCGTCCCTTGCGGCGGACGATCCGGCAGCCCTTGTCGCGCTTCTTCAATGTCTTCAGCGAATTGACGATCTTCATATCCGTAACCCTGGCAAGGGCCGGAACATAGGGAGCAGTCTGCGAGAAGTCAAATCCCGGAAACCGGTTACGGTTCCCGCTACTTTGCTATGCCGTTAGCCCGAAGCCGCCGCAAAATCTTGCTCGCGTGGGTGCTTAACCGAGTCGTTGCGGCCAGAGAGGAAGGATTTGATGTTGCGTGCCGCCTGACGCAGGCGTTGCCGGTTCTCGACCAGCGCGATACGGACAAACCCCTCGCCGTATTCGCCAAAGCCGATGCCCGGCGATACCGCCACATTGGCCTGTTCGAGCAACAGCTTGGAGAACGCGAGGCTGCCGATCGCGCGGAAGGCGGGCGGGATCGGCGCCCAAGCGAACATCGTCGCGTCGGGTGTCGGTATTTCCCATCCGGCTTGGCGCAGCCCGTCGATGAAGACATCGCGGCGCGCGCGATAACGCTCGCGGATTTCCGCGATACAGTCCTGCGGACCGTTGAGTGCGGCAGTCGCCGCGACCTGAACGGGTGTGAACGCTCCGTAATCGAGATAAGATTTGACCCGCGTCAACGCGGTGATCAATCGCGCATTCCCGACTGCGAACCCGATGCGCCACCCAGCCATCGAATAGGTCTTGCTCAACGAAGAAAATTCGACCGCGACATCCCGGGCCCCCGGCACCTCGAGGATCGAGGGCGGCGGCTTCCCGTCGAAATAGATCTCGGCGTAGGCGATGTCGGACAGCACGACAATGTCGTGGCGCCGGCAGAACGCGACGATCTCTTCATAGAAACCGAGGTCGACGGTCTGTGCCGTCGGATTGGCCGGGAAGTTGAGGACGATCGCAAGCGGCGCCGGCACACTGTGCCGCACCGCCTTTTTTAGCTCGCCGAGAAAGTCGAATTCGGGACCCATCGGAACATGGCGTATCGAGGCGCCAGCCATGATGAAGCCGAAGGCGTGGATCGGATAGCAAGGGTTTGGGACAAGGACGATATCACCGGGCGCCGTAATCGCCTGCGCCAGATTGGCGAGGCCCTCTTTCGATCCGAGCGTGACGATAACCTCGCGCTCGGGATCGAGCTCGACCCCGAAGCGCCGCGCGTAATAGCCGGCGCAAGCGCGTCGGAGCCCCGCAATGCCACGCGACACCGAGTATCCATGGGTCTTGGGATTCTGGGCCGCCTCGACGAGCTTGGCCACGATGTGGGACGGGGTCGGCCCATCAGGATTTCCCATGCCGAGATCGATGACGTCTCGCCCGGCCGCTCGCGCCTGAGCCTTCAGCGCATTGACCTCGCTGAAGACGTAGGGGGGCAGGCGCTTGATGCGATAGAAATCCTCAGGCATAGCGTCTCGACCGCAGATGAATGGCCCCTTTTAAGCCTGCCAGCCTGGTTTGGCGAGGCCTATACTACAGCGCTACGATTTGCTCCGCTGGTCGGCGCTGATATGTAGAAAGCCGTCAATCACTTCGGGGGCAAGAAAATGGGTCGTCACGGACAAAAGCGGAGGTCGTCGCGCTCGTTCTCGTAATCCTCCATAGCGCGATGGAGGACATTGTCGGAAGGCAAAGCACGCAGCGCTTGTGAGATTTCTTTGAGTGTCGCCTCGTCATAAGCGACTGGTTTGGGACATTTGCAGGAGCTATCTCGCCCGACGGTGCAGCCGGTCAACACGAGAACCACGACAATCGCCGCATCGCGAACCGCCGGCTTCAACAATGTCCACATGTCTTGCCCTATACCACGAGCAACTACCCCTGCGCGGTCCTGATCGGCACCATGGTACCCTCTCGAGCGCCGACCAGCGATTATCAGAGCTGCGGTTGTTTCCACCAAGTGACGAGATCGGCGATCGTGCCGGCGAATCGGCTGCGATCACATCGGCCGATCCCTGCCACCGGCACTGCATCAGAACCGACGTTTCCATCGGTGTGCTGCCACAGCGCCCATTTCGACCAGCCAGGTGGACAAACCGGGCGCGAGCTGTAGGCAGGCAACCAGAGCGGGCAGCGCGACAAGACGTTATTGGGAAGACCGGTGCCTCGTTGGTCGGGCCCATAGCGGTTTATATAAATCAACGGCAAAGAGCCAGTCGCCATTTGCAACCGACCCGCCGCTTCGGCGGCCTGCGCCACCGTCACAGTGCCGCCGATCGCGTTCCGCTCGGCATCGAGTGCCAGCACAGAACAGCCTTCTGCGACCGATAAGAAGTTCACGACCTGGAGTTCCGGCGGCGAGTCATCGAGGAAGTGATAGGCCCCAACCAGCAGCCCGGAAGCAGTTGCTGCCGCAAACCGTTGCGCGAACGCCACGTCGATCCAGTCCGAACCCTGCGTAGCCTTCAGAATCACCGCGGCGATTCCCGCCGATTTGGCGCGTGCAAAATCGACCGATGCCTGCCAATGACTGAGATCGATAACAACATCGGAGCTGATCGGTGGGATGTAAGGCGCGGACAACAGTGGTAACAATCTCGGTCGTTCGCCGGCTAAGTACAAGGTAGTCATTGTTGAAAAACCCAGAATTGCTTGCTAGAACTGCGCCACGCCGTAGCCGCTGCGATGATACCGCCCCCCAGCGAGAGGGCGACGCTGCAGACTGGAGCGAGCGCGATCGACACCATCACGAAGTCTTCGACTTATTCGATGAGCTCTCTGCGGTCCTTGCATGGCGACGAAAAAATTAGCGAACGGACATAGGCTGTCGGCTCGCCGGCGAGGCGGCGACGAATTCTGCGCCGACAGCCATGTAATAAAGGGCCAGATCGGCGATGCCTTTCGTATAGGGTCCGGTCTGCGGGAGCGGCAGATTAGACGTCGGATATTGCGCAATGACCTCGCGCGCCGTCTGGCCGTAAATCCCGGCAACCAAGCTCTGAAATTTCGTCAGCTTGGTCAGTGTACGTTATCCTTGTCGGACCCGGCGTCCAGAATATAACGCCGCCGATCAAGAAGCTCGCGCGCCTCATCAGAGGCGCGTATCGCCGATTTAATTTCGCCCTCGTTAGGCTGCACAGGAGCGACATCTCGTTTTGTTTCTGTCTTTGGCGGCTCTATCGGGGCTTCCTGTCGCCGAGGAGCAGGCGCGGCCATAAACGTGGATTGATTGCTTGACGTTGAGCTGCAGCCGAAGAGCAAGAAAACGATCGCCAAACACCACACGGGAATCATCTCGCCTTTGGGCGCTCGACAAGCTGCAGCTGCAGATTATTGAGCCCCTTTTGGATATCCACTAGTGCGGCGCGCATCTCGGTCGCGAACTCGCGATCCTCCTGGCGGCGCTCGACGATGGCGTGCTCTGCCACCGTCAGGCGAGATTCAAAACCTGCCATGGTGACTTGGTATTCGGCACGCATTGAAGCCATGTCGCGCTGAAGGCTGACATATCCGGTTATTACC
>Ga0207693_10005023_pt1 | contig 11103 bp, 9 predicted proteins | sample LARL81metaG_FD_184347 | JGI IMG/M metagenome (GOLD analysis project Ga0207693, IMG submission 184347) | Corn, switchgrass and miscanthus rhizosphere microbial communities from Kellogg Biological Station, Michigan, USA - LAR L8-1 metaG... | ecosystem: Host-associated > Plants > Roots >... | reverse complement strand
GCCATGCTCGATCCGGTCACCGGGCAGCCGGCCCGCGGCATCCAGCGCCGCGAGCGTGAGGACGAACTGGACGCGGGTCACGCAGTGCACCGCGGCCGGCCGGCCGGCGGCGTGCGCGGCGCGGATGCGGTCGGCTAGGTCGTGGAGCGGTGGCAGCGCGGTGTCGTCGAGCAGGATCTTCACCGGGCCGAGGCTGATCTTTCCCGCTGGCTGCCCGGTCTCAGGGGGCGCCATGCAGTGCAGGCGCTGGGCCAGTCCCGCTTCGGCCAGCGACGCGAGGTCGCCTGCGGTCGCGTCCGGCGTGGCGTCGGTGAAGCCGGTGATACCGAGCGCTGCCGCCGCCCTGCTCACCGCCGCCAGGTCCCCGGTGGCGGGGGGTACACGGTCCGCGAGCCAGCGGTCCATCCGCCATAGCCGCCCGGTTGGCCGGCCGGCTTCGTCTCGTTCCACCCCGCTGAGCTCGCACCCGTCCAGGCCCAGCCGTGCGACGGCGGCGGAGTTGACGATCCACAGCGCGCCGGTCCGGTGCTGGACGCGCACCGGGCGGTGCGGGAGCAGCCTGTCGAGAACCCGGCGGTCGAGGGGTCCGGCGACCGACTCGTGGTAGCCGACGGCGCGCAGCCACGCGCCCGGCGGCAGTTCCGCGTCCGCGGCGCGCAGCCGGGCCCCCAGGTCGGCGGCGGTCCTGGTCCGCGGCGGTCCGGCAGCGACGCTGGTCCGCGCGGCGGCGAGCGCGCGCAGGTGCACGTGGTGGTCGTGAAGGCCGGGTAGCAGGGTTCCGCCGCCCGCGTCGATGTCTGGTTCGCCAGGCGTCGGCCGCAGGCCGGGCGCGCATTCGGCGATCCGGCCGCCGGCCAGGCGCACGTCGGTCAGCGGGAGGTCCGCGAGCGCCGCGTCGGTGGCCAGCGGCGCGCCTGGCGGCCACACGCGGGCGTTGCGGATCAGCATGCGGCGGCCCGGCCGGCGAGCCACGCGAGCACCGCGCTGGTGTCGGCGCCGAGGTCCGCGGCGTGCGACGTGTCCGGGCTCGCCGACAGGGCAGGGCGCCGTGGCGGGAGCACGGCCTGCTGGCGGCCAGAGAGCGGGCAGGTCACGGTTCCGTCCGCGCGGACCTCGTGCGGGCCGTGCGCCGGCGCGGCCGCTGCGGCGAAGGCGGCGGCGACCTCGCGCATGGACAGGTCGATCAGCTCGCCCCCGCCGTCCGCCACAGAGCGCGCGACCGCCAGCGCGCCGCAGACGCCGGCCAAAGGGTCCGCGATCGCGTCGGCGCAGAACACGGGCTCCGGCGCTTGCCCGTCCGCCGTCCAGCCGACGAGCCCCCCGGCCACCGCGGCGTCGTCACCGAATGCCACCCGTTCCGGCGCCGCGCGCCCGTACCCGGTGATGCTGAGCCACACCTGGCCGTCCCGGTGCGGGATCATGTCCGGGGCCAAGCCCAGGGCCGCCAGCGCGCGCGGCCGGGACGCCTCGATCACGATGTCCGCGACGCCGAGCAGCGCCTTGAGGGTCACCCGGCCCGCCGCGGTCCTGAAGTCCGCGGCCAGGCTGCGGTGCCCAGCGTGCAGCCAGTCGAAGAACTCCCTGTTGCCGGCGCGCGCACCGTCCGGCCGGTCGGGCGATTCCACCTTGATGACGTCCGCGCCGGCCAGCCCGAGGAGCCGCGCGCATAGCGGCCCCGCCCACATCGATGACAGATCGGCGACGACCGCGCCCGCCAGCCTGGCGGCCGGTGACGGTGGCGCGATCCGCGTGGCCCGCCACGACGGCCCGCTCTGGTCCATGTCCGGCTCGGGTGCCGGCTGCGGGGTCGGCGGCCGGGAGGTTGGCGGCAGGGCGGCGGCGGGAACGCCGAGCAGTTGCGCCGCCGCCACGAGATCTTCCGTCGGGCGGCCGAGCGCCACTGCCGCCAAAGCGCTCCGCGCGTTAGTGGGCAGGCGGGCCCCGCCAAGGTCGCCCGGGTCCAGCCCCAGGGCGCCGAGGATTGCAGGGACCGCGGCCACGTCGGCTGGCCGGGCCAGCGAAATGGCGCACCAGCCGTCCGCTGACCGCAAGAGGAAACTCGACCCTCCGGCGGAAACCTGGCCCCCTCGGCGCAAGCCCATGAGGGCCGCCCGGCCGGTGATCAGTTCAGCTGGATTGGCGCGCACAGGGTGCCCGGTTTCTCCCGTTACGCGGGCAAGCTGCTCGGTGACGGTTGCGAGCATTGTCAGGACCGGCGCCGGCGACGTAACGGGCGCGCCGTCCGGCTGACCGGTGAGCGCCATCGCCCCGGACGCTGCCCAGTCCAGCACACCACACTCCTCGAGCATGATTAATTATCGGCGTTGCCGGTCTAACGCCTGCGGTTCGCAGGTGAGACGGCCTTCGGCCGTCGGCCGGCCATGGATGTCCCGCACGACCGTGACGATCGCGTCCTGCTCCTGCGCCGCGCCGACCACCATGCCCTGGTGGTCGAACAGCGGCGCGGTCAGCCGGTAGTCGAACAGCAGGTCCCCAGGATCATCATCGCCCCTCCGCGCCGCTACCCGGGCGGCTTCGGCCATGGCCACTGCCTGGAGCGGCCCGTGGGTGAGCAGCCCGGGGTAGCCTTCCACGTCGCGCGCGTAGTCGCGGTCGTAGTGGATACGGTGCGCGTTGTAGGTCAGTGCGGAGAAGCGGAACAGGAGGGTAGGCGAGACCTCGATCGCGCGCTCGCCGTCGCCAGGGGGATGTGCGGGCCCGCATCCGTGGGCGCCGGTGCCTGCCCGGCGCCCACGGGGGACGCACCGTCCCGGTGCACGATGTCCTGTTCCTCATCACGTACGTGATCTGCCTCCCGTCGGTGTGAGACCGGTGCAGCGCTACGGCTGGGCAGGCGCCGGCGCTGGTGGTGTCCGGCCGGGTCGAGCGGATTTCCGGCGCGGTCAGCCTGGTCGCTGTCGCGCTGCGGCCGCTACGCGTGGCGGCGACCGTCTACCGCCGCGACTTCCGCTGAGGCTTGGGGCCGCAGATGATCTGCCTGGTCACAAAGACCTGACACCCCACCGTAGATAGTCATGTATGGCTATACGCTCGGCAATTCGGCGCACTTCGTTTATCAGTGGGACGACACGGTCAACGGCTCGCAGCAGCGGGCGACCGCTGCAGGCCACCTGCGAGGGGGACCTGGGGACACTGGAGTCGTTGTTCCAAGAGTTCAACGGGTTCGACAACAACCCGGTCACGGTGATTGCCGGCAATCCGGGCACGGGGCTGGCGGTCAACCACGGATATCACAGCGATAGTACGACCGCGATCACGGTAACGGCCTGGTCCGGCGTTAACCCTGCTGCGACGGCTGACGCGGGCGCGCGGCTGGAGTTCGTTGCCGAGATGGCCGAGGTGATGATGGACCTGCGCAACAAGCGCCGCCAGGCGACGTCGTGGAATCCAGGTGGCAGCAACGGCGAAGGGCTCTCCCAGTTCCTCGCCGAGATGTTCTACCGGTCGGCCTACTACGACTCTCAGCTCCAGCACGGCCCGAGCCGGATCACCGGGTGGCTCAACGAGTCAGGCCGCCCGGACTGGGTGACGACGACCGAGGCCACAGACCAAAACTTCGTCAGCTTCGGCTGTGACTTCCTGTTCCTGCACTTCCTGCACACCCAGAAGGGCTACAGCGTGCAGGGCGCCGTGCACCAGCACCCGCTCGCCCGGTTTGAGGTGTGCCACCTCGGTCAGTGCCGCGTACGCGGTCGCGGCGTTGGGCAGGGCCGCCACGGCTGCTGCCGGGCCGATCCCGGTGCCGTCCAGGCTGACGGTCATCGCCGCGTCCGCCACGGTCACCGAGGCGTAGCCCCCTTCTGCGCCCGTGCCCGACAAGGTCACCACGTGTGTGACATCGATGGCCACCTGGCCAGGCCCGGGACCGGGTCGGGCAGCTCGGTCAGCGCAAAGACTTCCGGCCCCACGAAGCGCGTGACAACGGCGGCGCGCATGGCCTGGCCCTCCACTCCCTCGCACGTCCGGACCTGCTGAGGCGCTGAACGCGCTGGCCGGACGGCAGGTCACCGGAAAGCTGGCGCTGCTGCCCTTACATGTACAGGCCCCCGTTGACCGGGTACACCTGGCCCGTTATGTATCCCGACTCGGGGTCAGCCAGGAACTCGACGACCCGGGCGACCTCGGCCGGCTCGCCGAGCCGGCCGACCGGAATGCGGTCGATGATCTTGTCCATGGCGGCGGGCGGCACGGCGGCCGTCATGTCGGTGGTGATGAACCCGGGCGTGACCGTGTTGACCGTGATTCCCTTGGTCGCCGTTTCCAGGGCCAGGCTCATCGTCAGGCCGAACATGCCGGACTTGGCGGCGGCGTAGTTGGCCTGCCCGAACCCCCCGGCGGAGCCGATGATGGAGGAGATGTTGACGATACGGCCGTATCCGCGGTCCAGCATGTGCTGCAGGACCGCGCGGGACAGGTAGAACGCGCCGGACAGGTTGATATGAATCACGTGATCCCACTCGGCCGGGGTCATCTTCCGCACTGTCTTGTCCACGGTGACCCCGGCGTTGTTGACGAGGATGTCGAGTTGCCCGTGCTGGTTAAGCACCTCTTCGGCGACCCGGACGCAGTCGTCGTTGGAGCCGATGTTGCCCTGGTGGACGGTTGCCCCGTGATCGGCGTACCTCTCACTGAAGCGCTTGGCCGCCTCATGGTTGCCGGAATAGCCGGCCGCGACCGTCACACCGCGGTCGATCAGCCGTTCGCAGATGGCCAGCCCGATACCGCGGGTTCCCCCGGTGACCAACGCGACCTGACCGGTCATGTCAGCCATGGCACTACCTCCCCTGACCTGCGGTCAGCCTTACACGCGACCCGGGTGACCGCAAGGCCGGATAGGACTGCGCTCAGCCGGAAAGGAAGATGCCACCTTACGTTCGGGGGATGAAACCGGATTATCCCGAACGGAAGGTCGCGCCTGTTAAGTCACGGACCAGCATGCCCGGAGGAGTATCTGGGCGAAGACCTGGGGCTCGGTGATGCATACTGCGTGATCGGCGTCCATTTCGTGGATCGACGCGCCCGGTATTGCCGCGGCCAGTTTGCGCTGTCGGCTGACCGGCACGATGTGGTCGCGCGTCGTGACCACCACCGCGGTGGGGACACTGACCTGGCTGATCCAGCTGTGCGAGGTGAACTCGCAGACGGCCTGGACGGCCGAGAGGGCGGTGCCGAGCGGGGTCCGGCGCAACTGAGCGCGGGCCCGGATGCTGGTGGCTGGGTCATCGACAGGGCCCAGCAGGGCTAGGCCGAGGATCTCGGCACTAACCTGCTGCAGCAGGGGATTCCACCGGATGGCAGCAGCCGCCGACGGCAGTGCCAGGGCAGCCAGCTTCTCTGCCGGCGACCCGAGGACGTTACGCGCCGTAGCACACAGCACCAGGCCTGATACCACCGCGGAGTGCCGCCGGTAGACCAGCTGGGCGACCATGCCGCCCATGGAGTAACCCACCGTGACAAAGCTGTCGATGGCCAGGACCTCAGCCAGCACGGCGACGTCGTCCGCGCAATCCTCGAGCCGGAACCGCCACCCCACCCTGATCCCGTCGCCATGGCCGCGCAGATCCATGGCGACGACCCGGAAATGACGCGACAACGGTGCGAAGACCTGTCCCCAGTTCAGCTCAGCGGTGACTGTCACTCCGTGGACGAGCATGAGCACCGGCGCCCCGGGCGGGCCGGCGCACTCCCATACCCGGGTGACCCCTCGGCCCGGCAGTTCCACCAGCCGGGTCTGCGGGGCCGCCGCCTCCTGGGGCAGCTGCAGCACTGCGTCACTCTCCAGCGATACCGTCAGCAAGAGCCGACGCAGCCAGGACCGAAAAGACCTGGACACTATCCGGTCTTCCCGTGCTGGTGGTGAATATGCGGGCGGATTGACTCCCCGTGCTGGTGAGGACAGCAGGCTACGCTGGCGTGTGGCCCGTCATGGCGTCCCGGTCTCCCCAAGCCGGGCATCTTCCTCGATGCCGATGACCGTTCCGTCCGGACCCGCCTTGTCCCGGAGCAAGCCACAGCACAGCCCGGGCCGCATCCCACGTCGAGGACGACGTGCCCGGGCCGCAACGGGAGCGCATCACAGGCGGGCGGCCTTGGCAGCGCGGGCCGGGCGAGTGACAATACGGGCGACGAAGCTGGACGGACCGCACGGGGGAGGTCACTGTGAGCGATCAGGAATCAGCGTGGCAGGCCGGGGCGCAGGCCAGTGAGGCGCTCGGCCCGGAGATGGGGCTACTCGCGCGGCTGGATCCGGCCGACTTCGGCACGTCCGTGCTGACGGCGCTCGCGCAGGCCGCGGGTCACCCGGCCGAGGCGGGCCGGGCGTGGCTGCGGTTCGGTTCGGCGATGGCCATGGCGGGGCCGGTGGCGCTGGCTCGCTGGGCCGGGGCCGATACGCCGCCGCCGGTGCCGCTCGATGAGAAAGACAGGCGGTTCGCCGATCCGGCCTGGGCCGGCAACCCGGCGTACTTCGCGCTGCGGCAGGCCTACCTGGCGACCCGGCAGTTGGGGGAGGACCTGCTGGATGCTGGGCGCGGCGATCCGCTGAGGGATCAGAAGGCGCGGCTCGCGATGGGCTTCGCGTTCGACGCGCTAGCGCCGACCAACTTCCTGCTGGGCAACCCGGCCGCGCTGAAGAAGGCGTTCGACACCGGCGGCGGCAGCGTGCTGGCCGGGACGCGGAACTTCGCCAGCGACCTGGTGCGCAACGGCGGCCGGCCGCGCCAGGTGGACACCTCTTCGTTCGAGATCGGCCGCAACCTCGCAGCGACACCGGGACAGGTGGTGTTCCGCAACGAGCTGATGGAGCTGATCCAGTACGCCCCGCAGACCGGGCAGGTGCACGCCACCCCGCTGCTGGCCAGCCCGCCGTGGATCAACAAGTACTACGTTATGGACCTGGCGCCCGGGCGGAGCTTCATCGAGTGGGCGGTCACGCACGAGCGGACGGTTTTCGCGATCTCATACCGCAACCCGGACGCCTCGATGAGCGGCGTTACTCTGGACGACTACCTTATCCACGGCCCGCGGGCCGCGCTGGACGTGATCGGCGACATTACCGGCGCGCCCGCCGTCGACATCGTGGGGCTGTGCCTGGGCGGCGCGCTGACCGCCATGCTGGCCGCGTACCTGGCCAAGGCCGGGGATGCCAGGCTCGGCACGGTCACGCTGCTGAACACGCTGCTGGACTACAGCGAGCCGGGGGTGCTCGGCGCGTTCGCTGACGAGCGCACGGTCGCCCGGATGGAGCGGCAGATGGCACGGAGCGGCGTCATGTCCGGCAGCCAGATGGCGGTCACCTTCGACATCTTGCGGGCCAACGACCTGCTGTTCAGCTACGTCGTGTCCGGCTGGCTGATGGGCCAGCCCCCGCCGGCCTTCGACATCCTGGCCTGGAACGCCGACAGCACGCAGCTGCCGGCCGCCATGCACTCGTTCTACCTGCGCTCGCTGTACGGCCGCAACGAGCTCGCCACCGGCAGGCTGGAGCTCGCCGGCCAGACCCTGCAGCTGGCGGACGTGAAGCAGGACGCATACATCGTCGGCGCGGTCAACGACCACATCGTGCCGTGGACATCGTCCTACAAGGCCACCGGGCTGCTCGGCGGCAGCGTCCGCTACGTCTTGTCCAGCGGCGGTCATATCGCGGGCATCGTGAACCCGCCCGGCCCGAAGTCCTGGTACCAGACCGCCGAAGCCAGCCCGCCGGACCCGGCGCAGTGGCGGGCAGAAGCGCAGCGGCACCCCGGCTCGTGGTGGGAGGACTGGGCCTCCTGGGCGGGTGCCAGGGCCGGTGATCTCGTCGACCCGCCCCCCATGGGATCGCAGCGCTACCCGGCGCTTGGCGCGGCGCCCGGCTCATACGTCCGGGGCTGACACAGGACACTGGTTGGCAAACTAGCCGGCGTGCTTGATATAGTTAGCAAAACAGCCAGCTAAGGAGCAGACCAATGACCGACACCCGTACCGCCACCCGGGAACTCCAGGCGCAGTTCCTCGACTCGATCAGCAAGGGCCAGGACGCCGTGGTGGAAGCGCTGCGGATCTGGGCCGACGCCGTTGCCTCGCTGACGCCGTCGCTGCCCGTCTCCGCTATGCCGTTCGCTGACAAGCTGCCCACGCCTGGCGTGGTGGTCGCGGACGCCTTCGACTTCGCCGGCCAGCTGCTGGCCGCGCAGCGCAAGTTCGCCGAGGATGTCATCAAGGTCACCGCCCCGGTGACCGGCCAGGCCCCGGCCGAGTCGGCCAAGAAGCCGGCGGCGGCCGCGAAGTAGCCCGCCGCCCGGCCCGTCATCCGGCGCACAGCCCCGTACCCGGGGCTGTGCGCCGACTACTATCCTCAGCGGACGGAGGTGGATATGAGCGATCCGTGGGCCGCCCAGGCCGAAGCGCTGGGCGCGTTCATCCGCAGCCAGCGCGAGCTGGCCCACCTGTCCCTGCGCCAGGTCGCCGAGATGACCAAGGTCTCCCATCCCTACCTGAGCCAGGTCGAGCGCGGCCTGCACCAGCCCTCGGTACGCGTCCTGAAACTGCTCTCCGAAGCCCTCAACGTGTCCGCGGAGACACTGCTCATGCAGGCGGGCCTGCTCGAGCAAGACGACCAGGCCGCCGGCGACGCCGAAATGACCGAGCGGGTCAAGTCGGCCATCCGGGCCGACCGGCGGCTCAGTGCCGCCCAGCAGGCAGCACTCATCGCCGTCTACGACAGCATGCTCCGCGATTGACAACCCGCCCCGCGCCCTTCCCATTGTCCAGGACGGGCAGCCGAGGCAGCGTGCGACCGGGGCCGCCGGGGCGGGACTGCGGTGGCTGTCTTTTGTTGCCGCACATCACCGCGCTGGCTATGACCCTCCTGGGAACGTCTTACGGGGAGAGCAGCCCGAGGTCGCGAGCGCGGCTGACCGCTTCGTCCCGGCCGTGCACGCCGAGTCGCTGGTACAGGCGCTCTGCTCGGTCCTTGGCCGCGGACCGGGAGATGCCCAGCTTGTCGGCGATGACCGAGAACGGCACCGGCTGCGGGAGGTAGCGCAGAACCTGGGCCTCAGCTCTGGTGATCGACGCGGCCCGCGTCCTGGCCCGGGCCTCGTTCGTGGCCTCGGCAGCCACCTCGTCGGCGGCGCCTATCAGCGCAAGGTCCTCGGTGACGGCTGCGTCGGTGGCCTGGTCCGCCAGCGCGATCGTGGCTGCCGCGCCGGCCAAGGCCTCGCCGGCCGCCTGGGCTGCCGCGTCGGTAATCAGTCCGGCGGCGATCAGCGCGGTGACCGCCTCGTGTGCAGCCGCCTCCTCGATCAGCCCGGCCGTGATCAGCGCGCTGATCGCGTCCGCGGCCGCCGCTTCCTGGATCTGTTCGGAGGCGGCCTCCGCCTCGGCGGCCGCGGCGCCGGCTGCGACGGCGCGGAGCACGGCGGCCGCCTCGGCGGCCTGCGCCGCCGCGATCACTACGGAGGCCTCCTCTACCGCGGCGACCTCAGCTCCGATGGCCCGGCTGATATCTCCGGTCAGGAAGTCGTCACTGATCAGCGCGCCACCCGCGGCAGAGACGGCATCGACAAGCGGGCCGGCCCACAGGTGCTCGACCAGCAAGAAGGCAACCCCATTTCCCGGCGCAACGGAGTTCACCAGGGCATCCGCGCCCGAGCCTGCCGGTCTGTCGGCCGCCCCGTCGCCAGCCGCCCGCCAGCCTCCGTTGTCCGCACCGACGGGCGCGATGCCGGCCAGCAGCGAGCCGAAATCCTCATCATCGCCGATCGCCAGCGCTTCTACCGTGCCGTCCCGGCCCTTGGCCACCACGACCAGGTCCAGCACGCGCAGCACGCCGCGGCCCTTGATCCGGTCGACCTCCGCCAGCAGGCGGCTCTCAGCATCAGCCTCAAGCCGGAAGGTCAGCGCGAGCAGCTGCAACGGTGCGGTCATTCTTGCTCTCCTTCAGCCGATCTGGCGGGCCGCTAGCCGCAGTGCCCTTGCCGCACTGCCTGATACCGGTCTGGATCCTCGCGCAGGCTGCCCGGACCCAGGGGCGGGGATCCGTTGCGCGGCCACCGCCAGTTCCCTGAACGCGCATCCCCAAATCACGGCAGCGGCCGCCTCACGTCACCTCACCCAGCTGAATTAGACCACAAGGCGCGGCCGGGCTCTCGGTCATCCCGGCAACCCCGGTTCCTATCCCCGCAGTCTCCAGGCGCCTTGCCGGGGCGGACGAGGCCGGTCTTCGATCCAGCGCCGGCTGGACCCCTCAGCTTGAGGCAGACGGGTCGCAGGTCCGCCTCCTGGCCGAGACAGCATCCAGCGGCGGCACCGGCACATCATGCTCGACCTGACGCGCGATATGCGGCAGAAGCGTGCGTTGCAAGCAGGCACTAGGCGCGCAGCAGAGAGGCATATTCATACAATCCGTCTGCCCGTCTCGGTTTCCGTGTGCCGAGTGAATGGCCGTCCTTCAGGCGCGCACGTAGCCGCCTACGGCGCGGACGGCGAGTTGATGCCGATCACTGCGCTGGCGATGCCGATCCGGGTATTCTGCGCGCCAGCCGATCACGCGGCAAAGATCACTGATCCCCCTGGCGGTCCGCGATGCCGGTGCGGGTTGGAGCTGGCCGGACCGGTATGGCGGAGCGTCTCGGGTACGCAAGTCAATCGTGCCTCCTGGCTGCTGGGCTGGCGGCCCGGGCGCGTCGGCTTTACGTGAGGGCGGTCTGACTGGCTCGCCGGATGTGTGCACGATTCGCGCGTGCGGGTCAGCGGTCACAGGTCCTGCAGTATCTGCAGGCCTGGCCCGGTTTGCGCCTTCTGGGATTGCGCCCTGGCGCGGTGGCGCCGCAACGCGCCATCCCGGGTACCGCCGTCGCCGCCGGCTTGCGCGCCCGGCCGGGAGCGGGACGGCCGTCAGCGCTGCCGGGCTTCGGGGGTGATGACCTCACCCGGTGGGATCAGGTGCTGGCGCCGGTGGTGCCGTTCCCGGGTCAAGCCGACCGGAATTATGCGGTCGCTTCATCGTCGGCGCCGGCCAGGAGGGCCAGGATCTCGCCGATGGTGCGTTCCCGGCTGTCGGTCTCGGGGAGCGGCTGGTGGGCCTGGATCTGGTAGCGG
>Ga0207693_10005022_pt1 | contig 11106 bp, 6 predicted proteins | sample LARL81metaG_FD_184347 | JGI IMG/M metagenome (GOLD analysis project Ga0207693, IMG submission 184347) | Corn, switchgrass and miscanthus rhizosphere microbial communities from Kellogg Biological Station, Michigan, USA - LAR L8-1 metaG... | ecosystem: Host-associated > Plants > Roots >... | reverse complement strand
CCGCCCGGTGCGGCGGTAGAGCATTTGCTGGTAACGGCCTTCCTCGGCAGAATAAACTGTGTTCGACATTAGTTGCTCTTTTCTTGTCATCCCGAAGAGCGCAGCCACCCTTCTTGTCATCCCAAGGAGCGAGGCGACCTTTCTTGTCATCCCGAGGAGCGAAGCGACGAGGGATCTGCTTTTCATCGCCATTTTCAAAAAAGCAGATCCCTCGCTTCGCTCGGGATGACGCGTTACCGGCTACTCACCGACATGCTCGCCGCCGTGACAGCGACGCGCTTGAAATACGATTCATTCGCCATGTGACACGCCAAGGCCGCATTGTGCCCGAAGACGACGTCCTCGACGACCGGCTTTCTCGAGCGAACGGCCTCGAAGAAGTTCCAGAGGTGCGGGCGAATGTCGTCGTAATCGGGCCCGCTGAAGGAGATCGACTCCGGCATCGGCACCTGCCCGAGCTTCGGGTCGTTGTCTTCGTGCCACTTCTTGAAGTACGCGTCTCGTAAGGCACGCGGGAAGCTGTACGCGTAATAGCTCGGCGACTCATCCTTGCCGCTCTGCGGCGTGAAGGTGATCCGGTCGCCGGTGACCTCGAGCAGTCCCTTCGTGCCCTGGAAACGATACGTCTCGGGCATCGACGTGCCGAGGTTGAGTCGCATCGAGACGGGAAGGTCGCCGTAGTAGTAGAGCACCGAGTGGACGTCGGGCATGTTGCGTCCGTCTTTCCAGCGGCGGATGCTGCCGACGGCCATCGCTTGCGCCGGCGGCTGATTCATCCCTGTCATGAACATCATGCCGCTCACGAGGTGGACGAGCAGGTCGCCGGCGACGCCGGTTCCGTACTCCCGCCAGCAGCGCCAGCGCGCGAAGATGAGCGGATTGAATGGGACTTTGGGCGTCACGGTGCCTTGCCAGGTGTCCCAGTCGAGATTCGCGGGCGAGAGATCCGGCGGCGGTGGATACTCCCACGCGCCCGTTGGATCGTTGCGGCCCAGCCATCCCTCAATGAGCATCATGTCACCGAGCATGCCGCTCGCGATCATTTCTTTTGCCTTGGCGCAGATCTGCGAGCTGACGCGTTGCGACCCGATCTGCACGATGCGGCCGCTCTTCTTCGCGGCATCGACCATAGCGACGCCGTCGGCAGGGCTGTGGGACATCGGCTTCTCACAGTAGATGTCCTTGCCCGCACTCACGGCGTCGACGACGACCTGACGATGCCAATGGTCAGGAACGGCGGCGACGATGCAGTCGATGTTCTTGTTGTCGAGCAACTCCTTGTAGCGACGCGTGACCGGAAGGTCGGGTCGCACGATCTCGCGCGCGAGGGTGTGCCGGCCGTCATAGAGGTCCGCGGCGGCAGCGCATTCGACACCATCGAGCCGGATCGATGTGCCGAGGAGCGAGTTGCCCTGCATGCCGATGCCGATCATGCCGAAGCGGACGGTCGCGTTAGGCGATCGGAGACTGCTCAGCGCCGAGTATGGGAATACGGGCTTCATCAGCGATGCGCCGGCAACGGCGGCGGTGACGCCGAGGAATTCGCGGCGCGAGACCGGATCTTTGCTCATGTCGTCTCCACGGTGAGGAACTCGTAACGGAGTGATTCTCCGTCCAGAACCGTCGCTCGTCAATGGTACCGCTCGATGTACCTTGGGCGGCTTGCAGGCATCCACGGCTGGAGAAGGCCAATTCGCGTCGCTCGCGAACGGGCCTTTAACTCACGGCACGATCGGCTCGATCCGCTTGAGATTCACCCTCACCAGCAGTGCATTGAGCGACGCCAGGTCCGTCGCAATCCAGTGGTCGAACTCGCGCGAGACGTCGCCGAGCTCGCGATCGATGGCGCTCGCTCGCTCGACTTGCGTGGACGAGGGGCGGCCCTCGTAGCCGACGACGCTGCCGTACAGCTGCGTGAGATTCTCGCGCAGTCGCTCCTCACCCGTGATCATGCCGCCTTCCTTCGTGGCGACGATCTTCTTTCGGAGGACGTCCACAGTATCGGATGCGCGGTGGAGACGACGCACGAGCGAGTCGGCGTTGGGCACACTCGACGCGCGATTCTCGATCGCTCCGCGGACGTTGTTCATCTTGTCGACAACGCTCGTCATGTTGTCGAGCATGCCGTAGAGCTTCACCGAAAGATCGAATTGCGCCTTGCGATCCGCCAGAGTGTGCTTCATCCGCGCGTCGCGCCTAACGAGCAACGGTGTCGTGTACGTCGAGTCGCCTTCGACGAGGCGCACGGTGTACGTCCCCGGCATGTATCGCGGGCCGACGCCGAACGCGGCCGACGCGGCGGGTGGGATCCGCGCCGGCGGCATGCGCATCGACCAGGTGGCGCGGCTCAAGCCTCGCCGCTTGGTCGTCGGCAACGTGGCGAGCAGCTTACCGGTCGAGTCGCGTACCTCGAGCTTCATGTCGCCGAAGATGTGGCGCTTCTGCAGATAGTAGGTGATCACCGCGTCGCCGGGCGGATTGGGTCCGACGAACTCGGCGTCGCCGTTGGCCCAACCGCCGCCGGCGCCGATCTGCTGGACGACCGGTGCCGATTGAACGAAGCCAGCGTGCCGCGCGACACTCTGCGGTTTCAACGCGCGGAGCGGTGTGATGTCGTCCACGATCCAGATGCCGCGTCCGTGCGTGGCGATGACGAGATCGTTATCGCGCGGATGAATGGCGAGGTCGCGCACGGCGACGCTCGGCAGATCGCCGCCCTTGTAGCGCGCCCACTGACGTCCACCGTCGACACTGACGTAGAGGCCAAACTCCGTGCCGAGGAAGAGTAGTTGAGAATTGACTAAATCCTCCTTGATGACATGCGCGTACCCGCGCACTGGCCCGTCGGCGGTGATGAGTGCCGTCCACGTTTTCCCGTAGTCCGTCGACTTGTACGCGTACGGCCGCATGTCGCCGACCGTGTGCAGGTCGAACGTGGCGTAGATCGTACCCGCGTCGAAATGGCCCGGCTCGACTGTCGACACCCAGGCGTTCTTCGGCAAGCCGCGAATGTTGCCGACGACATTCGTCCAGCTCTTTCCACCGTCGCGCGTGACCTGAAGGTTCCCGTCGTCGGTGCCGACCCAGATCACCTGTGAGCTCTTGGGCGACTCGGCGATCGCATAGATCGTCGTATGCATCTCGGCGTACGAGTTGTCGACGGTGACGCCACCTGATTCTTCCTGCTTCTGCTTCAGCGGGTCGTTCGTCGTCAGGTCGGGCGAGATACGCTCCCACGTCTGGCCGAAGTCGCGCGACCGATGCAAGAACTGCGAGCCGATGTAGATCGTGCCATTTCGCGTGGGGCTGACGTGAATCGGCGTGTTCCAGTTGAACCGCAGCTTGCCTTCCTTGTAGTGAGGCAACGGCTGGATGTCTCGGGTCTCGTGCGTCTTGCGATTGACACGCCCGATCGAGCCACCCTGTGCTTCCGCGTAGAGGTAGTCGGGGTCGGTTGGGTCGGCGAACATCCAGAAGCCATCGCCGCCGTACATGTTCTCCCACTGGCTCTTGGCGATTCCGCCGGGATACTGCGACTCGCCGACCCACGAGCTGTTGTCCTGCAGGCCGCCGTAGACCTTGTACGGCCGGTCCATGTCGAGGCTCACGTGGTAGAACTGTGAGATCGGCAGCGTCTCTGCTTTCCACCAACGATCGCCGCCGTCGTATGAGTACCAGAGGCCGCCGTCGTCGCCGGTGATCAAGTGATCGGTGTTGTCCGGATCGACCCAGACGTCATGATGGTCGCCGTGTGTCGCGCCACCGATGCCATTGAAGGTCGCGCCACCGTCGTTGCTCATGATGAGCGAGCCGTCCGGCTTGAAGACGCGATTCTCGTTCTTTGGATCGACGATCAGATTAGCAAAGTAGAACGGGCGCCATATCATGTTCTGGCTGCGGTCGCGCATCGACCACGTGGCGCCGCCGTCGTCGGAGCGATACAGCGCATTCAGTGGCGGCACGGCCTCGACGAAAGCGTACACGACGTTCGGCTTGGACGGCGCGACCGCAACCGCGACGCGCCCCCACGGCCCTGGCGGTAAACCAGGCGCCGACTTGTTGTCGAGCTGCGTCCACGTTGCGCCGCCATTTGTCGTCTTGAACAAGCCGCTCGCGCTCGGTGCATTCGGCCCGTCGCCACCCGAGCGGAACGTCCATCCCTTGCGGCGAAAGTCCCACATGCCGGCGTAGAGCGTTTTCGGCGACGACGGATCCATCGACATCAACGAGCAACCTGTCGACGCATTGCCGGCTGCGAGAACCTTGGACCAGGTCTTACCGCCGTCAGTCGTCTTGTAGACGCCGCGATCGTTGCTGTCGCTCCACAGCTTTCCGGGCGCGCACACATATACCGTGTTTCCGTCTGTCGGATCGACGAGGATCTTCGCGATGCGCTCGGACTCGGGCAGGCCCAGGTGCGTCCAGTTCTCACCGCCATCCATGGACCTGTAGACGCCATTCCCGATCGAGGTGCTGTTGCGCATCCACGCTTCGCCCGTGCCGACCCAAACGATTTTCGGGTTGCTGGGGTCGATGGTGATGGCGCCGATCGATTGCACGGGCTGTTTGTCGAAGACCGGCTTGAAGGTCGTGCCGCCGTTCGTCGACTTCCAAACGCCGCCGCTCGCCGCGCCGACGTAAATCGTTAGGCGACCGCTCTCCTTGACCGCCGCGATGGCGGCGACTCGGCCACTCATGACGGCCGAGCCGATGTTGCGCGCGCCGAGTCCGGCGATGGCCTCGGAGTCGACGCGGGTTGGATCGGCTGCTCGTGACACGACGTCGCCAGCTTGCATGAAGGTGAGCGACTGCGGTTTGACGGGAGCCGGCTTCCTGGGCTCGGACGCCGGCGGCTGTGCCTTGGGTTGTTGGTTGGCGGCATCCTTTGCATCACCGGCTTGCTGCCCGCTTGCCGACGTTCCCGGCTTTATAAAACGTGAATCGTCGAGGTTGACGTTCGTCTCGATTCGTTCCCACGCGTATTGCGATTTGTTGGCGCTCGAGCTGCCTTTCGGGCCGACGGCGACGGCAAAGGGATATAGAACGCCACCCGCGGGCTTGTAATCGCCCAGCTCGACCTCGAATTCGCGGTCGGCACCGCGAACGGTGCGCTTCACCTCGTACTTGATCGGCACGCCCGATTCCGCGTCGAGGTAATAGGTGCGCACGTCGCCGTTGCTGGCCAGCGTGACCTTCACCTTATAGACGTCGGTGCCCTCGAGCTGATCGCTCCCCAGCAACTCGACGGTGTTGCCGGCGGCGCGATAGTTTAGCAAGGGATCATCGAACGCCGACTCGCTGATGATGTCCTTGGTCTCGTCTTCGCTGAGCGATTCCGCATCTTTCTTTCCCTGCCACGGCTCGATCTTCCAGCCGGTATGGCCGTCGTATGCGTTGACGCCAGTCATGCCGCCGAACTCGAACTCCTCGCGCACCTTGTTCGGCCGCTTGTTCTCATTCGTGAGGCGCGCCTCGAATCCACCGCCGCCGTAGAACTTGCCGATGCGGCGCACGCTCTGGACCGAGTGCAGGCGATCGGCGCCGCCGACGCGCTGCGCGTACTTCGCGACCAGATCATCGACGCCTTGCTGTGCGTGGAGGTTGCTCGCGGCAACCAGTAGAACGGCGAATGACCAATTCAGAGTGCGCATCGCTATGTCTCCCGGGATCGGAACCGCGGCTAATTCGCGGATTTTCGGCCGACGCGCGGCGGGCGTCAATGGCGCGGCGCGTCGTGAGCCCGCTGGATCGGCTTTCTTACAAAGCCTGAACGCTGGCGAGGCGCTGGCCCTCGAGGACCTGGCGATCGAATCCGCCGTTCGCGAGGCGAATCATCGTTTGGCCAAGCCGTTCCGTCGTCGTCACCTGGCCTGGGGCGAGTCGACGGAACAGGGGCACGAGCGGACGCAACACCGCATAGAACACGTTGTACCACTGCGTCCGCGACCGCGTGCCATGCATTGGGATGATCAGTCCCGGCCTGACGACGGTAACGCTACGGAAGGGCATGCGCAGGAGCGCGTTCTCCGTTTTTCCTTTCACGCGTGCCCACATGACGCGCCCCTTCTCGCTGCTATCGGCGCCGCCGCCGGAGACGAACACGAACGCGAGGCCCGGATTGCGCGCGAGGAGGAACGAGGCGACGGCGATGGTGAGATCGTGCGTCACGCGCGTGTACTCGGCCTCGCTCATACCTAACGATGTCACGCCGATGCAGTAGAAGCACGCGTCGAGTTTGGTGAGCTCAGCACCGACGGCCGAGAGATCGAACAGGTCGGGGACGGTGAGCGCGCGCAGCTTGGGATTCGACGCCGGCGGCGCGGCGCGCCCGACGGTGACGACGCGAGTGATGTCAGCATCGCGGAGGCACTCGCGCAGCACGCCCTGTCCCACCATGCCGGTCGCGCCGAAGATGACCACGTCCATAGTGGGCCGAAAGGTCGCTCCATCAGGCGGGAAAGTACATACGGGCGCGGACGTGAGGTTGGCCGACCGGCTGTAATAACCGGCCGGCCAACGCACGGACGGATTACTGCTTCGTGATCAAGACCGCCTTGTCGAGATGATCGCCGCCGCGGTGTTGAGCGTTTACGAAAAGGCCCCAGCCGCGAACGTCGAAGTAGAGGCCGGTCGGTTCCGCGTCGCAGTCGGTGAGCGTCGCGAAGCGGACGACGCCCGCCGCTGGAGCACGCGGGCCGTAACCCGGCGACGCCATCCAAATGTCATCGCCCTTCTTCTTCGTCGGCGAGCCACCACCCGGGTCCTCGGCGATGAAGAGGTCGCCCGATTTGCTGAGCGCGAGATTGTCGGGCATCTCGAAGTCGGGGGGCGCGTTGAGGCCGATGCGGACGTAGTCATAGACGAAGGGTCCGCTCAGGTCGATGGCGATGATGCGATTGTCGGCTGGACCGCTCTGGCCGGTGAGCGCGACGTACAGCGTGTTGGCGCTACCGTGGTTGTTACCGGAGGAAGTGCCGGTCTCGACGTCCTCCGGCCGATTGTAGCCGGTGGCTCCGGCCGCGAGCGCAACGGCTCTCGCGTCGACTTGCACGGCAGCACGATCGAGCGGGATCCACTCGGCTTGACCGGTGCGATCGCCGGTCGGCTGCGTGACCTTGAGTGCGTAGAGCTGCCCGGCCGAGAGATCGCCGCGCCGGTCGGGCACGAACTTATAGATGAAGCCAGGGTTGCTCTCGCTGATGCCATAGTGGTTGCCCTGCGAATCGAAGCGATTGCCCTCGTGGGCCTTCGCGCCTAACGCTGGACGCAGCATTGGGTCATCTCCTGGTGGATGGTGACCTAACGCTGGAAGGGCCGGGCTGAAATCGTGTGACGCGCGTGTCGCGCGAACGTCGCGAACAGGTAAAGCCGAAGGCCTCCGAAAAGCAGATCCCTCGCTACGCTCGGGATGACAAGCTGGCTCGGCGTACGACGCAGAGCCTTCGGTGCGCTCGGGATGACAACCTGGCTCGGCCTACGACGCAGAGCCTTCGGTGCGCTCGGGGTGACAGGCTGGCTCAGCGCACGATGACGAAGCTGAATTGCTGTTGCACGAGTTGCCGCACGCGCATACCCGCGAGCTCGGCGGGGAAGTAACGCGAGTGGAGCAGGGCATCGCGAACGGCCCTCAGAAACATCGGGTGCGCCGTGCTCGGAAAGCTCATCGTCTTCTCATCGACGCGGCCGGTGCTGTCGACCACGAACTCGACGACGAAGCTCCCTTCCACTCCCTGGCGCTTGAGCATATCGGGATAGCGTGGCCGCGGATTGTCTCTCTGCGGCCACGCCACCTTCTCGACGATGTCGGATGTGTACGCGCCATTCTTGCCGGGATGGCTGAGCGCCCACATGACGGAGCTACCGAGAAGCTCGCTTGTGTCGACGTGGCCGAAGTCACTCGCCTCCGCCGTATGGGCGTCGATGTCGAGTGTCGGGCTCGTGACCTTTGGTATGGCCGCCAACGACGCATCGACGGCTATGCGAAGGCTTGACAGATCGGGAACGACCAACGCCGCCGCCTTCATGGCGGCGCGCGCGAGTGCTCCTCGACGAATGGTGATGGCGCGGTGCTCGAAGTCGTGCGCCTTGATGAAGATCAACTTCTCCGGCGGCGTGATCAGTGGCAGCGCACCGAGCGATACCGTGCGCCCGCTCGACAGAGCGGCCATCGCGATGAGCGCGCCGTGAGCAGCGACGCTGAGCGTCATGACGCCGAACCGAGATCTCCCCGCCCGTGAGGCGGGGGAACTGACGAACGCGTTGACCATATGTGCCTTCCCGAACTCGTCATGCACCGAGAGTGGTGCCGGACATCGTCATGAAGGACAAACCTCGGGCCAGCGCGGAAAAAGACCGTCGATCTCCGTTATCCGGTGACGACGCGCTTGGTCAGCACGGGGCGAATCGTGTCGACCGGCGGCGCGAACAGGGAGGCTTGATCGGGGTCGGCGAACACGACACCGAAGTCATCCGGGGTGAAGGCGCGCGCCAAACGAGAGGCGAAGTTATCACGCAAGACACGTTCGTAATGAGCGATGTCGTAATCGCGTGGATCGGCGAGCTCGGTGGCGCCCTCGTCGTCGAGCTCGGGAACGACCGCGCCAATGCCGGTATTCGTCCGATAGACCCGTACCTTGTCGCCGGCGTGCCATGCGACGCGACCGCTCGTGAGCATCGCCTCGTACGGCAGCTCGCGGCGGTTCTCGCGCGTCGCCAGGTATCGCTCGGGCGTCTTCGTTAGGCGGACGCGCGCCGCCACTTTGAGCGTCGGAATCTCGCGGCGGCGGAGGGCGTCGACCGTTTCCAGATATACGGCGCGCACGCCGGCGACGTCGCCGACGAGCAACCGGTGCAGCGCTTGCCGCAGAAATGACTCCCCAAACGGCTCCGCACGACTCGAACGAAAGGCGACGCCGCGGAGCAAAAGCGAGCCGTCGTAACCGAGCAGTGCATAGTTCTTCGGCTCGTGCGAGAGCATGGCGTCGTAGCGGCCCTCGAGCTCGAGTTGGACGAGCGGCGGCATCAACGACGCGACCTCCGTAACGACGCGACGCTCGTCGGCCTCGCTCCATGACTCGGGCACGGCGAAGTACACGCCATCGGTGTCAGCCTCGAGCAGGGTGACGCCACGTTCGGCAAGTGCGCGACACATGAGGTCGAGTGTCTCGCGGCCGCGTCGCGTGACCTCGTTTGCCGCGTGCACATCGGCAAAGCGCGTCAGCCCCCCTCCGGCGGCGAGATACCCATACGCGGAGTTCACGACGAGCTTCATCGCCGCCGACATTGCCTCATAGGCATGGCGTTCGGGCGAGCCGTTAGGCGCCATACGCGCGCTCGCCTTCGCGGCAAGCCGCTGCTCGACGAGACGATCGACGAGGGAGAGAAGCGCGCCGAGGTGGTCGCGCGCCGGCCCGATGCGATAAGTCCGCATCAGCGACGGGTAGAGGCTCGCGACATCGGCCTTCACGACGCGCCGCGCGACACCGGTCGCGAACAGGTGCAACGCGGCACCGCTGTGGGGCGTGCCGTCACTCTCCTCGTGCGCGGGCAGCGCCGTCGCCGAGTGTATGTAAGCCCGAGTGAGCAGCGGATCGATCATTCCCGTCGCGGCGCCGGCGTCGGAGAGACGCTCGTAGCGGCGCGGAACCATTCGCGCGAGCGCGAACGCGGCGCCGCCTAACGTACGCGAGAGTGCCGCGACCTCGTCGACATCGGCCGATGCGTAACGCCTCACGCGCGCGGGATCGGTCTGGTAGACCGTGTAGATCTGATCACCGCGAATGAGCTCGCGGTCTGGCCTCGCCAGTCCCAGATACCGAGCAACCGCTTTGAGCCCATAGGAGGGCAGCGCGCGCACGGTATAGTCATATCGGCGGACGGCGTCGAGCGTATCGATCAGCTCGCGGCCTGGCACGACGAACCGGACGCGGCGCTCGTCGTTCTCGTCGCTCTTGACGCCGCGGCGAGCCGCGCGGCGGCGTAATCCAGGCGCTCCGGTGCGGCCGAGCGCGAGCGGAACGCCAAGCCGCCGCGCGCGGCGATACAGGAAGGGAAGATCGAAGCCGTGGAGGTTGTGGTTCTCGATGACGTCGGGATCGGCCGCGCGAATGGTCGCGACGAGTCGCCGGATGAGATCCGCCTCGGCGGCGTCATCCCTACCGTTGGCCTCGAGAACCTGAGTTGTGCCAAACGGATCGCGGACCGAGACCATGAAGATCCGGTCGTGCTCCGCGAAGAGGCCAGTCGTCTCCAGATCGAACTGTAGCCGATGAAGCTGATCGAATGAGAGATCGCGAAAGTAGTTACGGCCGGTGGCGACGAGGTACTGCTCGTCGGGAGGCAAGACGACCGCGGCGCCAGCGCCGAGCTCCTTGACATGGCCGACGTGCCGCCCCAACCGCCGGCTCGCGCCGGCGAGCAGTGCTGCGTTGAGTGTTTGATAATTGTCCGCCGAGACGAGATAGCGAAGCGCGCCGGGACCGTCGAGCTCGCGGTGGGTGATGCCTGGGCGCGAGGGCGGCAGGTCGTCGAGGCGATCGAGGAGGATCCATGGTCGAAACCGAGTGTCTTCGCGGATCAGGGCGGCGGTGTCAGGATCGCGGCGCCAGATGGTGGCGCGTCCGGTATCGTCGGCCCAAACGGAGACGATCCCGGGCGTAGGGTCCCAGCCCCACAGCCATTCGTCTTCGAGCGCGGTCAGGGTTGGGTGATCCATGCTCTAATCGTACTTCAGCCGTGGCGACATCAGTCGTCAGAATATGAGCCGCGACCTCGAAACGGCCTTAGCCGACCGCTGAACGTCTCGCGGCTCGCCGCGGCATCGCACGACAGCTTCCGTTAATGGCGCGTCGCTCCGATGTCGACCTTGATGCCGCGCCACTTCTCTTGATTGAACCTCAGCACGCTCAACGTACATCGCGTGATGTGACCGACGAGGATCGCGATCCATATATCAATGGGATCGAGATGACTCGTGCGCTGAATCACGAAACAGATGCCGAGCGGGACGATCACCTGCGAGATAATCGAGATGTAGAGTGGACTCTTGGTGTCGCCCGTACCCTGGAGGCCGCCGGTGTAGGTGAGCGCGACGGCGACGAACAGCCC
>Ga0207693_10005020_pt1 | contig 11106 bp, 11 predicted proteins | sample LARL81metaG_FD_184347 | JGI IMG/M metagenome (GOLD analysis project Ga0207693, IMG submission 184347) | Corn, switchgrass and miscanthus rhizosphere microbial communities from Kellogg Biological Station, Michigan, USA - LAR L8-1 metaG... | ecosystem: Host-associated > Plants > Roots >... | reverse complement strand
GATCGCCTTGTCGAAGTTGTCGCCGCCGAGGTGGTTGTCACCGGCGGTCGCCTTGACCTCGAACACGCCGTCGCCGATCTCGAGCACGGACACGTCGAAGGTTCCACCACCGAGGTCGAACACGAGGATCGTCTGGTCGGACTCCTTGTCCAGGCCGTAAGCGAGCGACGCGGCGGTCGGCTCGTTGATGATGCGCTTGACGTCGAGGCCGGCGATCTTGCCGGCGTCCTTGGTCGCCTGGCGCTGGTCATCGTTGAAGTACGCGGGGACGGTGATCACCGCGCTGTCGACGCTCTCGCCCAAGTAGGCCTCGGCGTCGGTCTTCAGCTTCTGAAGGATCATCGCGCTGATCTCGGGCGGCGAGTACTGCTTGCCACCGGCCTCAACGCGTGCGTCGCCACCGCTGCCGGAGACGACCTTGTACGGCACGATCGACTCCTCTTCGCGCACCTCGGCCTCCTTGCGGCCCATGAAGCGCTTGATCGAGAAGACCGTGTTCTGCGGGTTGGTGACAGCCTGGCGCTTGGCCACGGTGCCGACCAGACGCTCACCCGACTGGGTGAACGCGACGACCGACGGCGTCGTACGGCCGCCCTCGGCGTTCTCGATGACCGTCGGCTCGCCGCCCTCGAGCACTGCCATGCACGAGTTCGTCGTTCCGAGGTCGATTCCGATCGTTTTTCCCATCTGCGTTCTGCTCCCTGTTGGTCGTAAAAATCTAAGCGAGAGCGTAGCAGATCTGTGCGCTCGGCCCGGGCCCGGGCTCGCTGTGGGCCAAACGTCAACGGCCCAATGAGGAGGGGGATGGGAGGGCCGATTGGGACGTAAAAGCCGGCAACGGCCGGCGGCACAGGGTGGCCGTGCCGACAAATACGCGTATACGACGCAAAACTCAGCGAACCTCGGTGGCCGCGGCCCGGCTTGCTGGTTTTTGCGGCCCTTTCGCGGGCTAGAACCCGCCCCCGTCCCGCCCTTCAATGAGTCGTTGACGTTCGGCCCCGAGAGACCTGCCCCTCCCCCATGAACTCCGCCGCGCTCGGGCACATCCGCTGCAGCGCGCACTCCCAGCAGTTGGGCCGCCGCGCATAACACGTCCGCCGACCGTGCCGCAGCAGGTTCATGTGAAACTCGAGCTCCTCGTCGGGCGGCGTGATCTCGAGCATCGTGTCGTGCAACTGTTCGAACGGCGCCTTGGGTCGGAACAGCCCCAGCCGCGTCCCGACCCGCGACACGTGCGTGTCGACCGGCACGTCGTGCATGCCCAGCGCGAACAGCAGCACACACGCGGCGGTCTTGCGTCCGACCCCGGGCAGCGACGTCAAGTAGTCCTGGGCCTCGGGAACGCTCCGATCCGATAGCCAGTCGAGCGACAGCTCGCGCCCGGGCGCCGTGTCGGTGATCGCCCGCAGGATCGACTTGATCCGCGCGGACTTCACCTTCGAGATCCCGCCGGGCCGGATCGCCTCCTCAATCTCGTCCACGGGAGCGTCGCGAACCCGCACCCACGTGTCCCCGGGGAAGCGCTCGCGCAGCGCCAGGTAGGCAACGTCGCGGTTGCGGTCGTTGGTCGACTGCGACAGGACCGTGAGGATCAGCTCGGCGATCGGATGGCCGTGCGGCTTGGCTTGAGGGATCCCGTACACCAGCCGTAACCGGTCGCGAATCGCCCGTACGCGCCGCGGTGGAGGCTTGGACCACTTCGTCGCGCTCACGAGCGAGGACGTTATCCTCGGCCGGGGTTGAGCGTCGACGAGCATACGATTGAACTCGCCGGTTCGCCCGCCTTCTACCGCACCGCACCCGCACCCGGCACCCCCGCGCTGTACGTGCACGGCGTGCCGACCAGTTCAGATGACTGGATCTCATTCCTCGAGCGCAGCGGCGGGATTGCTCCCGACCTGATCGGCTTTGGAAGGTCCGGAAAGGGCGGCAACTTGAACTACACGATCGAAGGCCTGACCGACTTCCTCGAGCGGCTGCTCGAGCACCTCGGGATCGATCGCGTCAAGCTGGTCGTTCACGACTGGGGCGCGGCCGTGGGTGTCGCGTTCGCGCAGCGCAACCCGGAGCGGATCGAGCGGGTCGCCGTGATCAACGGCGTCCCGGTGTTTCCCGCTCAGGACGTTCGCTGGCACAGACTCGCCCGCCTCTGGGGACGACCCTGGATCGGCGAGCTCGTGATGGGTGCGACGACGCGCGGTGCGCTCGCACGGACCCTGCGCGGCAGCACCGTGGACCCGAACGCTTGGACGGACGCGCGCATCGCCTCGATCTGGGAACAGTTTGACCAGGGCACGCAGCGCGCGATCCTGCGCCTCTATCGCTCTGCCGACGAACGCGAGCTCGCCCGAACCGGCGCGGCGCTGCACCGACTCGAGGCCCCGGCGCTGATCGTGTGGGGCGAGGCGGATCCGTGGCTGCCGGTCACCGTCGGCGAGACCTACGCGGCCGTCCTGCCCCACTCGAGCATCGACCGGGTGAAAAATGCCGGGCACTGGCCGTGGCTCGACAGCCCCGAGGTCGTCGACCGGGTCGCATCGTTCCTCCGGGACGCCGCGTGAGCACGACGCTGCTTGACCGCCCCGCCCGCGGCCGCCACCCGATCCTCGGCGGCAGCGGCCGGATCGACCTACGCCGCATCGCACCGACGCTCGTCGCGGCGGCGTTCGCGATCGCCTACGTCATGGTGTCTCCACCGAGCCTCGACCTCGCGGCGCACCTGCTGCGCGCGAAGCTGTTTTCGAGCGAGGGCTTCGGGATCTGGAACAACTGGTGGTACGCGGGCCACCACGTTCCCGGCTACAGCGTGCTGTTCCCGCCGATCGCAGCGGCGCTGACGCCGCAGGTCGCGGCCGGCCTGGCGGCGTGCGGGAGCGCGGCGCTGTTCGAGATGCTGGCGCGCGACCAATTCGGCGAGGACGCCTGGCTCGGCGCGCTGTGGTTCGGCGCCGGCACCGCCACCAACCTGTTCACCGGCCGCCTCACGTTCGCGTTCGGCCTGCTGCCGGCGATCGCCGGCACGCTGGCGCTGTCGCGGCGCCGGACCGGCTGGGCCGTCACGCTCGGGGTGATCACCGCGCTCGCGAGTCCCGTCGCCGCGCTGTTTGCAGCGCTCGCGGCCGCCGCCGTCGCGGTCGGGCGGTTTGCCTCCGAGCGCCGTCTGCGCTCCGCCGTCCCGGGCCTGCTCGTCGTGGTCGGCGCACTCCTACCGGTCGCGCTGTTGTCGGTCGCGTTCCCGGAGGGCGGCAGCGAGCCGTTCACGTGGGCCACGCTGTCACCGATCCCCGCGATCGCGATCGTGGCGCTGATATTCATACCCAAGCGCCACGTCACGCTGCTGGCCGGCATTGCGCTTTACGCGCTCGGCTGCATCGCGGCCTTCGAGGTCGCGACCCCGGTCGGCAGCAACGCAGCCCGGCTCGGGCCGCTGCTCGCCGGACCGATCGTCGCCCTGGTCTGGTACCCCCGCCACAAGACCTGGCTGGCCCTGGTCGCGCTGCCGTTGCTCTATTTCCAGTGGCAGGCGCCGATTCGCGACGTGCGCACGTCGGCCGGCGACCCCTCGGTGAAGATCTCGTACTACCAGCCGTTGCTGAAGTTCCTCGAGGCCCAGCACGGGCCGCCGTTCCGCGTCGAGATCCCGTTCACGCGATTCCACTGGGAGGCGTACGAGGTGGCGCCGCGGTTCCCACTAGCGCGAGGCTGGGAGCGCCAGCTCGACATCAAATACAACAGCCTCTTCTACGACGGCACGCTGACCGCGGCCACGTACCACACCTGGCTGCACCAGATGGCGGTCCGATACGTGGCCGTGTCCGACGCGGACCTGGATTACTCCGCCCACGAGGAGACGGCGCTGATCGACGCCGGGCTCCCGTACCTGCGGCTGGTGTTCCACAGCGCGCACTGGCACGTCTACGCCGTCGACCATCCGACTCCGATTGCGCAGGGCGCGGCGACGCTGCAGAAGCTGGGGGCCAATTCGCTGTCGCTACGCGCGACCCGCCCGGGCACCGTGAAACTGCGCGTGCGATTCTCGCCCTACTGGGCGCTCTCGGGACTACCCGGGTGTGTGATCGACAACGGCGGCTTCACCGAGCTGCAGGTGCGTCGAGCGGGGACGTTCGAGCTCGTCACGCGGTTCTCGCTGGGCCGAATCCGCGCGACCACGCCGCGCTGCGATTAAGCTCCGCCAGACCGAACTGTGGTGCTTCGGAAGACCCCAGGGGCCGCGGTCGGTAGGATCGTCTGTCATGCGTGATCGACTCCGCACGATCGGCGCACGGGCACTGCCGCGTGGTTGGAAGGATGTTTTCAGGCAGCTCCTGCTGTTCGTCGGCGCCTACGTGCTGTATCAGCTCGTCCGGGGTCTGATTCATTACGGCAACGGCTACAAGCCGTTCGGAGACGCCACGAGGATCATCGACATCGAGCGCTGGTTGCACGTGTTCGCCGAGCCGAGCATCCAGGCTTGGGCGCAGAACAAGCACTGGCTGATGGACGTCGCCGACTGGACATATCTCAACGCCCACTACTTCGTCACGATCGGCGCGCTGATCTTCATCTACATGCGCCGCAACGACTCGTTCTACTTCGTGCGCAACATGTTCATGACCGCGATGGCGATCGCGCTGATCGGCTACTGGCTGTACCCGACCGCGCCGCCGCGGCTGCTGCCGGAGTGGGGCTTCACCGACTCGATCTCCCAGTTCCTGGGCGGGTGGGTCGACTACGGGCCTGAGAAGGCGCTGTTGAACTTCTACGCCGCGGTGCCGTCGATGCACGTCTGCTTTGCGGTGATGGTCAGCTGGCCGATGGTCCGCTTCATGAAGCACTGGTGGGCGAAGATCGCCTGGGGGCTGTACCCGCTGTGGATCACGTTCGTGGTCGTGGCCACGGGCAACCACTACTTCACCGACGTCTTCCTGGGCTGCGTCACCGCCGGCATCGCTGCGCTGCTCTCCAAGCAGCTGTTGGCCCGCGCAAGGCCAGACGCTTGGGCGTTCGGCCACGCCACCGCCTGACCGTGCCTTCGACCGCGATCACCCTCTAGCAGTGGCCGAGCAGACCGAGCCGCCTCAGGTGCGGCCAGACCGTTCCGGCCGCCCGCGCCCGCGCCGCAACGGAGCCGCCACGCAGGCGCTCATGAAAGAGCGCCTGATCGAGTCGCGGCTGACGCCCAACGCGATCTCGCTGACGGGCTTTGCGCTCAACATCGCGGCTGCCGCACTGGTCGTGGGAAGGCTGTTCTTCCTGGCCGGGATCGCGTTCATCGTTGGCTCGATCATGGACACGCTGGACGGGCGCTACTCGCGGATGTCGGGCAAGGGCACGCCGTTCGGCGCGTTCCTGGACTCGACGCTGGACCGGATGGAGGAGGGGATCGTGCTGACCGCCGTCGGCGCCTACTTCGCCTCGCGCCACAACGAGATCGCCGCGGCGGCGACAGTCGCTGCGGTCCTGTTCTCGCTGATGGTCTCCTACACCCGGGCGCGCGCCGAGGCCCTCGGCGTCGCCTGCAAGGTGGGCCTGGCAACCAGGCCCGTGCGCGTGGTGATCCTGTCGATCGGGCTGGTGTTCGCGAAGGGCGCGTCGATCGGCAACTTCGAGCTACTGGCACCCGCCGTGTACGTGCTTGCGGCGCTCGCGGCGGTGACCACGCTGCAGCGGATTCTGTACGTCCGCAAGCAGCTCTTGGTCGCCCCGTAGACACGCCGAACGCGGTTCACAGATGTAACGAACGGCGTTGCGGGGAATAAGTCTCATGGACGCCCCGTGCTACAGCTGAGGGGCAGACCTCATCTTCGAGAAGGGAAGTTCACACAGTGAGCACTGGCAACGGATCCACTAACGGCGCCGCGCGGTACCAGGAGGACAAGGTACGCGTCGCGATCATCGGCGTCGGCAACTGCGCGAGCTCGTTCGTGCAGGGCGTGCACTACTACCGCGACACCGATGCCGCCGAGTCCGTGCCCGGCCTGATGCACGTCGACCTCGGTGGCTATCACGTCCGCGACATCGAGTTCAGCGCCGCCTTCGACATCGACGCCGACAAGGTCGGCAAGGACCTCTCCGAGGCGATCTTTTCCGGGCAGAACAACACGTTGAAGTTCGACACCGACGTCCCCAACCTGGGCATCGAGGTCCAGCGCGGGATGACCCACGACGGCCTTGGCAAGTACCTCAAGGAGAAGATCACCAAGGCGCCCGGCCCCACTGCCGACATCGTCGAGATCCTCAAGGAGACCCGTACCGACGTGGTCGTCTCCTACCTCCCGGTCGGCTCCGAGCAGGCCACCAAGTGGTACGTGGAGCAGATCCTCGAGGCCGGGTGCGGGTTCGTGAACTGCATCCCGGTGTTCATCGCCCGCGAGGAGTACTGGAACAAGCGCTTCAAGAAGGCCGGGCTGCCGATCGTCGGTGACGACATCAAGTCCCAGGTCGGCGCGACGATCGTGCACCGCGCGCTGGCGCGGCTGTTCCACGACCGTGGTGTCAAGCTGCTGCGCACCTCGCAGCTCAACGTCGGCGGCAACATGGACTTCTACAACATGCTCGAACGTGAGCGCCTTGAGTCCAAGAAGATCTCCAAGACCAACGCCGTCACTTCGATCATGGGCCACACGCTTCCGGCCGACGACGTCCACGTGGGCCCGTCGGACTACGTGCCGTGGCTGACCGACCGCAAGTGGGCGCACATCCGCCTCGAGGGCCAGGCGTTCGGCGACGTGCCGCTGACCGCCGAACTCAAGCTCGAGGTGTGGGACTCGCCGAACTCGGCGGGGATCGTGATCGACGCGGTGCGCTGCTGCAAGCTGGCGCTCAACGACGGCCTCGCCGGCCAGCTCGACGGCCCCAGCTCGTACCTGATGAAGTCGCCGATGCACCAGCGTCCGGACTCCGAGGCGCGAGACCTCACCGACGAGTTCATCGCCAAGCACGCGCGCAAGCAGGTCGGCAAGGCCGCGAAGCCCGCCAAGGCGACCGCAAAGTCCGAGAAGTAGCGACTCGCACTATTCTCATCGCGTGCCCGAGCGGCTCGCGATCGCGCAGGTCTGTCCGTTCGCCTGGGAGTCCGCCAACGAGGTACGTCAGTACGTCTGGCGGGTCTCCCAGGAGCTGAGCGGCCGGGGCCATCAGGTCCTGGTCATCGCCCCGTCGACGTCCGCGGAGCTCGTTCGCGACAGCCGCCGGGCGATTCGTAGTCAGTCCGAATCGCTGCTGGACCGGGCGCAGGACGAACCGCTCGTGCTCGGCGTCGGCGAGGTGCTGCCGTTCTCGCCCACGCGGCGGCGGGCGGCGTCGCTGCCGGTCGACGTGGCGCGGACGATCGAGGAGGCGCTCACCAACTTGCGCCTCGACGTGGTCCACGTCCATGAGCCGTTTGCGCCCAGCGCTTCGAGCGTCGCGCTGCGCCACTCCAGGGCGCTGAACGTCGGCGGCTTCCACGGACCCACCGAGCGCGTGCTGTCGACGCAGCTCGCGCGGCCGCTGTCGCGGCTGTTCTTCGGGCGGCTGGATGCCCGCACCGCCAGCTACGAGGCGACCCGGGAGCTGATGCAGCGGTTCTTCCCGGCCGACTACCAGGTGATCCTGCCCGGGGCGGACGTCGAAACCGAAGCCGAGGCATCGCACCGTGAGCACATTGGGGGCGGGCCGGCCGAGCTCGTGCTGATCGCGCGCGAGGAGCGCACAGCCGTACGGATCTTCCTGCGCGCTCTGCGCGCGCTGCCGGCGGACCTGGAGTGGCATGCGACGATCTGGTCGCCGCGGCCCCTGACCGGCTCCGCGGCGCTCGGCAGGGCGCTGCGCGCACGCGTCGAGCTCCTCGACCCCAGCCAGCTCTCAGAGGCGCAGGCGCTGGCCCGGGCGGACGTGCTCGTGCTCGCTTCCGAGGGAGTGCGCACGGTCCCAGAGACGCTTGTGCGGGGGCTCGCCAGCGGGTTGATCCCTGTCGCCTCGCGCCTCCCGGTTTATGAAGAGCTGCTCGCCGACGGCGAGTACGGCGACGCGTTCGAGCCAGGCGACGCGCAGACGCTCGCCTCACAGCTGTCGCGGCTGATCGCTGACCCCGCCCAACGCCGCCGAGATCCCGCGCAGCTCGAGCGGCTGCGATCGAAGTTCGCCTGGACGCGCGTGGCCGACGAGCTGGAGGACGTCTATACCCACCTGACCGCCCGCCGGCACGACGGCCGCGGCGATACCAAGCTGCGTAACCGCTTGCGCGAGCGGCGGCTGATCGACGTCGACCTGCACATGCACACCGATCACTCCTACGACTGCGCGACGCCCGTCGAAGTGCTGCTGGCAGAGGCGCGAGCGCGTGGCCTGGGAGCGATCGCGATCACCGACCACAACGAGGTGTCGGGCGCCCTCGCGGCCCGCGAGCTCGCCGACGGGATCAACGTGATCGTGGCCGAGGAGGTCAAGACCGCCGACCAGGGCGAGGTAATCGGGCTGTTCATCGAGGAGAAGATCCCGCGCGGGCTGACCCTCCAGGAGACGATCGCCGAGATCAAACGCCAAGGAGGCCTCGTGTACGTGCCGCACCCGTTTGATCGCATGCACTCGGTCCCCGACTACAAGCACCTGCTCGACGTGCTCGAGTCGATCGACGCGATCGAGGTGTTCAACCCGCGCGTGGCGATCATGGAGTTCAACGACGAGGCGGTGCGGTTCGCCGCCAAGTACAGGATTCCGGCCGGGGCGGGCTCGGACGCCCACGTCCCCCAGGGCCTCGGATCGGTGCGAATCCGCATGCGCGAGTTCAACGGCCCCGACGAGTTCCTCGAGTCCCTGCGCGACGCCGACATCGTCCGCAACCCCGCCAGCCTGCTGTACGTCCAGGCCCTGAAATTCCTGCAAACCAAGGCACTTCCGCCCTCCGCGCGGCGTGCCTCGCGCGACCGGCGAGTCCGGCGCGCGACGGGTCGCTGACCGGCGGCGGACCGCGAGACCCGGCGCAAGTCCTGATGCACTCGCAAGGACAAGCTCGCGAGCCGTCCAATCCGACGGGGATGCCCGCCACGGACGACGAGATTCGCGAGAAGTACCTCGAGCGCGCGATTCGCGAGCTCAACTCGTTCGCGCGCGAGGTCCAGTCCTGTACCCACTGCCCCCGCGGGCAACTGATGCCCGTCCTCGGCTCCGGCCACCCGCAGGCCGATATCTTCCTGGTCAAGTACTCGCCGCGTCCTTCGGAGGTCGAGGAGGGCGTCGCGTTCTACGGCCGCACCGGCAACGCGCTGATGAAATCGCTCAAGCGGCTGTCGATCGACCCGCTGGCCGTCTACGGGACGCTGTGCGTCAAATGCCCGGTGGCGGATCCGGTGATGGCAGACCCGGCGTGCGTTGCGCGGCTGGCCGACGAGTTCGCGATCGTCTCGCCGAAGATCGTCGTGGTCATGGGCCCGGATGCGCTGGGCGTCGTCAACGAGCTGGACATCCCGTTGCGCCGCGAGCTCAGCCCCGCCCCGGGCCAGATCCAGCGCCTGACCCCGACCGTCGAGGCGCTGTACGTCCCCAATATCGACGACGCGCTGGACGAGGAGAGCGCCAAGCGCGAGTTCTGGTCGTCGTTCCGCGTGTTGGGTACCTGGTGGGCGGACCTGCCCCCCTACTGATCACCGCGGCCGGGATATAGACTCGGCGGCCATGGACCTAGAAGAGAAGAGCCTCGACGAGGTCGGAGACCGCTGTGAGGAGTGCGGAGCGAAGCTGACTCGAGCCGAGCTGCAGGCCGTGCTCGAATCGGGCGGCCCGGCGCTCTGCTCGATTCACGCGGCCGAGGACGAGCCCGGGCTCGCCGCCGACGAGGCTGGGTTCACCGAAGAGTGACGCCCGTCAGGTGAACATCGCGAGCACGACCTTGCCGAACTTGCCGCCGGCCGTGAACCGGTCGTAGGCGTCGGGAGCGCGCTCGAGCGGGAACGACTCGGCGATCGGCACCGTGATCGCCCCGGATTCCAGCAGCGGCAGCACGGAGCGCTCCATCGCCCGCGCCGTCATCGCCTTCTCCTCGAGCGGCCGCGGTCGCAGGGTGGAGCCGTGGATCGTGGCGCGCTTTCCCAACAGCAGCCCGAGGTTGATCTCCGCCTTGGCCCCGCCGCCGATGCCGATGGTCGCGATCCGGCCCCAGATGTTCAGCGACATGAGGTTGTCGTGCAGGTTGGGCGCACCGACGAGCTCGAGGATCACGTCGAACGGCCCGTGCTCGGCGAACCCCTCAGGCGCGATAACTTCGGCACCGAGGCTCGCGACCTTGTCGCGGGCGTCGGGGTTGCGGACGGTCGCGGTCACGCGGGCGCCGGCGGCCCGTCCGAGCTGAACTGCAGCGGTGCCGACGCCGCCCGCGGCGCCATGGACGAGCAGCCGCTCACCGGCACGCAGGCCCGCCTGCGTGAACAGCGCGTCGTGGGCCGTCGTGAACACCTCGGGAGTGCCGCCCGCTTGGGGCCAGTCGAGGTTGCCGGGGATCGGCATCAGCACGCGCTCGTGAACCACCGCCAGTTCCGCCTGACCGCCCCCGGCGACGATCGCCATGACGCGGTCGCCGGGCTTGAAGCGCGTCGACCCCTGGCCGCACTCGATCACCTCGCCCGCGAGCTCGAGGCCGGGGATGTCCTGCGGTGCGCCCGGCGGAGCAGGGTAGTTGCCGGCGCGCTGGTGGATGTCGGCGCCGTTGAGGCCCGCCGCCCGCACCCGCACCAGGCACTCGCCTGCGCCCGGCTCGGGGTCAGGATGGTCCTCGACCGTCAGCGTGTGGTCGTCGTGGATGGTGACGGCACGCATTTGCGCTGCGGAGGGTAGCTGCCTGACGCGCTTCCATCGCCGGTCACCGAAACGGTAGGGTCGACAGGTGCCAAACGAAACGATCATTCAAAGCCTGGTTGGCATGCGCGGCGCGATCGGAACCGGCGCCTGGCTGGCGCCAAAGCTCTCCGGTCGGCTGTTCGGCCTGGATCCGGCGGCCAACCCCCAGGCTCCCTACCTTGGCCGCCTGTTCGCGGTGCGCGACGCCGCGCTTGCGTTCGGACTCAGCACGAGCAGTGGTCGCGAGCGAGCGCTACAAGGCGAGCAGTCCGCCGCTTAGCTGCGATCGAGCAC
>Ga0207693_10005017_pt1 | contig 11108 bp, 6 predicted proteins | sample LARL81metaG_FD_184347 | JGI IMG/M metagenome (GOLD analysis project Ga0207693, IMG submission 184347) | Corn, switchgrass and miscanthus rhizosphere microbial communities from Kellogg Biological Station, Michigan, USA - LAR L8-1 metaG... | ecosystem: Host-associated > Plants > Roots >... | reverse complement strand
GAAGATAGCATCGATCTGGTTAAACCATTACAACACTCCCAGGTTATCCGGATACTTTGCCTGCAGCGTGCTCACCAACAACTCAAATTCCGACATGCCGCGCAGATTCTGCAAACACGGATCCTTCATGAAAAACGGCCAGCATGCGAAGCCCGTCGCCACGCTGCGCTCCAGCCACTCGAGCGCCGGCTGGCATCGGCCGCTCAGCGCGAGAGTGCACGCGATCTGATAATACGTATGATGCGCATGCCCGAATGTTTTTGGATTCGAACAGGCTCGCGTCACGCAATCGAGTGCCTCGGCATTTCGCCCCGTCAGCGCATGCAGCACGCCCTCTAAGCTCACAATCATCGGCTCGTCCGGCAGCAGCTCATTCGCTTGGTCGATCAGGCGCCTCGCCTCGCCCCAGTCTCCCGTCATCATCGCCGGCTGTGGCGCAAAGTAAATAGGATACTTATTCGCGGGATTCTCCGCCCTCCACGCCTCAATCTGCTCCTGCGCCAATTCGTACTCGTGGTTCCAGACATACACCTGCACAATGCTCCGACTGACCACCTTGTTTTGATGAAACGATCGCCCCCGCTCGTACATCTCTCTCGCGCGGTCCAGGAGCCCGATGTGCGCGAGGATCGTACCCAGGCGGTTGTAGGCGTGCGGCAAATTGTTCTGCAGGTGGATCGCCCGCTTTAAATCCGCAATTGCCTCCAGATGCTGAAAATTCTTCGACGGCCCCCAGAGCAGAAACGCCCGTGCCACATATCCCTCCGGCAGCTCCGGCTCGATCTCCAGCGCACGCCGACAATGGAACTCCGCTTTTTCCAGCCACACGTTTGCAGTATCCGACTCGAAATGCCGCGTCGTGCATGCGAACGACAGCGTGGCATGCGCAAGCGCAAAATTTGGATCGCGCATGACCGCATTCGTCAGATGCTGGGCCGCTTGCTCCATCTGCGCCGGATCCCCTGACGAGCTCAGTCGGAACCCACGCATAAACTCCGCATATGCCAGAGGATCCCGGCTGTGCCGTGGGCGTTCCGCAGTCGTCTGCGCTGCACCCAGCGGCCTCTTCAACGCTCCTGCTATCTGCTGCGCGATCTCGCTTTCCAGGTTTGCCATCCGCTCCACATCGAGATCGCACTTCCTGCTGAAGAGCGATCTTTTTGAATATGTGTCCAGCAACTCGAGCGACAGCCGCAACTGAGCCTTCGACATCTGAATCGCGCCATGTAGCACGAAGCGGATCCCGAGCCGTGCCCCGACTCGAGAAGCATCCACGCCACTTGGCAGGTTCAGGACTGCCGAGATTGGCAGCACATCGACACCGCGCAGATTGCCCAGTCGCGATGCCAGCGCCTCGGCAAGTCCCAGGCAGAGCCCATCATCATCGCTGCCCTTCCCGAGCAAGACAGGCGGAAGCACAGCCAGCGATGTGCGCTCCCAGCGCGCACTCCCGTCCTCCCGGACGCTGTCTGTCTCATCCAGGCCCGCTCGTGGGTATTGCGCTCCTATCACCCACACTGGCCCAGTGAACCGGTAGCCCTTCCCAATAACGGTCTCTATGAAACGCGGCTGATCGGCGTCGTCACCTAGCGCGGTCCGAATCTTCCGCACGATATTGTTCAGATTTCGTTCCGAATCGATGAACAGATCCGACCGCCAGAGCTTCTTCACGATCTCTTCACGTGTGACCAACTGCTCTCGCCGGCTCACTAGAAGGATGAGCAACTCCATAGGTTTGCGCTCGAGCTTCACCCGCCGCCCAAACCGCCGCAGTTCGTAGCGCCCCAGATCGAGTTCGACACTCTCGACAGTCTTTCGTTGTCCTGCCATTCGGCCCACTCAAGGCATTATCTACCAACAACTCAATGATTTGCGTCGATATACAAAAAACATTCAAACGAGATTCGCCACTCATTGCGAGGTTCTGCCCGCCAGGAGATCATCCCTCTACCAATGCCAAGGAGGCATTTCGATGAAACGTTTTTTCTATCTCACCCTCGTGATCGTCGCCCTGCTCGCCTGCACGGGACAACTGCTCACAAGAGCCGCCCACGCTAGTGCGGATGACCAACATCATGCGTTTACACCCGACACCATTCCCTGGGGTCCGGCACCCCCGTTCCTCGCTCCCGGCGCACAATTTGCTGTGCTGGAAGGCGATCCGAACGCAACGACGGGGGACTTCACAGTGCGTCTGAAAATGCCCGACGGGTATCGCATCGCGCCGCACTTTCATCCCTTTCGAGAAAACGTTACGGTGCTTGAAGGCACTTTCAAGGTGGGGATGGGCGATCACTTCGACACACGCAAGATGGCGGCGTTTACTACAGGTAGTTTTGCTTTTCTTGACCCTGACATGCATCACTACGCCATGGCCTGCGGGCAGGTCATCGTGCAGGTACATGGAAAGTCGCCATTTCAATTCAACTACATCAATCCCGATGACGCCAGCCAGAGTAAATAGCATCTCGTCCTCTCGGATGGGGTGAGTCGGGCGTCAAGGCAAATCCACCACTCGCGTAGCATGGTGATAACTGCGCGGGTGGCTATCCTTTCTCTTAGGTCCTGGGCTTTCTCCTACGGTTGCCAAAGGTGAAGCGGCGTTGAGCGATCCACTAATGGCCATGCAGCGAACACTGCTTTCATTCACGTGCGTCGGGCGTCGTTCTGCGCTGCTGCGTGGCCGCGTTTTTGGGGATTTCCTTGAATTCACACTACGGGTTGACCGATTGAGATAGTCGCAACTGGTCGAGGGCGGCGAGGACTTCGGCGCTGTGGGTGGCTGGATTCACGCTAGTGTAGACCTTTACGATTCGTCCAGCGGGATCGATCAAGAAGGAGTGGCGTGCGGCGAATTTCACGACTCCGAGGTTGGTGAGCGATCCGTAGGCGTCGGTCACCTTATGTTGGGTGTCGGAGAGGAGTTTGAAATTCAGTCCTTGCTTTGCGCAGAAGTCTTTGTGGGAATCGACACTGTCGAGGCTGACTCCAAGAACGACTGCATTGCGCTCGGAGTACTTCGGTTGGTCCACCTGAAACTGGTGGGCTTCGCGGGTTCAACCTGGGGTTTGGTCTTTGGGATAGAAATAGAGGACGACCCATTTTCCGCGGTAGTCTTTCAGGCTGACGGGCGTGCCGTCTTGCGAGGGGAGGGTGAAGTCGGGGGCCATGGCGCCGGATGGGGGCGCGGAGTTGCGCGAGAGCAGTCTGGGAAGAACAAGGATGAGAGCAGCGACCGCGATGACAAGGATCAGGATGCGGAGCATGGGTGCGGACATTCTATAGCCGGACCCGAACAATTTAGTCATTTAATCATTTAGGCATTTAATCAATAAAAATCCTCGACTGCGGCGAATCTGTGTGATGCTCCCGCAGCGGCTAAAGCCCATCCTCCGTCCTTTCGGCATGGCTGAAGCCATGCCCTGATACGAACCGTCCCCGGCTGGACGCCATGGCCTGATACGGACCGCTCTCGGCTGGATGCCGCGCTCTTTCAAAACGCGGTCGGACCAAAGCGTGATCCGAGAAGTCTCTGCAATGAAAAACACTATCTTGCCGGTCCGTTAGGGCGCACGAGGCTCCGCCCTTGATATGATGGAGTATTCCGCATCACTCAATGGGGAGAGTAGAAGTGGCTCAGACCGAAACGAATGGCCAGGAAGTGTTGGAAACCCGGGAATGGGTTGATTCCCTTGACTATGTCTTGTCGCACGGAGGCCCGGAGCGGGCCGGCCGTTTGCTTCAGCAACTGGCGTTGCACGCCCGGCGCGAAGCCGGCGTCAACTTGCCGTTCACGGCTACAACTCCTTACCAGAACACGATTCCTGCGAGGCAGCAGGCTCCGTTTCCGGGAAGCCAGGAGATGGAGCGGCGGATCAAGAGCCTGGTGCGCTGGAACGCGCTGGCGATGGTGGTTCGTGCCAACAAGATCCAGGAAGGTATTGGCGGACATATCTCGACTTTCGCTTCGGCCGCGACCCTGTATGAAGTGGCGTTCAATCACTTCTTCCAAGCGCAAACCGAAACGGGCGACCGTGACATTGTTTATTTCCAGGGGCATGCGGCACCGGGGATTTATTCCCGGGCGTTTCTGGAAGGGCGTCTTTCCAAGGAGAAGCTGGAGAATTTTCGACGTGAACTGAAGACCGGTGGGGGCCTGTCGTCTTACCCACACCCTTGGCTGATGCCTGACTTCTGGGAGTTCCCGACCGTGTCCATGGGGCTCGGGCCGATTCAGGCGATCTATCACGCGCGGTTCATCAAGTATCTCGAAAATCGTGGCCTCAAAACTTCTACTGGCGGAAAAGTCTGGGCGTTCCTCGGCGATGGCGAGATGGATGAGCCAGAGTCGCTGGGATCGATCACGTTGGCATCGCGTGAGAAACTCGACAACTTGATCTTTGTCGTGAACTGCAACTTGCAGCGGTTGGATGGGCCGGTGCGCGGAAATGGAAAGATCATTCAGGAACTGGAAGCGATCTTCCGCGGCGCCGGGTGGAACGTGATCAAGTGCATCTGGGGCTCCGACTGGGACAGCCTTATTCAAAATGACCGCGACGGATTGCTGGTCAAGCGGCTGGGGGAGATCAGCGACGGGCAGTATCAGAAGTACTTCGTTGAGAGCGGCGCTTATTTCCGCCAGAACTTGTTTGGGACCGATCCACGCCTACTGAAGATGGTGGAGCATCTCTCGGACGACCAGCTGGCACGGATGCGGCTGGGTGGACACGATCCGATCAAAGTTCATGCGGCATTCCGGGCGGCGGTCGATCACACGGGGTCGCCGACGATCGTTCTGGCCAAGACAATCAAAGGGTACGGACTGGGCGAGGCGGGTGAAGGCAAGAACATTACGCACCAGCAAAAGAAGCTGAACGACGACGAACTGGAGATGTTCCGCTCGCGGTTCGGCATTCCGATTCCGGATGATGAGTTGCACAAAGCGCCGTTCTATCGTCCAGCGGACGACAGCGCTGAGATCAAGTACATGCAGGCGCGGCGTCAGCAGTTGGGCGGATATATGCCGGCGCGAAAGCCGCGCGCCGCTGCGATGAAGCCATTCCCAGAGTCGCACTTCGAAGAATTCCACAAAGGCACCGAGGGGCGTGAAGTATCGACGACGATGGTGTTCGTGCGTCTGCTGGCGAAGCTGCTGAGGGATCCGGAGATGGGCAAGTTTATTGTCCCGATCGTTCCGGACGAAGCGCGCACGTTCGGCATGGAGGCGCTCTTCCGGCAAGTGGGAATTTATTCGAGCGTTGGGCAAAACTACGAGCCCGTCGACATGGACACGCTCCTTTATTACAAAGAGGCGAAGAACGGACAGATTCTCGAGGAAGGAATTACCGAGGCCGGGTCGATGTGCTCGCTGATTGCAGCGGGCTGCGCGTATGCGAATCACGGAATCAATACGATTCCCTTCTTCATCTATTACTCGATGTTCGGGTTCCAGCGGATTGGGGATCTGATCTGGGCTGCGGCTGATATGCGCTGCCGTGGTTTCCTGATTGGCGGTACCGCGGGACGTACGACACTCGCGGGCGAAGGATTGCAGCACCAGGACGGACACAGCCACGTGCTGGCGCTGCCGGTACCGAATTTGCTGGCGTACGATCCGGCGTTCGCCTACGAGATCGCGATCATCATTCAGGATGGCATCAAGCGGATGTACATCGATCAGGAGTCGGTCTTCTATTACCTGACGGTCACGAACGAGCCGCTGCCGATGCCGGAAATGCCTGGCGATGTAGGCGAAGGGGTTCTCAAGGGTCTGTATCGTTTCAAGGCCTCTTCGAAGGCGGATGCCAAGCTGCGTGCACAACTGCTAGGCAGCGGGACTATCATGTTCGAAGTCCTGAAAGCGCAAAAAATCCTGGAAGAGAAGTACGGCGTGGGCGCAGATGTTTGGAGTGTCACAAGCTACAAAGAACTATATCGGGATGCGAATGATTGCGAGCGCTGGAACATGCTGCATCCGGGCGAGGCGGCGAAAGTTCCGTATGTAACGCAGACGTTGAAGGATGCGCAAGGGCCGTTCATTGCGGCGTCTGATTACATGAAGGTGTTGCCGGAGAGTCTCGGCAAGTGGGTGCCAGGGCAACTGGTTTCGCTTGGGACAGACGGCTTCGGGCGAAGCGAGAACCGAGTGGCATTGCGCGACTTCTTTGAAGTGGACGCCAAGCATATTGTGCTTGCTACATTGGGCGCACTGGCACGTGAGAAGAAAGTCGGAACTGACGTGGTGAAGCGCGCGGTGCAGGAATTGGGGATCAATCCGGAGAAGGTGAATCCGGCAGTCAGCTAGAAATACATCGTTGATTGTTGATTGTTGATTGAAAAAGACTGACTTCAACAGCAGTCAACAAACCCAAGCGCATCTACCCGTAGGAGCGCTACAACTCAGAATCGAAGGAAAAAAGACGCGGTGATTGAATTCAAGCTTCCGGAGTTGGGAGAGAACATTTCGCAGGGCGACCTGGTGCGCCTGATGGTTGAGCCTGGGGCGAAGGTGGACGCCGGGCAGTCGGTGATGGAGTTGGAAACCGACAAGGCTGTGGTGGAAGTGCCGTCGTCCGTGAGTGGAACCGTGCAGGAAATCCGGGTCAAGGAAGGACAGAAGATCAAAGTTGGAGAGGTGATCTTCACCGTGGATGGGGCGGACACGAAAACGGCTCCAACAGCATCCCAATCAGCTACTACCGTTACTCCAGCCCAGCAGAGTGCTGCGCCTGCGAAGGCCGATCTTTCTCCTGCTTCTGCGCCAGCTCCGAGCGCATCAAGTTCGGCGGCGCCTCCGGCCGTGGCTCCTGCTTCTGCTCCTCCGTCGTCTGGAGCAAGCGAGTTCAAGCTTCCGGAACTGGGCGAGAACATTTCGCAGGGCGATCTCGTGCGCCTCATGATCTCTCCTGGCACGAAGGTGTCCGAGGGCCAGCCCGTCATGGAGTTGGAGACGGACAAGGCAGTCGTGGAAGTTCCGTCTTCGGTTAGCGGAGTGGTGAAGGAGATCAAGGTAAAAGAAGGCGAGAAGATCAAAGTTGGACAAGTGATCTTTACGCTGGAAGGAGCTGCTTCCGGTGCGCCGGAACCGGCGCGTCCACGTACGGCTCCTGTGGAGCATGTCTCTGGGCAGCATGGCGCGCGACTTGCGTTCCAAGCGGCGATTCGCGCTGAAGGAAAGACGGAGGAGCAGGCGCTTCCGCCGGATCAACCGCAACAGGTGCCGCCTACACCGGCGTTCAGCATGCCCGCGCAGTTAGGAAAGGTCGCGGGTACCGATCATCGGCAGCCGGTTCCTGCCGCACCGCACGTGCGCAGATTAGCTCGTGAGCTCGGAGTCGATATTTACGAGGTCAAAGGCGCGGGTCCCGGCGGACGCATCAGCGAAGACGACGTCAAGGCACACGCGAAGGCTTTGCTTTCCGCGGCGACTGCGGTGCAGGCACCGCAAGCTGGGCACTTCCGCCAGCCGCAGCTCCCCGATTTTGGCAAGTGGGGTAAGGTTGAGCGTGTCTCGATGCGAGGCGTGCGACGAAAGACTGCTGAGCATCTCGCGGAAGCATGGAACACGATTCCGCATGTAACGCAGCATGACCGGGCTGATATCACCGAACTCGAGCAACTGCGGGCTCGCTTCGCTCCTAAGGCGGAAGAAGCCGGTGGGAAGATGACCGTCACTGCGATCGCGTTGAAGGTTTGCGCGGCGGCCCTTAAAGTGTTCCCGCAATTCAACGCCAGCATCGATATTGAGAAGGAAGAGATTGTTTACAAGCAGTACATCAATATCGGTGTTGCGGCCGATACTGACCGCGGCCTGCTTGTACCGGTGATTCGCGACGTCGACAAAAAAAATATCGTTGAGCTCGCGGTCGAATTGTCGCAAATGTCGAAGAAGGCCCGGGACAAGAAACTCGCTCCGTCTGACATGGAAGGCGGCACATTTACAATCACGAATCTGGGTGGGATCGGGGGAATTGGATTTACTCCGATCGTAAATTTCCCGGAAGTCGCGATTCTTGGGATTTCGCGCGGGCGAATGGAGCCGGAGTGGATCGGGTCTAAGGATGGGGGAAAGTTTGAGCCTCGGCTGATTCTGCCGCTTTCGCTTTCGTATGATCACCGCTTGATTGATGGCGCCGACGCCGCGCGCTTCCTGCGTTGGATTGCTGAGGCGTTTGAGCAGCCGTTCTTGCTGTCGGTGCAGGGCTAGTGTTCTCGGTTCGTTGTCTTGTGCGAAGCGAAGGACCTGTGCAATTCGCCGACATCATCGATGATGCCGGCAAAATGCATAGGTCCTTCGGCGCAAAATTCGCGCCTCAGGATGACAAGCGGACGCATAGGTTTGATTTTGTTGGAATCTGATCTCGCACATGTCTGATACGCAATCCTTAAACATTGCAGTTATTGGCGGCGGGCCGGGTGGATATGCCGCTGCGTTTCTTGCTGCCGATCTCGGCATGAACACGACTCTGATCGATCCGGAACTGAACCCGGGAGGGGTTTGCCTTTATCGTGGATGCATTCCGTCAAAAGCACTCCTTCATGTCGCGAAGCTGATTGAAGAATCGCATCAGGCGAAGGATTGGGGGATCGAGTACGCTGCGCCGAAAATCGATCTCTCGCGATTGCGTTCGTTCAAAGAAGGCGTTGTCAAGAAGCTGACGGGCGGCCTGGGCGTGCTATCAAAGCAGCGCAAAATCCATTATGTGCAAGGGCGCGCGGCGTTTGAGAACTCGAACACGCTGAACGTCACGAAGAACGATGGATCCCGAGAATCACTGAGTTTTGATCGCATCATTGTTGCTTCGGGATCGCGGCCTGCCGTTGTTCCTACGTTGAAGCTTGACACTCCGCGAATGATGGATTCCACCGGAGCGTTGAACCTTGAGGACATTCCGGGCACGCTTCTCGTAGTTGGTGGCGGATATATCGGGCTGGAGCTGGGATCTGTGTACGCAGCACTCGGCACACGGGTGTCTGTGGTTGAGATGCTGCCGGGATTGCTGCCTGGTGCTGACCGCGATCTGGTTCTTCCTCTTCACAAGCGGTTGGAGAAGATGTTCGAAGCGATTTTGCTGAATACCACCGTCGCATCTGTGAAAGATGAAGGAAGCGGCATTCGCGCAACACTCAAGGCGCAGGATGGCACGCAGCAGGAAAAAGTGTTCGATCGCGTGCTGGTTTCGGTTGGACGCAAGCCGAATTCTGAGATCCCCGGGCTAGAGAAAACGCGCGTGCAGGTGGGACAACGCGGATTCATTCAGGTGAACAAGCAACTACAGACTGACGATCCTGCGATTTACGCAATTGGAGATGTAGTGGGCGAGCCAATGCTCGCGCACAAGGCCTCGCATGAGGGGCGCGTTGCGGTCGAGGCGATCGCGGGACACAAGGTCGCATTCGAGCCGAATGCAATTCCGGCGGTCGTTTTCACCGACCCCGAGGTTGCGTGGGCTGGTCTCACCGAAACGCAGGCACAAAAAGAAAATCACGAGGTTAAAGTCGCGAAATTTCCGTGGGCCGCTTCCGGACGCGCGATTACTCTTGACCGCCCTGAAGGCATGACGAAGTTGATCTTCGATCCTCAGACTGAACGCGTGCTCGGAGTCGGGATCGTCGGGGTCGGGGCCGGAGAAATGATCGCGGAAGGAGTGCTCGCCATCGAGATGGCGGCTCTGGCGAAGGACATCGCTTTGACGATTCATCCGCATCCGACTCTTTCCGAAACCGTAATGGAGTCCGCCGAGGTCTTTTTTGGAACCAGCACGCACATCTATCGACCGAAGCGCGGATGAACATCCCGTTCGACATCCCCGTCGCTATGTCTTCGGCATTTGCTTCAGGGTAGGGATTCTTCGACTGCGTCACCGCTTCGCATACGCGAAGCAGTCCTCCGCTCAGGATGACATTTCAAGAGTGCACGACGGCTTTGGCGATGTTGCGGGCCAACCGGGCATGCCTCATTCGATACAATGATAGCTCGCAACGCCGTATCGTTCAGACGCGGGCGGGGGCGCCCGCGCCACACACAGTTGAGTCGAACATGATCCGTTTCTGGAAGATCGTTCTCCTCTCAGTCGCCCTCCTCGCATGCAGTGTTGCGTCTTCGGCGCAAGGCTCGATCACTCAGATTCTGCAACCTTCGTCATCTGCTGCAACGGCTACGCCTTCTGATCCCCTCGGCCGAACGACGCCCTCCAGTTCTCTATTCGGCTTCTTGAGGGCTGCCCAGTCCGGCGACTACAGCATTGCCGCGCAGTATCTGCAGATGAGCCCGGCCCGGCGGCAGGCTGAAGGCGAGCAAACCGTTTCCAAACTCAAGTTCGTTCTGGATCATGTTTTTACAGGAAACCCCAACCGGTATAACCAAGCTGAAGGAACTCCGCAGGAAGGGGTTGCACTGAACCATCAGAAATTGGGGACGATGTCGGCCGGAGATGTCGAGGTCGATCTCGATATGATCCGTGTCCCCGATCCGGCTGCAGGCAAGATCTGGCTGATCTCATCGGAAACGCTCGCCAAACTGCCGGAGCTTTATGATCAGGCTGAAGCGCGACAGGTAGAGAGCAAACTTCCGCGATTCCTCGTCAGGTATCAGTTTGCCGGAATGCCGCTGTGGCAGTGGGCCGCATTGTTGATTGGCGTTCCGTTGGCTGCCAGCCTGGGCTGGGTTCTGCTGGCACTGCTTGAAATTCCAATTCGATGGTGGGCACGCAAGCGTGGGCAAATCTGCGAGGGTGGGCGCAGTCGGCGAACCCAAAAATGGTCGCACCGGGCGGCAAGCTCGTCTATGGCTCGCTCGCGCAGAACCCGCGAGGAGAAGAAAGCAGTCCCGAGGACTACTGGACGGTTGACGCAATCAGGGGACACAGCTTTTACAAGGTCCTTTCTTCCAAGGCCCCAGTAGCAACTCTTCTAAAGTTGAACGATCCGAAGTCCCTGCAAGACCTCGCTCTTGCGCAGGATATGGCGCGAGGTGTGATCCTGGATTCAATTTTTCGGCAAGTAGATCGACTCGGCAATATCAGCGTCGCCGTGTTACAACACTATGTGACCAGCGATGGTGGCGTAAAATGGGACGACAAAGTAAGTGACAAGGACAAGGCTGAAGC
>Ga0207693_10005016_pt1 | contig 11108 bp, 8 predicted proteins | sample LARL81metaG_FD_184347 | JGI IMG/M metagenome (GOLD analysis project Ga0207693, IMG submission 184347) | Corn, switchgrass and miscanthus rhizosphere microbial communities from Kellogg Biological Station, Michigan, USA - LAR L8-1 metaG... | ecosystem: Host-associated > Plants > Roots >... | reverse complement strand
CGCGTAGCGCCCGTTCAAGACCTGCATGCCGCGGGAGAGCTTCGACCGCTCAGTCTCGACGATCAGGTGGTAATGAGTCGTCATCAGGCAGAAGGCGTGGCAGTTCCAATCGTGGGTGGCGACCACGCGGCCCAGGATCGTCATGAAACTCTTTCGATCGACGTCGTCGAGGTAGATGTCCCCCTGGTTCGTGCCTCGGCTTGCAACGTGGTAGGCGCCGACCTCTGGCAGATCGCTGCGCGGTCTTCGCGGCATCGTTCGAAGCTAGGCGACCTTTCGCCAATCCGCTAGAGGCCCGCAGGGACTGTCCCCGAAGGGGGCTGTCCCTAAAAGCGTCATCGGAGCAGCCAGCGGTTGAAGGGACAGTCCCCGTTCCGGGGACAGTCCCTTAAAACGTCAGGCGGACCGCCACCGGTTTTGGGGACAGTCCCCGCTCGGGGACAGTCCGTCTAAAGGCGTCAGGCCGCTGCGATACTGGCCGGAGCGTGCCTGCGCTCGAAACGGAAGTCCTCGTCATCGGCGGCGGCTCGACCGGGGCCGGGGTCGCGCGCGACGCGGCCATGCGCGGCTTCGCGACGACGCTCGTCGAGCGCGGCGACCTGGCCACAGGGACGACCGGCCGCTTTCACGGGCTGCTCCATTCGGGAGGGCGCTATGCGGTCAAGGACCCTCTGGCGGCGCAAGAGTGTGTCGTCGAGAACCCGATCGTCCGCCGGATCGCAGCCGACTGCGTCGAGGACACCGGCGGCCTGTTCGTCTCGACGCCCTGGGACGACCCAGAGTTCGGCGACGACTTCCTGCGCGGCTGCCAGGAGACGGGTGTTCCAGTCGAAGAGGTCCCGGTCGCTGAGGCGCTGGGCAAGGAACCGCGCCTCGAGCCACGGATCACGCGCGCTTTCGCCGTTCCGGACGCGAACCTCGATCCGTGGAAGCTCGTCTCGGCCTGCACGCGGTCGGCCAAGGCGTACGGCGCGACGATCCTCCCCTACCATCGCGTGGTCGGGCTGGAGCTCCGAGACGAAAGGGTCGTCGGGGCCCGGGTCCAGGACGAGCTCGCAGCCGAGGAGCTCGAGATCCACGCCGAGATCGTCATCAACGCCGCCGGCGCCTGGGCAGGGCAGATCGCCGGGCTTGCCGGCTGCGTCGTGAACGTGCTCCCCGGCAAGGGGATCATGATCGCGATGAACCACCGGCTCGTGAACACGGTGGTCAATCGCTGTAAGCCGCCGAGCGACGGCGACATCATCGTCCCGATCCGGACCGTGTCGGTGATCGGGACGACTGACGTCCGCGTCGCCGATCCCGACGAGCTCGAGGTGACCCCCGGCGAGATCGACGAGATGCTCGACGAGGGCGAGAAGCTCGTTCCCGGCTTCCGCGAGGCCCGCGCGCTCCGGGTCTGGGCGGGAGCGCGCCCGCTCTACACGCCGGACGACGTGGCTGACACCCGCGACGTCAGCCGCACGCACACGGTGCTCGACCACGCGGACCGCGACGGCGTCGAGGGCATCCTCACGATCACCGGCGGCAAGGCGACGACCTTCCGGCTGATGGCCGAGGATGTGGTCGACGCCGCCTGCGAGAAGCTGGGCGACAAGCGGGAGAGCCGAACCGCCGACGAGCCTCTGCCGGGCTCCGAGGACGAGCGCTTCTATTGGCTAGGCGCGCGGGTTCGCGCCCAGGAGCCGGTCCCGAACTCCGAGGAGATCATCTGCGAGTGCGAACTGATCACGCGCAATCATCTAACCGAAGCAATCGCCCGCGGCGGCCGACCGGCCGGTCTGGACGACGTCCGCCGCCGGGTGCGGCTGGGGATGGGACCATGCCAGGGAGGCTTCTGCATCTACCGGGCGACAGGGATCCTCCACCAACTCGAGGACCTCGACCACCAGGCGGCGAACTCCGCCTTGCTCGACTTCCTCCAGGAGCGCTGGAAGGGCGTGCAGCCGATCCTCCACGGCGACCAGCTCCGTCAGGCACGCCTCGACGATTGGATCTTCCAGGGCCTGCTCGCGGTCGGGCACCTGCCCGAATGACGAACACCGGGACGCGGCCCGCCGGCGCGAGCTACGACACGGTCGTGATCGGCGCCGGCCTTGCCGGCCTGACCGCCGCCCTGCGCCTGGCCGAGGCCGGACAGCGGGTCGCCGTCCTCGCCAAGGGTGTCGGAGCGACCCACCTCGCCCCGCCGACGATCGACGTCCTCGGCTACATGAACGGCCCGGTCGACAGCCCCGCGCAGGCGCTGCCCGAGTTCACGGCCGCCAATCCGCAACACCCGTACCGGCAGCTCTCGACCGAGCTCCTCCGTGACAGCCTCGACTGGTTCAGTTCAAGCCTCGGCGACCAGGGCTACAGGGGCAGCCTGGACGAGAACTTCTTCGTCCCGACCGCGGTGGGCGTCGCGAAGCCGACGGCGCTGGTCCCGGAGACGATGGCCGCGGGCGACCTTCGCCAAGGCGGCCGCTTCGTCTTCGTCGGGCTGCGCGGGCTCAAGGACTTTTTTCCCGCCTACCTCGCCGACAACCTTGCTCGAGCAGTGCGGCCCGGCGGCGCGGCCGTCACGACTCGAATCGTCGAGATTGCGCCACCGCTCGGCCAGGCCGGCGACGTCAGCCCACTGGGCTTCGCCCGGCGGTTCGAGCAGCCCGACTTCCGGGAATCCGTGCTCGCCGAACTGGACGGGAACCTCGTCCCCGGCGAGATCGTCGGCCTGCCGGCCGTGCTCGGCCTCGGCGACGCCCCGGCCGTCTGGAGCGAGCTGGAGACGAGGCTCGGCCACCAGGTCTTCGAAGTGGCGACGCTGCCGCCGTCGGTGCCGGGCATCCGCGTGTACGAGACGATGACCGCGGCCCTCCGCCGTCAAGGGGCGCGGTTCGTGATCGGAAGCACCGTGGCGGGCGCCGATAGCGCGAGCGGCCGGCTCGACGGCGTTCTCTTACACACCGCGGGCCGGGCGCAGACCTATCGAGCCGGCTCGTTCGTGCTCGCAACCGGGGGCTTCCCTTCGGCCGGTCTCGAGCTGGATTCGGCCGGAAAGGTGCGCGAGCCGGTCTTCGATCTCCCAGTCGCGGGCCTGCCCGAGCCGGATCAGCCGCTCTTCGGGCCGGGCTACTTCGACGAGCATCCGCTCTCACGCGCTGGCGTCGCGGTCGACGAGCGGCGGCGCCCGGTCGACGAGGCGGGGGAGCCGGTCTATGAGAACCTCCACGCCGCGGGTGCGACCCTCGCGGGCGCCGTTCCGTGGCGGGAGGGCTCGGGCAACGGCCTGAGCCTCGCATCGGGTTACGCTGCGGCCTCCGCGATCCTCGAGGCCGCACCGTGACCGAGCTCGTCCGCGACTCCCTCGACCACTGCGTCAAGTGCACGATCTGCGAGTCGTTCTGCCCGTACTCGAAGGCGACGCCGCTCTTCCCCGGCCCCAAGTACGTCGGACCGCAGGCCGAGCGGTTTCGCCGCACCGGCGTCTCTCCCGACGTCTCGGTGGATTACTGCTCGGGCTGCGGGATCTGCACGCAGGTCTGTCCGCAGGGAGTGAAGATCGCGGAGATCAACTCGCAAGCGAGGGCCCACCTCTGGGAGGAGCGCGGGATCCCGCTTCGCAACCAGCTGATCGCCCGCCCGAGCGTGATCGGTCGGCTCGGGACCCCGGTCGCGCCGCTCGCGAACTGGACGCTGGGAAACCGCGCCTTGCGCTACCTGGGCGAGCGCCTGCTCGGAGTTCACCGCGACGCCGCCGTCCCACGCTTCGCGGGCCGAACCTTCCAGCGCTGGGCGCGAAAGCACGTCAGCCCTCCCGCCGAGCGGACGATCGTCTACTTCCACAACTGCGGCACCAACTACTACGAGCCGGCAGTCGGGCGGATGACGGTCGAGGTGCTCGAACACAACGGCTTCCACGTCGTCGTTCCGCCGCAGGACTGCTGCGGGCTGCCGCTCCAGTCGAACGGGAACTTCCCGGCGGCGCGCGCGTACGTCCGGCGGCTGGTGGCGAACCTGGCACCCTACGCCCGGGAGGGCTGTGCGATCGTCGCCAACTCGACCAGCTGCGGGTTGATGCTGAAGCGCGAGGCGCGCGAGATCCTCGAGGTCGAAGACGACGACCTGGTGGTCGTCAGCGAAGCGATGTACGACCTCTGCGAGTTCCTGCTCCTGTTGCACGAGCGCGGCGAGCTCAAAACCGACTTCAAGCCACTCCAGCTGACCGTGCCGTACCACGCCCCGTGCCAGCAGCAGGGACACGGGATCGGCAAGCCCGCGCTCGATCTCTTCGCCCTCGTCCCGGGGCTGCGGGCAATCGAGCTCGACGCCGACTGCTGTGGCATCGCCGGCACCTACGGATACAAGAAGGAGAAGTACGAGATCTCGATGTCGGTCGGCAAGCGGCTCTTCAATGAGCTTCGCGATTCGAACGGCGACCTCACCGCCTGCGACAGCGAGACCTGTCGCTGGCAGATCGAGCACGGCTCCGGCACGCACGCCGTCCACCCGGTCGAGCTCCTCCACCGCGCCTACGGGCTCGGCGCAGCGTAAACGCCATGGTCGGGATCGTGATCGTCTCGCACAGCGCCACGCTGGCCGAGGGCGTGCGCGAGCTGGCGGCGGAGATGGCTGGGCCCGACGTACGGATCGAGCTCGCCGGCGGGCTCGCCGAGGAGGGTGCACTCGGCACCGACGCGGTGCGTGTGATGGAGGCGATCGGCCAGGCCGACGCCGGCGACGGCGTGCTCGTGCTGATGGATCTCGGCAGCGCCGTGCTCAGCGCCGAGACCGCGCTCGACTTCCTGGAGCCCGAGCAGCGTGGGTCGGTGCTCCTCTGCGAGGCGCCACTGGTGGAGGGAGCCGTGGCGGCGGCGGTCGCGTCCAAGCTCGGCGAGCCGCTCGAAGCCGTCGCCGAGGAGGCACGGAGGGGGCTGCAAGGAAAGGTCGCCCAGCTCGGCGGCGGCGAGCCTGCGAGTTCCGGCCCGGCTGAGGCAGCCGCTCCGCTCGAGGAGGGCCCGACGCTCCGGCTCGACATCGGCAATCCGCTCGGCCTGCATGCCCGCCCCGCCGCCCGCTTCGTCCAGACCGCGGCGGGCTTCGACGCGGACGTCCAGGTGCGGAACCTGACCACGGGGCGCGGCCCTGCCAGCGCGCGCAGCCTCAACGGACTGGCCACGCTCGGCATCCGCCAGGGGAACGAGATCCTCGTGTCCGCGCACGGGCCGCAGGCTGCCGCCGCGCTCGACGCGCTCGCCGACCTCGCCCGGCGCGACTTCGACGATCAACCGACGCCGAGGGCGTCCTCCGCCCCGCCCGCGACTTCTGCGGATGCAGGAGACGGGCTCGCCGGCCTTCCGGGGGCGCCCGGGATCGTCTTCGGTCCAGCGCGCCACTTCCGCCCACAAGAACCAGAGATTCCGACCGGCTCGTCCGCGGACCCGGAAGCCGAGTGGCAGGCGCTGACGCGGGCGCTCGAGCAGGTGCGAAACGAAACCCGGGCGACGCGGGATTCGGTCGCAGCGCGCGCCGGCGAGTACAGCGCCGCCATCTTCGACGCACACCTCCTCTTCCTCGATGACGAGGCGCTGCTCGAGCCGGCCCGGCACGGGATCTTCGAGGAAGGGAAGAACGCCGCCCAGGCCTGGCGCGAGGCGACGGAGGCCGTCGCGGCCGAGTATCGCAGCCTGGACGACGAGTACATGCCGGCCCGCGCGGAGGATCTGACCGGAGTCGCCCGGCAGGTCGTCGCGGCGCTGACCGGAGGTGCTGCGGTCGCAACGCTGAGCTCTCGCGGGATCGTCGTCGCAGCCGACCTGACTCCGGCCGACACCGCCTCGCTCGACCGCGGGCTCGCGCTCGGCATCGCAACGGCCGCCGGCAGCCCGACCTCGCACAGCGCGATCCTCGCCCGCTCGCTGGGCATCCCGGCGGCGGTCGGGCTTGGTGAGGCGCTGCTGAGCGTCCCCGAAGGCACGGAGCTTTTGCTCGACGGCGACGCCGGGACCGTCGAGGTCGAGCCGAGCGACGAGGTCGTCGCGGAATCGAAGCGGCGCGCGGCTGCTCGCAAGCATGCAGCCGAGGACGCCCGAGCAGCTGCGGCCGAGCCGGCGGCGACCCGCGACGGACGCCGGATCGAAGTGGTCGCGAACATCGGCTCGCCCGACGACGTCCCTGCCGCGATCGAGAACGGCGCCGAAGGCGTCGGCCTGCTCCGCACGGAGTTCCTGTTCCTCGAGCGCGACTCGATGCCGAGCGAGGACGAGCAGGTCGCCGCTTACAACGCGATCGCCGCGGGTCTACAGGGACGGCCGCTGATTGTGCGCACGCTCGACGTCGGCGCGGACAAGCCGCTCCCGTATATCCGGCAGCGGCCCGAGGCGAACCCCTTCCTCGGCGTCAGGGGGATCAGGCTCGCGCTCGAGCAGCCGGAGCTTCTGACGACGCAGCTGCGAGCGGTCGTGCGAACGGCGGCCGAGTATCCGCTGAAGGTGATGTTCCCGATGGTGGCCACGCTCGAGGAGTACAGGGAGGCGAAGGCCCTGCTCACGGAGGTCGGCGCCGGGCTCGAGCTCGACGTCGGCGTGATGATCGAGGTACCCGCGGCGGCGCTTGCGGCCGAGCAGTTCGCGCCGGAGGTCGACTTCTTCTCGCTCGGCACCAACGACCTGACTCAGTACACGATGGCGGCCGAGCGCGGAAACGCGGTGGTCGCCGAGTTGGCCGACGGGTTGCACCCCTCGGTTCTGCGTTTGATCCGGATGGTCGCGGAGGCCGCGAGCGCGCACGGGAAGTGGGCTGGCGTTTGCGGCGAGCTGGCCTCCGACCCGGCGGCGGTACCTGTGCTCGTGGGTCTCGGGATCACCGAGCTGAGCGCGAACGCGCCTGCGATCCCGACCGTCAAGCAGGCCGTCCGCGAAACCGACAGCGAGTCCGCGCGCGAGCTTGCCGACCACGCCTTGGAGCTTTCCTCCGCGGCCGAGGTCCGGCAGCTCGTCGCAGGCGAAACCGCCGTCCCATCGCGGAGCCCGGCCTCGTGATCGCCCGGGCGGCCGCGCCACGCACCCTCCTGCCGGCGCTCACCCTCGCGCGCATCCTGGCCGTGCCCGCGGTGATGGCCCTGATCCTGGCCGGGCCAGACCACGACTCGGCGTACACGGCCGCCGCGATCGTGTTCGCGGTCGCGGCCTCGACCGACTTCGTCGACGGCTACCTCGCGCGCCGGTGGGCGGTGACGACGAAGCTCGGCTCCTTTCTCGACACGACCGCCGACAAGCTGCTCGTCTCCGGAGCATTGATCGCGCTCGTGGACGTCGGCCGCGCCTCGCCTTGGATCGCAGCGATCATCGTCGGCCGCGAGCTGCTGATCCTCGGCCTGCGCGGCGTCGTCGCCGCCGACGGCACCGTCTTTCCGCCCTCGATCTGGGGCAAGCTGAAGACGAACGTCCAGTTCGTCGCCATTTTTCTGGCGATCGTCCAGTGGGGAGGCGACATCGGCCCGTTGCGCCTCGACGAATGGGCTCTCCTGGCGGCGGCCGTGATCACGGTCCTCTCCGCAGTCGAGTACATCGCGCGGTTCTCCTCTGCCCTCCGGGAGACCCCGCATTAACGCGACCGGCTCCGTGTTGGTGACCGGCGGGACAGGGTTCGTCGGCCGGGCGATCGTCGAGCGGCTGGTCGGTGAGCACGACCACGTCAAGGCGCTGGCCCGTTCGGAGGCGTCGGCGAGCGTGCTTGCCGAGCTGGGCGCCGAGCCGGTGAGCGGCGACGTCCTCGATCCCGACGCACTGGCCTCCGCGATGCGCGGCTGCCGCCTCGTCTACCACGCCGCCGGCGCGAACGCCTTCTGCCTCCGCGACCCCTCGCCGCTGTTCGAGGTCAACGTACGAGGCTCGGCGAACGTCGTCCGAGCGGCAGCGCTAGCCGACGTCGGGCGGGTCGTCTACACGTCGTCGGCGGCGACGCTGGGAGAGCGGAAGGGGACTGTTGGATCCGAGCAATCCCCACACCGCGGCAGCTTCCTCTCCGACTACGAGCGGTCGAAGTTCGAGGCCGAGCGGGCGGTGCTCGCCGCTGCCGACGAGACCGGCGTCGACGTCATCTGCGTGAACCCCGCGTCCGTACAGGGGCCCGGCCGGGCGACAGGATCGACCCAGCTGCTGCTCGACTACTTGAACGGACGACTCAAGGCCGTCGTCGACACGACCCTGAGCCTGATCGACATCGCCGACTGCACGACTGGGCACCTCCTGGCAGCGTCCAAGGGGAAACCGGGCGAGCGCTACGTCCTCAGCGGCGCGACGCTGACCGTGCGCGAAGGGCTCGAGCTGCTCAGCCGCCTGTCGGGCGTCGAACAGCCGGTGCGCGCCTTACCGCCCCGGCTTGCGATGACGGTCGCGACCGTGGTCCAGGCGGTCGCATGGGTCCGGCGCAGGCCGCCGCGGATCTGCCGGGAGCTGGCGCGTACGCTCACCCACGGTCACTCCTACGACGGCTCCAAGGCCGCACGCGAGCTCGGCTTGCACTACACGCCGATCGAGGAGACGCTTCGCCGGACGATCGACTGGTGGATCGAGCAAGGCCTTGTCACGGCCCCCAAGTCACAAGACCAAACCACTTCGTAGAATCGCGGAGGCTGGGCTTTCCGAATGAAGGACGTTCTCCTGATCCTGACCGGTTATCTCCTCGGCAGCATGCCCTGGGGCTACTGGCTGCCGAGGATTCTCAAGGGCGTCAACATCCGGGAAGCAGGTAGCGGGAGCACCGGCGCGGCGAACGTCTGGCGGACGCTCGGCTTCAAGATCGGCTTGGGCGTGGCGCTGCTCGACATCGCCAAGGGCTCGGCGGCGGCGCTGCTCGGGCTCTGGCTCGGCGGCGAGCTCGTCGGTCTGCTCGCCGGCATCGCGGCGATGGCCGGCCATTGGCGGCCCGTGTTCCTCGGCTTCAGCCGCGGAGGGAAGATCGTCGCGACCACCGGAGGTGTGGCGCTCGCGCTGGTACCGCTGGCGACACTTGCGGCCGCGACCGTCTGGATCGCCACCTTCCTCGCGACCCGCTACACGTCGGTGGCGTCGCTCGTCTCGGCCGCGACGCTCCCGCTCTTCGCCGTTCTGTTCGGCGCCTCCTGGCCGGTCGTCGGCTTCACCGCCGGTGCGGCGGTGGCGATCTTCGTGCTCCACCGGGCGAACATCGCCCGGCTGCTCAGCCGCAGCGAGAACCGGTTCGAGCTGCGCCGGACATCGAAGGCGCGGCGTGAGGCTAGGTCAGTTCCAGGCGAGCGCTGAACGCTCTTTCCAGTAGAGCGCCGGGTCTTCGGCGAGTTGTGCCAACTCCGGCTCGAGCTTCGGGTCGAGCTCGAGCGCGACGAGGTTGCTCCTCAGCTGGTCGACGGTCGCGGCGCCGCTGAGGACGACGTCCGCCCAGGGCTGCGCAACGACGGCGGCGAGGGCGAGCGCGTCGGGCGTCGTGCCGGCCCGCTCGGCGAGCCGGCGCAAGGGCGCAACGTCGCCGCGCGCGGTCAGCCGCCCATTCGCAAGCGCTTCCTTGACGAGCACGCCGAGCCCTGCGGCCTGCGCGGCCTCGAGCGCCGGGCCGGCCGATCGCTCGAGCAGGTTCCAGGTCGCCTGCACCGTGTCGAAGCCCCCCACCTCGAGCGCGCGCTCGATCGTCTCGCGCTGGTTCGGCCCCGTCGTGGTCAGTCCGATCGCCAGGCCCGTCTCGCGGAGGCGGGCGAGCTCGTCGAGCACGGCCCGGTCATCGAGGACGCCGCTCTCGAGGGTCGCCGAGTGGATCTGGTAGAGCCGGAGATGCTCGCCGAGCAGCGCGCGGCTCTCGCCGATCTGCCGCCGCAGCGTTTCCAGGGAGAGATCCTTGACCTCGTGCACCTCGGCGTCGACGCGCCAGTCAGCGGTGTACGTGTAGCCCCACTTGGAGCCGACGGTGACGGCCCCAGGCCCGAGGCCGCGCCACTCGAGCCAGTCGGCGAGGAACTCCTCCGCCTTGCCGTACGAGCGGGCGGCGTCGAAGTAGCGGATGCCGCCTGCGTACGCGGCGTCGAGCACCGCGTGGGCCTCCCTCTCGAGGGTGGCCACGTCCTTCTGCGCGCCGAGGTCGTCACCGTGGCCGAGGTTGATGTAGCCGGGGCGGCCGAGCGCGGCGAGGCCGAGACCGAGCCGGCTGACCGGCAGGCCGGTTCGGCCCAGGACGTGGACGCTCAACTCCTCCGCACAAAGTCGATCGCGACCGGCACGCCCTGCAGCTCGAAGCGGTCGCGAAGCTGGTTCTCGACCCAGTAGCCATAGTCGCGCGTGACCAGGCTCGCGTCGTTGACGAAGAACCGGAAACGCGGCGGCCGTGCATGCACCTGCGTGCCGTAGAGCAGATTGAGCCGACGGCCGTTTCGCGCCGGCGCCTCGCGCGCCTCGCGGAGCTCGGCGAGGAAGCGGTTCAGCTCGGCCGTGGGGATTCGCGCGGAATGCTTGTCGAACTGGGTCTCGATCCGGTCGAGCAGGCGGGCGATCCCCCGCCCGGTCTTCGCCGACACGGTCAGCACCGGCGGCCGCTGTCGCAGCCGCTCGCCGAGCCGCGCCCGCACGTCCTCGATCTCGACTTCGCTGATGTCCCACTTCGAGAGGACGGCGATCGTCGAGCACTGCGCCTTGCGCGCCACGTCGGCGACCGTCAGGTCCTGGTCGACCACGCCCTCGCTCGAGTCGACGAGGACGAGCGCGACGTCGGCGCGCTCGGCTGCTGCGAGCGCCCGCAGCTCCGAGTAGTACTCGATCCCCTGGCGCTGCCGGCGCTTGCGGCGCAGGCCCGCTGTGTCGATGAAGACGAACTCGCGCTCGCCGCGGCGGAAGACCGTGTCGATCGCGTCGCGCGTCGTGCCCGGCTGGTCGGAGACGATCACGCGCTCCTCGCCGAGCAGCGCGTTCAGCAGGCTCGACTTGCCGACGTTCGGGCGGCCGAGGATCGCCACCCGGATCGCGGCGTCGGTGATCGCCGGCCGGCCGCGGCCTGGCAAACGCGCGACGATCGAATCGAGCAGGTCGCCGGTGCCGTGGCCGTGAGCGGCCGAGAGCGGGAACGGATCGCCGAGTCCGAGCCGGTGGAACTCGAACGCCAGCGAA
>Ga0207693_10005015_pt1 | contig 11110 bp, 5 predicted proteins | sample LARL81metaG_FD_184347 | JGI IMG/M metagenome (GOLD analysis project Ga0207693, IMG submission 184347) | Corn, switchgrass and miscanthus rhizosphere microbial communities from Kellogg Biological Station, Michigan, USA - LAR L8-1 metaG... | ecosystem: Host-associated > Plants > Roots >... | reverse complement strand
TTCCAGAATTCGTGGCAGGTCGCCTGGATGAATCGCAACCTGCCATCCCGAGTCCAAAGCTTGCTTTGCAGTTAGACCCGTATAGTCCAGCCAGCGCTGATTGAAGAAGTCGGCGGAGCCGTCTGGACCAGCTGACCATGCCAACGTAGGGATGGTGTCGACTACAAGGCGAATGTCCCGTACATCTCCAGCATCTCCAGGTTCTTCGAAGCCATGGCGCAAGGATGCCATCAGCGGATTATAGAACCATATGGCGGACCAATCCGACCGAAATTGCATTGTTCCCGCCCGCCAGGGCATGACGCGCAAGCCTTACAAGTCCTCGCAGCAAGACATCTAGCTCCGAGGTCGCACCAACCAATCGCTGGAGGGAAGGTGATTCGCACACTCGTGCCGAAATTGTTCCTAACAGATTGGCCTGCCTGCGAGGCGCGAGACTGAGGACTATTGCGGAAACGACGTTGGCGCTGTGATGTCGTGGTGTGACTTTAGGAAGCGGGATTCTTCTTCAGACGCTGTGCCGCGGTCTTCAAGATTTCGCGCGAAAGCTCCTCGTCCGATACGGCGCGAGCCATACCGATCGCACCGACCAGCGCGCAATAGGTCAAGACTGCTTGCGATCTTGCACTGCCCCTATCCGTCTCGTTCGTGTTACGAATCAGGGTTGCGAGCAACTCAATGTTTTCCCGAATTTTCCGGCTGACGATTGCGCGAGTGCGCTTGTCGCTGCGTGCGAGATCTTCTGCCAGAGCGCTGACTGGGCAACCTGTACCTGGATGATTGCGATGTGCTTCGCTCAAATATTCATCGACTAGCGATTCGTAGGTGACCGGCGGACCGCCCGAGGCGGCGGCATCCACTTGACGCTTCCAGAGGTCGAGCGCACAGCCTACCGCTTCAGCCACTAACGCGTCACGCGAATTGAAGTGTTTGTAGAAGCCGCCCACGGTAAGGCCAGCTTCTTTCATCAGGTCTGCGATTCCGATCCCGGCAAGCCCCTCTTCGCGGAACCTCCTTGAAGCGATAGCAACGATGCGCTGATGAGTTTTTGCCTTTTCAGCCTTGGAATGGCGCATGGGCCCCCCAAAAAAAGTTTGTAACCGAAGCCCGACTATGCGAATCGAAGTCGAAGAATGGATTATAGCTATAATCCATATGAAAGCAAAGAGACTCAACTGCAGACTGGAGAAAAGGGATATGAGCAATGCACCATCAAAAGGCACCGCCCTGGTATCGGGTGCCTCTAGGGGCATCGGGGCTGTCTATGCAGACCGTCTCGCAAAGCGTGGATACGATCTGATTCTCGTAGGCCGCAGCGAGGCACCCCTCAAAGCGCTCACTGCAAGCCTCGCGAGCGCGAGCGGACGCCACGTCACCGCGATCTTGGCGGACCTCAATAACAAGATAGACCTCGCGAAAGTGGAAACAAAGCTGAGGGAAGATTTGAGTATCACAATGCTGGAGCGACACCAGGAGAGAGAGTGATGAGAGACTGCGAGGCGAAAAGAAACATGACAAATACGGGACCAGAAAAGCGCCGACCGAACAACGACGAAGAGTTACCGGTAGTGCTCCTACACGGTACATCCGGACAGTCAGAAGACTGGTCTCAGGTAGTGGAACAGCTGACGAGGCACCGCCCTGTGATTCGCCTAAACTATGCTCAACCGGTCGCTGGCACTGAGTCGGCAAATGCACCGAGAGTATCCGATTTCGCAGATCGAGTTGTGGCAGCAGCCGGGGCTGGTGGCAGGCATCGCTTTGACCTTGTTGGCTTTTCCCTTGGAGCTGCGGTTGCCACATTCATTGCGGCGGAGTATTCGGAGATGGTTCGTTCGCTGGTTCTTGTATCAGGTTTCAGTTACGGCGGTGACCCGGGAATGAGATTACAGTTCGATCTTTGGTTGCACCTGGCGCTGACGGACAAGATTGCCCTTGGAAAGCTACTTCTCGTGAGCGGCCTCAGCCGCGAGTTTCTCTCAGCGTTCGATGAAGATACCATCAACGGAATCATCCAGAGCTTTGTGGCGATGAGCGACTGGCCTCTGATCGAGCAGAATATCAGGGTCGATCTCGCAGTGGATGTGCGGGAGCAGGCCAGGAAGATCAAGGCACCAACATTATCAATCACCGGGAAATACGACCAGATTGTGCCACCCTTCTATACACAGGAGTCGGCTGATTTGATTCCCACTGCAAAGAGGGTCGAAATCCCTTCAGGACACTTGTCTTTTCTCGAAAAACCAGTCGATCTAGCGTCAGCTGTGTTGGCATTTCTACTTGAGAAGCATCCATACCAGTTGGGTGCTTGAAAATTTCCTCTGAGGTCCGGGCCACAGCGCGGTATGCTACACGAACCAACCGCCAGAAGATCGAAGTTTCAGGCGCCAGTCACGCGGTCTACGTATCCAGGCCAAAGGAAGTTGCAGCTCTGATCGACAAATGGCGAGATTCCGGGTAGCGCGATAAGCCGAAGAGCTTCCTTGGTGAAAGAGTTTTGCGAAGGACCTACCTGTGTGCTGCACGGGTTGTTCCTGAGATGTCTGACCGAAGATAAGCCGGGGATCCGATGTTCTCGGCTAAGCCCTGAAGCGATTCTTGTTAATCGTGAGCGACCGAATCTTCGATTCCAGCGTGGACCGCGCGATCCCTAGCTTCGCGGCGGCTCCCGATGGCCCGGACACCCGCCCTTGGCATTCTCGCAGGGCTGCTTCGATGATTTCCTTTTCTTGAGTTGCTACCTTCTCCGAGAGATAAAGCTGGCCCTCGGCTTTCCTCTCCGGCGGCTTTTGAGACAGCCAGCTTTCATCCACCGAAAAATTGGCTGTTTCACACACGATTACAGATCGTTCGATGACGTTCTGTAATTCGCGTATGTTTCCGGGCCAATAGTATGACTCAAGTAATCGGAGAGTCTTCTTGTCGACGGTCGTAATTCTCTTACCGGCTTTCCGCGCGTAGCGATCGATAAAGTATTCGACCAGCAAGGGAATGTCCTCTTTTCGTTCTCGAAGAGAAGGAATTCCAATCGGAAACACATGCAAACGGTAAAACAAATCGCTGCGGAAGGACCCAGCGCTGATAGCAGCCTGCAAGTCACGGTTCGTGGCGGCGATCACCCGAACGTCAGCGCGTATCGGGCGTGTCCCGCCCACACGTTCAAACTCATGCTCCTGCAAAACACGCAGGAGGGCGATTTGGGTCTCGGGTGGAAGTTCTCCGACTTCGTCCAGGAAGAGCGTACCGCCGTTTGCTAATTCAAACCTACCCAAGCGCTGCTGAGTTGCGCCCGTGAAGGCACCCTTCTCGTGCCCGAACAACTCCGAGGTGATCAGTTCACGTGGGATAGCAGCGCAGTTCACGCTAACGAATGCACGCGAGCTGCGATCTGATCGTCGGTGGATGGCTCGCGCAACAAGCTCTTTGCCCGTTCCCGTTTCGCCAGTTATGAGGACCGTAGAGTCACTTGGGGCGACCTTGGAGATGCGCGAGAGCACAGTTTGCAAAGCTGGAGAGGTTCCAACGATCTCTTCAAACATCGAGGCCTTATCGATTTCTTCACGTAGAGCAACGTTTTCTCGGCGAAGAGTATCCTCAGCCTGCTTGCGATCGTCGATGTCCGTCGCGGCAACATACCAACGCGTAATCTGTCCCTGTTCGTCGCGCAATGGGTTAAAACGAGCCAGGAACCAGCGATAAGTGCCATCACGTTTGCGTAGTCGCAACTCCAACTCGTCAGCAGAGCCACGAGCGACAGCACGATCAAAAAAACCGTCGATCCGTCCGTTCTCATCAGGATGAAAGTACTTGCCGCGACCAGGAAACTGTTGCCACTCTTCGAGATTAAGGCCGAGGTAATCGAGCGAGACGCGGTTGGCGTAAAGGCGTTCACGGTTAGGTCCGTATACCGCAACAAGTTGAGGCGCCAGGTCCAGCATCTGCTGGAGTTCCCTCTCTCCTTCCCGGATGACCGTTTCCGCCCGCTTCTGTTCGCTTAGATCGAGGACGAACGCGACGCCCTCCTTCCCATCTTGCTGGAACAGCGCGGCTCCAATCAGCACGGGCACGCGGCTGCCATCCTTCCGGAGAAACTCCTTCTCATATGGCCGAATGGTCCCGGTTTCTTTCAGTTCTGCCAGGCCGCGTTCGTCGCCGTCGCGCCATTCGGCGGGCGTCAGATCCGTCCAGCGCGCGCGACCGGAGACGAGGTCTTCCCGGTTATATTGCAGCATGCGCAGAAACGCCTCATTTGCCTCAACGATCAGACCTTCGATGGTCGCGATGAAGATCCCGAGAATGTTGGCATCAACCAGGCGTCGGATCTTTCCTTCGCGATCTTCGAGATCGCGATAAAGCCGCGAATTCTGGAGGGAGACTGCTGCTTGCGACGCAAGCACCTTCAACACGGTGACACGGTCAGGAGTGAAAACGTGCGGCGTCAGATTGTTTTCAAGGTAGAGAATCGCGATGAGTTTGCCTTGGTTGATCAATGGCAAACACAGAATGGAACGGGCCCGACGCTGAGCGATGTAGGCATCGCCAGAGAACGCATTCTCCGATGATGCATCCTCGAGAATCACGCTCTCTTGAGTGCGCATTACATACCGAACGAGCGACTCCGGCATCGCGGCTGCAGTGTCGCTACCGTCTCGTAGATGCACGGTGACATCACCTTCGGTAGTGGTCGCTTCGGCCTCGATCCGCAGCTCGTCACCCTCCGAAACAATCAAGAGGCCTTCCTGGGCGCCCGCATGCTCGAGCGCCGCGTGCATGAGCCTGTCCATCAGCCTTTCCAAAACCATCTCGCCCGAGACTGCTTGCGAGACTTTGATCACCGTCGCTAGGTCCAAGTGCTCGACGGGTGCAGCGATCATACTCGTGGAACTAGCAACCGGCTTCTCGTGCCTGAGCTGCGGATATTGCCGGTCGAGTTGGTTCACCTTGCCTTCCGCACCCCAGCGGAGATAGCCGTACCGTGCGTCCTGTAAATAAATATTCGCGATCTTCTCGAAACCACGTGCTGCGTAGAAGCGTGCGGCCAGTTCGTTGGCGAGCGCCTCATTGTGGACAAAGCCATTTGCATGCGCTGAACGAATTGCTCGTTCATAAAGGGTCTCAGCATCGAGTGTGCGGCTTTCCAGGCGAGCGATCTCCGCACTGACGAGCGCGGCACGGTTCTCGAAGTTGTCGGGACAGTTCTCCGCCCATAGCGCGAGCCGCTTCTGATGTTCGGTCAGAGCCTCGAAATGCTGGCGTCGCCGCGCCGGCGCCGCGGAATCGCAAGCGGACGCTCTCGCGAGCGCTCCGTAGAAATGGTATTCGGCCTCTTCGAAGAAAGCGGCCATTGTGTACAGTAGGGGTTGTGCCTTCGTGGCCGCTGCTACTGCCTGCTCGTAGTCACCGGCATAAAAGCGCGCCTGCAGCTTTCGAATCCAATACCAGGAGTTGGGCCAAAGGAGACCTTCTAGATGCTGCTCGAAAGGGCCCTCGTCGAACCCATCCTCACAAAACGAGCCAAACACGGGGGTCAAACCCCTGAGAGTCCTGATGAAACTGAGCTGACCTGTCACGACGTCAACGACCAAGTCGAAGTGCACTTTTTGCGCGAATCTGAGCCCAGACTCAGCTTCACGCTGGCCTTCCGCGAGTGGGGTGCCACCAGCCAGAAAATTCGAGACGAGACTGCTGTAAGCATAAGCTGCGTACGTCTGGTCGCCGGTCTCCAATGCTGTCTCTAAGCCGCGGCGAACTAGCGAAACGCCCGCTCGTACATGCCGCGTCCAGGGATTAACTACCACTCCACCAGCGTAGAATGCACGAGCTTTGAACCGGTCCAGGCCCTTCTTCTCGACGAGGTCGAGACTGAGCTGACCGAACCGGAAGCCCGCTCGGTAGTCTCCGAACCGTGCTCCCAGCACCATATTTATGAAGCCGTACGCGTAGCACGATCCATCACAGTTACCATCCTTCATACTCAAGTTCGCCATCCGCAGCAGGGCAAGGCACCACAGATTCGCGTCACTAAAGTAAGCCGGTGCTACGATTTCCGTCAGGACTTCCATCGTCGCCCGACAGTCTGGATCGGACATAAGTGGCAAGTCGAAAAGCGCTTCGATTGGACGACCGCCAAGCTGCAGCCACAGGCGGTTGTATTCCTCGCGGATCTCATCGTCTGTCGGGTGTGGTGACCACGCGATGCCGGCCTCGTGCAGGTATTCGAGGCAGATCTCCACGGCACGGACGGTACGATAGAGCGTTGTGTAAACAGCAGTCCGCAAGCACGCGACGGCGGCCTTATCCACAAGATTCCCAGCGCGACGAGACAGCATCGAGAGCCGCTCCTCTGCTGCAGCCAGATCGGCGGTCAGGAACTCGCATTCGGCGCGATTAATCTCGATCTCAAACACGAGGCGATGGCACCGGTCCCAGGCAGCCTCGGGGAGCACCGTCGCGCTAGTGATGAGGTAGGTCAAGGCGGGCGCGTAGGCGCTTGCCGCCTTCGCCCGCTTGGCAGCAGTAAGGTTGAACTCGGCCAGATGCTCGCGTTCCTCGGGCGAGGTAATCAGGGTGGCGCCGCGATTGAGTTGATTGACGATCTCGAAGATCGCCTCCTCTCGCTTCCCCGGAGGTGTGTGCATCGCGAGTAGCCTGCCAATGCGGAGGTGCTCCACAGCACGCAACGATTCTGGAACCAGTGAATAGGCCGCTTCTTGAATCCGGTCGTGGATAAAGCGGTAGGAGTTTTCCCGCCGTTCGATCAGTTCGGCGCGAACCGCTTCTTCCAGCACCGAATGGATCTCTGTCTCGGTTCTGCCGGAGACCAGGGACAGGGTGCCGACTTCGGCAGAGTTCCCGAGGCACGCCAGATGCTGAACCGCCGTCCGGGTGGCTTCGTGTAGCCGCGCCAATCTACCGACCATGAGGTCCACGACATTCTCTGCGTACCCTTTGGCGTGAATGCGATCGAGATCAAACGACCATTGCGCCTTGTCGTGGGCGAACGCGAGCAGGTTCTCCTCGACAAGTACGCGCAGAAACTGGATCACGAAAAACGGATTGCCAGCCGTCTTCTCATGAACCAGTTGCGCAAGTGGAGTCGCACGCGCGGGTTCTGCGTGCAGTGCGTCCACGACCAATCGCGTCACGTGTTCTTGGTCGAGAGGTGCAAGTTTGATTTCGTGAACGGTGGCTCCCGCGGACCGAACCGCTTCGAGTTTCCGCATCAGGGGATGGGAAGCGTCAACCTCGTTGTCGCGGTACGCACCGATCAACATCAGGTAGCGCACGTCCGACTGCGTTAATAGATCCTCGACGAGGTCGAGTGTCGCGGCATCGAGCCACTGCAAATCGTCGAGGAACAGTGCGAGCGGATGTGAGGGATGCGCGAATACGCTGACGAACCGCCGGAACACCAACTGGAAACGCCTTCGCGCGTCCTGGGGAGGAAGGTCAGGAACAGGCGGCTGGGCTCCGATAATTAGCTCCAGTTCAGGTACGAGGTCGATGATGAGCCGTCCGCTAGGGCCGAGCACCTCGCGGAGCGCGTGCCGCCAGGGCGCCAAGTCGGCTTCGCTCTTTCCTAGCAGGCGTCGGATGAGGCTCTGAAACGCCTGAGCGAGCGTCGCATATGGGATGTCGCGCTTGTATTGATCGAACTTGCCCGACGCGAACAGCCCGCGCGGCGGAACCAACGGTTTATGAAGTTCATTGACGACAGAAGATTTACCGATGCCGGAGTAGCCGGAAACAAGAACGAGCTCCGGCTTGCCGGCGGAAACAACACGATCAAACGCAGCGAGCAAGGTGTTGATTTCGGATTCTCGCCCGTACAGTTTCTCTGGAATCATGAGCCGGTCTGGCATGTCCTGTTTGCCAAGCGGAAATTCGACGATGCGATGCTGCTTTTCCCATTCGACAAGACAGCGGCGAAGATCCCTCTCGACTCCAATCGCTGTTTGATAGCGCTCCTCGGCCGTCTTGGCGAGCAACTTCATGACGATTGCTGAAACCGCGTCTGGAATACCTTTGAAGCTCACGTGCGGCGGGGTTGGCTGCCTTGCGATATGGCAATGCACCAGTTCCATCGGATCGGATGCTGTGAAGGGAAGCGTACCGGTCAGCATTTCGTAAAGCGTGACTCCGAGAGAATAGAGATCGCTCCGCGAATCAATGGAGCGATTCATTCGCCCGGTTTGTTCGGGGGCCATGTAAGCAAGTGTTCCAGCAATGAACTCGGGAGGTTCGGGCGCCTGGCGCTCGCGCAATAGGCGCGAGGCGATGCCGAAACCCATGAGTCGGACCTGACACGTTGCCGGATCAACCAGAAAATTGGTCGGCTTCACGTCCTTGTGGATCAACTCTTTTTTGTGCAACCCGCCGAGTGCTTTTGCAACACTAACGGCGAGGCGTAAGAACTGCTTTATCTCCATCGGCCCTGGAAGGAAGCGATCAAGAATTTCGCCGCCAGGGTCCTCCAGCACGAGCGTCGTCAGCCCACGTTGTTCGGAAACAGCTAGGGACCGAACCGCCCAAGCTGAATCGAGTTCATCCCTCAACGAATATTCGTGCTCTATCTTTCTTAGGGTTACTAGCGCTGGCTGCATCGAAGCAGGAGCTAGCACGAGAACTGATGGTGAACCGGGTTGACCCGAGTGCTCGCCCCGGTACAGTACGAATTCATCATCTTCGCGGAGAGCTTCGAGGAGATATTGTGAGAGTTCCACGACAATTGCCCTCCAACTTTTGGGCGGTTCGTGTGTCGACAGTCACGATTCGAGCCGAGCCACGAGGATCATACACCCTGAGAATCCGCGCGGGACAACGATCCGGTCGTTTCAAACAGAAGGCGTCGGCCATGCCTGTTCCACTGACTAGCCTAGTCTCCATGGTTTGAGGCTTTTCACTCATCAACCTTCTGAGATCTTCGCCTTTGCTCCAGCCGTGTTAGCACTTAGAAATTCAGTTCATTCAGCAGTCCGTTTGGGCCCAAGCCACCTGGCGATTCATCGGGAGATGCTCAACCGCGGATATGCTTTCGATACTGTCCAGATGCCTCTCAACCCACTGGAGCCGTAGGTTTGAGAGCAACGTTCTGCCCGTCGCCGACGAGCGCGGAATCGCGGCCCTAGGAATGAAGAGCATGAGCGGTTCCGGCGAACTCATCTCGAAAGGCGCTTTCACCCCCTCACTGGCCCTCTCCTACGCCATGAGCCTTCCTGTTGCCACAACCATCAAAAGCACAATAAAGTACGACCGGGATCTTGGCCGCAGCCAGCATGGTTATGCGTCATCTGCTGAACTTCCCGTTTGAGTGTACGAGGATTGCAGGCAGAGACCGATCTCTGGAGGTTCTTATGCGATTGCTCAGCACGTATAGATTTCTCTCAGTTCTCATCGCATTGCTCGCTATATCGTGCGTAGCAGATTCAAACGCTTCGGCACAAACTCAATCCAGCCCTGACAGGGACAACAAAGCCCAAGCTTGCCCGAATGATGACAGTGGCTTGACATTGCCACCCGGTTTTTGCGCGACGGTGTTCGCAGACGATATAGGTCACGCTCGTCACATGGTCGTTGCACCGAGCGGAGTGCTTTACGTGAACACCTGGTCAGGCAGGTATTATGGCAGCGACAAGCCGCACGCAGGCGGCTTCCTCGTAGCCCTACAAAATAAAACGAGCACGGAAAAAGCCGAAGTGGCTGAGCGCTTTGGCGAAACTCTACAGAGTGGGGGAGCTGGCGGCACGGGCATCGGTATACACGGGCGGTGGATCTACGCCGAGATCAATGACCGGATCGTCCGTTATCCATTACCATCTGGCGGCTCAATCGTTCCGATAGGAGCACCTACCACGGTCGTCTCTGGCTTGCCCTTAGGGGGCGATCACCCCATGCATCCATTCGTCATCGATGCCAAAGGATCCATGTACGTCGATGTCGCAACCGCCACCAATTCTTGCCAGGTCAAGAATCGGACACTCAAATCTCTCGGCGTCGATCCCTGCACGGAACTGGAGACTCGCGGGGGGATTTGGCTCTATGACGCGGAGAAAACGAATCAGATTTTTTCGCCGGCGCAACGCTTCGCAACGGGAATCCGTAACGCCGAAGGCTTTGCCATCGACGCAACTGGGCGCCTGCTCGTAACGCAGCACGGACGAGACCAACTGCATGCGAATTGGCCCGACCTCTTTCAACCCGATCAAGAAGCGACGCTCCCGGCAGAAGAATTGCTGCTGCTGAAGAAGGGGGGCGACTATGGCTGGCCCGAGTGCTACTACGACCAGTTCGTGCAAAAGCTTGTTCTCGCCCCAGAGTACGGTGGGGACGGCGGGAAAACGGTCGGCGTTTGCGCCAACAAGATCGCTCCGATCGCAGCATTTCCTGCGCACTGGGCGCCGAATGCGATGGCCTACTACGATAAAAAACAGTTCCCAGAGCACTATCGCGGCGGTGTGTTTATCGCGTTTCACGGGTCATGGAATCGCGCGCCCTATCCCCAAGGCGGCTACAATGTCGTTTATCAACCTCTCGCCGGCGACCAAGCCTCTGGCCCGTGTGAGATATTCGCGGATGGTTTCGCGGGAGCCGTGAAGTCACCCGATAAGGCCGAGCATCGGCCGAGCGGCCTTGCGGTCGGAGTGGACGGCTCGCTTTATGTGTCTGACGATATACGTGGACGAATCTATAGGATTGTGTATAAGGGCGGTGCTGGTCGCGCTGCTGCGCAGGTCACGGCATGTCCCAGCCTAACCGCTCCGGCAGGAGCGGTCGTAGAAGCGGCCGCGAACCCTCCAGAGGGAACGCACCCGGACGCGGGCGCCGCCGCGATCCGGGATGTTCCCGTTCCTGAAGGTGCGACGCGGGAAATGGTTTTACTTGGCGAACGGATCTACAAGGGCCAAGTGGGCGGAGCGACATGCATGGGCTGCCATGGAGAGAACGGTCAGGGCACTCCGTTAGGTCCCGGTCTGACGGGAAAAATGTGGCTGTGGAGCGATGGCAGTTTTGCCGGAATTGCAAAAACGATAACTGAAGGCGTTTCGCAACCAAAACAATATCGCAGCCCCATGCCGGCGATGGGCGGGGCGCAACTTACACCCGACCAGGT
>Ga0207693_10005014_pt1 | contig 11111 bp, 6 predicted proteins | sample LARL81metaG_FD_184347 | JGI IMG/M metagenome (GOLD analysis project Ga0207693, IMG submission 184347) | Corn, switchgrass and miscanthus rhizosphere microbial communities from Kellogg Biological Station, Michigan, USA - LAR L8-1 metaG... | ecosystem: Host-associated > Plants > Roots >... | reverse complement strand
CCGAGCCCCAGGCCGCCGTACCGGTCTCGTTCTGCAGTGGGAAGCTGAAAGAATTCGCCGAAGATATTCTGCCTATGACCCTCGGGAATGCCGGGACCGCTATCCCATACTTCGATACGCAACATTTCACCGCGCCGACGACATCCGACGATGATCCCGCCGCGCAATGTATAGCGCATGGCATTGGATACCAGATTGAGCAGTATCCGTTCGAGCAGCAGGGTGTCGCTCCGCACCCAAGCATCGCTTGGCATAACGCGTAGACGTAAGCCTTTTTCTCGCGCCGCCTGATCAAATGTCGCCTCAATTTTTTGCAGCAGACGCGCAATCGAGAATTCAACGATTTTGGGCGTAAGGACCCCGGCATCGAGCTTGGAAATATCCAGCAGCGAATTGAACATTTCAGTCATTTCCGTCACCGCCGCATCGACCCGCTCGACCGTCTTTGCCCTTTCCCTTGGTTTGAGCGGCGTGCGCAGCTGCGCAACGAACAGGCCTAGTGCATGTAATGGCTGCCGCAAATCGTGGCTCGCCATCGCAAGAAAGCGGGATTTTGCCGTATTGGCGAGTTCAAGCTGGCGCCTCTTGTTCTCGATGTCGGCGAACAGGCGGGCGTTCTGGATCGCCAGCACCGATTGCGCGGCGAAGGTCTTAAGCAGGTCGATGGTGCTGGCCGCAAACTCGCCCGGTACCTTGCGGCGCACGATCAGCGCGCCGACCACCCTGTCGGAGCGCTGGAGCGGCACCAGCAGCTGCGCCCGGTAGCCGGCGCGCAGGATGATATCGTTCATCGGCGTTGACGTCAGCTCGCGCAGGTCCGGCGTCTGGATTGCGTCCTTTGTCTCCGTGAGCAGGCCGACCGCGGCGGAAATCTCGGCATGCATCTTGCGCTTGGCCGCGATCATCTCCGCGTCCATGCCGAAAGTGGTGCTGAGCTGGAATTCTCTCCTCGTCTGATCGAAGACATAGATGGTGCCCGCCTCGGTGCCGGAAATCTGCGTCGCCTTGGCAACGATCGTGTCGAGCACGGTCTGCAAATCGAGCGTCGAGTTGACCGCCTGGGACACCTCGCCGAGCGCGCGGAGCTCCTCGACCGAGCGCGTCAGTTCCGACGTGCGGGCGCGCAATTCGCTGAGCAGCCGCATGTCCTCGATGGCGATGACGGCCTGGGCGGCGAAATTCCGCACCAGCGCGATCTGCTTGTCGGCAAACGGCCGCACTTCCTGCCGGAAGATGACGATACTGCCGATCAATACGTCGTCCTTGAGCATCGGCACGCCAAGCGTCGTACGCGCCCGGCTGAGCTCGACTACCGTGCTGGAGACAGTTTCAGCGCCGGCGTCGGTGTGGCTCACCTGCTTTGTCCGCAACAGGCGGCCATTCGTGGTATCTGGGCCCGGCCGGAAGGCTCCGCGTTGGATGAGGAACTCGCCAAGCGCTGGGGGCACGCCAAGCATAGCTGTTGGGTTGAATGTACCGTCTTCATGCAGGAACAATACCCCAAACTTTGCCTCGCAAATCCTAACTGCGTTTTCCAGTATCGCGCGGAACACCGGCTGCAACTCGCCCGGCGAGCTTGAGATGACCCGCAAGACCTCCGAAGTTGCCTTCTGCTGCTCCAAGGCCTCCTTTTCAGCGCCGGCACGTCGCGATACCTCGTTGCGCAATGCTTGATTGGCGGCAGCAAGCTCCGCGGTGCGCATTTCCACCCGACGATCCAGTTCCGTATGCGTTCGACGCAGATTTTCCTCGATCGTTTTTCGCATCGCGACATCGGCACTCAGTGCCAAGCTTGGAGCGCTGACGCTGATCAAGAACACAAGTACCAAAAGAAGTGAGTCGTTGAGGCTGGCGGCGGCGAATAGTCCGGCGCCCGAAAACGTTCCCCAAATCGAAAAGCCGGCAAGGATAAACGATGCGACTGCCGTGTCGCGAGGACCGCGGCGCAATGCGGCCCACAACAGCGGTAAGACGGCAAGAAAGCTCAATGCGCCCGGTGTAGCGACTATTTGAACATAAGGGCTGAACGCAATAAATCCGACCGCGATAGCCAAGGCGATGACACCGGCGGATTTGGTCAACTCGGTGCGACTGAATGCGCGCGCATCACTCAGCGCCCAAAGGACGACGACCGGCGTCACAACGAGTGCGCCGATCATGTTTCCCAACCACCAGGTGAGCCAGATATTGGCAAAATTCGCCCATTCCGCATAACCCGCGATTGCCAAACTGGTGATTCCCACAGTGGCACTGATCGGGGTCGCCAACACGACGCAAATGACGGTGAATTTTGCCACCGTATTGGAATTCGAAAATGTATCGCGTCCGTTGGACCAGACGTTGATCAGGACCCCGCCTACCAGCGCTTCAAGCGAGTTGCCGGTTGCAATCGAAATCGCCGTGCCGATCGAGCCGGCGGCGGTGACATTGGCGATTATCGCGGCCAGGAATATTGCTGGCCAAGCTCGATATCCCCACAGCACGATCGCAGAGAGAGCAAAACCGGTCGGAGGCCAAATGGTCGAGGCACTGGGATGAATCAAGGCGAGGGCGAGACCGATCTTGGCGAGGACGAAATAGGTCAGCCCGATTCCAATCAGGCCAGCAATATAGTTCAGTCCTCGGCGGAAGCTTGTCCGCGAGGCAATCGGATGTCGATCCGATACCGTCGAAGTCATCATCTATATGCCGAGGTTAATCCATATTTTGCGAAAGCTTAGCACGTCGATCAGTCAACCGCATCCGATCTGGGCCGATTTTGCTGCAGAAGTGGGTTGATGGTTGCTGCGAGCAATGGCTCGGTCGCGCGCGATTTGCTGCGGAGGCGGGTGATCACGGGGCGGGTCCGTCGCAGGTCCACAGCAGCTGTAAAATTCCATCCGGTGAATCTCGCAACCCCATGTCCGATTCGGATCAAAAGCGTCTCGCGACGGGTTGCGGGCACGATAAGAGGGTCAAGGGTCTCTCCCCCAGTGACTTCCGGCCCAAAATTTGCTCGTCTAGTCGGTCACTATTCCAGATCGGGAGAAGATGAGACCACAGGGATGCCTTGCCGTTTAATGATGGGGTACGGACCGGCGGTGCGGCAACCGTCTTCCCGCGCGCTGTCAACATCGCTCGCATTGCATTTTCTGTTGGCGGCTGGGATCGGTGCCCCTGCCAGCATGGCTCAGGCGCAGGAATGGCCGACCCGCTTTGTAAAGGTCGTCGTACCTTATGGCCCGGGCGGCATTTCTGATGTGCTTGCGCGAATTACCGCCGATCGATTGAGCACGATGTTCGGCCAGCAGTTCATCATCGAGACGCATCCGGGCGCCAATGGCGCACTCGGCACGGAATACGCAATACGCTCGCCGGCGGACGGCTACACGCTCTACTTCGGGGGCGGTGCACAGCTCTCCGTGGTTCCCTTGATGCAGAAGCTTTCCTACGATCCGCTCAGGGATCTGGTACCGATCAGCATGGTGGCAAGCAACGGCATGGCGTTTGCAATCAACCGCGACCTGCCGGTGCATTCGCTCGCCGGGTTCATCGACTATGCGCGCGCCAATCCGGGCAAGGTCAACTACGGTTCGGTGGGTCGCGGCTCCAGCAGCGATCTGACACCGGCGGCCTTTGCCGCACGCGAAGGTCTCGACCTGGTGGACGTGCCTTACACGGCGGCGCCACCCGCGATCCTCGCCCTCATCAACGGCACCATTCACATGTTCTTCGGCAACATCTCCGACATCGTCGGGCCGGTCGGTACGGGCAAGGCCCGCCTGCTGGCAGTCTCGACCGCAAAGCGCTTGCCGCAGTTTCCCGATGTTCCAACCGTGTCGGAAACGGTGCCCGGCTTCGTCATGATCGCATGGAACGCCTATTTTGCCCCTACCGGCACCTCACGGGCGATCATCGATCGTCTCGCAGGGGCGATGGGGACCATCTGTCGTAATCCGCAGGTCATCAAGCTCATGTCCGATCTCGGCCTCGATTCGGTTGGCAGCACGCCGGAAGAGCTCGCCGAGGCGATCCGCGCGGACTTGCCGACCTATCGCGCTGCGGTCGAGGCTGCCGGGCTGATGCGAAAGTAGCTCGTGCTCCACACGAGGGCGATGCAAGCCCACGGACGGGGGGCAATGGCGTATCCGCCGGAGAGCTCGCTTCCGACTTCCGCGCCCGAGTAGCCACCTCTCCAACTATTTCAATCGTGCCGCCGCCGTCCGCCGCTGCATCTCCGCTGCGATGCTTGCGTTAACGTGGCAGCCGAGCGGCAGGCCCCGCGGCCGATCCTGGTTGCACAGATCCATCGCAATCCGCGCGTAGACGATCGACGCGTTCACTAGGTCATCGATCTTGAAGCTCTTGCTGGAGGCGTGGCTGGCCGAGCGCGGCCCGTAGCTGAGTGCCGGGATGCCCAATTCGTTGAAGGCGTTGGCATCGCGCCACATGCTTGAGACGGCCGGGCTCACCGTCTGCGGCGGCGTCGGGAATACCTGACCGTGACATCGCTGTACTGCCTCCACCAGCGGCTCGATGCCCTTCGCCTCGAACCCCGGCCGATACACGAACAGCTCAACCTCGCCGGGCACGCCCACCTTCCGCAGCAGGTCGCGGAGCTCGTCGCGTACGTCGAGCGGGCTCGCGCCCGGCAGGATGCGGGTGTCCACGTAGAAGCTGCATACCTGCGGCGTGCTGGTCAGGTTGAAGGGATAGCCCGAGCGCATCGCATTGATGCTGGCTTTGGGCACGATGGTGCCGCTCTCGCCCTTGTAAGTGTTGTGCTCCTGATATTCATACGCCCACTCCTCGAATGCCTGGATCACAGCCGTAGCGCGGATGATCGCGTTCGGCGCATCCACAATTCCAGTGGGCCGCGGCAAGTACGGCGAATAATAGCGCGGCTGGTCCGAGTAGACGGTCACCTTGAAATGGGCCTTGCCCGGCTCGATCCACACGATGCCGAAGCCTGTCCCCTCGGCGATGAGGCAGAAGTCCGCCACCGCCCCGTGCGTCACCATGAACCGCGCGCCCAGGTCCTTGCTCAGGTACTGCCAGCCCTGGAATTCCTCCACCGGCTCGCGCGAGATTTCGCCCGCGGCCGCGCTCACGATCAGGTCGCCCCGCAGCGGACAATCCGACTGCTTGATCGCCCTTGCCGCTATCAGGAATGCTGCCATCGGGCCCTTGTCGTTGACCAGGCCGTCGCCGTGGACTTCGTCTCCCTGCACCCAGGCCGAGTGGTACAGCGGATTCACCGGATCACGCGCTGACCAGATCGCATCCGACCGCAGGGTCGTGTCGAGATGGCTGTTGAAGATCAGGTTGTAGCCGCCCCCCTTGCCGGAGAGCCAGGCGGCCACGTTGAACCGCTCGGGGGTCAGGGCGTATTTCCGCGGCTTGAAGCCGTTCTGGCCCAACCAGTCGTATACGAACTCGCCAGCCCGACCCTCGCTGCCCGTGGGGCTGTCGATGTTGCCAAGGGCGAGCGCGAGATCGACCAATTCCTTGCGGTCGATCAGCTTGATCACGTCATCCGGGGTCATGTGCTGTGTTCTCCTTCACGGTCGCAACGAATTGCTGGCTCGATCTCTCCGCGCCGATGCTAGGTCTCAACGCCCTCTCACGGCAGGGGAGCATCGTAGCCATGATGCCCGGACTTTGTACGTGGCGAAAAAACTCGACTGGCGCAATTCGCAGCAGGCGCCGACCCCAACAAACAGCGTTGCGGCGTGGATAAGGCGAGGGGCCCTATCGGCACACGCGGGGTGCTGTTCGATTTCGTTCGACATCGTGGCGGGCCTCTCACACCGTGATCGAGGAAAGATACGGGGACCCTGTTCCTCTTGGGTTCTCCGTCAAAATGGGGCGCCCGGGCCGTAGAAGATCCAAATGTGCTAATTTGAAATGTGTGTGAGATAGATCACACTTGGGCACAAGCAAATGTTCATAACCTCTTCGTCGGATGCCGGCGCATCAAGGCCCCCACGGAGCTTGCCCATATGAAACCGCACGGTATTTGCAAAATTCCCAAGGGCTCGGTGGACGAAGACAGCGTTTGGGTTAAATACGAGAACGGCGACGAGCTCGACATCAGGGAGTCGCAATACCGCAGTCGAGGCTATGAGCCCCCCTTTGAAGAGCTCCCAGTATGCAACGACATAGCCAGATGCCTAAAGGGCGCACCGGGCTTTTCACTGTAAAACGAACAAGGTTGAAGGCTTCGGGAAGCCCAGGGGCAAGCAGGTATCTGCCGGCCTCGCTGCTTTGCCAGAGGCCATGCGTTTAATGCGTAGCCCCGAGCAGCTGCGCAAAGCCGAAGTTATAGCGCTTGAGCTGCGGATTTATCACCTTGCTGTAACGGCTGAAGTCAACGCCGTCAAAGCCGCCGCTGAATCGCTCGATGTAACGGTCCGCGAGCTGCGGAGTGAACTCCGCGAACATGGAGCGCTGCAGCTCGAGCCCTTCGTCGGCGAAGTCGCGACCGTGATGATAGTCGTAAATCATCACCAGCGCCCACGCGCCCGTGATGAAATGGCCGCCTGCGAGCGAGGTCAGGCGCCCCGATTTAATCGCTTCGAGCGCCTCGGTCGATGTATTAATGCCGCTGAACCACCCGTCCATTCCGGGCGTTCCGCCGCGCTTTTCCCAGGCTGTCATGGAGCCGAACGCCATCAGATCGTTGCCCGCCCACACTAGCTTGGCATCCGGATAGCGTCGGTAGAGCCATTCGGCTTGCTGGGCGGCTATTTCTCGCGCCCACAACGCATAAACCTCCTGATCGAGAACGACCATCCGATCTTCGGCGACCGCGCGGCGCATGCCCTGATTGCGACTGATCGACGAGGGTGTCGAGCTATCTCCGGCAATCGCGAGCATGTGAAACTTGCCATCGCGCCCGAATGCCTTTTCTTTTTTGCCTCGCTCGATCAGCGCGTGCGCCGTCAGATAGCCGGCATCCTCTGCCCGCGGCTCCAGCGAGCCGAGCCAACCCTTGTACTTGGTGCGGGGTGATCCGATGCCGACACGCTGGTTGACGGGTATCGAGCTATAGGCGAGAAAAGTCTTCAAGCCAGCGGCTTCAATGATCATGATCAGCCGGTCGGCCACTGCATAATCGTCCGTGATCACGATATATTCGGGCCGCTTGCCAGCAGGGCGTGCAACCATTTCGCGGGCGATCTCGAGCGTCTTCAGGGGCTCGCGCTGGGCATACTGCACTTCGAACGTCATGCCGAGGCTGTGGGCGGCGGCCTGCATGCCTTCCGTGGCGGTCACCCAGTAGATTTCGTCGGACTTTCCAGGATTGATGAACGCGACCGACTGCGCACGTGCACCGGACCCGTACAGCAGAATGGCTAGACATAAAACAAGGCACGACGTGACAGCTCGATGCCTACACCATTCTCGCTCTTGTGCGTCTTCGATCATAGCGAGGGTCCTCTCACGTGCATATCGACATGCCCCAAAATAGCGCAGCCGCTGTGATCACGCCGTCCAGAGCTATGCGAGGTCCGATGCGCCTTGCAGCTTGGGGGCATGTGACCTTAACGGGAGCGATTTTCCTGGGGGCGCTGGTGTTGCCACCACGGCTGGCAACCCGGAGAACCGGGCTTTAAATGCTCAACACGAGCAGTGCAACAGCGCCGATTCCGATCATTAACACCACGAGCGCTACGGAATCGTAATCGAGCCAGTGCCGAACTTGTGTACGCATGACGACCCTCACCCCGTTCCGACTGTATTTTTCTGGGTGCGAGAGTTAAGCGCGGCATCGCGCCTCGAGATGTGATGGCCATCACAAAAAGGCGCTTTTTACCGGCGAAGAACGGGCCGGGCTCAGGTCCTTCGAGTTCGGGACGACCGGCGAGCCAATCAATTGCGACGTGTCCGATGGCTTCGCCGCTCGGTCGCGATCGCCCGTCGTTATATTCAGCCTATTACAACGAGAGCCGGACGCACTTGAGTTTGTGCAAGGACTCGGCGCTACGACGGGCTGTTCAAGAACATGGGACGTTATCGCCACGCCGGTTCTGTCTGGATTGCATCACCGCTACGCGCGATATGATTTTCGGGAAGGACAGGGGAAAAGGCCGGTATTCCGCGGACTGTGACTGCTCTCATGGGGAAATCATGGTGCGATATCCAGGGTTTTGCGAGAAGCACTTTTTTGTGATGGCCATCACATTTTGAAAAGGGGCCATCGGCTATACCTTGATGTTTCTTCCTGGTGGCAAGTGACGGGTTTGCTATGAAAACGATTCCGGAGTTGGCGTCGGATGCCCTTGGCTCGTTCCTCGCCTCTCATATGCAATGCATGTTTGGCCGCTCTAGTGCGCACCTGACCGAAGTTGTTCCCTCAATCGCTCGCTTTGCGCTCGGTTGCATTGGCAACAGCGACGCACTCTATCACGATGTCGAGCACACGATGCTGGTCACGCTCGCCGGTCACGACATTCTACAAGGGCGCGCCCTTCACTCCCATGTGCCCGCCGAGGAGTACGCACATTTCATCATCGCGTGTCTCATGCATGACATCGGCTTCGTCCGCGGAATTGTGCAAGGAGATGGCAAGGACGGGTACGTTATTGACTCTACTGGTCGCAAAGTCACCTTGCCCAGGGGGGCGTCGGATGCAGCGCTGTTTTGCCATCATGTAGATCGGTCCAAGCTTTTCGTTATGCAGTATATCAAGCCGATGAGAGGTATCGACGAAGAGCGTGTGGCTCGTGCCGTTGAATACACGAGGTTTCCAATTACGATTCCGCCAAAAGGTGAGGAGGTTGATGAGGTAAGCAGGCTGGTACGCGCCGCCGACTTCATTGGACAACTCGGGGATCCGAACTATATCGCCAAAGCGAATGCGCTCTATTACGAGTTTGAGGAGGCGGGCCTGAATAGGGAATTCGGGTACAATTCCCCAGCGGACGTCGTGAGCTTTTATCCACAGTTCTTTTGGAACAGTGTCTACCCGCACATCCAGACTGCCATCGACTATCTCAACGCTACTCCAAGCGGCCGCCGGTGGATCACAAATTTGCACAGCAATGTGTTTCGCGCAGAGTCGGAAGTCTGGCTATCTGGCCCGCAAATTAGCATCCCCGATGCGCATTCGGTTCCAGTGAAGAGCGTGGTATCCTAGCTGCCACTCCCTTGCTCGCACTGCGGTGCACCACCCGGCCTCCAAGCCTTCCGGCTATTTAACAGTTTGAGGGAGCACCGTGAAGCCCGAATAACTCTATCCTCTGGCATTGGCAGTCTCGTTCGCGACCAGCGTGGCGACCCAGGACATCACCATTGGCGTGACGATGGGCACCACGGGCGCCAGCTCCTCGTTTGGCATATCCTACAAGAATGCATTCCAGTTGATGCCGAAGGCCATCGGCGGCCAACCTGTCAAGTTCATCATCTATGAAGACAACGCCGATGCAAAAATAGCCGCAAACAACGCGCGCAAGCTCATCACTGAGGATAAGGTGGACGCACTGATGGGCTCAGTGTCGCTCCTCGCCACAACTCAGGTTGCCCAGATCGCCCACGATTTGAAGACCCCGTTGCTCGCGCTCGCCCCCGTCGTCCTCACCTACGACAGACTGGAATGGGTCTTTGTCCTCCCGCAGCGGCCAGGGCTCATGATGAGCGCCGTGATCGAGCATATGAAGGCTCACGGAGTAAAGACGGTCGGCTATATCGGATTTGAAGATGTCTGGGGCGACTTCATCTTGAATGCGGTCAATAATGTAGGATGGAATGCGGCGGGAATTCAGACGGTGGACGCCGAGCGCTATGCGCGCACTGACACCAGCGTGACGGCTCAGGTGATGAAGCTGCTAACCGCGAACCCCGATGCTGTCTTGGTTGGCGGGTCAGGCGCAGGCAGCGCGCTGCCCCATACCGCCCTGGTCGTGCGCGGCTACAACAAACAAATCTATCACAATCATGGGACGGTGAGCCGCGAATTCATCAAGGCCGGAGGCAAGGCGGTTGAGGGCGCCATTGCGCCGAGTGGCCCGCTTATGGTTGCCGAGGACCTGCCGGAAGACAACCCGGTCAAGCCGGTCGCCCTGGATTTCATCAATCGCTACGAGCAGACATTCGGCGAGCGCAGCCGCAATGCGTTCAGCGGCTATAGCTATGATGGCTATCTGCTGCTCAATGCGGCCGTTCCGGTCGCGACGCAAACTGCCAAGCCAGGCACGCCCGAGTTCCGTCAGGCATTGCGCGACGCGCTGGAGAACGTGCACAACGTCGTCGGCACCCACGGCATTTACAATATGACCGCAAAGGATCATTCCGGGCTCGACGACCGTGCTCGCGTACTGGTTCGCATCGAAAATGGTGAATGGCAGCTACTCGAATAGGCATTGATCTTGAGAATTCGACGGAGATGCACATCAGCCGTCGCAGGCACAGCCCGAGAACGCAGCCGAAACTGATCGGCTCAGCTGTTTATCTGTTAATCGGCAGATCGATTTTAGGCCGGCGTAGGCTTGAGAGAGCCGCTTGCAATGAAGTCCATCCGCAGACTTGGCGATGCTACTGCACGCCGTACCGAGCAAACTCCTCGACTATCTTTGCCTCGATTGCCTTCGCCGCCGAGATATCGGCATCGCCGTCGGCGGTGTCGCCTTTCTTGAGCTTGGCAAGCCCGCGTCCATACAGCGAGCTTGCAAGCCCATCAAAGACCTGTTGCACGGCACCTTCACGCTCGCGATCAAGGATGCAACCGGCGTTCCGACTGGCCAGGTCGTTACGGTCGATAACCCCGAAGAAACCGTGAGGATCCGCGTCAGAGGGTCGACGGCCAGCGTGGACCACGTCACCAATACCATGTCGCGGATGACGGACATGCAGGGGGACTATGAGCACGCGGTCGAGACGCTGAGGCAGGGATACAGCTTTCTCCAGCAGAGGAATCCTACTGACTATGCGAGCACCGCCGGCGGTTCCGCCGGCGGCATTTCCTCCTCCGGTTTCGTCGCAATCAGTACACCGCTGGCAACGACCCAAACCGCTAGCGTCGCTACGCCCGTAAGCAACACCACCCAAACCAATTCAACCGCAACCCAGCCGCAAATTAACATTGTCGTACCGCTGACTCTCCCGACTCTCCCGACCCCCCCGACCCCCCC
>Ga0207693_10005012_pt1 | contig 11112 bp, 9 predicted proteins | sample LARL81metaG_FD_184347 | JGI IMG/M metagenome (GOLD analysis project Ga0207693, IMG submission 184347) | Corn, switchgrass and miscanthus rhizosphere microbial communities from Kellogg Biological Station, Michigan, USA - LAR L8-1 metaG... | ecosystem: Host-associated > Plants > Roots >... | reverse complement strand
CGCTCCCTCGCTGAGCGCGCCCGTCAGGCCGTCGAGCCGTGCGCGGCCCACGGCGCCGGGATCTGCCTCTACCCGCCAGCCGATATCCAGCCGGCCGATCGAGATGCCGCCAGGCATCGGGGCGGTCATGGGTCGACCACCGACGTGTTGTCCAGAACCGTGACACCTGCCCGGACGCCGGCCCGCCCGCGTCCGACGATTGAGCCGCCGCCGACCGAGCTCGCGCCAACCACCGCGCTGCGAAAGTTCGAGCCCGGGCCGACGACGGTCGACAGCTCGACGTGCAGGCCCATCCCGACGCGCATTCCCTGCCCAGCCCCGCACACCTCGACAAGGGTGTGGGCCGGCCGGTGTATGTCGAGGAGGCTCCGCAGCACCTCAATCTCGCTTTCGCAAATGTCCCTGGCGACCAGGACCGTGAACCTGTGGGCGTGAGTAGCGAACGCGTCTGCCGATTTGGTGGCAGGGGCCTGCGGAGACCCACCGATCCCGCCCACCCGGAAACTCTGGCCGACAACAGCCGAGGCCGGGCCCGGCACGTCGGCATCGCCACCGACAAACGCACCTCCGTACCCCCTGACCCGGAATGCCTCGAGAATCGAAACGGGTGCGCCAAGGTAGATCTCGAGGATCCGGCTCAGGCCGCGCACGGTCCCCCGGCCACGGAACAAGCAGATCGCCTCGGCGAGCACTGTCCGGCGAGCCCGCTCACTCCACCGGTCGTCGAGCACGAGGCCGATGAGCGAAGCGAGCCAGGGCAGCAGCTCCACCGGCGCCCCCCACGGGTCGAGGATGCGGTCGCGCTCGAGGGCCCGCCATTCGACCTCTCGCAGCATCCCGTCGATGACCGCGAGGTAGCGGCGCAGCATCGACTCGGCCACGGGATCTTCGCGATAGAGACGCGGAAGCCGTCCGAGCAGGTCGTGGCTGTCGCATTCGATTCTCGCGGCACGGATCCGGGGAGTCTGCGTCGCTGTGCCTGACAGGTGCAGCCGTACGAACATGTAGCGCCCGGGCCGGCTGAGCACAGGACCCTCATAGACCTCGTAACGGTCACCACGCGGCAGCGGCGTCCACGGCAGTTCCCGTCCGGTCTCGCGGCGATGGAGCGGGTAAGCGCGGTCCAGGTCCGCGTCCACCGCGGGCGGCGCCGCAACCAATGGGCTGCCGGAGCTGGCGCCATCGGCGGAGACGAGCGTTGGCAGCTCGTCCAGCGACGCGTACCCGACCTCCAGGCGAGTGCCCGGCGGAACGCACGCTTCCACGAAGATCCTTCCCCAGACCTGTCGTGGGGTGTGGCTGTTAAGCGCGAAGCTCTCGGCGATCCCGTGATCCGGGTAGCGCAACCGGTATCCGCGGGCGACGCGGAACCCACGGCTCGTCCAGAAGCCGATCCGGCCGTCAGGGGTCCGGCCGATCCCGCGGCCGTCATAGCTCTGGCCGGCGAGCGGGACGGCGGCTGTGACCGCCCCGGCCGGGGCGTCGCCGACGGAGAAAACCAGCAAGTCGCCACTGGCGGGTCCGGCGACGACCACCTGCCCGTGCACGTCGATATCGAAATCGGACGCGCCGTCGATCCTGATCGACGCTCCCGCCGCCCGGCCGTCGCAGCAAATGATCCACGCGGCAGCGCCGGCACGCCACAGCAGCCAGAGGCCGCCGGACGGGTCGAGCGCAATCCGGGAGGGCAGGGCCTCCTCGGGTATGCCGGACAAGGCCGGCAGGGCCGCGGCGGCGAAGCCCACCCGGCGCGGCCCGCTGATCGAGTCAAGCCGGACGACGGGGATAGCACGAGAGGCGAGCGCGACCAGGATCGTCTCGCCGGCTGACACGAGATCTCTGGGCGGACCCGGCTTGGTCGCAACGTTGCGGAGAAGGCGCCCGTCGGTCAGGTCGATAATCGCGATCGACTGAGAGCCGCCGTCCAGGACAAACAGATGGCTGTCGGTGTCGGTGGCCAGGGCCCTGGCGCGCAGGGGAAGGCGCCCGCCAGTGCTCTCGACGAAGCCGGCTGCCGCGTCGGGTGGGTCGGACTCGCCGGGCAACGGCATCAGGTCGACGGGGTCAGCGCCTGGCTCCCTTGGCCACGGCATCCGCTGGATCTGGCCGTGCTCGGGCACGCCGTGATACATCGAGCCGCAGCCGTCAAAACAGATGCCACCGCGCTCGCGCGGGGGCGGCTGCGGGTCGGGCCATGGTGCTTGCGGCCCGATAGGCGTTCCGTGCAGCACGACGTCCCCGGTCACCAGGTCCGTCACGGTGTTTCCGCCGGCCGGCAGGAACCACGCGCCTGCCCCGCTCAGCGACACCGTGCGGCGCTGCGAGGAGGAAACCGGCGAGAGGACTGCCATTAGCACTCGTCCCTTGGAACAGGCACGGGAACGGGCGCGTCGCCGGGCGGAGGAGCCACGCCGCCGGTCCCCGGGTCGGGAGCGGCGCCATCGACGACGGTGATCTCGACGATCTCCGGCACCTCCCAGCCCGCCAGCTCGACCGTCCCCTCCACAGGAACACCGGAGCTGAGGTCAGCGACCCGGAGACTCTCGATGAACTCCACACCCTCGACCTGCACGGCCGCGGCCTCGAGCTCAGGAGCATGCACCCGGTGCCCGAGCGGCCAGCCCTTCCCGTCGGGGCCAAACGGCGGAAGCGGTGACAGGTACTGCCGCAGCACCAGCTCGACCCAGCGCCGGACGCCGAGGGCGCTGAACCCCGCCCCGACCGCCAAGCCGACCGAGATCGCGATCGGCTTGTACGTCGCCGGTATGACGAAGAGCTCGGTCGTCACCAGCCGGCGAGCATCGAGCTGCCGGCACACCGCGCCGAGAAGGGTTGAGTCGGCCAGCGGTGCATCCGGGTGATGCGGGTCGGCCGTTGGCCAGACCATCACCGTGACGACTCCGGCGGCCTCGAAGCTCTTGCTCGTGGGGTCGAAGCGGGGCAGGCACTCCGCGCGTCCCACACCAGGGATCATCGCCAGGGCTTTGAAGTCATCGGCAGTCACGGCCCGGTCGTGCCTGGACAGCTCGCCGGGAATTCGTTCCAGAGCCGACCCGATCGACTCGGCGTCCTCCCCTCCGGCAGTCGGCAGCGGGTTCGTGACCGTGACCCCGTTCGCGTCGGCCTTCGTGATCGCGCCCGCCTTCACCAGCCCGGCGCGTCCACCGCCGTACTGGTACGCCGCCGCGCGGATCTGCGAACCTGCCGCGAAGACCTGGCCCCGAACCCCGTCGCCGCAGCGAATCCGGCCCGCTTCCGCGTCGAGGATGTAGTGACGGTCGCCAGGGAGGCTGACGGCGAATGTCTCGACCGCCGACCAGGTTCGCCATTCCACGCCCTCGAAGACCTGGACCTCCAGGGTTCCGGCGACGACGGGCGCATGCGCCAGCGCGTACTCCTGATGGCTCAGTCCGGTCCCTATCCCCACGAACTCCGCGGTCGCCTCTGCAACCTGCGTTACGTCGGCGGCGTTCATGCCCGCCCACCGAAGCCGCTGCAGTGGCGGTGATCCGTCGCGCGAGAACACCCGCAGCCAGAACAGCACCGGCGGCCCGTCGGCGAGGGCGGGCGGGCGGTCCTCGACGCCCGCGAGGTCGGCGTCGGCGAGATCGCTCACTCCGACGTCTGACAGCCGGCCGACGGGCAGCTGCAGCGCCACCACTCCATCGCGGCGCAGTCCGTCGGTGGTGTCGCGCACGATGGAGAGCGGTATGTATTCCGTCACGGCAGGGTCGGCCTCGCTTCGCGCCGTCACCTGCCAGACGAGCGTCGACGTCACTGTGCCGGGCCGGGCACCCGTTGTCTCTGCGCCTGGCGCCGGCATGTCGGTGCATTCGCCAGCGGCCCACTGGGCCCGGGCGTCAACGAGGCGCTGCGACTCGGGCGGCAGCGAAGTGCCGTCGCACGGATCGATCTCATCGATCGTCGGAAACTCCGTATCGGCCGCGAATCCCAGGACCAGGGGCGCGCGGCTCAGCACCCCCGACTGGCCGAACAGCGCCGTACGCTGAGCATCGAACGTCCTCGGGTCGGCGTGCACCGCAATCCACAGGAAGCGGTCGACCGACGTTGTGACATCGAGTGCCGTGAACCCGGGCGCGCCCGGATCGTCGGCCAGGACCATTTCCTTGTACGGCTGGGCCTGCGTCTCATCGAGACCAGCAGCGTCGAGCACGCGCTGATACTCGTCCTGGAGGATTGGGTCGGTTGGCGGCTCTGCCTTCGCCTTGATCACGGCAGTCGTCGTGAACGGCAGGACCGTCACGTCATTGGCGACCCGGAAAGCCACCTCGCCAGCACGCAGCCCAGAACCCTCGAATACGCTCTCCGACGCACTCGCCGGGTTCGCCAGTGCGAACTGCACCAGCCCGGTTGCCTGCCGGGGCGGGTAGGGCAGCAGCTGAAGGAGCCGCAAGAGCCACAGGCGGGTCTGGTCCGGGATCTGGTTGAAGCGGTAGAGCATGCTTTCGCCGAGGCCGGCCACGAGCTCGAGCAACGTGACCCCGGGATCGCTTGCGCCGGTGTCGGTCCACTCGGGAAGGTAGACGGAGATCCGGGACAGCAGCTCCTCGCGCAGTTCGTCGTACGACCGGTCGTCGAGAATGGGCGCAGGCAACGTCATGTGATGCGCCCCCCTCCGGAAACGCCGACGGCGACGGCGACCTGCACCGTGTCGATGCTCTCGTCGCGGACGAGCGTGTAGCTGATGTCGACCAGGACTGCGCTCGGGTCGTCTGTCGGCGAGACGTCGACCGAGGTGAGCCGTACCCGTTGCTCCCACGCTTCTATCGCGGCCTGTACGTCGCGACCGATCGCCGCACGGGTCGCTGGGGTGTTGGGCTCCATCAGGTAGCGGCGCAGACCGCACCCGAAGTCTGGTCTCATCAGGCGTTCACCCCGCTCAGTGCCGATGATCACCAGCACCGACTGGCGAACCAGCGCCGCCCCTGACCTCATCTCGAAATGACCGGTACCCGTCGGAGCAGGCGGAAAGCGCCAGCCCACGCCGAGGACATCGCCCAGCGTGGGGACGGCTGCCGTGGTCATGGCCGCACCACCTCGGAGCGCTCTACCCGCTCGGCGAAGCGAAGCTCCGGACCGGCGGAGACCTTCCTGGCGGCTACCGCACCGACGAGTGACCCGAAGGACGCGTCGTCAATCTGGCCGTTCTGATTCGCGTTGATGAGCTTCTTTGCCAGCGACGGGTCGCCGGCAACGCCGGATGTGAAATCGTCGAATAGCTTCTCGAGCAGGGTGTTGTAGTCGGCTTTGTTCTGGGCGACAACGCTGGCGTCGATGGCGAGGCCACCGCCCATCGCGTCAAGCTTGTCTGCCAGGCTGGCGTCGATAGTGACGCTCGGCGGTATGCAAAAGCGAAGTGCGAGAAGGAACCAGAGCTGGAAGACGAAGACCACGATCGGCAGGAACAGCTTCAGCACGAAGTAGGCCACGATCGTGATGAGCGGGATGGCGAACGAGCAGATCTGAGTGCCTGGCGGCTGTCCGATGGGCGACGCCTTGGTTCCGTCCGACGTGAAGTTCAGCGCCGACTGGGGCGGGGAACTGAACCGAATCCCACCCGTTCCGCCAGGACTCAGCCGGACGGCATCGGCGTGCAGCTGGCCGAGATCGGGCATGTGCACGGTCGATGCACGGTTAGCCGTGCCTTCGAGGTCGAGAGGGTCGGCCAGCCTGTAACCCCTCGTCGGCTCCGACCAGGTGACCGGGCAGGTACAGTGCCCACCGGACCTCGGGCAGACGATGCGGTGCCGCCGCACGAAGCATCGGATCTCGTACTCGCTGACCGGGTCGAAGCGCGGGTTCTGTGCCTCGTCCAGGTCCGACGAACCCGTCGGGACGACACCGAAGTAGATCGACTCACCCGCCGCGTCGTGCTCGGGCTTCGTCGGGTCCGCGATCAGTGGTGACAGCGGGAACCAGCCCTCAGCCAGCTGCTCAGGAAGCTCCTCGACCAGCCGCCACGACCCGACGCCCTTCAGAGGTGCCAGCGTGCCCCCGCCGCCGCACGTCGGCATCGGCGCATGGTGTCCTTTGGCGTCGACGCCGGTGGGGACCCAGCCCTCGAGAAGGCGGATCCTCCCGATCTTCTTGATCCACTGCAGGACTTTCGCCTCGGCGTCCGTCTCTCGCTCAGTCAGCGCGCGCAGGCGAGCCTCCATCGCCGCCGAGCGCAGCTGTCCAGGGCCGCTGCTGGCCAGCCGACGCTCAAGATCGATCCGCTTTGCCCTGGCCAGCGCGTGGCGCCTGAAGTCGTGGGCGATGTCGCCGTTCGTCCCCTTCGGAAAGTCCAGTCGCCTCCGGCGGACGACGAAGCCCGCCTCGCAGACGTCGTCACGTCTGGCGTTCGGGAACCCGGCTATGTCGTAGTGCAGTGAACAAACGACGAGGTAGTACCGGTGATGCGAGGTGAGATAGAGTTTCCGTCGGTCAGTGTGGGTCCGCACGGGCATCACGCCGAACGGATTTTTATTCGGGCGCGTCACCTCCCAGACGTCGTCGCTCTGAGCGTTGAACGCGAGCCTGCGCTGGGGATCAGCGAGAAGCGTGGTCACCGGATCTGGTGTCTCGTATTTCTGCAGCGCGGGTCTTGAGACCCGGACGGCCCGGCGGTCGTCGGGCTCCCCCGGATCGTTCGGGTCGCCGGTGTTACGGCGCGGCCAATGCCACCACGGCGCGACTATCCGCCACTGGTGAGTGACCTGGGTCTCGGTGGCCGTCACCAGACGTTCCCAACGCCGGGCGTGTAGCTGGGGGAGGCGACACCTACGGACGCGATGAGGTTCGTGCAGTTGACGATGCCATCGAAGTTCGCGGTCGGCGCGTGCACGTTGAGGACAGACGCAGTGACATCGACCGTTGCGTTTGCCTGGATCTGAATCTGCCCAGCGGCCGTGAACGTCACCGTCGAACCGTCCTGGTGGGTGACCTGCAACTGACGGGAACCCTCGTCCAGCACAACTTTGTGCCCGTGAAAGGTCGAAAGCGTGACCTTCGCGGCGTCTGAGGTGTCGTCGAACTCGAGCACGCTCCCGGAACGCGTGCGGATCAGCCGCTTGTCGTTCGGACGGGTCGGTGTGACGGGCATCATCTCCTTGCCGTTCCAGCACGATCCGACGATGTACGGCCGATGCAGGTCTCCCGCCTCGAAACCCACCACAACCTGCGTCCCGACCTCCGGCAGAGCGACGAAACCCTGGTTGTCGTCGGCGTACGGAGCGAGAAGTGTCGCCCACGCACGGACATCGGAACCCCGGTCACCCAGCCAGGGAAAGCTCACCTCGATGCGGCTCAGCCGTTTGTTATCGACGATGTCAGTCACGATCGCGGGATAGAGGCCGTAGAAGCTGGAACCAGTCCAGTTGGCCGGATGTCGGATCTCGGTCATGGCCGCGGGCTCCTCGAGTGCCTAGGCGGAGTTGACGGTCGGTCGTTCGGCGTCGAAGTGTGTGCGCATCCCCTTCTGCAGGTCGTAGCTGTGACGGAAGCTCGTCACGTAGTAGCCGCCACCGTCGAACGGCCGGCCGCATCGCGCCAGGGTGACCTTGCTCCCCACGACAAGCTGCGGGGTGCCGCTGGTGACGCCACGCACCCGGACGAAACGTCGTGATCGGCCGAGCATCTCTGCGCGCGCAAACGCTCGCGCGTCCGACTCCGCGACGGGGACGTCCCGAACCAGCTGCCCGGGCAGGTCTCCGAACACCTTCTGGAGCGTCTGCGGACCGGTCTGGCCGCCGGAGATCTCCGCGTTGATCGTCGAGGCCGGTGCCTCCGAGTCGATCGCCTGCCGCGACGATGCGTCGAAGCCCGTCACGCGGACAGCCGTGCACTGCTCGGATATGTCGGCCCGCGCCATCAGTGAGATGAGGTCTCCGCCGCGGGTCAGCGTGACCGATGTTCCAGGCCTTCGATCCCGCGTCGTCAGGCGCAACGCTCCGTCGTCGGCCCACAGCTCGGCCCTGATCCGGCGTGCACGCTCGCGCAGGAACGCCAGATCGCTCTGGTTGAACTGCTGCACGACGTCGTAGGTCGGCCCGTCCGCGTCAGGCTTCGCCGACAGTCCGTGTTTGGACGCGATGGCACGGACCAGGTCGGCATCGCTGACCTGCACGTATGTCGCCGACCGCTGCGTGAGCCGGAGGCGCATCAGCTCGTCTTCAGCGTAGACCACGATGGTCGGCGCGTCACCCTCGGCGAAGTCGATCTGGAGCGCCGAGATGACACCCGTGAAGACGATCTTCTCGGTGCCGGTCGGGCCGAGGGCCACCTGAAGCTTCTTGCCGAAGTCAATGACCTTGCCGTCGAGATACTCGACGACATCGTTGGACGATTCAACCCGTGGCGCATTGCCGAGAAGGTGAGCCGTCAGCCTGCGCAGTCCCTCCGCCGACTCCTCCACGTCAAGCCGGACGAGGTCCCGCGCGAGATCGCCCTGACGCGTTCCGTCGACAGTGAAGACGGGGCTAGCGGTTGCGTAGGCCGGGGTGTCAGCCATCGAATCCCTCCCCAGCGGTCCGGCGCTGCAGCTCGTGGTCCTCCGCTGTCAGCCGGTGGTGCCGTTCACGGAGATCCCAGGGCTGCTGAACCTCGCGCCCCGCCCCTGCAGCCGTTCCAGCGGTGGGAGGCGGGCCCTCGACCATGACCTCGGAGCTGATGTCGCCAATGTGGATGCTCATGGGCACCTCCCGCACAGAGCATCCCTACGGGAGCCCGCGCAGCCGCAGCCATACGAACCGGCACGCGAAGACGCCGCGGCCGGGGCAATGGCGAGGGCCTGCCAGCCAGGTACGGTCACGTCCCGGGACTCCGGCGGAAGCTCGCCGCCGACCATCACAGCGCGGTGACGTTCGTGTACCAAGCCCAGAGTCGTCGGCCCGACGATGGCTCGCCGAGGCCGGAGCGGTACGCCGTATCCGTAGGTGATCGCCCGTGGGTCTGGCTGCGCCGGCTGACCGGGCTGGCCTGAGGCCGACCCGGTCCCACCTGTCGCCGGGGTGCCGGCTGCTCCGGGCTGTGTACTTGGGGCGGCCACCGCACCGCCGGCGCCCGGCGATCGCGACCCGGCGGTCTGGGTTGTACTTCCGAAGGAGCTGGCGGCCGCAGTGGCCGCGGTCCCGGCCGCACCGGCCGCCAGCTGGTTCAGCACGCTCGTGAGCCCACCGGCGGAGGTCAGGTCATGACCGGTCAGCCCGACGGCCGCCGGGAGCGGGGACGGTGGCACAGGTGACGCCGGGTCGGTAGCCCCTCCGCCAGCCGGCCCCAGAAGGCCCGCGATGGGCCCGGCCTGGGCGCCGAGACCAGCCTCGAGCGAGAGTGCGGACGAGAAGTCGATCTGCTGGCCTGCCTGCAGGCTCATCGGGTCGGAGATACCCTGCAGGCCTTTCCATGCCTTCGGGTCGAGACCCATCCGGGTGGCGAAGGAGGGCGCGCTCTCCCCAGCATTGGCGGTACCCGTGCGGTCGGTTGGCGTCGGGCCAGGATTCGCTGCCCCGGAAGATGGCTGCCCCGCTGTCCCCGGCTGAAGCGGTGGCGTCGCACCCAGCGCGTTGTTTGCGCCCGCGCCGTCCTGGGCCAGGTCGAACTCTGCCTTCTGCTCCTTGATCTGGACGGCGCACTTCGCGCGGAGCGGAACTCCGTTGGCACTGAAGAGATCGAGGTCGATGTTGACGCTGGTCATCACGCCGGTGACGGTGAGCGTCCCGTACTTGAACTGGACGCGCGGAGGCGCGGCCTTTTTCTTTGCGGGCCAGACGAAGCGCTCGATCTCCGCGGTCCGCTTCCGGACGTCGAGGGGCTCATCTGTCGTTCCCTCGTCCGAGGTGTCGAATACGAGGTCGAACGACAGCGTCGAGGTCGTGCCTTGATACTGCGTGCGCTGCCTGCCGGTGTCCTTTCCGGCGTCGACACTCGCGGTCGTCTGGATCCGGAGCGTCGCCGGGTTGATCTGGACGGTGATCGGCTTGCTCGTCTTCGGAGGATCCGACGGTTTGGTCTCGACCTCCTGCAGGAGAGCCTTCTCGAAGTGCATCCTCAGACCTCCATCCGAAGGCCCTCGTGCGCGATCTGTAGCTCTTCGAGCGCGACGGCACCAGTTGCCGCGTTGAGCTGGGGGCCGACGAGCTTTGCCGGGAGGCCACGGACGAACGTCCACTTCGCGATCGAGCGGCTATCCTCGTCCAGGACGCTGACGGTGCCGTCGTACCGGCGGAGGGGACGGACGCCGTCAACGACGTCCTGGAACCAGCGCCACAGCTCGGTGTTGACCGTCCCGCCGACCGGATACAGCATGCCCCGGCGCAGCGTGATGCGGGAGACCTTGGCGCGGCCGGCCCGCTGCAGGACGGCGTTGTTGCGGCCCCCCTCGACGTACTCGCCGACGTCCATCTCCAGGTCGAGTCCGCTGCACTCGGCAAAAGCACCATCGGTGAGAGGAGTCTGTCCGCTCGACGACGACAGAGTGACCCTGAACTGGAACGTACGGGCGAGCAGGTCAGGCACGCAGAGTCACCCCCAGCCCGGATGCAAACGACGACTTGATGTCACCCTCGGCCTGCAGCGCCACGCGGATGATGATGAACTCCAGCGGCTCGGACGGCGCGACCCCAATCTCGACGATGAGCTGTCCGGCGTCTGCCTCCGCCGCCGCATCGGCCCGGGACGCGATGTTGACGAACCACGACTCATCCGGAGTCGATCCGGCGAACGACCCGAGTTCGAACAAGTCCGACAGCATGCCGTTCAGCTGGCGCCGCAAGCTGTCACGGAGCCGGTCGTCGTTCGGCTCGAAGACCACCCACTGCAGCTGGCTCCTGACGGCTTTCTCAATCGACAGCAGCAGCCGCCTGACCGTCAGTTGCCTCCATGCAGGATCACCGGACAGCGTCCTGGCCGCTGTCAGTCGGATGCCTTCGGTATCTAGCTGGAAGACGTTCACGCCCAGTCGATGGAGCGAAGCATGGTCGTCAGGGGGCACGACTGTCTCGACATCGACGATGCCGACGGCGATCTCGTTCGCCGGGCCACGTGCGATCCCGCGGGTCAGCTCGCTCTGCGCGATCACCCCGGCAGCCACCGCCGACGGCGGTACTGGCTGCA
>Ga0207693_10005011_pt1 | contig 11113 bp, 8 predicted proteins | sample LARL81metaG_FD_184347 | JGI IMG/M metagenome (GOLD analysis project Ga0207693, IMG submission 184347) | Corn, switchgrass and miscanthus rhizosphere microbial communities from Kellogg Biological Station, Michigan, USA - LAR L8-1 metaG... | ecosystem: Host-associated > Plants > Roots >... | reverse complement strand
CGGGTAAGTGGTGTCTGTGGCGGCGAAATCTTAAGGCGCCTTGTAATGTTTAAACCGGATCCTCCACAACAAAGCCTTTTCGATCCGGAGTTGGAAGGCTCCTTTCGGGATGCTGCTGATACGTATGCCGGTCAGCTTGAAGGTCACAGGCTTTCCTTCACTTCCTTCAAGCAAGCGCCATGGTATATGGCAAGCAAATTTACCGTAGAACGATCGCAAGTCACATATCGAACGCCTTATTTTGATAACGATCTGGTTGCCCTGGCATATCAAACGCCGGCAAAGCTGTTGCACAATGGGCCGGCGCTTCGGCTCATTGCTGATGGAAATCCAGCATTAGGAAAGATTGGAACAGATCGCGGTCTCGCTTTTCGATCAGTTCCGGGTGCTAATCGGGCGCTACATTGGTACCAAGAGTTCACCTTTAAAGCAGAATACGCCTACGATTATCGCATGCCCCAATGGTTGGCAAGGGTCGACCACGCATTTGCGCCACTTCACCTCGAAAGATTGTTCCTCGGCAGGCACAAGTTCCATCACTTCCGTGTCTGGTATCGTGATGAACTCTCGCGATGGTTAAGGGAGATGCTTCTCGACTCGGACGCGCGCAGTAGACCCTATCTTCGCCCGAATTCTTTGGAAAAGATCCTCAAAGCTCATATCAATGGGCAGCGAAATTATGCCTTTGAGATACACAAAATTTTGACGCTTGAGTTCATTCAAAGAAAACTGATTGAACTAAATTAGACGAGGCAATATTTCCGAAAGCTAAATGCGGTTCTCAGTCTTGAAGCTATGGATCGCCTCTCCTTCTGTGAAATCCCAGCTGAAATGTCTGCCGAACGGCAAGGCGTAATCGAAGATGTAATCCGACCGTGACCCCACTTTGGAAAGCGACCTGTCAGTCTCTGCTCAAGCAGGCTGGCCTATACGAACGGATAAAGGGCTCCTGGCTCTATACCGCCTACTGGAGAATTGCGGATCCGCGCCTAGTCGAACAGAGGAAACAGGAGCTTGCCTTCTTCCGTAAGACTTTGGTTGGTTTTCGGAAGAATGACCTAATTTTCGATATTGGCGCCAACCGCGGGGTTAAAGCAGGAATCTTTCTAAAACTTGGCGCTCGTGTCATCGCTGTCGATCCCGACATCTCGAATCAGAAGACGCTAGCCGAGCGCTTTCTCGCCTACCGTCTGCGGAGGAAGCCCCTAGTCATCGTGGGAAAGGCGGTCAGCGATCGAAATGGTCATGAGACTTTCTGGGTTAGCGAGCCAGGATTTGAAATGAACACTCTAAACGCCAAATGGGCTGAGACGTTGGAGAAGGATCCTGCGAGATTTGGACGTACGTTCGAGTTCAGGGAAAAGAGACAGGTGGAAACGATCACATTGGAGCAGCTAATCTCAACCTATGGCCTGCCGTTCTATATCAAGATCGATGTGGAGGGCTACGAGCCCAACGTTCTGAAGGGACTCCAAACTGCTGTGCCCTATGTTTCGTTCGAGGTAAACTTGCCGGACTTTAAAAGCGAAGGGGAACAATGTATCGTCCGGCTGCGTGAGATCGCCGCCAACGGGGTATTTAATTGTGCGATCGGAGACCGCCTGATGTTTTCAGACTGGATGTCGCACGATGAATTTGCCCAAGCTTTCGCTGAGATAAGAGAACCTTCGGTCGAGGTTTTTTGGCGGAGCTACGTGCCAAGTCGATAGAAGTCCTAAACGGGCGCCCAGCTTACTGCTGCCAAATGTTTTCTCACCTCCATGCGCGGTCGTCCGAACCTGTGGCTCCCGCTAAGCGAAAATCGGGAATGCCCAATATCCTTTTGGAGCAATCGCGTGAGTCCAATGCGAGTAATTCCACGCTAAAGAAGGTTCGCAGCATCACACGTCCGATTCACGTTACTCTTCTGACTGGTGGAGGAGACAAACCTTACGCCTTAGGACTAGCTGCAGCGCTCACCTCAGCTGGTGTGATAGTTGATTTCATAGGTAGTGACGACCAAGTCGCGCCTGAGCTACTCGCCAATCCACGGGTGAATTTCCATAACTTACGAGGCGCCCAACGTCCTCAAGCGAGCCGAGTAACTAAAGTTTTGCGAATCTTGAACTATTATTTTCGGCTGATTTGCTATGCTGCGAAGGCCAAGCCCGCAATATTCCACATTCTGTGGAACAACAAGATCGAAATCTTCGATCGGACGCTGCTCATGCTTTACTACAAGTTGCTTGGAAAGCATCTAGTATTTACGGCACACAATGTCGACAAATCGAAACGGGATGGAGGGCAGTCGTTTCTAAATCGATTTTCCCTGAGGTGGCAGTATCGATTAAGTGACCACATCTTTGTTCATACTGAAAAGATGAAAACCGAGCTCGTCTCCGAATTCGGTGTGCCCAAAAAGAAGGTAAGCGTTATTCCATTTGGAATTAATAACACAGTCCCAAATACGAGCCTTTCGACCGCAGATGCGAAATTACAGCTGGGAATTAATAAAGATGAAAAGACTTTGCTCTTCTTCGGGAATATCGCCCCTTACAAGGGCCTGGAATATCTCGTGGCTGCTTTCACCGAACTGTTCAAGGAATGCTTCAACTATCGCCTGGTAATTGCAGGAAGCGTAAAGAACTGCCAAACCTACTGGCGCGCAGTCGAACAGTCGATCATCCTAAGCGGCGTGGGCGAGCGTATTATACAGAAGATCGAATATGTGCCGGATGAGGACACAGAAATATACTTCAAAGCGGCCGATGTTCTGGTGCTGCCTTACACGTACATTTTCCAGAGCGGAGTGCTGTTCCTGGGCTACAGCTTTGGATTGCCTGCCATCGTCGCAGATGTGGGGACCTTGAAAGACGAAATCATTGAAGGTCAAACAGGTTTTGTGTTCAAGCCGCAGGATTCGTCTCACATGGCCAGCAAGATCGACAAGTACTTCAAGAGCGAATTATTCCACGATCTTGAAGCGCGCCGTGGAGAGATCAAGAAGTTCGCTAACGAAAGATATTCTTGGAGCAAGGTAGCTACGATAACCACGGCTGTTTATTCCAATCTATTGCGAAACTGACCTCGTGAGGCTCACCAGGGCGTAAGTCCTGATGGGTCGGAGGTTGACCCTAACCTCTGAATAGAAAACAACTACTCTATGAACAAAGACAAACTTATCGTCATAACCGGTGCAGGTGGCTTTATTGGTGGGAATTTGGTGAAATATTTCAGCGACAAAGGTTTTACACGAATCCGGGCGGTGGATAAGAAACCAATTTGCGAGTGGTACTTGCGCGTGCCAGAGGCCGAGAATCTTTGCCTTGATTGCAGCAGAGAGGAAAATTGCAATCGCGTTTGTAAGGATGCGGCGGAGGTTTATAATCTCGCAGCGGACATGGGTGGCATGGGGTTCATCGAACGGTTCCGCATCGAATGCCTGCGTAGCATCCTGATCAACACTCATATGATCGAGGCAGCGTACCGAGCGGGCGCAGATAGATATTTCTTTTCTTCTTCAGCCTGCGCTTACAGCACTCTCCTGCAGGAAGACACCAATGCCCGTGCCCTGAAGGAATCCGATGCTTACCCTGCCATGGCTGAGCGCGGTTATGGCTGGGAAAAGCTTATCTCAGAAATGTTTTGCCAGGAATACTGGGCGGAACGCGGAATGAGGACCTTTATCGCTCGCTTTCACAACGTGTACGGCCCATGGGGTACTTGGGATGGTGGCCGAGAGAAAGCGCCGGCGGCTATTTGCCGCAAAGTTATCGAAGCAATTGATAAAAAGGATCTTCGCATTTCGATCTGGGGCGATGGCCGCCAAGCGCGCAGTTTTATGTATATCGACGATTGTGTGAAAGGGATCGATATGATCATGCATTGTGACGATCTGATCGCGACACCGATCAATCTTGGTTCGAGCGAACTCGTGCTGATTGACGATTTGGTATCGAAGGTTGAAAAGATCGGTGGCGTGAAATTGAAGCGCGAATATGATGCCAACGCTCCGCGCGGTGTGGCCGGTCGAAATAGTGATAACACGTTCATAAAATCTGTCTTTAATTGGGAACCGAACACAACTTTGTATATTGGGCTGCGGGATACCTATGACTGGATTAAGGAACAGTATTACTCACGCAAGCTGGGAGATCACACTGCTCGCTCGGAGACGGTCGGCCATTCCGTTTCACCTTTGACACAGGAATAACGTTCATGAGGATAGCATACATCACACCTTATCAAGGGCCGACTCTTGAGCAGAGGCGCCCGATTGACCGAAATCGTAGCCTATCCAATAGGATTAAGATCGAACTGGTTGCTCAGTTGCTGAAGGCAAACGGACATGAAGTCGAAATCATATCTGATGGCGCAGTCGTCGAGCTTGGGGCGAGGTTTTACGCTGGATTTTGGGAGACCGAGCTATCTCACCCTGAGATTCCGGTTTATTACGTCTCGTCATTGCCTGTTAGACGAATCAATGGTTTCTGGGCTGGCTGGCAGGCGGTGCGCTTTCTTAAGAAGCGACATCGGGTACGTCCGTTCGATCTCGTAATTATTCTAAATCTCAGGTCGACACAGATTAGTTGTGCTAGTTATGCGATTAAACACCTAGGTCTGCCGGTTATTTTTCAGTACGAAGATGATCTATTCGTAAGTGTTTCTGGCGAAGCGGAGGACGGGTGGGTATCAAAATGCTATCGTTCTGCGTACAAGAGGATCTTGAATAGCGTTTCTGGATGTACGGCTGTCTCCCCCCATCTGCTGTCGCAGTTGCCAGTGCACATACCCACGCTTCTCCTACGAGGTGTTGTCGGCGATGATATTTTGAAAGCTAGTGAGGAATTGAAGGCAAAGAAGAGGAATTGTGTCGTCTTTTCAGGTACACACGTAGAGTCGAATGGTGTCAGGGAACTTATAGCTGGGTGGCAGATTGCAGCGATCCCACGCTGGGAACTCCATATCACCGGCCTAGGCGCAATGACAGAAGAGCTACGCAAGATGGCTGCCAGGGATCCGAGCATCATGTTTCATGGCATGATTAGCAGGGAAGAATTGGTTCGACTGCTATGCTCGGCAAGGATCTGCGTCAATCCGCACGTCGTCAGTCAAACTCCCGGAAATGTCTTCGCCTTCAAAATTGTCGAGTATCTCGCGGCTGGGGCTCACGTAGTGACAACGCCCATGGGCACCCTGGAGCCAAAGCTGGAAAGTGGAATCACCTATATGAACGACAATAGTCCGGCTACGATTGCGGCGACATTGCAGCGGGTGATCCGCAACCGTGACTATGAGCGCACCGCAGCGGAGGCAGCAATGCAAAGCTACGGTCCAGAGGCAGTTTCAAGATCGTTGGATAAGCTTCTCAACAAGGTCATGATGGCGAATAACGGAGATCAGGAGTTCGTTAGGGCGAATCGGTCCGTTGGTGGATCAGAGGTCGGAAGTCAGAGCTCAGGATAATCGAATTTTTCAATGAACGTCCAAAATCCTCATACTCTTGGCGGCCGAGTTGTGACCAATGACACGCCGACGGCGCGTTTGATCGAGGCAGAGAAGGATCGCTTTCGGAGGTTGGAGTCTCGGCGTGGCGCGAGTCAGGCTTAGCTTTGCGCTCGCCAAGGCGAGCGCCTTCATACGTCGATGAGCGTGTTGATTATTAAGCTTGGAGCGACCGGCGACGTCGTCCGGACCACGCCACTGTTGAGGCGATTGGATGGACCGGTCAGCTGGATCACGGCGGAAAGCAATCTTGCGCTGCTCGAAGGAATCGATCGGGAACTGCGTTGTGTTTCATGGGAAAATCGCAAGCGCATCGCCGATACCACCTACGATCTGGTGATCAACCTGGAAGACGATCGGGAGACAAGCTCGTTTTTGGAGGAGTTAAAGTTCAGACAACTCTTTGGTGCATATCTAGAGGGCAACGATCAGCCGACTTATACTGCAGATTCACGCAGCTGGTTCGACTTAAGCTTGATTAGCGCCTACGGTCGAGAAGAAGCGGATCGACTCAAGCTTCTCAACCGGCGCACTTATCAAGAGTTGATCTTTGACGGCCTGGGTCTCGGCTTTTGCGGTGAGCGGTACTACTTGCCGTTGCCACAACCGACCGGACTGCAGGGGGATGTGGCGATCTCATCGACTGCAGGTCCGATCTGGCCAATGAAGAAATGGGCCTATTACAACGAATTGAAGAACGAACTGGAGGCGCAAGGCCTGAAGGTAAACATCCTGGAGAGCCGGACCACCTTGCTTGAGCACTTGGCCGACGTGCAGGGGCACCGCTGTCTGGTTTCCGGCGATAGTTTGCCCATGCACCTGGCACTGGGCAGCGGCGTGCGGTGTGTTTCCATTTTCACCTGCACCAGTCCATGGGAAATACACGGGTACGGGTTGCAGGAAAAAATTGTCTCTCCTTTGTTGGAAAAGTTCTTCTATAAGCGCGGGTATGATCGAAACGCGACCACTGCTATCAGCGGTGAGAAAGTAAAAGATGCGGTAATGGCGCAGTTGGACGCGTTGGCCGTCAGCACTCTCTAAGTGAACGGATGGCTACCTTGCTTGAGCCGCGAACGACTGATAACGACGTGAAACTTCGAAAAGGCACACGTGCACGTAGCAGCTTTTCTGCGGGAGGACCAGTCCGGAAACCTGCGGCCAGACGGGTTGGGAAGGCTTTTGTATTGAAGATGATCAACGACGAATGAAGATTAAGGGACTTACTAAACATTTGCTCGGTGAGGCGAACATCGGCCGCTTGGAATATCTGCTAAAGCCCGAGTTGAGAGAAGACCTAGGAGGGGCGTTTAACGGTCAAGATAACCGCAAGCGCATCTTCTCGGATCTAATCAATTGTGTTCCGTTCAAAGCGATCGTAGAGACCGGCACCTATCGCGGCGCGACCAGCGCATTTCTCTGCCAGTTCAGTCTGCCCATTTACACGGTAGAGATTAACCCTCGTTTTTTTGCTTTCGCGGCGCTACGGCTTCGACAACATCGAAAGCTAATTCACATGCATGAAGGAGATAGCCCCACGTTCTTGCGCGAATTAGCTAAAGCCGACGGGTGTCCAAAATCGAATGTTTTCTTCTATCTCGATGCCCACTGGCGAGAGCACTTACCCCTCAAAGATGAATTGGAGATAATATTCAACAGTTGGAGTAACTCTGTGGTAATGGTGGACGATTTTCAAGTTCCCGGAACTGAGTACGGATACGACGACTACGGACCGGGTCGGGTCTTGAACATGACTTACTTAGACCCTCTTAGGCATTTGGGAATCTGGTGCTTCTTTCCTTCACTGGATCCGCAACTCGAGACCGGGATGAAACGGGGCTGTGTCGTGCTTTGTCGCGACGAACGATTGAAGAATGCTCTTAGCGAAATTGACACATTAACTCCGTGGGACAAAAAATAAATCTCAGAACACCGTGGGGTTATTTTTCGAAACAGGACTTGCTTCGAAAGGGAAAGAAGTCCTGCGCTGAAATAGAGCGGGCGTTCTTGGATAATGGTGCCAGCCGTAATTGCGGCGTGAACGAACGATCTCTATGGAAAAAGCACTTTGCCGCTAGCCATCTGCTCCCCTAAGCCGGACGTACGAAACAGCTCAAGAAACCAAATGATTACTGACCGTTCAATCCCCGAGAGCGAGGTTCTGGCCAATCGCGCTGGTCCACCGGAAACCATTGCACAAAATCATTCCGCCAAAGGAATCGACGCCAACGAGAGACACCTATCGATCGATCATCTGCTGACGAATCTCAGGCAGCGGACGATATCGAGCGGGCTGGTCACCGTGGCGGCGCAGAGCGCGCAGTTCTTCCTGAATCTGGCCTACGTCATGGTGCTAGCCAGACTGCTCGTGCCACAGGACTTCGGACTGTTCGCCATGGTTACGACCGTCATGGGTTTCCTCCGCATTTTTCAGGATCTCGGCCTTTCGATGGCCACGGTGCAGCGACAGGAGATCACCCATGCGCAGGTCTCTAATCTGTTCTGGGTAAACGTCTGCGTGGGTGGTATTACAACACTGCTCGTCGCTGGCTTATCCCCGGTAGTCGCGTGGTTCTTTCGCGAACCGCGGCTTGTAGGGATCACGCTGGTGCTCTCAATTACTTTTGTGCTCACCAGTTCGGCCGTCCAACACATTGCGTTGTTGAACCGCCAGATGCGTTTCGGCGTCATTGCGATAATCGAGCTTGTTTCTATGCTTACCGGTTACCTGACCGGCATAGTCCTGGCGCTATCGGAATATGGCTACTGGGCGCTGGTATTTGCCTATGTGGTTCAGACCACCATTAAACTCGTGCTGGCGTGGTCGATCTCGCGGTGGCGGCCCCGATCACCCTCCCGGAACACTCAAACCTGGCACCTATTGAGCTTCGGCGCGAATGTTACTGCGGCAAGTCTGATGTACGAGCTCGCCCGGGGTGCGGACAGTCTTCTGATTGGGCGGTTTTTCGGCGCCGCGGCGATTGGCCTGTATTCGAGAGGCTCCATCCTTCTTATGCGGCCGGTACAACAATTCATTATGCCAATCAATGCCGTGCTGGTTCCCGCGCTGTCACGGATACAAGGCCAGCATGACCGGTATCGACGAACATTCCTTCAGGTGTTCGAGGCGATCGCGCTTGTCGTTTTTCTACTCACGGGCGTGCTTCTAGCATTGTCCTACCCGGTGACGCTGGCCGTACTTGGCCCAAAATGGGAAGGAGCAGTCGTAATCTTCGCCGGCTTTACCATGGCGGCCCTAGCCTATCCGCTTCTCGCTGCGTCCGCGTGGCTGTTCGCCAGCCAGGGACGCGGGAAGGACTGGGTCCTTACCAGTGCGATCATGTCGGGTGTCAGCCTTTGTTCATTCCTCGCCGGACTGCCGTTGGGTCCCGCCGGTGTGGCGATATTCTATTCGGCTTCGTGTGTCCTGATACAATTGCCAGTTGTCTATTACATCGCCGGGCGGCGGGGTCCGGTGAGCAGGAAAGATCTTTGGACCGGATCCCTGCGGCATCTGCCAGTCTGGGGAGTAGTTTGCGGCACAGCCTGCCTCGCACGCGCTTTTGTTCTGGACGCTAACCCATGGATGCAATTGTTCCTGTGCGGCGCGGTAGCTCTGCTGGCGGGAGGGGCGTACATTGCTCTTTCTGCTCCGTCTCGACGCGTGGCGGTAAACCTTTTCTCATTACTGCGGGAGTTGAAGGCTACTCGTGCGGCATCGGCCGCGGGAAATCCGCAGTCCGATGCGATGAGCGGCATATCAAAACACTCATCAACGTAACGGTGCATTCTCAGCTCACAGAGGCTACGCCGCGCCGCGCGATGTGGGGCCTGTTTGATCGCAGGCAGCGTTGGTCTCTTTCCTGGCGTGGCCGATTGATCCTGGCTTTCGCTGTTGTGCTTATCAGCATTTTAGTTTTTAGAAACGTTTACCCTTTTCTTGCGATCACCCATCGCGTCGACGGGCAGGTGCTCGTCGTTGAAGGGTGGATACACGAATACGCAATCCGCGCGGCACTTAAAGAATTCCAAACTAACCATTATCAGCGGGTTTTCACCACGGGCGGACCTGTAATGGGCACGGGAGGATACATCAATGATTTCTACACTTCCGCCAGCGTAGGCGCGGAGCTTTTGAGAAGAAACGGACTCGCAAACGGATCTGTGCAGGAGGTTCCGTCACGCGTAATGGATCGAGATCGGACATACGGTTCGGCGCTCGCCCTGCGCAACTGGTTCCGCGAACACAATATGGCTGTGTCTGGCGTCGATGTTGTCACCGAAGATCTGCATGCGCGTCGGACTCGCCTTCTATTTCAGAAAGCGCTTGGTGACAAAGTTGCCGTAGGAGTCATCGCAGTTCCAAATCCCGACTATGACCCTAAGCGCTGGTGGCATTATAGCGCGGGAGTTAAGGAAGTCGTAAGCGAAGCAGCCGCCTACGTGTACACAACGCTGCTCTTTTGTCCTTCGGCGTCTTCACAGTAAGAAAAGAGAGCCAGAGCCTCGCAAATAACTTGATGATGTTATCGCGTAACTAATTCAAGCCCGTGGAGCTCGCTCTCCTGAAGCAGGGAAGGCGCACGGCCGAACACGCTGAACAATGAAGATTTGCTGCATTGGCGCAGGGCATGTGGGCGGTCCCACAATGGCCATGATTGCTCTTAAGTGTCCGGACGTCCGGGTGACGGTGGTTGATATTAACAAGGAACGAATCGCCGGTTGGAATTCGAATCAACTTCCCGTGTATGAGCCTGGGTTGAGCGAGGTGGTCAAGCAATGCCGGGGGAGAAACCTCTTTTTTTCGACCGACATCGAGGAGGCGATTCAGGCATCGGACATGATTTTTGTCAGCGTCAACACTCCGACGAAGACGTACGGCATTGGCGCAGGAAAAGCCGCGGATCTCAGGTATTGGGAACAATGTGCGAGGCGAATCGCCGCAGTGTCCCACGAGGACAAGATTGTCGTTGAAAAATCGACCCTCCCGGTTCGAACGGCGGAATCACTGAGGGCCGTCCTGAAGGCTAATGGCCAGGGCTGCCGGTTTGAAATCCTCTCCAACCCGGAATTCCTGGCCGAAGGCACCGCGATTCGGGATCTCGAGAATCCGGACCGCGTGCTGATCGGTCACGACGACACGAATAGCGGTCGGGCGGCCAGCGAGAAACTGGTGGAGATCTACGCCCGTTGGGTTCCACACGAAAAAATCCTCACCAGTAACATCTGGTCGTCGGAACTTTCGAAGCTGGTAGCCAACGCTTTCCTAGCGCAGCGGGTCTCATCAATCAACTCCATTTCAGCCCTCTGCGAAGCCACCGGAGCGGATGTGGATGAAGTGGCGGCGGCCATTGGCAGGGACTCCCGCGTTGGGCCCAAGTTCCTGAAAGCCTCCATAGGTTTCGGCGGTTCCTGTTTCCAAAAGGACATATCGAACCTGATCTACCTGTGCGAACATTACGGTCTGCATGAAGTGGCCGAGTACTGGTCCCAAGTAATCAAAATCAACGAGTGGCAGAAGTCGCGTTTCACACGGCGGATGGTGGAAACGATGTTCAACACGGTGGCCGGAAAGAGAATCGCGATCTTCGGCTTTGCATTCAAGAAGGACACGAACGACACCCGGGAATCG
>Ga0207693_10005008_pt1 | contig 11116 bp, 7 predicted proteins | sample LARL81metaG_FD_184347 | JGI IMG/M metagenome (GOLD analysis project Ga0207693, IMG submission 184347) | Corn, switchgrass and miscanthus rhizosphere microbial communities from Kellogg Biological Station, Michigan, USA - LAR L8-1 metaG... | ecosystem: Host-associated > Plants > Roots >... | reverse complement strand
CACTGGCAGCGCAGGCGCTATCGATCTTCGGCGACCACTCGGACGTGATGGCGGTCCGGCAGACCGGCTTTGCGCTGCTGAGCGCCGCCTCGGTGCAGGAGGCTCACGACTTCGCGCTTGTGGCGCACGCAGCCACGCTCGAGACGCGGGTGCCGTTCCTGCATTTCTTCGACGGCTTTCGCACGTCGCACGAGCTGCAGACGATCGAGACCCTCGGCGACGATGACGTCCGCGCGCTGATCTCCGACGAGCTCGTGCGCGCGCATCGCGCCCGCGCACTATCGCCCGAGCGGCCGTTCGTCCGCGGAACGGCTCAGAACCCCGACGTCTATTTCCAGGCACGCGAGACGGTCAATCCGTTCTACGCGCGTGTTGGCGAAGTGGTGCAGCGGGCAATGGACCGTCTCGGCGAACGAACCGGCAGGCGTTACGGGCTGGTGGAGTACAGCGGCCATCCGGAGGCGGAACGGGTCTTGGTGGTGATGGGGTCCGGCGGCGAGACCGCGCGAGAAACGGTTGCCTTCCTGCAGGCGCGCGGCGAGCGGGTCGGCGTCGCGCAGGTCAGGCTCTACCGGCCGTTCCCTGCAGCCGAGCTGGCGCGCGCGCTGCCCGCGACGGTGCAGCGTGTCGCCGCGCTGGATCGAACCAAGGAGCCGGGCTCGCTCGGCGAGCCCCTCTATCTCGATGTGCTGGCGGCCCTCAACGAGGCTCAGGTGGCCGGCGAGCGCGAGGCGCTGCCGCTGGTGACCGGCGGTCGCTACGGCCTGTCGTCGAAGGAGTTCACCCCGGGGATGGTGGCCGGGGTGTTCGACGAGCTGGCGCGCGAGCGGCCCAAGCGGCGCTTCACGATCGGGATCAACGACGACGTCTCGGCGACGAGCCTCCCGTACGACGCATCGCTGGACATCGAGCCGGAGGAGACCGTTCGCGCGGTGTTCTTCGGGCTCGGCTCCGACGGGACGGTCGGCGCAAACAAGAACACGATCAAGATCCTCGGCGACGCAGCCAACCTGCACGCCCAGGGCTACTTCGTCTACGACTCCAAGAAGTCTGGCTCGCAGACGGTCTCGCACCTGCGCTTCGGCCCTCGCTCGATCCGCGCTCCATATCTCGTGTCGGATGCCAGCTTCGTCGGCTGCCACCAGTTCGGGCTGATCGACCGCTCCGAGGTGCTCGATCGTGCGGCTCACGGCGCGACGCTGCTGCTCAACTGCCCCGAGGATCCCGATCGGGTGTGGGACTCGCTGTCTCGCCCCGTGCAGGAGAAGATCCTCGCCAAGCAGATCGAGGTGTATGCGATCGATGCCGGACGGATCGCACGCGAGGCGGGCCTCGGCCGGCGTACCAACACGGTCCTGCAGACCTGCTTCTTTGCGATCTCGGGTGTGCTCGAGCGCGAGCGGGCGATCGCGGCGATCAAGGCCTCGATCGAGAAGACGTACGGCAAGCGTGGCGCCGAGGTCGTCAAGCGCAACATCGAAGCGGTGGACCGCTCGCTGGCGGCGCTGCACCGCATCGAGGTCCCCGACGAGGCCTCGTCGCGCTTGGAGGCGCCGCGGCTCGTACCGGCGGACGCGCCCGAGTTTGTGCGCACCGTCACCGCGGCGATGATGGCCGGGCATGGCGATGAGTTACCGGTCAGTGCACTTCCGGTCGACGGCACGTATCCCAGTGGCACGACCAAGTACGAGAAGCGCAATATCTCCGACGTCGTCGCGGTCTGGGATCCGCAGCTCTGCATCCAGTGCGGCAATTGCAGCTTCGTCTGCCCGCACAGCGTGATCCGCTCTCGCTACTACGAGCCGGACCGCCTCGAAGGCGCGCCGGACGGATTTCGCTCGGCGGAGCTCAACGGCGCAGGACTACCCGATGCGCGCTACACGCTGCAGGTGTACGTCGAGGACTGCACCGGCTGCGGGCTGTGCGTCGAGGCTTGCCCGGTGTCCTCGGCCAACGAGCCGGGGCACAAGGCGATCAACCTCGACGCCCGGGAGCCGCTGCTCGCCGTCGAGCGCGAGAACATCGAGTTCTTCGACCGGCTACCCGTCAACGACCGAACCCGCGTGGATTTCGGCACCGTGCGCGGGACCCAGTTCCTCGAGCCGATGTTCGAGTTCTCCGGCGCTTGCGCCGGGTGCGGTGAGACGCCGTATTTGAAGCTGCTCTCGCAGCTGTTCGGCGACCGGCTGACGGTCGCCAACGCCACCGGCTGTTCGTCGATCTATGGCGGAAACCAGCCGACGACGCCATGGACGGTCAACGCGGACGGGCGTGGTCCAGCGTGGTCGAACTCGCTGTTTGAGGACAACGCCGAGTTCGGATTGGGTCTGCGCCTGGCGGCGGACCGCCACACCGAGCTCGCCCGCCGCCGCCTGACCGAATTGCGTGACGAGGTCGGGCCCGAGCTCGTCGACGAGATCCTGTCTGCGCCCCAGGTGCGCGAGTCAGAGTTGCGCGCCCAGCACGAACGGATTGCGACGCTGAGCCGTCGACTGGACGACCTCGAGGGTCCCAATGTCGAGGACCTGCGAAGCGTGCTCGACCACCTGCTGCGCCGCGCGGTGTGGATCGTCGGCGGCGACGGCTGGGCCTACGACATCGGCGCCGGCGGTCTCGACCACGTGCTGGCGAGCGGCACGAACGTCAACGTGCTGGTGATGGACACCGAGGTCTACTCCAACACGGGCGGCCAGATGTCCAAGGCGACGCCGCTCGGGGCGGTGGCGAAGTTCGCCGCCGCGGGCAAGACCGTCCCCACCAAGGACCTCGCCCTGCAGGCCATCGCGTACGCAGATGTGTACGTAGCGCGAGTGGCGTTCGGCGCAGATCCCCAGCAGACGCTGCGCGCGTTCCGCGAAGCCGAGGCCTACGACGGGCCGTCGCTGATCATCGCCTACAGCCACTGCGTCGCTCACGGCTACGACATGCGTGATGGGCTCGCGCAGCAATACGGCGCTGTGGCCAGCGGTCACTGGCCGCTGATCCGGTATGACCCGGTGGCAGGCGCGGACGGTAGCAACCCGTTCCTGCTCGACTCGCCGAGGCCGCGGATGTCGCTTGCGGACTACCGCAAGGGCGAGCTGCGCTTTCGCGCGCTGGCGGCCGCTCAGCCGACCGAGGCCGAGCGGCTGGGTGGCCTCGCTCAGCAAGTCGTCGACCAGCGATGGCGTCTGTACGAGGAGATGGCGAGCCGCGGTGCCGCCGAGTTTCCGTCCAACCCGCCGAGGGATGCCTGATGGACCTCTCGACCAGCTACATGGGCATCGCCCTGCGCAATCCGCTGGTGGCGTCCCCCTCTCCGTTGTCGTACAGCCTCGATGGCATCCGGCGCCTGGCGGACGGCGGCGTCGGAGCGATCGTCCTGTTCTCCCTGTTCGAAGAACAGCTGCGAGAGGAGGCGGCACGCACCATCCGGCTAGTCGAGGAGACCGCCGAAAGCTTCCCGGAGGCGCTCGACTACTTCCCCAGCGTGGTTGAGGAGGACGGTGGTCCCCGCGCTTACGCGACCCTGCTGCAGCGCGCGGTGGCCGCCGTCGATGTTCCCGTGATCGCGAGCCTGAACGGCGTCACCCCCGAGGGGTGGACCGAATATGCCCGCGCCATGCAGGACGCCGGCGCGGCCGCCATCGAGCTCAACATCTACTACCTGCCCGGGGACCTGCACGTGTCGGGTCGCGAAGTCGAGCGGCGCCACATCGACGTGCTGGAGCGAGTCAAGGCGGCGGTCACAGTACCGGTCGCGGTGAAGCTCACTCCTTATTTCAGCTCGCCCGGCGAGATGGCGCTCTCGCTCGACCGGGCCGGCGCGGACGGGCTCGTGCTGTTCAACCGCTTCCTGCAGCCCGACATCGACCCCGAGCAGCTCGAGGTCCTGCCGCGCGTCAACCTCTCGAGCCCAGCAGACGCCCGGCTCGCCCGGACCTGGATTGCGCTCCTACGGGGAAGGGTGGGTGCGTCGCTGGCCGCGACGTCCGGCGTGGAGGTGGCCGCCGACGTCGCCCGATATCTGCTGGCAGGCGCCGACGTGGTGATGACGACGTCTGCGCTGCTGCGGCACGGGCCGGCCTACGCCGCAGAGCTGCTCGACGGCCTGACGCGCTGGATGTCTCGCAAGGGCTTCGAAGACCTCGACCACGTTCGCGGCCTGCTTGCAGTGCCGCCCGAGGCCGACGCTGCCGAATACGAACGCGCCGGCTACGTGAGCGCGATGCGAGCTGCAAATGCAGGTGCCTACAACCCATGGTGAGTGACATGACTGCACACAACAACCTCAGATCTGCCTCTGTCGTCATCGCCGGCGCTGGTGTTGCGGGGCTGGAGGCGCTGCTGGCGCTCCGGGCCCTCGCGGGCGATCGCGTCGACCTGACACTGGTTTCGCCACAGGACTCATTCATCGATCGGCCGATGACCGTCGCCCGACCGTTCGGCCTGGGATCGCCAGCTCGCTATTCCCTGGCGGAGATCGCCGCCGAGGCCGGGGCCGAGTTCATCCTCGGGACGGTCGTGGGCGTCGACGATGGCACCCACCAAGTCCGCATGGCCTCAGGGCCCGACCTCGAGTTCGACACCCTGATCCTTGCGCCGGGCACGCGGCAGATCTCGCCGTCTCCCAATGCGATCGCGTTCGGTCTCGAAGGCTCAGGCCAGGCGATCGCAGAGATGCTCGCGCGGCTGCGCGGCGGCCAGGCACACGTAGTGACGTTCGCGGCGCCAAGCACGACCGGATGGCTATTGCCGCTGTACGAGCTGGCGCTGATGACCGCGCGTGAGCTGGCGCGCAGCCACGTCGACGGCGTCCGCCTGCGTCTCGTCAGCCCCGAAGCTCGGCCTCTGGCGTTGTTCGGTGACGAGGCCAGCGAGAGCGTCGCCGGCCTATTGGCGGCGGCCGGGATCGAGTATGTCCCCACGCACTACACGTCGGCACAGGGCGGCGGCATCGCGGTGCAGTCGCCGGCCACCGACTACGTCGTCACGCTGCCTCTCCTGCTAGGACCGGAGCTGGCGGGCGTGCCGTCGACGCGGCCGCAAGGGTTCATCCCGGTGGACGAGTACGGACGGGTACCGGGGCTTGATGACGTCTACGCCGCGGGCGACGCCGTCGACTTTCCGGTCAAGCAGGGCGGATTGGCCGCTCAGCAGGCAGACACCGTGGCCGAACACGTCGCCGCGAGCTACGGCGCAAACGTCGAGCCATCGCCGTTTGTACCGGCGCTGCGGGGCATGCTGTTCACGGGCGGTGAGCCGCTGTACATGCGGTCGGCCGTGCCAGGAGCGGACCCCGAGGTTCAGGGAGCCTGGTACCCGCTGTGGTGGCCGCCGACGAAGGTGGCCGGCCGCTACCTGGCTCCGTACCTGTTCGCACGGGGTGAACAGGAGGGATTCGGCGGGCCGCCGATCGGTTTCATCGACGTCGACATCCCGCTGTCGGCCGTCACCCTGCCCGGGTGACGCGGGCGGGCGGACCACTACGTAGTTAACACCTGCATCGGGGGGACCGGGCGCGGATGGCCGGGGCTCTCGCGACGCATAGGTTTCGTCTTGCAACTAAAGAGAAACGAAGGAGGCCCGCCATGCCGGAACGCACCGTCACGCCTAGCCATGGAAGCTACCTACTGCCTCATCTCGACCACGCGACCGTGGCCGACGCGATGCATCCCGGGATCCTGTCCTGCGACGTCGATGCGACCCTCGAGGACGTCGCCCGGATGATGAGCACGCATCACGTTCACAGCATCGTGGTGAAGCCCGCGGCGGACGATCCGGCGGGCGCGTGGAAGCTGATCTCCGACCTCGACCTGCTACAGGCCGGCATGCGCGGTGACGCCCCCGAGGCCGCCGCCGAGCTCGCGCTTACGCCCGTCGTCACGGTCGCGACGACCGATCCGCTGCGCGACGCGGCCGAGCTGATGCTGGCCAAGTCGATCAGCCACGTCGTCGCGGTGAACCCCGAGACGAAGGCCGCCATCGGCATCCTCTCCACGCTCGACATCGCAGGCGTGCTGGCCTGGGGCGAGATGTAAGAGCGACCGAGCCGGCGCGATGAATGACGTAGTCATCAGCTCCGCGGCTCGGACCGCGATCGGATCCTTCGGGCGTAGCTTGCGCGACGTCCCGCCGACCAAGCTCGGCGCAACAGCAGCGCGCGCTGCGATCGACCGCGCGCAAATCGTTCCCGAGCAGGTGGACCAGGTGGTGTTCGGCAACGTGATCCACACCGCGCCCGAGGATCACTACCTGGCCCGCGTGGTCGGGATCGGCGCGGGGATCCCGAAGGAGGCGCCGGCGCTGACGGTCAACCGCCTGTGCGGCAGCGGCCTGCAGGCGATCGTGACGGCGGCGCAGATGATCCAGACCGGCGAGGCCGAGGTGGCTGTGGCCGGGGGCGCTGAGTCGATGAGCCGTGGCGCGTATTGGATGCAGAACGCGCGCTGGGGGGCGCGCATGGGGGACGCATCGCTGGTGGACTCGGTCGTGGGCGCGCTGACCGATCCGTTCAACGACATCCACATGGGAGTCACGGCCGAGAACCTGGCGAAGTCGCACGGGATTTCTCGAGAGGCGCAGGATCAGTTTGCGCTGGAGTCGCACCGGCGCGCGATCGCGGCGATCGAAGCCGGCCGCTTCGATGCCGAGATCGTGCCGATCGAGCTGCGGACCCGCAAGGGCATAGTCGAGTTCACAGTTGACGAGCACGCTCGCCCCGATGTGTCGCTCGAGGGCCTGGCCAGGCTCCGACCGGCGTTCGACAAGGACGGCACGGTCACCGCCGGCAATGCCTCGGGGGTCAACGATGCGGCGGCGGCGGCGGTGGTTATGTCGGCGACGCGAGCGGAGCAACTCGGAGCGCCGGTCAAGGGCCGGATCCTCTCCTACGCGGTGTGCGGCGTAGAACCAAAGACGATGGGCATCGGGCCCGTCCCGGCGATCCGCATGGCGCTCGAGCGCGCCGGTAGGACGCTCGAGGAGGTCGACGTGATCGAGCTCAACGAAGCGTTCGCCGCCCAGTCGCTCGCTGTCCTGCGCGACCTCGGTTTGGACACGGCGCGGGTCAACCCCAACGGTGGCGCGATCGGCCTCGGGCATCCGGTGGCGGCGACCGGCGCGATCCTCGTTACCAAGCTTCTGAACGAGATGGAGCGTCAGGACCACACGCTCGGCCTGGTCAGCCTCTGCATCGGCGGCGGCCAGGGAATCGCAATGCTGATCGCACGCGACTAGGAGCCGCGGTCGCGCTCGCATACGGAGAGAGGGAGCGAGATGTCTGCACTGCAGCACGAGACGGTGTCACCGATGGCGCCGGAGCGGTTCGCGCCGGTCCTGTCGGGCGGCGAGTACGAAGCATTGCTGGACCTGATCAGCCACGCCTCGCGCGAGCTACACGGTCGCGTGGTCTGGAACGTGAACTCGACCGCCAAGGGCGGTGGGGTCGTCGAGATGCTGCGGCCGTTGCTGGGTTACTGCCGCGGCGCCGGCGTCGACGCACGATGGGCCGTGATCTCGGGCCAGCCCGAATTCTTTGCCATCACCAAGCGGATTCACAACCGCCTGCATGGTTTCGAGGGGGATGGCGGCCCGTTGGGTGACGCCGAGCGTGACGTCTACGAGAAGACACTCGCGGCGAGCGCGGAAGAGCTCGCGCACCTCGTCCATCCGCGCGACGTGGTGATCCTGCACGACCCCCAGACGGCCGGTCTGGCGGCGGCGGTGCGCGAGACGGGCGCGACCGTGATGTGGCGCTGTCACGTGGGCCTCGACACTGCCAACGAGCGGGCGCGCGAAGCGTGGGATTTCCTGCGCGGCTACGTGCTGGACGCCCACGTGTTCATATTCTCTCGAGCGGGATTTGCGTGGGAGGGGCTCCCGCGGGACCGGGTCTCGGTGATCCGTCCATCGATCGACGCATTTGCACCGAAGAACGCCGAGCAATCTCGCGAGCAGTCGCTTTCCATCCTGGCGACCGCGGGGGTGCTCGCCGACGACGCGGGCGCCTATCCGACGTTCACCCGCTCCGACGGAACTCCGGGACGAGTCCAGCGACGGGCGGAGATGCTCGAGGAGGAGCCACTCGTGTCGGACGTGCCGGTCGTGATGCAGGTGTCTCGCTGGGACACGCTCAAGGATCCGCTCGGGGTCCTGGGCGCGTTCGCCGACCACGTCTCGCGTCGCTATCCCGCGCACCTGCTGCTGGTCGGCCCCTCGACAGCGGCGGTCGCCGACGACCCGGAGGGCGCCCAGGTGCTTGACAGCGTCCGCGCCGCGTGGCACGAGCTGCCGGCGCCGGTTCGCCGCCAGGTTCATTTGTGCTCTCTGCCGATGGACGACATCGAGGAGAACGCGGCGATCGTCAACGCACTGCAACGGCACGCGAGTGTCGTCATACAGAAGAGCCTCGCGGAAGGGTTTGGCTTGACGGTGGCCGAGGCGATGTGGAAGCAACGGCCCGTCGTGGCGAGTCGGATCGGCGGCATTCGCGATCAGATCGAGCACTGCCGATCGGGCCTGCTGCTGCCGGACCCGCGCGACCTCGAGCAGGCGGGAGCGGCGATCACCGGACTGCTGTCCGACGAAGAGCGCGCGCGGCAGATCGGTTTCGCGGCGCAGCGCCGCGTCCAGGAGCAGTTCCTCGGGCCGCACCACCTCGGGCGCTACTTCGAGGTGATCCAGCGCGTCGCCTCACTGCGCGATCGCGATGGATACTGACGATCCGCGCCCCCTCACGGGTCCTCGGTCCGTGCGATTCGGGCTCCACACCTAGGCCGCGCGTGGCTGACAGGACGGCGAGCGCGTGACGAAGTGGGCGTCCGGGAGGCCGAGGGAGAAGCCCTCGGGCGCGCCGCCGACCACGTCGAGCTGGAACTCCGGCTCGCCCCACCTGTGGAACTGGTCGGCGTCGATGTAGAACGGAACCCCGTCCACATCTCCAAGCAGCACGTCGCCCGCACCCGGTGCCATGTCATCGGCAAGCAGGCAGAGCGGGAGCGACCCGTCGCAGCATCCGCCTGACTGGAACAGGGCCAGCGGTCCGTGCTCGAGGACAAGCTTCCCTAGCATCGCCCTCGCCGCCGGGGTAGCGGTGATGAACGTCGATTCGCGACTGCTGGGCATCGGGCGCCCCTTCTTGTTCGAGATGAACGCGACGGTGGCAGCGTAGGCCGCCGTTGTTGCGAGGACGTCGGGGTTTGCCCGGTCACGTGATGCGCGTCAGTCCCCCTCCATCGGGGCTTTGCCGCACTCAAGCGCCGGTGCAGACCGGATGTGGTGCGCGTCTGAGCGGAGAAGGATCGGAGCACGATTTGCTTTACGCGAAAGGAGCGACGGGGCCATGGCCACGATCGAGTCAACTAGTTACGCGCCGCCCGGTGAGGCCGGCAGTCCGGTTGAGCTGAAGGAGCGCTACGACAACTTCATCGGCGGAGACTGGGTCGCCCCCACGACCGGCGAGTACCGCGAGAACCCCACACCCTCCACCGGCGAAACGTTCTGCGAGGTCGCACATTCCGGCCCGCAGGACATCGAGCTGGCACTCGATGCCGCGCATGCAGCCAAGGGCGCCTGGGGGCGGCGCTCACCGACCGAGCGCGCCGCCGTGCTCAACGCGGTGGCCGATGCGATCGAGAAGAACCTCGAGATGCTGGCGGTCGCGGAGAGCTACGAGAACGGCAAGCCGGTGCGCGAGACGCTCGCCGCCGACATTCCGCTCTCGGCAGACCACTTCCGCTACTTCGCGGGCGCGATTCGCTCGGAGGAAGGGCGGATCTCTGAGATCGACGAGAACACCTACGCCTACCACTTCCATGAGCCGCTGGGGGTCGTCGGCCAGATCATCCCGTTCAACTTCCCGCTGCTGATGGCGGCGTGGAAGATTGCGCCGGCCCTGGCGGCTGGGAACTGCACGGTGATCAAGCCTGCTACCCCGACCCCATGGTCGATCCTGAAGCTGATGGAGGTGATCGCCGACATCGTCCCGCCGGGCGTCATCAACGTGGTGACCGGTCCCGGCGCCGAGATCGGAAAGGCGCTTGCGTCGAACAAGCGCATCGCCAAGATCGGCTTCACGGGCGAGACGGTCACGGGTCGGCTGATCATGTCCTATGCGGCCCAGAACCTCATCCCGTCGACCACCGAGCTGGGTGGCAAGTCCCCGAACATCTTCTTCGAGGACGTGATGGCGGCCGACGATGCATTTCTCGACAAGGCAATCGAAGGTCTCGTCCTGTACGCGTTCAACAAGGGCGAGGTGTGCACCTGCCCATCGCGGGCGTTGATTCACGAGTCGATCTACGACGAGTTCATGCAGCGCTGCCTGGAGCGGATCGCGGCGATCACGCAGGGAGACCCGCTTGACCGCGACACGATGATCGGCGCGCAGGTCTCGGCAGCGCAGCTCGAGAAGATCGAGAGCTACGTCGCGATCGGGATCAACGAAGGCGCCGAGGTGCTGATCGGTGGCCACCGGCCCACGCTCGACGGGCACCTGGGCGGCGGCTACTACTTCCAGCCGACGGTGCTCAAGGGCCATAACAAGATGCGCGTGTTCCAGGAGGAGATCTTCGGACCGGTGCTGGCGGTCACAACGTTCAAGGATGAGGCCGAGGCACTCGAGATCGCCAACGACACCCTGTACGGATTGGGTGCCGGCGTCTGGACCCGTGACGGCAGCCGGGCGTTCCGGATGGGAAGGGCGATCCAAGCCGGGCGCGTGTGGACCAACTGCTACCACCAGTACCCGGCGCACGCCGCATTCGGCGGTTACAAGTCCTCTGGGGTGGGACGCGAGAACCACCGGATGATGCTCGAGCACTACACGCAGACCAAGTGCCTGCTGGTCAGCTACGACCCGAACCCCCTCGGGTTCTTCTAGAGATGGCTCCCGACCACGCCGAGGCACGCGACGCTGTGGGGGCCACCCGGGCGGCGCTCGAGGCGAGTGATCGCCTCGGCGCCGCCCTTGGGCCGCTCATAGTCGTCCAGTGGGGTGGTGGCTGAGGTGCGGATCGGCATGCTCACCGGCGGCGGCGACTGCCCCGGACTCAATGCTGTGATCCGCGCGGTGGTACGGGGTGGGATCGACAGCTTCGGCGACGAGATCGTCGGGTTCCGCGACGGATGGCGGGGC
>Ga0207693_10005000_pt1 | contig 11120 bp, 14 predicted proteins | sample LARL81metaG_FD_184347 | JGI IMG/M metagenome (GOLD analysis project Ga0207693, IMG submission 184347) | Corn, switchgrass and miscanthus rhizosphere microbial communities from Kellogg Biological Station, Michigan, USA - LAR L8-1 metaG... | ecosystem: Host-associated > Plants > Roots >... | reverse complement strand
CGATCGCGCCCTGGTAGCCGAGGAAGTCGGGCGCGTGCAGCATATAGATGTGCAGCGTGTGACTCTCGATCCACTCGCCGCAGTACAACAGCCGGCGCAATTCCCGCACCGGCTCGCTCACTGTGACACCGAGTGCATCCTCCATCGCGTGCACCGCGCTCATCTGATAGGCGACGGGGCAGATGCCGCAGATGCGTGCGGTGATGTCGGGCGCCTCGGTGTAGGCGCGACCGCGCAGGAAAGCCTCGAAGAAGCGCGGCGGCTCGAAGATGCGCAGCTCGACGTTGCGCACGGTGCTGCCATCGAAGGTGATGCGCACGCCGCCCTCGCCCTCGACCCGGGCGAGGTAATCGACGTTGATCGTTTTACGAGCCATGCCGCGCGGCCTCCTCGCGGAATGGCTGCTCGCCGACGTTGAACGTGCTGTAGACTCGCTGGATGTCACGCTCGCCCATGCCGCAGGCGGCGAGCTTGCGGCTCAGCGATGGCGCGTTCGGCGTCTCCATCGGGCCGAAGCAACCATAGCAGCCGCGGTTATACGCCGGGCAGATCGCGCCGCATCCGGCATGCGTGACCGGCCCAAGGCAGGGAATGCCGCGCACCAGTACGCACGCCGTGCCGCGCAACTTGCACTCGACGCAGACGCTGTGGGAGGGCGTGTTTGGCTTGCGCGCATTCAGGAACGCAGCCAGCACCTCCAGCAACTGGTTCTTGTTGATCGGGCAGCCGTGCAGCTCGAAATCGACATTCACGTGCGCCTTGATCGGCGTCGAGGTGGTGAGCGTGTCGATGAAGTCGGGCTGCGCATATACCGCCTGGGTGAACTCACGCACGTCGCGGAAATTGCGCAGCGCCTGAATCCCACCGGCGGTGGCACAGGCGCCGATTGTGATCAGCGTGCGCGACTGGCGACGCACCGTGTGCAGACGCGCCGCGTCGTGCGGCGTGGTGACCGAGCCTTCCACCAGCGACACGTCATACGGCCCGCGCACAACGCCCCGCGTGGCTTCCGGGAAGTAGGCAATCTCGACCGCACCGGCGACCGCGAGCAGCTCATCCTCGCAGTCCAGCAGCGATAGCTGGCAGCCGTCGCACGAGGCGAACTTCCAGACCGCGAGCTTTGGTTTGCGCGGGGGTGTCATACGCCGGATCTCTGGATGCCCGCCTTCGCGGGCATGACGAGGATTTCGTCATACCCGCGAAAGCGGGTATCCAGCGGAACCGGACCTGCACACCCCATCGTCATATCTCCCTCAGACCCAGCAGCCGGCGCACCTTGTCGTAGCGCATCACCGCGCCATCCTTGCAGACGAAGCTGCCGGCGAACTGGCAATGCCCGCACAGACCGACGGCGCACTTCATGTTGCGCTCCAACGACAGGTGGATCGTCTCCTCCGGCATGCCGATGTCGCGCAGTGCACTCGCAGCGAACCGCATCATCACCTCGGGCCCGCACACCAGCGCCATCGCATTCTCAGCATCGATGCGGAGACGCGGGATCAGCTTGGTCACCACACCGACATCGCCGCGCCAGTCGGTTCCGGCGTGATCCACGGTGACCTCGATCTCCATGTCGAGCTGCCGCCGCCAGCCTGCGAGCTGCCGACGGAACAGGATGTCCTCCGGCCGCCGCGTGCCGTACAGCAGCACCAGCTTGCCGAACCGTTTGCGCTCCGCCTGGAGCTGGTAGAGCGCCGGCCGCAGCGGCGCCAGGCCAAGCCCGCCGGCCACCACGACGACATCGCGGCCATAGCCGTCGGCCACCGGCCAGGCGGTGCCGTATGGACCGCGCAGCCCCAACGTGTCGCCGGCGGCTAGCTTGGTCACCGCCTCGCTCACCTTGCCGACCGCTCGCACCGTTTGCACCAAGCGCACCGCGTCGGATGCATCGCCGCTGATGCTGACAGGAATCTCCCCGACACCGAGCACGTACATCATGGTGAACTGGCCCGGCGCATAGTCCATCAGCGGCCCACCGTCCGGTGCGACCAGGTCCAGCGTCCAGGTATCCGACAATTCGCGCACGCGCCGCGCCACCCGCGCGATCCGCGGCACCATCGCGTCCGGTGCCATCACCGGTGCGCGTTCAGCGAGGCGGTCCATAGACGTCCAGAAGCTGTAGACGCATGGCCTGCAGCCGTTGCACCAGCACGGGAAGGAAGCGCTTCAGCAGCGCATAGCCGAGATCGTGGTCCACTTCGCATTTGTCGCGCAGGCATTTCGCATCGAGTGCAATCGCGCGCACCAGGTCGATCGCGCGTGCGTCATAACCCCAGCGATACGGTGGCAGGAGCCAGGTCAACCCCACGATGTCGCCTTCGCCCAGCGTCTCGAACTGCACGGCGCCGCGGCCGGGTGTGGCGACCTCCAGCGCGACCCGGCCATGGCGGATCAGGTAGATCCAGTCCGCCGGGTCCTCGGCATGAAACAGGTACTGATCGGCGTTGAACCGCACATTCTTCGCACAGCCGGCCGCCAGGTTGACAAATTCGGGACCCAGGCCCTCGAACAGCCGGTGCTCGGAAACAATCCGCTCAAGCCCTTCCATCGCTGCCTCCTTCGCCGCGGATGGCGCGCACCTCCTCGGTGATATCGATGCCGACCGGGCACCAGGTGATGCAGCGGCCGCAGCCGACACATCCCGACGTACCGAACTGATCGACCCAGTTGGCCAGCTTGTGTGTCATCCATTGGCGGTAGCGCGACCGCGCCGAACTGCGCACCGAGCCGCCGTGGATATACGAGAAGTCCATGGTGAAACAGGAATCCCAGCGCCGCTTGCGCTCCGCTGCGTTGCCCGACAGGTCGTTCGCATCCTCGACCGAGGTGCAGAAGCACGTGGGGCAGACCATGGTGCAGTTGCCGCACGTCAGGCAGCGTTCGGCGACATCGTCCCAGCGCGGATGCTCCAGATTGGCCTGCAACAGTTCGCGCACATCGTCCGAGCGCATGTGCCGGCCCATGTTCCCCTCAGCCCGCGCGATCGCAGTGGCAGCCAGGGCAGTGTGTTGCAGGTCGGCCGGACTGTGCGGCACCGTCGCGAGCAGCGCGGCACCGCGTTCGCTGCCGACCTCGACCAGGAACTCATGCTGCTCGCCAAGCAGTTCAGTCAGCGAAAGGTCGAAGCCCTCCGCAGCCTTCGGGCCGGAGTTCATCGACACGCAGAAACAGGTGCCGCCCGCCTGCCCGCAATTCACGGAGATGATGAACGCGCCTTCGCGCCGCGCCTTGTAGTGCGGATCGACATAGGGTCCATGCAGGAACACGCGGTCCTGTATGGCGATCGCATGCAGCTCACACGAGCGCACGGCGAGAAAGGCGTAGCGCTCCGCTGGCTCCGCCGTCTCGGTCACGGCCAGTCCGTCGCCGGTGCGCTCCGCACGCCACAGCCGCAGCAATGGCGGATGCAGGAAACGCTTCCAGGCATGCGGTCCCACATTGTAGCCGAACAGCGCCGCGTCCTCGCGCCGTCGCACCCGGTAGTGGCCACCCTCCTGCTCGTCGGTCCAGCCCGCGGGCAGGTCGGCGATCGACTCGATGTCGTCATACACGATCGCCTGGTCGCGCAGCGTCGGACCAACCACGCGAAGGCCCTCGGCGCGCAGGTTGTCGATCAGACCGGCAAGCCCCTCATGCGTGATCACTGCGGCTGAATCGTCGTTCATAAAACCATAACCTTCATCGGTTACGCCGAACGCTGCCGGCGCATCGACCGTACAAGGTCCTGACTCAAATACACACAGGACTTGATCCAGCTCAATGCGCGTTTTGCGCCGTTGGATGATTTTCGCGCGAAGCCTCTCCTGAGAACGGTAATAAATCGTTAACGGACATGAACACATGAGCCAGAGTTCAACCGTCATTCCCGCACCAGCGTCCGGCATCGGTCCGACGTTCCACTGGTGGCGAGTCGCGATACCCGTGCTGGTGACCCTGGCGCTTGCCGCGCTGTCGCCGCCCGCCGGCCTCGAGTACCACGCATGGCTGTATTTTGCCATCTTCGCCGGCGTGATTGCCGCCCTGGTGACCGAACCGCTGCCCAACCCTGCGGTCGGTCTCATCGGCCTGTCGCTGACCGCACTACTGTCGCAGTATACGCTGTTTGCGCCAGCGGACCTCGCCAAGCCGGGCTTCAAGGCAGCAGCCCAGACCATAAGCTGGGCGCTGTCAGGCTTTGCCAGCACCACCGTCTGGCTGGTCGCCGCAGCGTTCATGTTCGCTCTCGGCTATCAGAAGACGGGGCTGGGAAGGCGCATCGCGCTCCTCCTGGTGCGCGCTCTGGGCCGCAACACGCTGCTGGTCGGTTATGCCACGACGCTGGCGGACGCCGTGCTGGCACCGTTCACACCGTCCAACACGGCGCGCAGCGCCGGCATCATCTTCCCCATCGTCAGCAACCTGCCCTCGCTCTACGACTCGCGTCCGAACGATGCTTCGGCGCGACGGTTCGGCGGCTACATCATGTGGACGACGTTCGCCGCCGGCTGTGTCACCAGCTCACTGTTCATGACGGCCTGCGCGCCCAACTTCCTGGCGATCGAGTTCATCGACAAGATCGTGCATGTGCGCATCAGCTACCTGCAGTGGATGAAGGGTTCGCTGCCGTTCGCACTGCCGCTGCTGCTGGCACTGCCGCTGCTCGCCTATGTGCTGTATCCGCCCGAGGTCAAGCGCAGCACCGAGGTGACCACGTGGGCGGGAAGCGAACTGCGCAAGATGGGCACGATCTCGACGCGCGAGATCATTCTTGCGGTGCTCGTGATTGGTGCGATCGTGCTCTGGGTTACCGGCAGCAGCTTCATCGACCCGACGCTGACCGCACTGGTGGGCATCGCATTGATGCTGGTGTGTGGCGTCGTGTCCTGGGACGACATGGCGAAGAACCATTCCGCCTGGACCACCCTCGTGCTGCTCGCAACGCTGGTCACGTTGGCCGATGGGCTGTCGCGCTCCGGGTTCGTCAAGTGGTTCGCCGAGTTCGCCGCGGCGCATGTCGGCGGCTTCTCGCCGACGCTGATCCTCGTGCTGCTGGTCGCGGTGTACTTCTTCTCGCACTACATGTTCGCGAGCCTCACCGCACACACCACGGCGATGATGCCGATGATGCTGGCGGCGGGGATGGGCATTCCAGGCCTGTCAGCCCCGACGCTCGCAATGGCACTGGCGCTGACCACCGGCATCATGGGCGTGATCACACCATACGCGACCGGACCTGGGCTCGCCTACTACAACAGCGGCTATGTGCCGCCGGCCGATTTCTGGCGATTGGGGACGATCTTCGGACTGATCTTCCTCGCCGCCCTGCTGGTGATCGGTGTGCCCCTGCTTGCCATGGGATGATGGAAGCGCGCGTCAGCGCAGGCCCGTCATCTTGTCCCACTCGCGGACGAACTGGGCGTGCGTCTTCAGGAACGCATCCCAGTCCGTCGGCGCCAGCACCTTGAACTCGGTGATCGGAATGCCGCCCGCCGGTGGCGGCACGTCGGCGCGCGGCGAGTAGAGCGCGGTGGCGTCGGACAGCGCCTTCTGTCCGGGCACGCCAAGGATCCAGTCCATGAACAGGCGCGCGGCCTGCGGATGCGGCGAGTTCTCCAGGATGCCGTAAACACCCGGTGTCGCCGTCAGACCTTCCGGCGCATTGACGAAGGCGATCGGCGCGCCCTTCGCCTTGAACTGCAGATAACCCGAATACTGCGCGGTGGAGATCACCTTGTCCTGGCCGTTCACCGTGCGATCGAATTGCTGCACGTAGGAATCGAACGCATGCGGGCTCAGCTCGCCGAACTTCTTCCAGTAGTCGTCGCCGTATATCTGCCTGATCATATACCAGGTCACGTGCTGCAGGCCGGACGTTGAGATCTTGACGTTGATCACGTCCTTCCACTTCGGATCGAGCAGGTCCTTCCAGCTCTTCGGCGCCTGGTCGGCCGGCACGAGGTTGGGGTTGTACGCAATGCCGGCAACGATGATGACGCCCCAGGTCCACAGACCTTCAGGGTTGCTCTTGTACTCGGGCTTGTAGGCAGCCAGTTCCGGCGACTCGTACGGCACGTAGCCTTTGCGCTTCTGGAAATCGAGCACGAAGCTCATGTCGGTGATCTGCATCACGTCGGCGAGGTACTGCTTCGCCTGGCGCTCCGCATTCACCTTCGCATACAGAGCACCGGCCTGCAGACGGACGTAATTGGTGGCGATCTTCGGGAACATCTTGTGGAATTCCCCAAGATACTGCGCCATGTTGGTTTCCGGATCAGTGCTGTAGAGGATGAACTGACCCTCCTTCTCCGCTGCCTCCACATCGGCGCAGGTCTTGAAGCCGTCCATCTGGCGTGGGCTATCGCACGCGGCGGCCCAGGCAGAGGATACGAGCAGCAGTGCGGCCGAGACCGCGGTCACCGAACGTAGCCGACTCAATGGGGAGCCTCCTCTCGCTTTGCGTGCGTTCACTGCGTTCACCATGCGAATTCCACCTCGATGCTACGCGCCACTCATCACTGCGCACCGGGTCGGGCGCGTGACAGCGGAATATCGACCAGCAGGTCGGCGCCGACCCGATGCACCGACCAGTCGAACCGCAGCACATCTCTCAGAGACTCAGCTTCTGGCAGTGTGAAGGCCGGAATGCCCGAGCCGATCAGCAGCGGGGCGATGGTGACATGCAGCCTGTCGAGCGCACCGGCGGCTAGAAAGCGCGACACGGTGATCCCACCGCCCTCGACAAACACACGCCGCAATCCGCGTTCCGCGAGAGCGGCGAGCACGGCAGCGATTGCCAGCCCCCTGCCCGCACGTGGCAGACGCAGCACCGGCGCTTTGCCCACGCGATCCTCGCCGGGCGCATCGGGCGCGCAGAGCACCAGCGTCTCCGGACCTTCGTGGAACACGCGATGGCCTGCGTCCAGGCGCCGGTCGGTATCCAGCACGATGCGGACCGGCGACGGTCCCTCGACCTCACGTGTGGTCAGTTGCGGGTCGTCGGCGCGCACCGTGCCGGCGCCGATAACCACCGCATCGAACAAGGCGCGCAGGCGATGCGTGTGGACGATGTCCTCCTGGCCGCTTATCCAGTGCGAGGCACCGCTTGTCGTGGCGATGCGGCCATCCAGCGACTGCGCGATGCGCCCAAGCACATAGCAGCCGTCACGCGCCGTGGGGGTGGCGAGCAGCGGGCCATAGAGTGGCGACAGATCAGCGTCGGCCGGTGAGCGACGCAGCAGGCGGCGCCATGTCTCCGGGGCCAGCGCATTCATTCCTCGCCAGTATCACGCCAGCCGGACGGCCGATAGCGTCAGGCCCGTGCCGATAGCGCGAGCGCGGTAGGCCTTGCCACGGTGCGACCGGCGCCGTAGCCGGTCGGTGCGGTGGCCGATGCCGCGGCGCGCGCCACGACCTCGATCACCCGCCCTTGCGCGGCCATGGCACGCTCCAGCAGACGCCTGTTCTCGACGGCCAGCGCCTGCAGCCGCCGCGCCATGCGTTCGGCCGCGTCGCGCGATGCCGGTGCGGTTTTCGCGGCGGCAAGATCGGCGACGGCGCGCTGCTTGTCGGCCAGCATGCCGGCCGCAAGCGGCAGATCGAGCGCGGACAGCGCCGCGTTCTCCGCCTCCAGTGTCTCCGCGAGATGCATGCCGGCGGCGATCATGTCGTTGCTCATCGTGACTGCTCCTGGGCTTGCAGCATGGCATTGAACACGGGGGTGGCGAGGCCGAGACCGCCATGTGCCGCCAGCTGTTTGCCGATGGCGTCGACCAGCATCGGTCGCCATGCTGCCTCGCCGTCGCCGCCGCCGAACACGCCGTGCGCGCTGTCGACCGTGTCGAACATCGGCCGCAGCAGCTGGCCGATTGCCATTGCCTCGAAGTCGTGCGCCGCCTTCCAGAGCTTCGCCGTCTGCGCCGGCGGCAGCGTGCCGGTGGGGGCACTGCCTGAGGACGTCGACACAAGGGGAAGGGTCCGACCACTCATCATCGCACCATAAGGTCGGCCTGCAGCGCACCAGCGGCCTTGATGGACTGCAGGATGCTGATCAGGTCGCGCGGGCCGACGCCCAGCGCATTCAGGCTCGCAACCAGGTCGCGCAGCGTCACGCTGCCCTGCAGGATGCCGAGCTTGCGATCATGCTGATCGTCCACCTGCACCTGGGTGCGCGGCACGACAACCGTGGTGCCGTTGGAGAAGGGCGCCGGCTGGCTCACCTCCGGCGTCTCGGTCACGCGGATCGTCAGGTTGCCCTGGGCGATCGCCACAGTGCTGACCCGCACATTGGCGCCCATCACGATGGTGCCGCTGGACTCCTCGATCACCACGATGGCGGGACTGTCGGGTTCGACGCGCAGGTCTTCGAGCGTGGCGAGCGCCTCGATCGGATCACGGTTGGTCAGTTCGAGCGCCACCGTACGGGGATCAGTCGCCCTGGCCACCGGACCGAGCGCCTTGTTGATTGCGGTCGCGATGCGCCGCGCGGTGGTCAGATCGGGATTGCGCAGACCGAGCCTGAACGCATTGGTCTTGTCGAGGCGGAAGGCGACCTCACGCTCGACGGTGGCGCCATTGGAGATGCGCGCCGAGGTGGGAACCCCGCGGGTCACCGAGGAAGCAGCCCCCCGCGCGGCGATGGCGCCTGTGGCGACCGCTCCCTGAGCGACGGCGTAGACCTCCCCATCGGCGGCCAGCAGCGGCGTGACCAGCAGCGTGCCGCCGGTCAGGTTGGTGGCATCACCGAGAGCGGAGACTGCGACATCGATCCGGCTCCCGCTGCGGGCAAACGCGGGAAGATCGGCGGTGACCATGACGGCGGCGATGTTCTTGGTGGAGAGCTTCGCCACCTGGTCACGCGTGTTCACGCCCAGTCGTTCCAGCATACCGATCAGCGACTCGCGGGTGAACACGGCGTTGTCCAGCTTGTCGCCTGTGTTGTTCAGGCCGACCACCAGGCCGTAACCGATGAGCTGGTTCTCGCGGACGCCCTCGACGTCGGCAATGTCCTTGATCCGCACCTCCGCCAGCGCCGGCAGGGCGGCGAGAAGGGCGATCAGCAGGGCCAGCGGACGAAGGAAACGGATCAAGACAGGCCTCGACGGTAGCAGGTGCGAAAGGAATTTGCGGCAGTCTGACCGAATTGGGCGCAAGTCCCGTGCCAGAGGCGATAGTGGCCCAGAAGGCCGATCTCGCGGTCTGGCAGACCCGGCACGACCTGCCGGGCGAGCACAAGGAGCCGGGCGCACATGACGGGCATCGAAGCTGTTGGTTGGCCGGTCTCGCCGCGCGGTGTGAGCCGCGCCCGAGCAAAGTCCGGGTTCATGATGCCGTCCGAGCCCGACGGTGCGGGCCACGCAACGGCCGTCCCGGCGACGCAGGCAACGCCCCTCGCGTCGATGCTGGCCCTGCAGGAACTGAGCGAGGAGACCGTCGAGGACCGCGAGGCGCGCCGGCACAGCCACGACATGCTCGCCATGCTGGCCGAGCTCCAGCGCGCGCTGCTGGGCGGCGGCGATGAGGTCGCCGTGCTGCATCGGCTGGCGGATCTTGCGGCGGCGGCGCCGCCGGCAGCGACCGATCGGCGGCTGGCTGCCATGGTATCGGCGATCGTCCTGAGGGCCCGGGTGGAGCTCGCACGCCGGCAGATCTGACCGGCAACAGAATTATTGTGCTTCAGACCGTTGATAGTCGGTTAACGCGCTCTTGGCGGAGCTATCGGCCACCGCTATAAGCCCGCGCAATTGCGATCCAGGGAGGGCCGGGGGGTTCCGCGGCTTCCGAGAAGCCCAGTGCGGGAGCGCAGCGAAACGAAAGGCAGGACCGGCCGTCATGATGGTGACCCTACCCCCCGACTACCGTCCGACCGAGGATGAGGACTTCATGAACCCCATCCAGGTCGAATACTTTCGGCAGAAGCTTCTGCGCTGGCGAACCGATCTCCTCAAGGAGGCCAACGGGACCCTCGCGAGCCTGTCCGAGGGCGGCATCCACGAAGCGGACATCACCGACCGCGCCAGCGTCGAGACCGACCGGGCGCTGGAACTGCGCACGCGCGACCGGGCGCGCAAGCTGATCTCCAAGATCGACCAGGCGCTGATCCGGATCGAGAACGGCAGCTACGGCTTCTGCGAGGAGACCGGCGAGCCGATCGGTCTGCGCCGGCTGGAGGCCCGCCCGATCGCCACGCTCTCGATCGAGGCGCAGGAGCGCCACGAGCGCATGGAGCGCGCACACCGCGACGACTAAGCGCGGTTGCGCGGGTCGCCGGCTCGCACCAACTTGGTGCGATGGAGGGGCCGATGGCCGACAGCAGCCTCTACGACGAGGACATCCTGATCTGGTCGGAGCAGCAGGCGGCCGCTCTGCGCAGTCTTGCGAACCGTCGCGATCTCCCGAACGAACTCGACCTGGCCAACGTCATCGAGGAGATCGAGGACGTGGGAAGAAGCGAATTCCATACGGTCGAAAGCCTGGTCGAGAACATCCTGACCCATTTGGTTCTGCTCGCCGCGGATCCCGACGCTCCCGCAACGAGGGGCTGGAGCGCGGAGATCACCGCATGGAGTCTGACGCTCCGACGGCGTATCACTCCATCGATGCAAGCCCGCTTGGACGTGCCGTCGCTGTGGCGCGACTCGCTGGAGGTCGCTGCAGCGAAACTTGCCGGCTGGGACGAAGGCAAGGCTGCGGCAGTGACCAGGCTGCGTGAGGCCCCCTGCCCCTTTACCGCGTCCGACTTCCCGTCCGCCGCGCTCGATGTCGCCGGCGCGGCCGCCCGCATCCGGATCGCGTAAGCCCGCCTACCGCGATCCGAACGCCGGCATCACGTCGCGGGCGAACCACCGGAGCTGTTCCTCGAACTCACTCGGCGACAGGCCCTCGGCCCAGTGGATCATGTAGTCCTCGAGGCCCGGATACTTCGCCTCGATCGTTTTGATCCCGTCGATCACCTGTCCTGGCGTGCCGCAGAACCACGCCCTCTGCGCCACTCCGTCGCGCAGTGATGGAATCTTCGCCGGCGCGCCCGGTGTGCCCCATGTCCGCCCCTGCTCGTCTGCATACCGCACGAACCCGAACGGCGCGAACCACTTGTAGCGCTCGTCGTGCGCTGGCGCGACGCGACGGATCGCCTCCTCCTGGCT
>Ga0207693_10004999_pt1 | contig 11123 bp, 8 predicted proteins | sample LARL81metaG_FD_184347 | JGI IMG/M metagenome (GOLD analysis project Ga0207693, IMG submission 184347) | Corn, switchgrass and miscanthus rhizosphere microbial communities from Kellogg Biological Station, Michigan, USA - LAR L8-1 metaG... | ecosystem: Host-associated > Plants > Roots >... | reverse complement strand
GACCGGCGCTCATGATTCGGAAGCTTCGACCTTGTAGATCGGAAACCATGCCACTTTGTCATTTGCACGACCGTGCCCTTCGCCGGCTGGAGTGAAGGAAAAAAGATGAGAAGTGTAACTATCTGCAACAACAGAGACTTAGGTGGTGCGGGACAACTGTTGAAGATTTCCACAAACCGCCTTTCCTAATCAAAATGGGCCTTCTCCCACACCGCCACTGGTGAAATCACGCACGGGGGTAATCGCCGCAATGTGATTGAAATCACAGGTATCGGGCAGTGGGTGAAATCACAGATCGCAGCTATCTACTTGAGTGTTATGCCTCAATCCCGAACCGCACGGAATCGTACTGACCGCAGCCAAGAGACTGAACTGAAAGAGGTTGAGAGTTTGCGCCTGAGATGGCGCCGAACGTGCATTGCACGAAGCGAGGAAGACGAAAGTTATGGCCTTTTCCCTTGGCTCCGCGGTTCGCAAAACCTGGCAGACCCTGAGTTCCGTCAAGACGGGTGTGATCCTGATCATTCTGGTGATCATCTTCTCGATCGCCGGCACAATCATTCTGCAGAGGCCAACCACCGATCCCGACGACATGCAGCGCGCCTATTCTCCCCAGATGCTGCATTTCCTCGACGCAACCGGACTGACCGATGTCTTCCACACGCGCTGGTTCGTTGCGCTCATGATTCTGGTAAGCCTCAGCATCATCGCTGCCTCCGTCGAGCGCTTCCCCAATGCCTGGCGTTACTTCGCCCGTCCTTATAAGAGTCCGGATGAAGGCTTCCGCCGCGTGCTGCCCAACCAGGCGCAACTTCCCATCGGCGACGACGAGCAGGGCCTGGGAGCCGCTGAGCGCGCGTTCAAGCACATGCACTTGAAGTCGGAACGCATTGTGCGTCCCGACAGCTTCTCACTGTTCGCCGAGCGGAGTCGCATTTCCGAGATGGCGGTCTATATCGTGCATGCCAGCCTGCTGCTGATCTTCGCCGGTGGAATCATCGACGCTCTCTACGGCTGGCGTGGATTCATGATGCTGACTCCCGGCACCGCCGGAAGCCAGATTGAAATGCGGAATGGAACTGAGAAGGCCTTGCCCTTCTCGATCCGCTGCGACGGCACGGGCCAAGAGACTTATACCGACGGAACGCCGAAACGCTGGTGGTCGAAGCTTGCCGTGGTCGATGATGGCCGCGAGATTTCCAAAAAAGAAATCGTGGTCAACGATCCTCTTGTCTATCACGGCGTGCGCTTCTACCAGGCAAGTTGGGGACGAACAGGAAAACTGGAAAAACTGGTCCTCAACGCGGTCCCAGCCAAAGGAGGCTCAGCGCAGGAAATCGCGCTGGCCGAAAAACAGAGTGTGCAGCTTGACCCGGATACCCAAGTTCAACTAGCCGAATTCATCCCCGACTTCGTCGTGCAAGACGGACATGTCTATGCCCGCAGCAACGACGTGGTCAACCCCGCTGTGCGCCTGATTGTCACTTCGACCAAAAGCAACAATGCTGTCAACTTCTGGCTGCCGGAAATTTCCGGCGTCGCTGAGAACCAGTCCTCCCCCTACAACTTTGAACCGAAAGATCTGAAGACCGGTGTGTTCACCGGGCTTGAGGTCTCACACGAACCGGGGCAGTGGGCCGTGTGGACGGGCGTTCTGCTGATGGCCGTCGGCCTGACGTTCGTCTTTTATGTCGTGCACGTGCGCTACTGGGTGGTTCCCTTACAGGATCCGTCCGGCAGGCTGATTCTTTGGATCGGTGGAACGGCGAACCGCAATCGCGACGCCTTTGAGCGCACCTTTAAGCAACTGGTCGAGCAAATTCAGAAGGAATTGAAGCCGGGCTCCACGGCTGGCGTTGAAAAAACAGCCGAGGCCATCCCGGGTGGAATCGCCGCAAGGTGAGCCCGGCGGTTTGAGCAAACAAGAAAGGAAAGGTCTCAAGTATGTCCCGAGCAAAAGTGGAACAGCATCCCGCGACCGGAACGACCTTGGTCGTGATGGTAGGACTCAGCATTGCCTTCCTGCTGTTCATCGCTTTTCTGAACGTGGTCAAGAGCGGAAATATTCTGAGCGAGGCCAACCTGCTGTACGCCGCTCTGGTGTTCTACGCAGGCGCGGGCGCCTTGTATCTCGGCTTCGGTGTCACGGGAACGGATTCATATATCAAGTTCGCCTCGTTAGCGACATGGGCCGGCCTCATCGCCAATACCGGCGCGGTGGCACACCGCTGGTATGAGGCCGGCCATCCCCCATTCGCCAGCTTGTACGAGATGCTCCTCAGTTTCGTATGGACCCTCGCCGCCTTAACTCTGGTCGCGGAAAAGAAATATGCCGTAAAGGTGATTGGCACCGTGACCATGCCCGTCGCGATCGTGGGCGTAGTACTGATGCAACTGCTGCGCAGCGAAGTCCGACCACTGGTTCCCGCATTGCAATCGACCTGGCTGCATGTCCATGTAACGCTGGCCATGCTGGCCTATGCGGCGTGCGCCTTGAGCTTCGCGCTCGCCATGATGTTTCTTATCCAGGACAAAGTGAAGACCGAAACATTCCTGGCAGCGACGACCATCTTCACCGTAGGCGTTTATGCAGCTATTCTCACCCGTTTCGAGCGTTGGGGCGGACTCAACGTTGTGGCGTGGGACTTCGATAACAAAGGCGAAGTTTTCGTCTCGCGCGGCGTGCGATTGTTCGTCACGATTCCGGATCTCGGTTGGCTGATGCTGCTGGTATTCGGAGCCGTCGCAGCACCGCTCGTACTTTACATTTTGTCCCGCGTCAAAACGGATGAGGGCTTCCTGTCCCTCGCGAACCGCGCACTTTTCATCAGCATCCTGCTGCAATCTCTCGCGCTGGTGTTCTTCTTGCTACGGACGCGCGACGGGCGCTATCCCTCGCTGGATGCCGAGGGCCTGTATCCCACGGCACTGGCGGCAAGCCCGTTCATCCTAGCTGCGCTGGTGGGCGGAATTTTCGCGAACTTGCTGTACCTGCTTCTCTTGTGGCGGCGCAACGATCTCGAGCGTTTGTTGCCCGATGCCGAAGCACTCGACCGGATCACTTACAAAACGATTTGCATTGCCTTCCCCCTGCTTACTCTGATGATCGCCGCCGGCGCCTACTGGGCCAACCGTGCCTGGGGCTCGTACTGGAGCTGGGACCCCAAGGAGACGTGGGCGGCGATTACTTGGCTTGTCTACGCGGGATATCTGCATATGCGGATCACGCGCGGCATGCGTGGACGCGTTGCCGCATATTTCGCAGTCCTGGGTTTTGCCGTTGTGATGTTCACGTTCTTCGGTGTGACATATCTATTGCCCGGGCTCCATGCGTATGCTTGAGACGGTTAGCAAAATGACGAACCCAGTGGTCGGGCCAGAACCGGACGAATCCAACACTGCGACGCCAGCCCGAAAGAGCGTCTTCAGCACCGGCCTGCCATCGGTTTCGTCGGTGGACGAGATTGGCGTTTCGAAAGTCGAAGATACTGAATCACCGTCGTTCCGAATCAACTGGGAAATCAAAGCCCTCGTCCCGATTGCATGCGTCCTCTTGGGTGGGATGCTCCTGTTTTTGCTCGCCACGCTCTCCTGGCGCGATCCTGAACGTCATATCGTGCTGCTGGTCGCGGGCGCGGGCGCGGTTGCCATCTGCGGCGCGCTGCTCGTGGTTCTCACTTACACCGTTCAGCGTCCCATGGTTGAGCTACAGCAGAAGATCGCCGAACTAGGTAGCGGCGATCTGAATGTTTCGGTCAGCTTCGCGCACCGCAACGATGAAATCGGCGACCTCGGCCGCAACTTCAATCACATGGTGCAGCAACTGCGTGAGAACCGCGAAGAGATTGAACGCTTGCATCGAACCCAGATGTCGCGCGCCGAGCACTTCGCGACACTCGGCGAAGTCGCGACCGGGCTCGCCCACGAGATCCGCAACCCTCTAGCCGGAATCGCCGGAGTCATCGAGATCATCGGACGCGATCTGCCGACTACCAGCCCCGCTCGCGCCGTAGTGAAAGATGTTCGCCAGGAAATTGCGCGGATCAATCACATCGTCACCGATTTATTGCAAACCGCACGCCCCCATCCGCCCAAGGTCCGCAAGAGCGATCTCAACACGACCGTAGAGCACGCCGTCATGCTCGGACGCCAGCAGGCGATGGCCAAAGGCATCGAGATCGCGCTCCACAAGGATCCTTCGCTGCCTGAGGTCGAGCACGATAGCGATCAGATTCACCAGGTGCTGCTGAACCTTCTGTTGAACGCGCAACAGGCGATCGATCAGAAGGGCAGAATTACTGTAACCGTAGTACGCAAGGGCCAGAACGCAGTTATCGAAGTTGCGGACAACGGCCGCGGTATAGCTCCCGATCACCTCCCCAACATCTTCCGCCCGTTCTACACCACCAAAGGCGACGGCACCGGCCTGGGCCTCTCGCTGGCGCGTCGCATCGTCGAAGACCACCAAGGCCGCATCGATGTAACGAGCACAGTCGGCAAGGGCACGACGTTCGCCGTTGTCCTGCCGCTGCAGAAGATGGCACCGCAGATCATCGCTCAGTAGGAGTTCGCGAATCTCGAGCAGCACCTCACCCAGCTCTCAGTTCCTCCGCGACTCCGTGGTGAAGCCTTCTTTTCCGTAGTAAGCTTAAAAGGAATGTCCGTCGAGAAGATTCTGGTCGTAGACGACGAACGCCTTGTTCGTTGGTCCCTTCGCCAGAAATGTGAAGAGTGGGGATATCAAGTCACCGAAGCTCCCGCCGGAGAGCCCGGCCTGCGCCTCGCGCAACAGGACTCTCCCGACCTGGTTCTGCTGGATGTCCGAATGCCCGACATGAACGGCATCCAGGTACTCGAACAGATCAAGAAGGCTCAGGACGCTCCTCCCGTCATCATGATCACGGCCGATCCTCAACTGGATGACGTCAAAATGGCGTTGAAGCTGGGCGCCTACGATTTCATCGGCAAGCCTCTCGATTTTGAGGAATTGCGGGTAACGATTCAAAACGCGCTCGAAGCTACCCGTCTTCGAACTGAAGTGCAGTCTCTGCGAGGCGAGGTTCGCCGCCATACCGGATATCACGAAGTCGTCGCGGCCTCGCCGAAGAGTGCGGAGCTCATGAGCTTCGTGCAGAAAGTCGCGGCCAGCGAAGCGACAACAATTTTGATCCAGGGCGAGAGCGGCACCGGCAAGGATCTAGTTGCCAAGACGATTCACTACGAGAGCTCCCGTCAAAATGGCCCTTTCGTCGCTATCAATTGCTCGGCCATTCCCGAGACCCTCATGGAGGCCGAACTCTTCGGTCATGAGAAGGGTGCCTTCACCGACGCCAAGCAGATGAAGAAAGGGCTTTTCGAAACTGCGAATGGCGGCACGTTGTTCCTCGACGAAATTGGGGAACTCTCTCCCCTGCTGCAAGCCAAACTTCTGCGAGTGCTCGAAGATCAGGTGATCCGGCGGATCGGCGGTGTGCGCGACATGCAGGTCGATGTGCGTGTAGTGGCCGCGTCGAATCGCGATTTGGAAAAGGCGGTCCGCGAAGGACATTTCCGCCAGGATCTTTACTACCGCTTAGCCATTATCGCGATCTTCATCCCTCCGCTTCGCGAGCGTACGGAAGACATCCTCCCGCTGGTCGAATTTTTCATCGATTGGTATAACCGCAAATTCAAGAAATCAGTGAAGGGTATCAGTCAGGAAACGCGTCGTCTGCTGATGGCGCACAACTGGCCGGGAAATGTGCGCGAACTCAAGAATTCGATCGAGCGCGCGATGATTCTCGAAGATGAGTCGATCCTTCGTCCGGTATACCTGCCCTTTGCCGTAGGAAACGCAGCGCGCAGCGGCCTAACGGCCTTCGAAGCCAGCAGCGCGCCGGGAGCCGACGGCGCCGGCAAGCAACTTCCCAACGGACGCGTGCTGCCGCGGCTGTATATCCCTGAAGAAGGAACGTCTCTGGAGGAAGTCGAGCGCGCCATGGTCGAGCTGGCCATGCGCCAAGCCAATGGGAATCAGACTCACGCCGCGCGGTTGCTCGACATCAGCCGCGACGCCCTGCGCTACAAGCTGAAAAAGTTCGAGCTGGTTTCTGGCGAGGAAGTGGCCGAGTCTGTGCCTTCGGAGAATTCGTCGGGGAACGAATAGAATTGCGTGGTGGATTTCTCCCCCTCTAGAACTCCTGAAATAAATTGGGTTCGTTTCGTCTGTCCCCGATTTTCCAGCTACTAGCTAAACCTTTTTTCGAACCCTTACTCCCTGCCCCTCCGGTCTGGCTGGAATCATTGGTTGCGGGGAATTTGCGAAATAATCTATGAGGTGCAATGAGTTACGGGCAAAATCTGGGGAACACACAACTTATTTTGGCGTCATCCTGAACGGAGCCGTTGTTCAGGCGGAGTGAAGGATCTCCTGCGTGCTTCATATTGCGGGGAGATCCCTCCCTCCGCCTGAACAACGGCTACGGTCGGGATGACGCCCGTCGGGGGAGAGATTTCATTTCGTAATCGAGTGGCGTGAACTTGTGAAGCACAACGCTTATCGTTTTTCAGCAGTCGTGGTACCCGCCCTTCGCAACCTGCGCGAAGAGCGGGGCACCCACAGGTGTAGCGAATCGGCGACATCAAAAGCTAGTCAACGTCTTTCAAAGGGTGGGCCACCCGTCCATACAGGATTCCGCCTAGTGACAAAAGCGCACACCTGCCTAATCTTGCAAATCTGAGCACTGAACAATTTCATGCATGTCATGCAAGTCATGCAAGTCAGAAAGCCAGACTGAGCTTTCCGCTGAAATCGCTATCCATGTGGGCGACATAAACACCCCTCACGTTTTTATATTCCCTGTCTTCTTGACGTGCTTGAACTGTGGCTTCACAGAGTTCGTAGTTCCTGAAACGGAACGGCTACTGCTCATCGAACGGCGCGGTGTGAGCAAAAAAGCTTCTGCCTAGTGAACGCTGACGCCGGAGCCGAGAAAGCGCCGACCATCCAGAATTGCTTCCACAGCAGGCAAAAGCTCCCGATGGGCATTGACTTTCAAGACCAATCCTTTCGCTCCGTTGCTTAAAGCGGTGGCCGCAACATCCGGATCGTTTTCTTGAGTCACGAAGAGTATCTTCGCGGCCGGAACGATTTTAGAGATTCTCTCGGCAGCTTCAATTCCACTTAAGGCAGGCATCCCAATGTCCAGCAGAATCAAGTCGGGCTTCAGTTCTTCTGCCTTCCGGACGGCTTCCAATCCATCCTCAGCCTCGCCGATGACCTTCAGATCGGGATGTGATTGAAGCATGGCGCAGACTTTCATTCGCCACGGCTCAAAGTCATCTACTACCAAAATGCGGTATGGCGATGTAGGAAGCGAATTTCGTGGTGGAGTTGTGCTCACCGGAATAGCTCTTCGCTGTCGCCTCAGCCGCTGACGCCATTCCTTGTGGCGAGAGTAGTTGTAAGGTGTTGCCTTCGGCAGGATAGTTGAGGCGGGACCCGAACAAGCCCAAAATGCGCCAGGGGGGCATCTCTTCATGCTTGGAGATAACTGTCGAAACCGGGCGACCACACTCAGTAGGCGATTACACATGAGCGACAGGAAAACTACTTCGACTCGGAGCTCAGCAATCCTGCAAAGAACGGGCGATGGGGGAGGACAGTCCCTTGCAGGACCGCGAGCAAGGCGAAGTTGGGCGCGAACACTATAACAGCGCCCGTACACCAGAATGCTCATTAGGGCAACCCAGTGAAAATTTTTCGCGCAGCGATAGCAGAGCGATACCGTGAAGCTGTCTCAGTTTCCCTAATTGCTTCTGAGCAACGACGAGGAATCCCGCACTTGTAAGACTGGACAGTGATCAGGAACGAGAAACTCAAATCTACGACAGTTCGCTTTACGGAGTCGGACCTTCATCTGATCGAGTCTCTGCAAGAAAAGCTCGGTCTCGGTATGATTCACGTAATCCGACTTGCCATCAGGCGCCTCGCTGAAAGTGAAAATCTCCTGACTTTTCCCGCTGTCCCGAAAAAGCGTTAGGCGCATCAGGCTCTTCCAAATCTAGATTCTCAACTGTCTAGAACAGGCCTTAACACTGTCATGAAAATTCCTGGTCTATGCCGGTTCTTGCTGGAGCGTCAGTGTCACCGAGTAGCCTAAGCGTTCTAGTCGATGAACCAAGTTGCGAGTTAAATGATGTTTGTTGAGGGTGTCAAGGTAGAGGTCCCCAAGATCGTTGTAGGAGACGTTCTGGGAAAGCATGTGATAGATGGATACCAAGATTTTATGCGCAATCGCCACCGCGGCACGCTTGTAACCACGGCGCGCCTTAAGACGGTAGAACTTGTCACGCAGATAAGTGCCCTTGGCGCGAGCTGCCGAGTTAGCAGCCTCGACTAGGGCTGTCTTCAGGTACACATTACCTTTGGGAATGCGGCTGCTTTTGCGCTTGCCCGCCGATTCGTTATTACCCGGGCAAACTCCCGCCCAGGAAGCCAGTTGCGAAACACTCTGGAACACAGTCATGTCGACGCCCAGTTCAGCAATGATCACCGCTGCCAAAGTTCGTTCTACGCCCGGGATCTGTTGCAGGAGGGCGAGCTGGGCGGCATAGGGCTGCAGCTTCTCCTGAATGCGTTGCTCGAGAGCCGCTAAATCGCTTTCGACGCTCTCGAGTCGATCTAATTGCAACTTCAGCAGAAAGCGATGATGCTCTTCCAGCTTTCCTTCCAGGGCGAGTTCCAACTGGGGGATTTTGCTGCGCAACTTCTTTTTGGCCAAGTCAGCCATTTCCTGAGGGGTAGCCTTCCCTTCGATCAGAGCTCGCAGCATCAGCCGACCCGACGTTCCAAAGACGTCTGTGGCCACGCTGGCCAACTTGATGTTGGCGGTCTCCAGTACTTTCAGTAATCGGTTGCGCTCCGCCGACCGACTCTCCACCAGCTTGCGCCGATAGCGCGTCAAGTCACGCAGCTCGCGGATGGGTTGGGGCGGAACAAAGCTGGAGCGGAGCAGCCCGTGGCAGAGCAGATCCGCGATCCACTCCGCATCTTTGACATCGGTCTTGCGGCCGGGGACTTTCTTGACGTGTTGCGCGTTGGCCACCACGATCTGAAATGCTCCTTCCAGAATGGCATAGACCGGCTTCCAGTAAACTCCTGTGCTCTCCAGCGCCACCTGCGTGCAGCCTTCGGAGAGCAACCACTCGCGCAGACTCAGCAGTTCTCGTGTCGTAGTGCCGAAGGTCCGGAGCTGTTTTTGCACCCTTCCATCCTTGCGAACGATCAATAAGCAGGCCACAACCGTTGCCTGATGTACATCTAATCCACAGCCACGTTCCACCAGAGTTTGCATCACGCCTCCAGGGGAGACGATTGCTGCGCCGCAGGTCTGTTACAGACACTGTCATGCGTCCTTCCTGTTTCCAGGTGCGACCCAAAGTGGTACCTTTACCGGCGCGGGTCAGTCTCCGTCGCGGGATCTGTGTCGTCACAGAGTGTTAAACCGACCTTCAAGCAATCGCTCACCACGAATGCTTGTAGCACAGAGGCTGATCCCGCCTCTTCCGATCCTGTCTCCTGAAATCCATTTTCATGCCCAGTGGTGCGCCAGGGGCGCATGAAGTCTCCGTCGAAAATCCTCTCCTCGGACTTAGACAGCAGGGTTCGGGGCAAGTTGGCTTATGGGAGTGATGGTTACTTCATAGCCAAGCTTGCGAAGTGCTCGCGCCAGCATCGGCGCACGTTTCTTCTTTTCTCGAGGACCGACTTCGGTGCCTTGCTGGATAAACCGCACTGCTGGATGCAGGATCTTCCAAACGAGACGACAGAGCCGAGGTGCAACCGCCCAGATGGCAGACGGATAGCCTAGGCGGGGCAATAGACGCCGGAACAGGGCTTGGAAGTGACTGCCTTTCTTCGCTACAGCAGCATGTGCTGCCTGGTTCAGCACGCGGCGCAGATATTTATTCCCTTTGGCGGAGCGACTGCTGTGGTTCTGCTCCGCGCTTTCGTCCTTGCCAGGACAGGTTCCCACCCCTGAGGTTAACTCTGCTGCCGATGCGAACGTGCTGGCCTGAGCGCCCACCTCGGCGATGATTGGTTGTGCTGAATCAACTCCCAGACCAGGTACTTCCGCCAGTCGAATTACCGCGTCTGGATGCGACTTCATGGCTGCCGCGATCATGCTATTGAGCCCAGTCATTGGCTCCTCGATCAACGGCAGCCGCTCGAGCTGCAAGCCCAACCTCTCCCCATGCACCGGCTGTACTGTTCCCGTCAACGCATCCACTCGTTGCTCCTCGGTGCACTGCAGCCGCTCCCCACCCCGTTGTGCCAACTTCTTCGGATCGGTCTCTCCGCTGGCCAAAGCATGCAGAAGGCGCAGCCCACTGGCCCCCAGCAGATGGCTGACCCCAATCGACAGCTTGATCCGCATTTCTTCCCGCAGACACTCGATTTGGTTCTGTAGTCGTACTCGGTCGCGCGTGAGTTGCAGCTTCCTGCGGGTCATGCTCCGCCAGATCCGCTGTTCGCCGCTGGGCACAAAACTTAGCATCAGCTCGTCGGCCATCACTCGCCGGACTAATCTCTCGGCCTCCTTGAAATCATGCTTACCCCCACGGGGAGCACGGTTGGAAAACGCCTGCGCCCAATGCAAACGCAGGTGGGGCTCTAGTTCCAGCCATACCGACCGCCAATACTGGGCCGTCGATTCCATCACGGCCTCTTCTACTTCCTGCTCCCGCAACCATGTCAACCGGCGGTGCCGTTCGCTCGGCATGGTGACGAATCGCCGCCGCGCTGGTTTCTCTTGCGGCCTACTCGTGTCCACCACGACTACCATCAAAACTTTCTTGTGAACGTCAATCCCCGCCATCTTCATCGCTTCCTCCTGGCCTGGAAGCGGCAGAACGCACGGCAAAAGGTTACACACCGTCACCTGCTACCTCCCCTGCTACGAGCAGGGGTGGCGCGACACAGATTGATTCAAAACCTGCGTTCCCGATCAAACTCAAAAACGGCCTCACTGGATCCAGAGTGTAAACAGATCTGCGCCGTCCACGCTCCATCAGCGTACACGCACAACTCAACCTCTTTTTCATATCAATGGGTGGGCCACCAGGCCCATGGAAACTCAAAA